>Ga0315289_10008583_pt1 | contig 14756 bp, 15 predicted proteins | sample YL17G11_40_MG_FD_203452 | JGI IMG/M metagenome (GOLD analysis project Ga0315289, IMG submission 203452) | Sediment microbial communities from Yellowstone Lake, YNP, Wyoming, USA - YL17G11_40 | ecosystem: Environmental > Aquatic > Freshwater > Lake > Sediment | place: USA: Wyoming | collected...
TTTGTAACCTTGGCAACTTACTTTTTGAACATGATCCTTTCGATATTGATTCATTATGTTTAGAACTTATTTTGGGGTTGGGATTAAAATTCAATCCAACCAACCAGAAAACACTTTGCCACTTACTTTCTCAATCACTCAACTCCACTGTTCCTACTTACCTGTACCTACCCATACAACACATACCCGCTGTGAGTGTGAATGAGGGGTAAAGTTTTATTATCAAGTTAGAATAGAGGGCAACAACGGGTTGGTCAAAATTTAAGGTCCAAATGATAACATGAAAATCGTTATTTTCGGAGCAACTGGTGGTACGGGAAAACAACTTGTTGAGAAAGCGCTTGCAGCAGGGCATCATGTTGTAGCTTACGCTCGTAATCCATCCAAGCTCAACATTAACCATGAGCAATTGAAGGTTATTCAGGGCGAATTAGCTGATGAGACGTTGATTGAAAGTGCGGTGACAGGGGCAGACGCAGTAATTAGCGTTCTGGGTCCGCGTGGTGGTTCAAAGAATAGACCAATTACTCAAGGCATCCAAAACATCATTACGGCAATGAAGAAACAAAACGTACGTAGATTAGTCATTACCTCAACCTTGAGCGCTAAGGATCCAAACGACCTGCCTGATTTCAAGACCAAGACTCTGGTTAACCTCGTTAAGCTCACGATGCACGACGCATACAAAGACATAGTTAGCGCTGCAGAAACTGTACGCAACTCCGAACTTGATTGGACAATCGTTCGTTTGACAATGCTTAACAATAATCCCAAATCTGGAAAAGTCAAGGCTGGCTACGTAGGCAAGGGCGAAGTAGGCACATGGATTTCCCGCGCAGACGTCGCTGACTTCATGCTCAAGCAAGTAGAGGACACGGAATACTTGCGGCAAGCCCCCGCAATAAGCAATTAGCATCTAATCGAAGAGTAATGAGAGAGAGAAAGATTAAATTTTAATCCAACCAACCAATTTCCAAGCAAGAATCCCGCACTGTTACTATGTGCTTTCTGGTGCGTTAATGGGTTTTCTCATTCTCGACTGCCGAACTTTTTCTTCACACACTCTTGACAGAATCTCTGCTTAAACCTCTTGGATCGCCTAGGCTGAAAGAGGTTTCCACAAGCGTCACACTTTTTCTGATCAACAGCCTTAGGTTCAAGCAGCTTCAACCTTCTTCCAAGCTCCGCTCTAACCTCAACATCACTCTCCATCTCCAAAGCATCAAGCAACAAACCCTTAGCCATTTCGAGGCTTCTGTCTCCAAAGACGTTGACAAAAACGCTAACCCCCTTCCCCTTAGGACTTAACTGCGAAGGCAACATGCAAACAAAATTCAAAGGATAATCCTTAGCTTTATCTAAATCCACAACGGCAAAGCGAAAGCGCTTGCCAACAGAATAATCTGCTGAATTATCAAACCTAGAAAGACGCAAACTAAATCTCATGCAAATCAACGATACTAAATCACTCACACGCCTAACTAATACGCATAGCGCCAGCCCAGCTGAAAACCCAATTCCTGACCTGACCAAAAGGCTTTCAGGAGACTGCGGCAGCAAGCCGCAACTTGCGCTCGGAAAATAATCATAAATGTATACTTGAGCATGTTACATAGGCTTAAGAGCAGCTTTGTGGATACACGGGCTACTTACAGGAGGCGAATGAATGCTGTCTAGAGATTGTGATGGCTGCTCTCAACTGCGTGTTTGCGGGGAGCGTTATAGGCGGGTAACGAAGGACGAAAAAGTTTACTGTCCTGACGGAACGGCTCACCTAGTGGATCAAAACTAATGCGAGTGCACCCAACACAGGTAGACATTTTCTGAATAAAGCGCTCTGCCCGACAGTTCGGGCGTATTAAAATTCAATCCAACCAACCAAATGACGCTCATAGCTAATCAGGATTATTTGAAAAACCGTTTTTTGTTCTCGTTTCTTCTGGCAAAGCAAAAACTTCTCTTCGGAAGAAGTCTACCCACATTGGATAGGCATTTTGTCCCAGCTTTCCCCAAAGATTTGTTAGGGTACAGATATTAACTTGGCGTGTTATATTTCCTTCAAGCGCTGATTGACATGAATTTTAGACTGCAAATATTCAAGCAAGACGCAAACGATGATTCTTTGGCAAGACGCTTTCGCTTCGCCGTTGTTGACTTGGATAAGTCTGGGAGTTTTCCGTCAAATTTTGTTTGTATGTTGCCAGCGCAAGTAAGCGGAGGGGGAGGGCTGCACAGTATTTTTCTGCAGGTTTTTGGGGACGAAAGCCTGGAACAGGCTAGGGCATTGTTGACTGAGGCTTTGGATGCGGAGGTTGATCCTGAAGTTAAGGCTGAGGTTGAAAGGAGGTTGAAGCTGCTTGAACCTAAACCAGTTAGTCAGAGCGAATGTGGTTCATGCGGAAAACTCTTTCAAGCTCGACGGGTAAGAGGGTTCAAACAGAGATTCTGCCCAGAATGTTTGAAGAAAAAGTTCGGTAGTCGAGAATGAGGTAACTTTCGTTTCAGCGGGGAGAGGGCAGTTGGAGTGCCGCACTCACAACTGGATAATGTAACTATGTGCAGGTTTGTTATTGGAGTTTTTCGCCGCACATGGGGGCATTCAGGAGGCAATCGCTTCTGCATTAGCATCAACTCGTTGCTACAGTAAAAACAGAATAAACCTTGCATTTTGGACAGTGCCGATAACCGCCTCCGATAGGTTTTCCGCAAGCGTCACACGGTCTAGCTAACACACCATCAAATTTGGACTTGCAGTGAATAAAAAACAAATGAAGAAACTGGCAGCCCAAACAGTGCAGAGAGTAGGGTGAAACTTGAGAGACGTTGGCTGAGAATGTTGAAAGTCTTTTATGACAAAACGACAAATAAGAGAATGGATGTGGGCAGATTGAGGTATTGGTGGATTATCCAGTCGCTAGAGGCGTACAATCAGCATCCCGATTTGATCGGTTGTGGTCTTAAGGAAGGCACAGAGCGACCGACGCATCCGAAATTTCAGGAGATCAAGAAGGCGACTATGTTGTTTACTATGCGACTGGCGATAAGGTGTTGGTTGGAATTTTCGAAGTGGTTTCCAATATGGAAAGGTTAAGAGATGATGAGTATTGGGGGAATGATGCGATTTACAGGTTAAACCCGTCGATTATGCCTACTGCGGGCTTCTTTGTTGACTGGAAGAAGCTTCTATTTGATCCTGCTGTTTCTTTTGACTTGTTCCCTAAGAAGGAAAGATGGGTGTACACGATTTGGAAGCATTACATCCATCCGTTATCCGCAAGAGATTTTGAAACGATAAAGACTGCGGTTTCTTCTCGAAGGTACGAGGTGCCAGTTGAGGTTGAGGAAAAAACGATTTCTGAAAGGCTTGGTCCTGCTTTTGGAACGATTGACTTGTTGTTTGAGCCTGTGGATGAGATGGGTCTTGTTTACCTATTTGCAAGGCATCACAGAGAAATTGGCTTTCCATTCATTGTTAAGTTAAGAAGTAAATATCCCGATGTCATCGCGATCGATACGAAGGGGGAGAGGAAGCTTATCGAGCTGGAGTTTAGATCGTCAAGCTTTAATCATGACCCATAGGGGTGCGATTACATTGTGTGTTGGATTGATGATTTGGAAGATGAATTGAAAAAGAAATTGCCTCAAATAATTGATTTACGTAAGTCACTCTCGAACATCTACAGCAAACAGGGCTCCAAAAAATAGGGTGCCGCCAGAAATGAAGCCTGAAGAAGAAGATAGGAAGAAAATTGATGGGTTGCTTGAGGACATCGACCTAACGCAATCGACAATACGAATAACCCCGGAAAAAGGCAGCAACCCGAGAACATTCAGAATCTCAACCAAACTCGCAAGAATGCTAAGCAATCTTCCACAAAAACCTGGAAACATATGGAAATACACAAACATAATCAACCTAGAAAAAACATTCCGAAGACAGAGAAAGAGAATAGCCCACAAACTTCAAAACCCAAGACTGCTCCAAATCCACTTCCACATACTCAGACACTGGAAAGCAACAACCGAATATGCAAAAACCAAAGACTGGCTTTACGTTCAAAAGCTTCTCGGCCACAAATCCATAAAAACTACCTTCCGTTACATACAACTACTCGCGCTTCCACAGGACGAAGAATATATCTGCAAGGTAGCAAGAACAGTCGAGGAAGCAACGCAGTTTATAGAAGCTGGATTCCAATACGTCACCGATGTCGGCGAAGTGAAGCTGTTCCGCAAACTGAAAACCTCATATTTAGGTTCGTAGTACCGTAGTCCATTCTTGGGGGCCCGTAGTCTAGTACGGATTATGACACTGGCCTGCGGAGCCGGAGGTCCTGGGTTCAAATCCCAGCGGGCCCGCCATTTTCACCTGTTTCTCTTTGTTCTCGTTTGGAATTGTGGTCTCTCACAAGGGTGGAGTCTTTTTGCGTGAAATTTGTTAGCTTGGATATTTTGTCTTTTGACAAGGTTTGTTGAACAAAACGTCATTTTTCAGAATAATTTATATTCATAAAGACTGTTTTTAGTTTATGCCTCTTAAAAGAGAAGGTGCCGCGCTGCTTCTTGGGATAGTCGCGTTAGCGGTTATTTTAGCGCTGATGGTTTTGCCTGAAGCTTTCCAGGAAGAGCCTGCCCATGTGCTTGTGCGCTTGTTCGGTCTGTATGGCTTTCTTTTTCTCGGCGTGGCAACCTTGATAACTCCTTTTCTAAAAGAAATCACGCAGGCTTTCGGCAAACCCTTCTTGCGGATTCATCATGCTTTTTCTATACTCGGCATCGTCTTCATCACTTTGCACCCTGTCTTCAACGCTATTCAGCGACTTAGTCTATCGGTTTTTGTGCCACGCTTCAATTCATGGGAAGGCTTTTGGAGGTTCGCTGGCAGCCCCGCCTTCATCATACTTTATATCGCATTGCTTGCTGCATTTTTGAGGGCGAAAGCACCTAAATACTGGCGACCCTTCCACGCGCTAATGTACATCGTGCTGCTGTTTGGAATAGTACATGCTAACCTCATCGGGGACGATTTCGGAAACGTGGGAATTATGATAATCTTTAACGCTTTGTTTCTGGCATCAATCGCGGTTTTCGCTATTAAAAGGTTTAGAAACTATGCGCGAACGCGCATCTGAAAAATCAGAACGCTATGAACAGAGTCTGCTTTATTCCCTGCTTGAAAGCACAAGAATGTAGTCTGCGGTGTCTGCACACATGTCTGCAGCATGCTCGATGAACTCGATCAGGTCATCGAATATGACCATGACTCCACAGTTAACTTGCTCGCCGTACTTCACGAACAATGTTTTAGCCTTAAGGTATTCCGCGTCAAGATCATGTTCAATTTCCCCAACTTTTTTAGCCTGTTCTATTGCTTCCGCCGGGGTGAAGGAAATCTTTTCGATGCTACTGCGCAGAGTTTGAGCGGTTTCCACAAGTTTTGAAGTCATAACCACTGTCTTTGCGCACAATTCTTCGGGTATCTTCGTTTCTCCAAGCATTTCTAGACACCTTGCCGCGTCTTTTGTGTGGTCCGCCAGAGTGTCCAGCCTCTTCACCAAGTGCAGCAGGTCTTCACGGTAATCTGCCACCAGCGCTGCACCTTTGGATAGTTCCATGAAAACGTCCGTTCGTAACTTGTCAACTTCCTCTTCAGCCTTGTACAGATTATTAATATAATTCTGCGCTTCCTTGAATTTTCCTTCTGAGAAGCTTTTCATAGCTTTATGAAGCCAATTCACAGTGTCAAAGGCTTTTGTTATCTGTTCATGGGCAAGTTCTAACCCTTTTGTTCTGCGGCGTTTTTCAAACCAATCGTAGCTTCTTCTTTCCATGAATCGCATCTCCATTTACACTATTTGGAGTGTTCACATATAACCCTTCTCTTAATATCGTTCGCTCTGAAGAAACTGAAAATACCCAAACAAGTGTGAAAACACCATTATGCCAAACATACATCTATAACCAACACCAATCTTTACGGTCTAAGCAATTTGTTTGTACTTATTTTCTTTTTTTTCTCTTCGCGTTGATCAAATTAACCACGTTCCATAAAAGCTGATAAGTGTTTGCGGCGTGTTGCTTCTATATGCGGGTGAAATACCACGGTTCGTTAAGTTTTGTGTCTTTAGCCTTCACTTTTCTTGCTATTGCTTTTTGCATTGTGATCTCCAAGTAGAAATTGAAGTTCTTGTTTATTTAGAATCTCCAAATATTGTATAGATTGCAATTTAGTCTATATAGTGTCTAACGTCAGAAATGAATTTTCTCTGAAAACAATGCAACTTTAACATTCAACATTCCAAAACGGTCTTTGCTAATTGAATCTTATCTTCCAACGTTCTCATTATAGCATTTGTGACCTTCACTTCGATTCCAAGCTTCTCTATTTTATCTTTTTCTGCAGAATCAGCCGTGTCAACAATAAACGTGTCAAGGAAATCCGCGTAGAGTTTAGCCACGGAATACGCGGAAACTTCAAACCCTAAGCCTCGCAACAGTTTGTCCGCTGGACCCTTAATTGGCGCACCAGCAATTATTGGGCTTATCGCCACTTTTTTTGCGTTAGTCTGTCTCAATGCCTCTCTAATTCTCTTCACGGCAAGAATCGTGCCTATGCTAACTATGGGGTTGCTCGGGCAAACTATCACCAACTCCGCATTCAAAACGGAGTCTATTACACCTGCTGCTGGTTTCGCAGAGTCAACGCCGAGGAACTCGACGCCAAACACCTCGTCTTTCGCGCCTCTTTTAACCAGATACTCTTCAAAATGAACCGAGCCATCCTCAATCACGATTCTAGTCTCAAACTTGTCATCCGTCATAGGCAAAATTACAGTATTAAGTCCTAACGCTCGACTAACTTCAGCAGTAACCTCAGACAGCTTAAGTCCCTGCTTTAAAAGACTGGTTCTGAACAGGTGCGTAGCTAAGTCTCTGTCGCCGATGTTGAACCAGGTTTCTTGGTTAAACCTCCTAAGCGCTTCGAGGCAGTGAAAAGTGTCTCCTCTGATTCCCCAGCCTTTCTCCTCATCAACAATGCCTGCTAAAGTATAGGTGACTATGTCAATATCTGGGGATATGTGCAGACCATACAATTCAATGTCATCACCAGTGTTCACGATTACCGACAGGTCTTTCTGGTTGACGAGTTTTGCGAGCCCCGTGAGAAACCTTGCCGCGCCTACTCCACCTGCTAAAGCTGTTATCATGGTTTTTCACGAAGATCTGTATGCGCAAAAGCCTTCATGAATCTTCCGTCTGATGGCGAGCTCTGGCACTACGGTTTTTGTTTCTTTTTTTCTGAAACCCAAAACTCGGTTGCTGAACCTTTCGCGTCTGTAACCCTTTCTTTTTTGAATATGGACGCTTCGCTTTTGTATCTTTCCACGGCTTCTCGCAAAACTGGAAAAACGTCCGTTCGGTGGGAACCAGCGACTGAAACGTACACGAGGTCTTCGCCGACGTTGAATTCGCCGAGTAAATGGTGAATTTGAACATCAACTATGCCCGGTTTCTTGGACAAGTCATCGCAAATCTTCCCGAGAACTTCGTTTGCTTTTTCTTCATACGCTTCCAGCGTGAGCTTCTGAACTTTTTCTCCTTCGAGGGTTTCACCGCGGGCTACGCCTATGAAAAGGGCTATGGCTCCAGCTTTTTCGAAGTTAACATTTTTTTTGGTGTTGCTTATTAAGTCTGAAACAGAGAATGTTCCTTTTTCGTGGACTCCTGCATGTATGGTCAAAACGTGTCACTCCTTTTTGGGCGATTTTAGAGAAGCCCACATGCAATAAGCTAATCGTGTCTAAAGACGTTTCGCATTAACAACCGTCTCTAAAGGCGATGGCGAGTGAATCTGGAGCCTTCAAGAAAGCTTCTGGTGTGTTATGCTTGCTTAACCTCTTGAAGTGGCGCCTGAGCTGGTTGCGCTACCAATTTTGATTTTCTGATGCCCACATGCCTGAGAGGTGCCACTCTTTTTGCTATATTGTAAATGTCTGAAGCTATTTTGCCGAGGACCATTTCTTGGACGAACTGGTCCAGTGTGAGCGCAGCAGCTTTTTCGTTGATTATTTTCTCCATTATATTGCGGATGATTTTCTCTTGGGATGTTTTGATTCTCGAAAGCGTGAGGGCTGACACTGCCACTCTCAGTGTATAGCCTTCTTTTGTGGTTAGATTGAAAAGCCCGTCAACTTTTGTTGTTCTTCTTCTGACAAGGCTTCGTAAATAGTCGCGTGAGTATTCGTGGCCTTTGAATAGTGTGCGGGCGGTTTTGCCATCCATCTCGTTTACTTGGAAAAACATTTTCAGGTATTGATGGGAAAAGTCGCCTGTAATATCGTAAAGTGTAGCTTCAATCACTCTTCCGATAAGTTGTTCCTGTTCTTCTGCTGGTACTGCGCCTAGCTCGACGTTTCCGAAGAATGGTGGTGCTACTACCATGTACCATGCTTTGCCTCGCCATTTGTCGCGTACGTGTTTGGTTTTCGAAGACAAGTTTATCCTCCGAATGCGCCTTCAACATTCTCAAGGCGATATTAAAAGGTTTACCGTTTCAGGCTTATCTTGTCGATGTCGCTCATGTGTTTTCTTAAGACATTCGGAATCATGATGGAACCATCTTCTTGTTGACAGTTTTCGAGTATGGCGACGATGGTTCGGCCAGTGGCTATGGCGGTTGAATTCAAAGTATGCGTGAACCCTTTTGTGGGTGCGCCTTCCTTTTCCCTGTACCGTATGTTTAGTCTTCGGGCTTGGTAGTCTGTGCAGTTGCTGCATGACACTATTTCTCTATACGCATTTTGAGCGGGCATCCATGCTTCGATGTCGTATTTCTTGGCTGCAACGGTTCCGATGTCGCCTGTGCATACGTTAACGACACGGTAAGGTAAACCGAGTTTCTGTACAAGTTCCTCTGCGTTGTGGAGGAGTTCTTCGTGGAGTTTCCATGAGTCTTCAGGCTTGCAGAAAACAAACTGTTCTATTTTGTTGAATTGGTGTGTTCGGAATATACCGCGTGTGTCTTTGCCGTGGACGCCAGCTTCTTTTCTGAAACATGCGCTTACTCCAGCAAGCTTAAGCGGCAAGTCTTCTTCCTTTAGCACTTCGTTCATGAACATCGCTGCCATGGGATGCTCCGAAGTGGCGATTAAGTAGAGGTCTTCGTTTTCGATTTTGTAGAGCATGTCTTCGAAGTCGCTTAGTGCGGTTACGCCTTCGTAGGGTTCTTTTCTCATCAGGTAGGGTGGTTCTATCGGGGTGTAGCCTTTTTTGGTCATTTCTTGCATGGCGAAGCTCATGAGCGCCATGTCTAAAAGCACGCCTTGTTTTTTCAGGTAGAAGAATCTGGAACCAGTTACTTTTCCAGCTCTTTCGATGTCGATTATGTCAAGGTTTAAGCCTAAGTCAATGTGGTTCTTAGCGGGAAAGCTGAATTTGGGGATGTTGCCCCATGTTCTTAGTTGGACGTTGTCATTTTCGTCCTTTCCGACTGGAACGGTTTCGTCCAGTAAATTTGGGAGTCTCATGAGATAATCGCGTGTTTTCTCTTCTGCTTTGGCTACTTCTTTTTCTATGGTTGTGACTTCGGAATCGATTAATTTTGCTTTCTCAACTTTGTCGCTGGCATCTTTTCCAGTTTTTTTCAGCGTGGCGATTTCGGTGGTTATTAGTTTTCTTTGGTGTCGAAGGTCGTTTAGCTTCGTTAGGGTTTGTCGCCATTTCCTGTCAACGTCGACTAGTTCATCTAGCATTTTGATGTTTTCTGGGGTTCCTCTTTTGGATAGGTTGTTTTTTACGATTTCGGGGTTTTCGCGGATAAGTTTGATGTCTAACATCTTTCTCACGGAGTTCAGTAAATTTTAGATTTGCTTGGTTATTTAAACTTGCGATGCGCTGTTCTGCTTAATTTTTCTCGTGGGCTCTAGTGCTCTCTGCAGGCTATACCCCCTCTATTTATGGAAAAGCAGTTCTAAACACTCATATTTTGAGGGGTTTGAGATTTCTAAGTTCTAAACACTTTGCTTTAGGGCTGAAGTAGAATGCTCGAAAGTTGCTTATAAAATCGCTCTGGGAAGTCGAATTGTTAACAGATTGTTCTCACAACAATTAGCGCGTGCTCGGCTAGAATCCCTCACGGTTTAGGCGCTAGAGGTTTGCATTCCCCGCAAAAGCAATTGGGTGTATTACCTATGCATTCGCAAATGGCTAGAAAAGCGAAAGTGACAGACATTTCTGTTTAATGGTTGAAATTCTCTTTATGAACTCGTGTTGGAGTTTCTTGCCTTGATTAGCTGGGTTTTCTCGATCTTCTCTCTTATTGCGCACTCTATGAACTGCTGACGGTTATAATGCAGTTCGGGATGCTCAATTACTATCCTGTCTATTTCTTCGATCATCGGCACTGGGACGCGTACGCTTTGCCTGCGGTTTTCTCCATTGATAGTTCGTGGCATTCCCGGTTCAAAATTCAGTGGCAGGACTTGCTCTTAAATTTTTACCCAAATTTGCCAAAATATGCTGATGCCAAATGTTATAAGCATAGAAGCAGCACAGATAATTCACAGTGGGGAGGGAGGTAGGTTACTGAGTTTAGACGCTTCCTTCACCCACAAATATAAATATAGGAGAAAAGAGAAAAATGCAAATTGCTAGAAACAAAACTATGGCTACTTTGATTGCTTTATTTCTAGTGTTAACTATTACTGTAACGCTCGTTGCTTTGCCAATCGCTAACGCGCATACTCCTAAATGGATTCGGATTTCGCACATCTACGCCGCATGGTCACCAGCAACAGTAGGCGTCAACCAAGCAGCGCTAATTATCTTTTGGTCCAACTGGATACCGCAGACAGCAGTTGGCGAAATGGGTGATAGGTGGAAATTTACCCTTACCGTCACTAAGCCTGACGGAACCCCAGAAACTCTGGGTCCGTACACGTCCGATCCAGTGGGAGGTGGGTGGGCTACATACACACCTACCCAAGTGGGTACATATTCTGTGATATGCCACTTTCCTGAAACAACTTTAACAGGCATTCCTGGCAATACAAATGACGCCGACGTCAACGACACTTTCTTAGCCGGCGATAGCGAGCCAGCTTACCTCACTGTACAGCAGGAAGCAGTAAAGGCATACGCAGAGACTCCTCTTCCAACAGGCTACTGGACTCGTCCAATATACGGTGCAAACAGATTCTGGTATGAGATTGCATCAAACTGGCTGGGTAGTTACGCGCAGCAAAACGGCACAACTACTAGTTACGCCTACGGTGAAGGGCCCGAAAGTGCTCACGTATTGTGGACACGTTCGTATTGGACCGGAGGCGTCATGGACCACGCGTTTCCCGCAATTGGCTACTATAGCGGGCTGTCATACGAAAGCTTTGGCTCTCCGTCGATAATCCTTGAAGGACAACTTTACTACCCAATTAGTGGTGGTAGCGAGCCAGGCTATGGCTGGTTCTGCGTTGATCTGTATACAGGCGAAACGATATACTACGAAAATAATACGCTGGGCAACCTTGCTATGCCGTCAATTGGTGAAGTGCTTGACATTGAGAACCCTAACCAGCACGGAGGCATGTCGTACTTATGGAGAACGTCCGGCGCTACAATAACAAATAACCCTGGCGGCGTTAATGGTACAGTTTGGGAGCTGCTTGACGGATTCACTGGAAAAATGATATGCAAAATAGGCAACGTGTCTACTACCGGTACACAATTCCGCGACGCAATCGGAAGCGTATGTTATGTCAGCTTTGTCAATCTCGGAACCACCGCAGCACCCAACTATCGTATGCAGATTTGGAACTCAACCGACGCTATCCATTGGACTCAGGCCAAAAGCGGAGCAATGCCGCCTAGGACGCTCCTTAACGGTACTACTGGAATAGGACTGACTACGACAAGCAATGACTATTGGATGTGGCGACCTGAACGAGCAGCTCCGTATGACGGACGAAACGGGTTCTCAATGAACGTGTCAGTATCAAGCATACTGGGTCCACGGAATACAGTTCTCAAGCCTGAAAGCCCCCAACTGGGGGAATACGCTGTGGGACATCACCTTTACGACGCCAAAAGCAAAAGACGATTACCCCAACAACACCTATCTGGGATTGTCAGTCACTGATGCAGTAGCTCTGGGCGTTGTGGATCCAGAAGACGACGTCTTCGTCTTTGAGGAAAAAATCACGAGGAAATACTATGGCTTCAGCCTCTCAACAGGAAAACAAATATGGGAAACTGAACCCGATTCACAATGGAACTACTATGGCATGAGCGACTTTGAATACAATGGCAAACTCTTCGCCTACGGCTACAGCGGAATACTAAACGCCTATAACATAACGACAGGACAATTCTTATGGAACTGGACAGCTCCAGACGAGGGCTTAGGAGAAACTTGGTATCAATACTCTCCACTTTCGTTGGGTCACATTGCTGACGGCAAAGCATACCTGTACTCAAGTGAGCACTCGCCCACTATGCCCTTAAGGCGCGATGTAAACATATGGTGCATAGACCTAGAAACAGGAAAGCTAGTATGGAAAATGTCTTGTTGGGCGCAAGGCATGAAAATCGCAGACGGGCGCCTCGTAGTACTCAATTTGATGGACAATGCCATATACTGCTACGGCAAGGGACCAAGCGCCACCACAGTTTCCGCAACACAGACCGTTCCATCACTGGGATCCAGCGTAACGATTACAGGCTCAGTCACTGATCAGTCTCCCTCTGGCAGGCACAACGTCGCTGGCAGTTTAGACTTCGCACTCAAAGGCACACCAGCAATATCTGACGCAGACCAAGAAGCATGGATGGAATACCTGTACCAGCAACGGCCAATTCCCTCAAACGCGAAAGGCGTTGAAGTAACATTAGACGCTATTGATCCAAACGGCAACTTCATCCACATCGGCACAGTCACAAGCGACATAAACGGCAACTATGGCTACAAGTTTACTCCGGACGTTCCAGGCACATACCAGATCATCGCCACGTTCGCAGGATCCGCAGCCTACGGACCCTCATCCACAACAACCTACCTCTCCATAGGCGAAGCGCCACCAGAAGCAATACAACCTGAACCAGCAGCACCCCAGCCTCCACTTGACCTATACATCATAGGCGCAACAATCGCAATAATAGCCGCAGTCGCCATAGTTGGCTTATTGATACTCAGAAAACGACCTTAGCACCATCAACAAAAACCATACAACCTTCCCCTTTTTTAGTCTTCTAATGGTCTCGCTTAGTAAAGTGTGAATAATGGGACTGAATGGGCTTTGGGCACTCAAAGTGATTACAGCTTTGCTCCATGAAAAGTGCATTTTCTTCTCCTTTAGTTTGGTGCCCAGAGCCTCAGCAAACCCTTAACCAAGCGGAAGGCTACCGTAAATCTTAGAGGAAATAATACGGAAATTAAGTTTCCAATGGTGTTGCATAAGCGCTTAGGATAGACTAACTCATCTTTTTCATAGGGCTTATCTAATATTCTCTTCATTTTATCTACCCCTCATTTTTTTTAAACCCTAAAAGCCTTGCGTTCTGAACGCCAATTCCCCACAGAAAGATTAAGCGTTCAAAAAAGCCTTTCCATATATAGAGGGGGCATAGTCTTTTCCACGCGCTAGTTCTGTGAGCATTGTGAAGTTGAATTCTGATTTGGAATTCATAACATATTTATCAATACTTCACGTTTCATTCCATAAGAGTAAGGTGAAATCATTGACTATTGAGAAAATCAAACTGGAGAGTCATAAAGAACTGGAAGAAATGCTAACAACCGAAATAACCCAAATCGACAAAGATCTATCCGTCATCTGCAACAACGTCCCAGTCATGGACAAGGCAACAATGGACATTCTGTGCCACGACAGCAACGGCCAACTCGTGATCCTGCAACTCAGCACAAGCGAAGACGACACCATGTTCCTCCACGGCATACAAAGCTTAGACTACGCTGATAAGTTCAAATCATTCCTCAAAGCCACCTACAACAAACAAAAAATCGACGACAAACAAAAACCACGCCTAATCCTCATCGCTCCGAGTTTCTCAGACGCCGTAAGAAACGCCGTAGAAGGCATGAAAGGCTTACGCATCGACCTCTACGAATGGGAATATCTCAAACTCGGAGATCAAAAAGGTCTCCGTCTCCAACCTATTTTTAGTACGGGTCCACCCGCAAAACCAAAAGAAGAAAAAGCCGCAAAAAAGGAGCCTGAGCAGAAACCCGTAAAGAAGAAGGAATCCGAACCAGAGCAGATGGAAGAAAAAGAAGTACCACAGCAGATACAGCAAAGCCCGCAACCAGAGCCTCAAAGAGAATTCAAACCCGAACAAGAAGACGAACAACACAAAAGAAAACTAAAACTCTTCTAAACCCGCGTAAACTCTCCTTTTAGGAGAACTCAACAATAAGAAAAAGAAAGGAAATAGCTTAAATCTTCTTCGTCTTAACCGCGTTCTCCAAAGCTACAACACCAGGCAACTTCTTGCCCATAAGAAACTCTATTAAAGCGCCACCAGCCGTGCTAATGTACGAGATCTTGTTTGACAGCCCATACTCTTGTATCGCAGCTATGGTGTTGCCTCCTCCAGCAAGCGAAAAAGCTTTTGAATCTGCAATGGCTTCAAAAACCTTCTTCGTGCCACAGTTGAACTCCTTGTTTTCGTAAACACCCATAGGGCCACTGACCACGATTGACTTCGCTTTGGCTATGAGCTTGGCGTACTTCTCCGCTGTCTTG
>Ga0315289_10008584_pt1 | contig 14756 bp, 5 predicted proteins | sample YL17G11_40_MG_FD_203452 | JGI IMG/M metagenome (GOLD analysis project Ga0315289, IMG submission 203452) | Sediment microbial communities from Yellowstone Lake, YNP, Wyoming, USA - YL17G11_40 | ecosystem: Environmental > Aquatic > Freshwater > Lake > Sediment | place: USA: Wyoming | collected...
TAACGCCAACATCGCCGATTTCATAGTCGTTGCCGCCAGGACCAAGAAGGGAAAGGATGCGGAAGACGGCATCACCCTGTTCATCGTCGATGGGAAGGCCCCCGGCATCACCACCACCCTGCTCAAGACCATCGCCGGCACCAAGCAGTGCGAGGTCATATTCAGCAACGTCAAGGTGCCCAAGGGCAGCGTCCTGGGCAAGGTGGACAAGGGCTGGGCGGTCATCGATAAAGTGCTGGAGAAGGCAGCCACGGCCAAGTGCGCCGAGATGATCGGCGGGGCGCAGGCAGCGCTGGACATGAGCGTGGCCTACGCCAAGGAGCGCGTGCAGTTCGGCAAGCCCATCGGCAGCTTCCAGGCCATCCAGCACCACTGCGCCAACATGCTGATCGATGTGGAGGGCTCCAAGTTCCTCACCTATCAGGCAGCGTGGAAGGTCTCCGAGGGGATGGACGCCACCCTGGAGGTATCCATGGCCAAGGCCTGGGTCAGCGAGGCCTACCGCCGCGTCGCCCGGCTGGGCCACCAGATCCACGGCGGCATCGGCTTCTGCATGGACCACAACATGCCGCTGTACTTCAAGCACGCCAAGGAAGCGGAGTCCCTGTTCGGCACCGCCGACTGGCACCGCGAGAAAGTGGCCCAGGAGCTGGGACTGTAAACCGATAAACGCCGTTAACGATATCACAGGGCTATCCGCAATGGATAGCCCTTATCGTTTCCAGTATAATTGATGCGACTGGAGCGACATCCGAATCAGGGGGTGTGAAATGGCTAAAGACTGCGTCTTCTGCAAGATCATCGGGGGAGAGATAAAGAGCGATTTCCTGTACCAGGACGATAAGGTGGTCGCCTTCCGCGACATCAACCCCAAGGCACCCACCCACATCCTCGTCATCCCCAGAGAGCACATAGCGTCCCTGGTCGATACCACCGCGAAGCACGAGAGGCTGCTGGGGCACATGGCGAACGTGGCCTGCGCGCTGGCCAAGAGCGAAAAGGTAGAGAAGGGCGGCTACCGATTGATAATGAATGCTGGCTCTGACTCCGGCCAGGAGGTATCCCACATCCACCTCCACCTCCTCGGCGGCCACAAGCTGGCGCCGCTGGGGTAAAAGACATCACTCAGCAGAAATCATCGTCTTCTAGTTCAAGGACTAAGGCGGCCATATCCCCAATATCCTCAGCTCCACCGCCAGGATATCCCCGGCATTCGGCCCCGTATTGTCCTCGTTAGCGTCCCAGCCGGGGTAGTTCCCCTTGGGGTATTTAACCGGGTCAAGGATGCACAATTCACATTGGGTGATGTCACAGGCGTTGATACGGAAGTCACCGTTCACATCACCGGGCCCGGGTGTCGCGGTGGGGGTAGGAGTGGGTGTTTCACCTGAGCTGCATGTAAACTCTGCGGTTATAGAATAATTACCATACATACTGATATTGGTGTGAGAAGAATTAACATCAGCTATGGTACCAGTATCACCCGTCCACCTGATAAAGTTGCATCCGTAGCATGGCGGAGGAACTGCCAATAACTCGACGACTTCTCCCCAGCTATAACAGAAGACTCCCTCCCCGGGTTCGAAGACCGCACCGCAGCCCGTGCTGTTTACAGTAAGGCTATACTCACACTCCTCAAATGTAGGTGTGGGTGTCTGGCACACAAAATTGGCGGTTATTGATATATTAGGGCCTGACGTAGTAAAGATGCTGGTGGTCTCACAGGTGTTGCAGAATATCAGCCCGATATCCCCCGTCCATTCAACGAAGGAGCATAGGGAGTCAGCGCTCGCCTGCAAATCGTTCACCCCGCACAGATAGAAATCGCCTTCCCCCGGAGTAATAACCGAACCGCCTGCGGTACTGTTTATGCTCACCCACTGACATCCTCCTGTCGCTGAAGGTGTCGGTGTCGGCGACACTGTTGGCGATACAGTTGGTGCCGATGTCGGGCAGCATATCCCCGCCACATGCACCGAGTCACTCATCCATGTGGTATCTATCTCCTGCACCCACTTGTCATACACCGCACACTCGCTGACGTTGAACCAAATGTCACTGCTGTCACATACATTCCCCACTACGTCAAAATCTATCCACGACAGACTACCCTTCCCATTTAACCCAGGGGATCCAGCTACATCGTTGGTTACCCTCAAGACCCCCTGTACCCCCTCGGGGATGAACCTCCAATCATCTACTGGTATCACTGTACCGTTGATGGATCCGTTACTTACACCACTTACCTGTATCACACTGGCGTTATAAACTATATCATAAGTCGCCGAGTCAAAGTTCTCTACGTCGCTGATGTTGACCTCAGCGCTGAAACTGAATCCATCGATTACCTCATCCGGCGCCATTATCTCCACTATCACTGTCTGCGTCGGCGTCGGACAATTGGTCCAAGTAGTGCAGCTCGTCTGATTTGACAGATCAGACCAGATGTTATCCCTGGAGGAACGCTTCATACAGAAGTAATAAGTGGTCCCAGGATTGAGCCCTTTAACAATGTAACTAAGCGACATATCGCTGGGTTGTGGTGAGCATTGTGTGGCGCTATTCCAGTTGCTGTCATTTATAGGAGATGTAGAATACCTGATGTCGTAAGCGCCAGTACAGCACCGAGGTGTCCAGCTTAATCGAATACTATCGTTACAGCAGCCTGTGCTACTTAGATCATCTATCGGCGTTGGCTTGAATATAGCCGTGAGGTAATGATCTTCGTCCAAGTAAATTTCACTGTATGTTACAATTGCACCTACATCATTGTCATAAAACCCATAGAACCAGCAGCAGCAAGGGCTAATCACCGCCACCAGTTCTACCCGGGTTCCACACGGATAGTAGAATGTCCCTTCTCCGGGCTCATAAACGTATCCCAGCTGAAATTGCCCACTGGTGTTCTTGTCTATTTTCAACTTGCACGTGGGCGTTGGCGTAGGCGTAGGAGATACGGTCGGCGTGGGCGAAGATGTTGCTGTCGGTGAGGCTGTTACAGTCGGTGTCGGCGACTCTGTTGGCGTTGGCGATACGGTCGGAGTCGGCGATACAGTTGGTGTTGCTGTCGGACATGTCCCGGTGCATGTAGCCGTGGGTGTTGGTGTCGATATAGGTCCCCAGCCAAACGTCGGCTCACATGGAGAATAACTGCCGAGCCAAACCCAATCTATCCTCAGGGTCCTCACCCCTGTAGATCCACCCGCTTCTGCCCTGGCCCAGATAGACATGTTCAAAGCTAGGGATGTATTTATAACCGCAGAGTTATCATCAACAAAGAATCCGATAGAATTATTCCCCCTCCGTATTTCATATGTGCTCCAGTTTGTAGTGGAGTTCGCTATAATTTGATTGATCTCCACACCGCCGTTAACTGTCTCTCCACGGAAATTGGTCGTACCCCCACCTGGATTTTCAATGCTTGCTAGATTATTCCAGGTCCACATCCCTTCACTTTGCGGTTTGAATCCGAGATCATGGGTAGATGATATCTCGTCGCTTTTCACATAAGCGCGAAGCCTTGTAGCTGTTCCAAACTGCGAATTGGATTTTAGATGCGCCGCTGACCAGATACTGGGATTACATTGCAGAGTGCAAACCCCGCCATTGACGGAAACAGACCCGCCACCGTCTTTAAACGAAGTGGTCCATTTACTCGTATTCAGGCTTGTCCCCATAAAGTCATCGAAGAAGATGAAGGTGTTGCTGCCGTTGCTGGCAGAGGTGGCACTGGGGTTGCCACAGTAGATATAGAAATCCGTGCCCGATGTCGAGATGGTGTCGAACTCCACCCACACCGTGGCATTGGCGCTGGCGTTGACCTTCTCCACCCAGTAGTCCAGTAAGGAGGTACCATCCGATTTGGCAAAGCGAACATCGTCGAAATCCGCCTGGCAGCTGCCATTCAGGTACACATCGCTGCCGCTGTTCGTCCCGTTGCCGTAGTGCAGCTTAAGCTTCATCTGGTAATTTGAAAGTGTCCCGCAGGCCCCGCTGGCAGTAACCGTCCCGCTCACATTGTACGACCAAACTCCGGGGTCCCAAGTCGCTGTGGGTGACGGTGTCGGCGTTGGCGTTTCTGTCAGTGTCGGTGACACGGTAGGCGTTGGCCACGGGGCAATTTCCTCTGAGCCCCAGGCATCAATTGTGGGCTCCGGGCTGCAGTATTCACCAATGCAGACGTCGTCCATGCTAGCATCATCTATGACGCCGTTGCCCCAGCAGTTTCCAAAACGGATTCCACCTCCAATTGGAGTACTGTCAACCCATATCAGGTTTTTATCGATGTATCCCTTAACGCCGCTGCTGTCCGTAACCCACTCGAACTGGTGCCAACCGGTAGTCCTTGGTATCCCTGAATCGTGGTAATCACCTTTCCTCCAATAGTAGTTTTGGGTAACGCCGGAAACCCCTAAGACCTCCCAGTGTAAATTGTAATCAGATTGTGAAACATAGAATCTGCCAAGTTTATCACTGGCATTATCGTAAAGAAATGCCATCACCCTCGACGGTAAAATACCTGCAGAATAATTGCTACAGGTTATTTCTTTCATGGCATCGTTTCTAACGGACCAGTTAATCCCCGGTTGCCCATTGTGGGCCTGCCCTTGCCACCGGTCACAATTTACATAGTCGGGCTTGCAAGCGTCCCACCCGTCCATATCTGCTTCGAAGTCATCGAAGTATTTCCAGGTGGCAGAACCGTTGCTGGCAGAGGCAGCCTGCTGGTTGCCGTAGTAGATGTAGAAATCGGTCCCGCTGTCCATGATCTCATCGAACTCCACCCATACCGTAGCCACTCCATTATTGGAATCGATGTCTTGCACCCAGTAGTCCAGCAGCGTCTCACCGTCTGCCTTGGTGAACCGTATATCGCTAAAATTGGCATTGCAGCTGCCGTTCAGGTAGATATTGCTACCGCTGCTCACTCCGCTTGTGCTATGGATGTTCAGCTCCACCTGGTAGTCCGTCAGCCTCTCAACGGCGCATCTGCCGGTGATAGTACCCTTCTGGCGATGGGTCCAGCCTGCATCAAGCTTGGGCCACTCTAAAGGGGCAGTAGTTCTCTTTAGCGCGGGCTTCCCATCCACTACCAATCTAATACTGCCATCGCCGGTTAGACGCATCTGTGGTAAATATGTTGATCCTGTTTGTGCCTTGTTAAATGCAACCTGGACCGTTGAACCATTTTCCAACTCAGCAAAGAACACGTTTTCCCACGGTATAATGGCACCGCCGGTGTCACCATCAGTATGGATGGTGACGGCACCTTCCGATTCTCCCTTCCTCAACGTGTAGCCTAAACTGGTATTTGATGTTTGATCGCCTGCGACACACCCGTGCATGAATACGAAGGGTATCTTGGTGTATTTCTCAATCCAGGGCTTGACAGTAGCAGTGCCATAATAACCTTCGCAGCACATTTCTTGGTAGCTATTGCCACCGTGTCCAACTGTCATTAAAACCGCGGTATCTGTGCTCTGGATGTGGCTCTTCAGGGTGTACAGGTACGGGCTATCCCAAGCATCTGTGGTATAACCCAGCCGGTTGAACCAGTATGCTACATTCTCATAGTATCCGCTCCACGCCTGGCCCATAAGGGTTGCCCACATGCCTGTATACTGAGGCCCCTGTCCAGGAATAGAGCAATTAACCCGCGATACATTGTCTACTATGAATTCAATGTTCTGGCCGTTCTTCACCATGCAATAATCGTGCCAGAGGCGTGCGTCAAAGTTGGAAGAATTGTTATAACAGCTACCGCCAGTATAGCTGATCCTGAAATACCTCCCGTTTGGCCATGAATTCTGGCCACACCAGGCCGCCACCAGTTCCTGACCATAGCCGATCCCTTCTCTTACGCAGCCCGGTATGTTATCGTTGCCTGCCTTTATTTTCGCCTCAACGGTGTAGTTCCCCACCCCAATCGGAGTGTTACAATACAGGTTGCCCCACACCTTGAACGCAGAATCGTTGTGCGCAGTGTCGCACTTGATGACATTATTAGCCTGATTGTTTTCCCAGAATTCCACCGATGACCAGTTCCAGTTTGTCGCACCACCGCTGGTGTTCGCGGTCCAGCCTACTATGGAAGACCCGTCGTTGAAGATGATGAAGGTGTTATACCCGTTACTCTCAGAAGTTGCACTGGAATTACCATAGTAAATATAGAAATCGGTGCCGCCAGTAGATATCTCATCAAGTTCCACCCAGACGGTTGCTATGCTCCCATTGATTTTTTCGATCCAGTAATCCAGCGGGGTAGTACCATTCCCTTTAGTGAACCGGATGTCGGCAAAGTCTGCCCGCCCGCTGTTATTCAGATACACTGTGCTACCATTGCTTGTTCCGCTGTCATTGTGAACGCTCAACGCTACCTGATAGTTACTCAGGTTCGCGCCGCAAGCTTCTGAGCTGATATTCCCACGCTGGCGATAGCCCCAATCTGACCATGGTGTGGCGAAAGGTCCATTTTCCACATCGCCCCACTGTCCGCAGGTCGGTTCGGGATTGCAGTAGCTACGAACCCTGAAATTGTCGTAGAGCACCCAATCGTTGCATGTGGTAGGACCTGTGGCCGAAAAGCCGGTGTACCCGGAGCCATCAGCCTTGGCCGCTGGGGCTGTGGCCATGCTCGCCGACAGCAACACAACGACGCCTACAATCAGCGCCACTAAAGCTAAACCCAGAACTAGCTTCCGTTTCATAGCCCTGCCTCCACAAACTAAAGTGCTACAGCTCTATTACTATACCGCACATTCTAAGGCGGCCATATCCCCAGTATCCTGTACTCCACCGCCAGGATGTCCCCTGCGTTGGGCCCCATAGTATCCTCGTTGGCGTCCCAGCCGGGGTAGTTCCCCTTGGGGTATTTAACCGGGTCAAGGATGCACAGCTCACATTGAGTAATGTCACAGGCGTTAATACGGAAGTCACCGTTCACATCACCGGGCCCCGGCGTTGGGGTGGGGGTGGGCGTCGGTGTTTCATCTGAGCTGCATGTAAACTCTGCGGTTATAGAAAAACTAACATACATAGTGATATTAGTGGAGGAAGCATTGACATCAGCTATTTCACTAGTATCACCCGTCCACCTGATAAAGCTGCATCCGTAGCATGGCGCGGGAACTGCTAATAACTCGACGACTTCTCCCCAGCTATAACAGAAGACTCCCTCCCCGGGTTCGAAGACCGCACCGCAGCCCGTGCTGTTTATAGTAAGGTTGTACTCCGTGGGATACGTGGGCGTTGGCGTTGGTGACACGCTAGGCGTAGGTGACACGGTAGACGTCGGTGTTGGTGACTCCGTCGGAGTCTTCGGCGCGAAGTGAGCGGTAACAACCTCTTCGAAGTCACAATGGTCATAATAGGTATCAGCGGAATAGAAGTCGTCTATGTCGCACTGAGAACAGTAACAGTCCGGAAGTGGCCAGGAATTATGGCACTCGCAGGTCCAATGGGTGAACACATACCCATCCTCCGGCACCGCCACCAGGTGAACGCCATAGCAGTTTGCCGCCATGCAGCACTCCCATGTGCCCTCCCCAGGCGTCACAACGGAACCGCCCTCAGTGCTGGTTATGCTCACATGTCCACAGTAAGGGGTGATCGTGGACGTTGGCGTCGCGGTTGGCGACACGCTGGGCGTGGGAGACACGGTAGGCGTTGGTGTTGGCCCGCACTGCGGGCACCCCGGGGCGAAGTTTGCGGTAATGATATTAGGATAATCATTGTCATGATAATAGGTATCACAAGCATATACGTCCTCAATCACGGAGGGCGCACAATTGCCTCCACCCATCAATTCACACGTCCAGCCACAGAAACCGTAGCCAGAATCGGGCACAGCCAGCAGATGTAGTGGCTTACCATTAACAATTTGACAAAATACTTCAGGATCGTAAGCACCACCAAAGTGGCCCTCACCGGGATCGGTTACGTTGCCTCCATCCGTGCTCTGTATAGTTACAGCTCCGCACGTTGTGGGCGTTGGCGATGGCGACACGCTCGGGCTAGGCGTTGCCGTCGGCGTCGGTGTAGGTGTCAGGGGGCCACTGCCTGAACAATTAGCAGTGATACACTTGTTCATGTCCATCGTTACCGTTGTATTCATGGCACTGGAATTAGCTACTGCTTGGCCATACCAGCCGTACCAGGTATTGCAGCAACCGTTGAATGAAGCATTCACATTTATCACTGTGCCCTCTGGGATGCCCCAGAAGTATGAAAGGGTGCTTGCATACACGATATAGCTATAACTACTAGTTACATTCACATCACAAAAGCTATGCAATTGATCTACGCACAGATAATATGTTGCCGTCGGCGTTGGTGTAGGCGATTCGGTAGGCGTTGCCGTCGGACATGTTCCTGTGCACGTTGGCGTCGGCGATACCGTAGTCGTTGGCGACTCACTCGCTGTCGGCGACACGGTTGGCGTTGGCGATAAGGTCGGAGTCGGTGATACAGTTGGTGTAGGCGTCGGCGTTGGCGTCGGTAGCGGGCCATCGATAACCCACTCTCCAAGCATTGGCTCTGGGTAGCAATACTTACGTACCCTGAAGTCATCGAACTCTACCCAGTGACCAGTTGCACCGAGCCACGCATACATCCCTGTGTACTGGCTGACCGAGCCAGCGCTGCGCGTAACCTTAGACTCCCCATCGACAAACAGCTCCCATGCACTGCCGTTTTTAACGAAGCAGTAGTCATGCCATAAGCTTGCATTGAACGCGCTATCATTAAGGCTGTAGCTTTCACCAGATGTATCGCGAAGCCCCCACTTATCCTGATTCTCCAGCCAACGAGCCATAGGGTCACGGACATAATAGCCGATTCCTTGTTGATAATTGGCACTAGTACCGCTATCCTGCGCCCTTATCTTCGATTCAGCTACATAGTAATTGGTGCCTGTGGTTGTGTTGCAATACAGGTTGCTCCAGGCAGTGCCGTTGGAGGTGCATCTGATTGCGCCATTCACAGATGACCAGTTGTAAGAAGCACCCGAGGGATGCAGCAACCAGCCATCTGTAGACGTGCCGTCGTTGAAGATTACGAAAGTATTCGAGCCGTTGCTTGACAACTCTGCGCACAGGTTGCCATAGTAGATGTAGAACTCGGTTCCCGCTGTAGAGATGTTGTTAAACTTAACCCACACAGTGGCTTTGTCATTGGTGTTGAACTCCTGTATCCAGTAGTCCAGCGGCGTCACGCCGTTTCCCTCGGTGAAACGTATGTCGCTGAAGTTGCTCATCGCCTGGTTGTTGAGGTAAACATCGCTGCCGTTGCTTGAGCCACTACCATAGTGGAGGGTCAGCTTAACCTGGTAGCTGGAAAGGGTACCGCAGGAGTTGTTGGCTGTAACGATTCCTTTTTGATGGTGTGTCCAATCTGACCCGCCGGGCGGGCAGGTAGAAGTTGGCGATGGCGTTGGTGTTGCCGACACAGTTGGTGTTGGTGATATTGTTGGCGTAGGTGTTGCCGATACTGTAGGAGTTGGCGATATTGTGGGTGTGGGTGACACTGAAGGCGTCGGTGTCGGCGATTCGGTAGGCATCGGTGATGTGGTGCAGCTTGTCTCATCTGAAAGATAAGAATACATGCCCTCTGAGAGCATCTTCATGCGAAAGTAGTAAGTGGTTCCAGGCTCGAGCCCCCAAACATAGAAATAATTAAACTCTTGTGGCAGTGGCTCTCCAAAGCACTGCGTGGCAGTGTCCCAGTTGCTGTCATTTATAGGTGATGTGGAATACCTGATGTCCCAGGTGCCTTCACAACAAAAATCAGATAGCCAGTATAACTGGATAACATCACTACCCAAAGCTGTGCACTGCAGCATATATGCTGTATAAGGGCGGAATATGGCCGTGAGATAGTAATCTCTGTCCAACCAAATACCATCTGCATAAAACAGTTCTCCTGTGTCGTTGTCATAAAACGCGTAGAAATAGCCGCAGCACATGCCGCTATAGGTCTCCAGATTAACCCGGGTGCCGCACGGATAATAGAACGTTCCATATCCAGGATCAGTAACACGACCAAAATTATCGTTATATATGTTCTGATCTATTTTCAACTCGCAACTAGGCGTGGGCGTGGGTGACACCGAAGACGTGGGCGTCGGCGACACGCTGGACGTTGGCGAGACAGATGGCGTAGGCGATAGAGTTGGCGTTATGGTCGGACATGTCCCTGTGCATGTGGGCGAAGGTGTAAGTGATGGCGACACGCTAGGCGTTGGTGATACAGTGGGTATTATGGGTGTTAAACTCAGGCATATCTCATAACGATATGCACCCGAGGCGCCGGCACAGCCATAACCCGCAGGTGCTTCGCTTTGAGGGTATCCTAGATAATCAGGCCCGATAATAGGTGGCATTACGGAGTAATTATAGAAACTCCTTATCACATTGCCGCTGATGGTCGAGCTCCCCCAGTGTCTGGATACATTGTCCATATTATAATAATAACCCATTTGCCCATTCCAGCAGGCACCGATGGCATAGTAATTCCCAGCTTGAAGAGGGATATTACCCAGATCGCCAGAGGAGTAGAACCCTCCTGCACCAGGGATCAGGTTTATCTCTTTTTCTGCAAGCAATATATTGTACGATCCATTCACATCTCCGGACGATTGGAAAACATAGAAATATACGTCTGAATCTTCATTAGGGTGGAAACTTCCTTTTATCTCGTTGAGGTAACAATCCTGGTCCACGGTCCAACAGTTAAACGTGTAGCCAATGACAAGCCCGCCATACCAACCCGAAGAGTAGGGTGCGACGAAGCATTGCGTAGGCGTTGGCGATGCGGTAGGTGACACGGTTGGCGTCGGTGATGTGGTTGGTGAGATAGTGGGCGACACGGTTGGCGATATGGTAGGCGTGGGCGACGGTGTCGGCGTTCCTGTACAACATCCGACGTATTTAAAGGTGGCCTCAATACGATAGTCCCCATCCATCCTGACCATGGAAAATGAAGAGGATATATTATAAACAGTGTCCACATCCCCCGTCCACTTATCAAACTCCCACCCCATACATGGGTGCGCGCTTATCTCTACCCATGTACCGCAGGGATAGCACTCTTGGCAGCCAATATCAAAACAAGGCTCGGTTAGCTGGCCGCACCAAAGGGCTCCTATGTCCAAGCAGCAGGTTGGCGTAGGCGTTGGCGACACGCTCGGCGTTGCCGTGGGCGACTCTGTTGGCGTTGGCGATACGGTCGGAGTCGGCGATACAGTTGGTGTTGCTGTCGGACATGTCCCGGTGCATGTAGCCGTGGGTGTTGGTGTCGATATAGGTCCCCAGCCAAACGTCGGCTCAGGCGAGCAGTACTTACCAACAAAGACCCAATCGCATAGAGTCATGGTCTCGACGGCTGACTGGCTGTTAAGCGCACCAAAGAACGCCGCCAGCGCAGTCGAGTTGGGCGGGTTGTTTGTCTTAGGACTTCCCGACCGCTCAACATCGTCCTCGAGCAAGCGTCCGTTTGTCCCACCGCGAATGAGTATCTCCCAATGTTTATAGGCATCGAAAGTGTAGTCGCTGTTTGCGTTGCTCTCGCCGTGCGCTGGGTCCTCAGATGTGAGATATTTTGGTGTGGCATCGGTCTCGCAGTTAATCATGAAACGCTGGTCGTTTAGAGCCGCGTTGAGGCTCATGCCGATATCAGCCACCTTTGTGCCGCCGGCGGTCGTGCATATCTGAGCATACATTCTCATGCGCATAGAGGCAACACCAGAGGTCGTTTTTGCATAGGCGTAGTCCCAGTTGCCGTCAGCGCCGCCCTTGCCAGTGAGGATGCTTGAGGCTATGGTGAAATTGCCGACCACATTCCACTTCGACAAGTCAACATCGAAGTGGTCGAAGAAAATGAACGTATTGTCGCCGTTGCTGGCAGTGGTAGCACCCGGGTTGCCGCAGTAGATATAGAAGTCAGTGCCCGATGTCGAGATGGTGTCGAACTCCACCCACACCGTGGCATTGGCGCTGGCGTTGACCTTTTCAACCCAGTAGTCTAACAGTGACACACCATCTGCTTTGGTGAAACGAACATCATCGAAGTCAGCCTGGCAGTTGCCATTCAGGTAGATGTCGCTGCCGCTGCTGGTGCCGCTGCCATAGTGCAGCGTCAGCATTACCTGGTAGTTAGACAATGTGCCGCAGGCGCCCGAGGCTGTTACCGTACCGCTCACGTTGTACGTCCAGTCCGATGGATTAATTGCAGTGGCAGTCGGCGTCGGCGTTGGCGAGAGAGTGGGCGTCGGCGATGGTGTCGGCGTACGGGTAGGTGTTATGGTAGGCGTTGGCGAGACAGTTGGGGTGGGAGACACGGTTGGCGTTGATGTAGGACATGTCCCTGTGCATGTAGGCGTTGGCGACACGGTAGGCGATGCTGTCACTGTTGCCGTCGGTGTTGGTGACGCAGTCGGCGACATAGTTGGAGTCATGGGGCCACCGCCTGAGCAGACAGCCGTGAGACACATGTCTGCGCATACATAATCTGTTGTATTCATAGCACTATGGTTGGCGATGCCGTCACAAAGACCAGGATCATACCAGCCACCAAAGGTATTGCAACTACCATTGAATGAAGCATTCACCTTCAGCACTGTGCCATATGGAATGCCCCAATAGTATACATAGTCGGTTCCAGCATACACGACACAATCGTAGATACCGCTTACATGCACATCACAGCAACTGCCTGTTTGCATTATGCACAGATAATATGTTGGCGTCGGCGATGGCGACGGTGACGGCGATTTGGTCGGCGATGGGGTTGTTGGGCAACATGTTGTTGTTAATGTTATCGTAACCGTCGGCGTTGGTGTCGCTGTAGGCGATACGGTAGGCGTTGGTGTCACCGTTGGTATGGGAGGCAACGTCGGCGTTGCATAAGCTGGCAGCCCCCAGAACAAAAGGACGCAGCCGAACAGTAAAACGATACCCGCTGCTCCAAAAATCAACTTCCGTTTCATGGCCCTGCCCTCCATAACCGCCAGTCTGTTCCTGCCTACATATGACCCGCGGCGCCTGTTTCTTTACATCCTGCTACCTAAAAATTTAAAAACGCCCCCGGCAAATCGCTCAGAGGCGTTTTCCTTCCTTAACGATTGCCCGGCAGTCTCCCCGATACTACAGATCCGCGGCTTCGCGCCACCGCCTTGCAGCGGCTTTGCTCTTCCTCATACATCCTTATACCTGAATCGTGGCGATATTATACCACATTTTTTCTCTTATGTCAATACAAATCGGGCTTTCTAAGCCATATTGCCTACGCAGCAGTTACACAAACACCACACATGCTAAGAAAACGGCCGCTAACCGTGGCCGGTATGCATGTAGGGGAGCAGCGCATCGCTTATCTGAGCACGCTTGTCCGGCGAGCCGCTGTGCCCGACCTTGAGGTGGCAGTTGGGGTGATTGGTGCACAGGATAATGCAGTTAGCTATGGAATTGCCATCGATGAAGGATTCCGGTTTGCGGTGATGCGCGTGCCAGGCGCCCATCCCCTCCTTATCCCTGTCCCCCCACGATAGGCCCTTGCCGCAGTGGGCACACAGGCCCCCCTGCCTTATCCACGCCCGCCTGACCACATCTCCTGGAAACGGCATATCTCACCTCGCTAGGGAATTTTATTATGTACCCGATGCGTTAAGATGTCAACCACGGAGGTAGAACCAGAAACTCAGGGTGGTATTGATTTCCCGAACCTAACACTTATCCCCGCTCTTATCCCCCGACCTGTAGCCCGCGATAAGCGCCTTTATTCCCTCTCCGATGCGGGCGAAGTCCCGCGACGCCAGCCACTCCGGCTGGAACACGCTCCCGCCGCAAGCCACCGCGGAGGCGCCGCAGGAAAAGAACGAGCGGATGTTTTCTGGCGTGACGCCGCCCACGGCGAGCAGCTCGATGTCATGGAACGGGCCTTTTATCTCCTTGAGGTACTCCGGCCCGAAGAACTTGGCGGGGAACACCTTCACCATGGTGGCGCCGGCGCGCCAGGCGTTATATATCTCCTGCGGGGTCAGCGCGCCGGGGAACACCGGGATGTCTTTCTTCACGCAGTACTTGGTCACCTCGGGCACCAGCGTGGGCATCACAATGAACGTTGCGCCCGCAGCCAGCGCCGACCTCAGGTCATCCCTGGTCAGCACGGTGCCGGCGCCTATAGTGAGCCGACCCTTTGCTGCCGCCACCGCACGCTGGATCGATTCCGCGGCGACGGGGGTGTTCATGGTGATCTCGATGGTCTGGAGGCCGCTGGAGATTATCGTCTCGACAAGGGGCTCGACCGCGTCAGGCTGCACCCCGCGTATTATCCCCAGGATGGGCAGCTGCCGGAAACGTCCGACGTCCATCCCTCACTCCACCGTGCTTTTCAGGCTCTCGTAGAACTGGCGGTAGTTCTCTTTCCCGTCGCCCTGGCGCAGGGCCATGGCCTCGCGCGGGTGCTCGTTCATCATGCCGGCTATGGCGTAAGGGATGATATAGCCCCATTCGATCTCGTCCCTCAATGGGATGAACTCATCCGATATCAGGTCCAGAATGGGGCGTATGTCGAACTTGGGGTTGTTGAGGAAACCTATGAGCAGCTCCAGGGGGCAATTCCCCGCAGCGCGGCCGATGCCGTACACCGTGCTGTCAAGGTAGTTCGCACCGTGAATGATCGCCTCGATGGTGTTGCTGAAAGCCAGCTGCTGGTTGTTATGGCCGTGGAAGCCGACCTCCCTGGTCTTCAGGATGCTCTTG
>Ga0315289_10008586_pt1 | contig 14752 bp, 21 predicted proteins | sample YL17G11_40_MG_FD_203452 | JGI IMG/M metagenome (GOLD analysis project Ga0315289, IMG submission 203452) | Sediment microbial communities from Yellowstone Lake, YNP, Wyoming, USA - YL17G11_40 | ecosystem: Environmental > Aquatic > Freshwater > Lake > Sediment | place: USA: Wyoming | collected...
CTAGGAATCCTCCGAGCCATACAGCCCATACGCAGATGAACATTATGATCCAGAAGGCGAATCCTAGTAATCCTGCTTTCTTGTTTTTTATCATCCGAATGGATCTTTTCCTCCTAGGGCGTTTCTTTCCTCTTGAACTATGTTCTTTTTCTTTGGAGTTTCTTGTGTTGTGCTTCCTGGGAAGGGGTTTCCTCCCATGCTCATTCCTCTTTCTCCTCTTGGTTGTTGTGCTGTTGGAATATTCACTCCTCCCATGAGCGCTCTTAGTCCTCTGGGTTTTTGGCTTTTGAGTTTTGCAAGCTTTTTCTGTTCCGTCATAACCTTGCGTTTGAGCGTGAGGTGTTCTAGTTTGCTCTCTAATTTTATGTTCTGTCTTTCTTTGTGTTCTTCTTGCATTATTTCCAGCCTGGTTTTTGTTTGTCGGAATTTCTGTTTTGCTCCGCTTATCATTGCTCTGATGCTCGGCTTTTTCTCATCATAGACTTCTATATCTCTCTGCACTAATCCTCTTCTGGCGTTGGTTACTTCTTCATCTGTGCTTTTGTTTTTGAACTTTTGTTTTGCTCCTGTTATGTAGCTTAGAATTCCCATTTTGCTTTCCTCCATTTGTTTTTCTTACTTTTTTGTCTGCTGGCGAATATTCCTTTTTGTGTGATCTCAGTTTTTTCTCCTGGCGTGCTTATTCTGAATTCTCTTTTTTGGATCATTACTCCTGGTTCTCTTTTGCTTTTTCCGAATTCTTTTTTTGGCGTTAAGTCTAGTATTGTTCTTCCTCGTCTTTCTAGTTTGAAGCTTGCTGCTGCTGTTGTTTCTACTATGTTCTCTGCTTTGCGCTTTGCTTCTATGATCGTTTCTTCTTGTCCTGCCTGTTGGAATATTCCTCTTCTCCTGATTTTGATTGTGATGGGAGTTCCTTCTCTTTGCTCTTCTCTTGTTCTCATCCTGGGGAATGGAGTTGGAGTTTCTTTGATTGTCGGCTCTTTTTGTGCTGGTGTTCTTATGAATGGTTTTGGCTTTGTGATCTGTTCTTGTTGCTGCTCTAATATTATTTGTTCTTGTTTTTGTTCTTGTTCCTGTGATTGTGCCTGTGCTTGTGCGGGCTTGATTCTTTGTCTTTGCCCCGATCTCATCATGATTGTGGAAGTTGGAGTTTGTTCTTGTGCCTGTGTTTGTGATGATGATATTTTGATCTGTGGTTCTGTGATCATGCTTGTTGTTGGCTTTGTTGCGGGGATTATGCTGGGTTCTTGGATGGTTGCTGATTTGATTTTGGGCTTTGCTGTAATCTTCATTCTCGGAGGTAATATGGGGATTGTTACTCTCATGTATTTTGCTTGAGCTGCTATGTTTTGTTCTGGAAGTGTTCCTGCCTTTGTTATTTCTAGTTCTGTTCTTAGTTTTCCCCCGATGGGGTTCTTGCTGAAATATTCGTATAGTTGCAGGTAGGCTGCTGTCATTGGCTCTATTGTGTAAAGCATGACGCTTTCTCCGCTTTCTGTTGTTGATGCAAGCTTTTTCTGTGCTTCCTTTATTCCTTGCCCCTTTCTGAATTCATTGATTACTTCTTCGGGGGTTATTGTTGTGAATTTTGTTTGCAGTTCATTAAATGTTGTTTGTCCTTGTGCTTGAACCTGCTCCCTTATTAGTGCCGTTTTTCCTTCTTTCTCAAGGCTTTTTATGTATTCAAAATATTCCATTGGCTTGTATTCTTCTGGGGCGAAGATGCTTTCCTTGGTTGTTTCAACACGGGGTTTGGGAGTTATTTGTGTTTGGATTTCTGCTCCTCTTCCTTCTGTTTTTCCCGTATAGATTTTTTCTCCCGTTGGCAGAGTTTTTGAGTATTCGTCTTGGATGGTTGCTGGCTCATTCTTTAGTGATGCGCCCCGATATTCTTCTGGGGTGATCCTTCCTTTTCTTCCTTCAATGTCGTAGCTGGTTGTTGAGAATTCGTATTCTTTGTTTATGCTTCCTTCTGTGATCTTTGTTATTTTGTCGGGGGTTGCTTTCTCTATTTTTCCTATTACTCCCTTGGTGATTTTTCCTCCCACTTTGCCTATTGCTTTTGATGTTCCGTAGATCGCTGTTATTCTTCCTGCTTCTTCGCTTAGTGCTGGCACATTTCCGCTTGTTATTGCGCTTATTGTTCTTCCTGCTTGTTCTGCTAGGGCTTCTGTTGTTCCTGCCAGGATGTCTGTTGGTAGTTGTGCTAGTCCTAGGAGATCTCTTTTTGTTGCTTCTTTGCCTATTTCGTAGGCGCTGCTTCCTATGTTTCTTGCTTCTGTGATTGCTCCGTAGGCGTATTTTGCTGGGATTGTTAGGAGGATTAGTGGTTCGTTGCCTGGGGTTTCTGCTGTTTCCATGAATTTTCTTTGTGCTTCTTCAATTGCTTTATTGACTTTTACAGCCCAGGGCAGTTCTGGCTTTCCTATTTTTGGTTCTGGCTTTGCTGCGCTTATTGTGTTAGGGTAAGGTTTTTTTTCTGGGAATGGGCTTTTGAAGTTTATCTCTTTAGTTGCTGGTTGTGTTTCTTGGGGGCTTATGGTTCTTGGGGTTGTGAATTGTTCTCTCTCTTTTTGTGTTGGTGGCTGGATTTCTGGGGGGGTTGAGGGTGTTTTTTTGTTTATAACTTGGATTCCTTCTGGAGTTCTTATCACTCTTCCTTCTACTAGGGCTGTGCTTAGATCTCTGGCGTTGATGTTTTTGTTGATCTCTTCTAGTTGTTCTTTATTGGTTATGATGTGGGCTTCTTCTTTTTTTTGTTCTTGATTTTGTGCGAGTTCTTTTTCTTGTTGAGTGGTTAGTTTTCTTCCTTCTGCTGCTGCTTTTCTTATTTCTTCTTCTCTTGCTCTTGTGATCTCTGCGTAGCTGCTTTCTTCTTGTGGTGTTGTGGTGTATTCTTTTCCTGTTTTTGTTTTGAAGCTTCCTCCTTCTCCTCTTGCGTAGGTTCTGTATTTTCCGCTTGCTCCTTTACTTTTGGGTTTTGTTGGTGTGTAAGCCATTTTATTCTTTATCCGAGTTTTTTCTTTATCTCTTCCATTGCTTCATCAAGGCTTTTTAGTTTCCTCGTTTTTAAGTCTAGTATTGGGAGTTCTTCAAATTCTATTTTCATTCTTATGATTCCGTTCTTTTTCATCCTTTATCTACTCCCGATCTTATTTCTGTGAGTGTGAGTGCGAATCCGAAGATTGCTGTTAGGCTTATCCATATTCCGAAGCTGTGGCTTATGGTGTCTGAGAAGTTGGTATAGTTTGGTGCGTGGATTTCTGTTGTTGTTTCGTTGATTGTTGTTATGGTTACATTTTCTCCTGCTTGTATTGCTAGGTTTCCTGGAAGAACGATTAAGAAGCCTAGGAGGAATAAGAAGAAGAATCCTGCTAAAGAGTATAATCCCTCCTCATGTGAGTGTCCGAGCCATATCAGTATTACTGATAAGGCTAACAAGACTATGAAGAGGATAAGCAACATTTTTGCTTCATTTCTCCCTCGTGTTTAGTATCCCAATCCGAAGAGGTTGGCGATTCCATTCACAAGCCCGAAGATGCTCACCAGAGAGGCTAGTCCGAAAACTGCGACCTCTGCTGCGCTCCATCCCGTAGTGCTTATGTTCTTCAACTGTGGGATCAATACTGATGTCACCAGTATAACCGCCATGACTAATTGAAGAATTCCTGCAAACATACCTGGCATATAATTGTCACCTCGCTTGCTTCCTCTTTTCTTCTAGAGGTTTATATATCATTTGGTATTTAAACAAAGGTTTCTTTGTGGGGGTTAGAGTGCTTGAATCGAAACATTTATATACTTGCCATGTCTTATATGTCCTTTATGGCTATGTTTTTAGTCGGAGAGTGAAATGAAAATGGATCAAGAAGAGCGGCGCAGGATTACTCAAACTTTTTGCGTGTGGGAGAATTCGGGGCTAATGTTGGTGAGTAAGGAATGAGGATCATTAGCTTTGAGGAGTTTAAGGATCGCTTTTATGTTGGTGATCTTACAGGCAATTTTAGGGGTGATCTTGCCAGGCATACTTGTTCTTTGTGTGGTAGGAAGCGTTTTGAGAGGGATATGAAGCCTACCGGGGATGTCGGCATTAATAATTTTAAGGCTTGGCGTATCTGGGAGTGTGATCGTTGCAAGGGCAAGAAGGAGGCGAAGTCTTGAAGGAAGTCCCTAATGATCTTTTTTGTCGTGGTTGTCCTGATTGGAGCGGAAGCTCTTGTAAGCGAGATTTTAAGGAAGTTTGCGAGGTTGTTGCCTGATGAGTTTTAAGGAATTCTGGGATAAGGTTAAGAAGGTTAATAGGTTTAGTCTTGGCGAGGTTATGTTTCCCAGCTACATTTTTAACAAAGTCATTTTTAGGGTTGGCATAGCCCTGGTTTTTGTTTGGCTGTTGTTGGCTGCTTGGGATCTTAATTTTCGTTGGGGATCTAATGTTTATGTTCATTGCCCTGATCTTCCTCTTTCTCAGATGATGCCTGCTCCTCCTTGTGAGAATCCTTTTTATAATCCTGTGATGAATCCTCCTTATCCTAAGCTTATGCCTGATAATCCTACTTGCTTGAAATATGGTATTTGTGATCGTGAGTTTCTTTTGCCTGGTGAGAGTTACGGAAGCCCTCCAGGATATTTTTATTCTCATGCTTTTGAATTTGTTTTGCTTATTGTAATCTCAATGATTCTGGGTAATCATTTCTTTTTTAATAAAGGATATTTTAAGAGTGAGGGGATGTTTGGATGAAGTCTTTTAAGGTGATTGCTTTATCGGGGGATGGCTCGGAAGCTATTGCTAAGAATTATTCTGAGAGGAAGAGGATGAATCCTCTTGAGAGTTTGCTTTTCAAAAAGACTTTTAATGTTATTATTCCTGATGATTATAGTTTCATTGAGTTCAGGGGTAAGAGCGGGGCTGTTGATTTTATTGATGGCGCTTCAATGGTTAAAACTCTTGTTTGCAGCATGATCTCTGAGGGTTGCGTTGAGGGGAAAGATTTTAAAGTGGAGATCTCTGAGGTTGGTTTGAATGGTTGATGATGATCAGAATAAGGATAAACGCCCTTTGTTGAGATCTGAATTGGATTTGCAGCTTATGACTACTGATAGTCAATGGGGGCGTTCAGATATTAATAGAGAATTGAAGGACAAGATTTCTAAGCAGTATGGTTATTGGCAGCCTAAGAAGGATGAGCAAGGAAATGCTATCATTGATTCTTCTACTGGGAAGGAGGTTCAGGAATTAGTTGTTTCTGAGGAGAGCCTTTGGAGTTTGCTCGGCTTTTATACCAGGGATATTCGTTTGGGGAATCTTGATCGTTTTGGGGGAGAAGTTTTTTATTGCCAGTATTATCTTGATCTCTGCGGTGATTATTTGCAGGCTGGAATGGTTGAGCCTTTCTTGATTTGTTTGTCAAGGGTTGCTACCGTTCTTGAGTTGAGCCAGAGCAGGGGAGGTTTTTTGCGTAGGCGCATGAACACCCTTTCTCAGGAACATATCCAGATTGATACTGAGCCTAAGAAGGCTAATCTTTTTGGTAAGAGGATGGGGAAGGAACAGAATTGAGGAGGATTGATTTTTATGACTTTGCTTAGTAATATTCCGGACACAGTTTTTATTCAGATCGGAGCTTATCTTTTCCTTGTTGTAGCTATTTTTTTCTTTCTTAATAGAGCTACTCAAGGGTTTGTTTCTAATTGGTTCAAGGTTAGGCGTAAGAGAGGATCTTCGCTTCTTGTGAGGGTGAGAACTATCGTTAATGATTATTTTGTTCCTGGGAAGATTGAGGAGGGGTGGCTTGTTTATAAGCCTAGGGGTAAGAAGAAGAATGAGATTAAGCGCCTCAGCCTTGATGAGGGATGCGTTTATCGTGCTTATGGGCTTCATTGCGTTGATGTTGATGATACGAAGAATTGTAGTTTTAAGAGGGATGCTAGTGCTGTTGCGGGTTATGATGCAGAGAAAAATAATAGTTTGCATTTGAGGGCTTTGTATAAGCCTAGCCTCATTGATGATAAGACCAAGATCATTATTGTGATCTTGATTGTTATTGTGATCGCTGTTGCTATCAGTATTTATATGACTTATTCTACTGGCAAAACTCTCGGTTTGAAGATTGATGCTTTGAAAACTATTGCTCAGGTTACTAGCAGCGCAATTAATCCTGCGAGTGGAGGAGTATAATTATGATCCTTTTTTTCAAGGTTGTTTCTCGGAGTGTTGATGATGCTTTGAAGGAGAATGATTTTGTTAAAGAGTTTAAGGTTAGGTTCAAAACTCCTTTTAATCTTTTGAATAGCCCTTATAGTAAGAAGCTTCTCTTTGTTGATCCTGGGGGAGTTTATGCTTTCTTGCTTGAGATTGCTTGGTTCAAGTTTTATATTCTGGGCTTCATTGGTTTGGCTGGCTGCATTATTTTTCATGTAGTTTGGGCTTGGTATATTATTCCTGCCTTTATGAGTTTGATGTGTTTGTTCTGGATTCCTGATCTTTATCTTTTAATGTTCAAGCTTGCTCTTCGTAAGAAAGGTTTTCGTGGAAAGGTTCATAAGCTTAGCGCAGAAGCTTTTTGTGAGAAGGTGTTAATTTGGGGCAGATAGAGGTGTATGAGTTCCTTTTGTTTCAGAGGCTTAATGGTGAGCATAGGTTCTGGACTACTAGGGAGGTTGAGCTTGCTCTTAGGGAGCGAGGCTTCTCTAATGGAGTTATTAGCGGTGTGCGTGGAGATCTTTTACGCTTAGAATGGGCGGGTTATTTTGAGGCTATGGTTCAGCGCACTCATTGGATGCGTGCTTGGAGGATCAAGATGAAGTATGTTGTTAAGGCTGTTAGTGTAGGCAAAGATATTAAGGGCGGGAAATTGTAGCATTATGTATGGTTGCAGGGTGTTGTTATAATTAATATATATCCTTCCCATGTTTAAACTGGTTGATGGAATTTTGCCGTGGAGGAATCAATTTTATAAGGGAAAAGGTTGAGTGGTGTATAATATATGGTTGATTTCCATTCTGATGCAATGGTAACTACTCCTAGTTGGGAGATCCTTAAGCTCCTTGCTTTGGAGAAGCGAGAGAACCTCATGCTAGCCATAGAGTTTTATTTCAAAAACAAATACCTGGGTTCTGATGTTGAGCAGGACACCAACATTATACGGGGGCGCTTGTGGTGTCTTTATTATGAGCTTGAAGCTTGGCTCATAAGAACTTATGCAACAAAAGAGATTAATGAAGTTAAGCGCAAGATTGATTCTAGGATTAGAGATGATGCTGGGAATCCCAAGGAAGTTTTTGAGGCGGCATCATTTATTAATAAGTTTATGGATGATAAGAAGCTTACCAGAATTGATAACATAAAGTCCATTGACAGAACAAGGGTAGAGTTGGAGAATGAAGCTGATGAATGATTTTCCTTTTAGCAAGAAGCTTGCTGAGAACCTTGATGATCTTGATGATAGAATCTTCCGTAAAAACAAGGCTGCCCTCCTCATTATTGATGGGGGGATTGGAGAAGGAAAAACTACTCTTGCAGCCGAGATCCTTGATTATGTTAATATTAAGCATGGCTTTGAGAAGGTTGATCTGAGTGAGGATGCTTGCCAGTTGAGTATGGGGGGAGAGGATTTTATTAAGAAGATCGTGATCTGTTTCGGGAGGAAGCTTCCTGCTTGCGAGTATGGTGAGGCTGGAGATTTTCATAAGAGGGGCAGCATGACTAGGCTTAATGCTTTGCTTAATAGAACCTTTGAAACTTATAGAGTTTTTAAGATCCTTGTTGTTCTTGATCTTCCTAGTTTTCATGTGTTGGATCAGGATATTTTTGACAAGGAGATTCCCAGGCTTCTCATTCATCTTTATGGTAGAACAATGAATCAGGGAAATGGTAAATGCTATTCATTGAAGGGTATGCTCAAGCTCAGAGGTAAGATGGAGAAGCTCAAGCATTTCAAGAAGCACGCCTTTAAGTTGGTTGAGCCTAATTTCTTTATTCATTTCAAGAACCTTGATGATGCTAGGAGGAAGCAGCTTGATGTTCTTACAACCAGGGGCAAGATTAAGGGTTTGAAGCAGGCAGAGATTAAGTTTGCGGGATTGCTTTCTTATGTTGAGTTAAGTCGCAAGGTTGGGCGTTCTGAGCGCTGGGTTAAGGCTGCTCTCAAGGATCTCAAGATTAGAAGCGTGAAGCAGTTTGAGAGAAGATATTATTTTCCTAGCAGCTCAGTTGATAGCTTGCTGGATTACATGGATGAGAAGGGGAGGTAGCATTATGGAGAGGAATTGGAAGAGTTTGAAGGAGTTGGAAGTGATTGAGAAGCAGAGGGATAAAGCCAGGCAGAGAGTAGTTGAGGAGAAGCCTCCCCTCATGCACATTGAACACGTTGATCGCTTGGCTAATATTCGGCGCAAGAAATTATTAACAGCGCCCCCCTCCCCCTTGTCGGATGATGGAAAGAACGCTAAGTTGAAAGAGTTTGGTGGTTGAATCATGGGTAATACTACGGAACAGAACAGGCGTTATAGATTAAAATATCCTGAGAAGATTCGAGAAGGGAAGCGAAAATATTTGGCTAGGAAATTAGAAAAGAAATTGAGGGAGAATCCTGAATTTTTGGAAGATTGGAAGAAAAGATTTCTATCTGAGTTTGGCACTCTAACTAGATTGAGTTTTGATAATATTTTGCCAAGAGAATGTTTCCTTTGTGGCAGCACCAGAGATCTGGAGATTCATCACATCAGATATATTTATCCCATTCAGGAAAAAGACATAAGGAGGCTTTGTAAGAGATGCCATCAATTAGAATATCAAAGGGTTGCCCCTCTCCTAATTTAGGGGACACACCTAGTTTTCCTGTGGAAAACTGGAAGGAGAAGCTTAGGGTGTTCAAGGATGCTCAGGTTATGAAGGAATCCTTGCGGAAGATTCTTGGGAAGAGCGATCTAAAAGAGCATTTTTCCAAAGGAACTATTGGGCTACCCCAGGAGGGTATGGTGGGGTGGGTTCGCTTCCTTTGGAATCCTCATAATTTTAGGCTCAAAATCAAATTTAGAGTTCAAAATAAGCTTATCTTGAAAAAATTAGTTCGAGAAGAAATAAAAAGAGTGCGGGGTTCGCTTCCTTTGGAAGAAGTTAATGTTTATCAGGGCGGAGCGCAGGCTCAAATTTATAAAGGGAGGATCATCATTGAGATTAATCCTAGTTGCGTAGTTCTTATCTGGGAGGGTAAGGAATGGTTTAATCTTGCGGGGGAAAGTTTCTCGTTTATTATTGATGAACAGGTTGCTAGGATCAAGGGCGAGTGCCTTCATGCAGTTGAGAGTTTGGGTTTGCGTTTAGAGTTGGATCTTGATTCTATGATTTGGCTTAGGCAAGAAAACACTCTAAAAGGTGATGAATTCCTTGATAGCCTTCCAAGAGATCTGATCGTTGATGATACCTCTTTCAAGAAGGTTTATCCTGGTGAGTTTGAGTTCAAGGATGCGGGTTTCTTGAAGAATTATGTTAAGAACAGGGTTTTGGAAGAAGTTGCTCCTTTGATAGCTAAGGAGTTAGCTGAGATTAAGGCTAGAATACCCGTCATTCCTATTCCTTTGCCTTTTAGCAGGCTTTCTGGCTTGGTTGCCAGGATTAGCTCTCCAACAGATGTTTTGGCTCTTGAGCCTGAGATCTTGCTTCTAAGCGATTCGGAGAAAGCTTTATTAACTGATTGGATTTTCTTATCTGATTGCGGTAGGGGGAGGTAGTGGTGTGGCGTGGATTAATGATGCGGGTTTGTTGTTGTTGTTTTTGGTGATGTATTTTTGCGGCTTCTTGTTTGGGCGCTTCCAGGCTCTTTATGGTTTCAGTTTCAAGGATCTTCTCAGGATGCCTGGATCTGGCGGAGGTTTCAGGCTTCCCAGGATCAGGATCAGGTTTGATTTCTCTGATGATCGGAAGAAGGATGAAGTTGTTATGTCTGATAGGATCATATCGGACAAACCAGTTCCTCTTCCTCCTGGTGGCAATGTTGAGTTTAGTGCTGATTATGAAACTGGAGTGCTAAGAGTTCCTCTTCCTCCTCCCAAGCAGGAGAAGAAGGTTTTTGAGTATAACTTTGAGCAGGATTGATGCGTTATGAGGGTTGCTTTATATGCTAGGGTGTCTAAGACTTTGGAGCAGAATCCAGAGAATCAACTGCTTGAGCTTAGGAAATGGGCTAAGGCTGCGGAGCATAATATTATCGGTGAGTTTGTTGATGAAATCAGTAGTAAGGACACTCGACCTGAGAAGGAAAAGGTTTTAAGATTTTTGCGGCTTAATATGGCTGATGGTGTTGCCTTCATTGCTCTTGATCGTTGGGGGCGAACTATGTCTGAGCTCGTCCTGGAGCTTGAAGAGTTTAGTAAAACAGGCAAAAGCATAATAAGCCTTAAGGAAGGTATTGATTTATCTACTGCTGCGGGGAGGCTTTTTGCTAATGTCTTGGCTGCCATGGCTAATTTTGAGAGAGATCGGATCAGGGAAAGAACTCTGCTTGGATTGGCTAGGGCTAGGGCGCAGGGTAAGACTTTGGGGCGACCTAGAAAATCCCCCCCTGCAAACTCTCCTGATTTTTCAGGGGAGGTTATGCGTGAGTAATAAACGACCGTTTATTTTTGTTGAGGAAAACTTTGATGTTTTGTTCAAAATCGGCTTATGTAACACAAAAGTTTGGGAGTGTGGATTTGTTTGAGTCCCGTATGGTGTTTTTTCCGAGAATTTGTAATACAAGCTGGTGTTTGGGGCTGTTAGGGCGGCGAGAGGTTTCATAAGGATTGATGCTTCCAAACTCCGAATGGGTGGCGATCTTTGGAAGGGGCGCATCATTGCCGCATTACGATCGCCACCCGCCTTTTTTTATTGTCCTGGACTAATCGCATTGATCCCCCAGATCAAAGTCTTGGAGCGTTTCCAGGATGGGTTAGTCGTTGTTTCCCTCATATAGCGCTCCAAGACTTCATTTTTTTGTTTAGAAAGCGTTAATGTTTTAATTAAGAATTTTAGATCTAATTCTGGAAGGGCGTCATTTAGGGAATAGTTTGTCTGCGAGTATGAATCCTAGGAATATGAATACGCATCCTGCCGTTGCCAGGAAGTCGCCCGTGTATGCTGTGAAAACAATCAATAGGGGTAGGAGGATTATTGTGATTGCTTCCATTGGTATGCTTAGGGCTAGGGCGATTACTACAAATATTATTAGGATCATCATCAGAGCCAGGAATACGCTTCCTGCTATGTTGATTAATCCTGTGATTGTTTGTCCTATAATTCCTTCTGTGGGTATTGTTATGCTCATGTGCTTCTCCCGAAGAGGTAGCTTATTACTAGGATTAGGCTGAAAGCATACCACATACTGCCTATTATGAATACGAAGGCTTGCGGTAGGTGTAAGGCTTTTAGGAAGTTGTAGGGGGCGGATAAGATTTGTCCGAGGTATCCTAGTCCTAGTGTGTTGAGGAAGAATCCTTTTATTCCTGTGAAGCTGTCCGTGTATGTGAATCCTGTGTCTGGGGCTACGCTGCTTTCTCCGCTTGGCAGCCTTCCTGTTGGGTTGCTATCGTCTAGGATGTAGCTTGTTCCGTTGCATCCTCCTTGTTCTAGTTGCCCCATAATTGTTCCTTTGCAATCCATGAATTGTATCGCATCATTGCTCGTTTCCAGGATTGCTATTTGTCCGAGCATCATCATTGCATTTATGCACAGGATTGTCCAGAAGGCTATTGTGATTGTTTCTGCCATTATTCTTTGCCTCCTCTCACTAATATGATGAAGCCTATGAATAGGCTTGGTATGTTCATCCATAGAGTTGTGAATCCTATTTTCATAAAGAAAGCCATGACTATGATGCTTATAAGCAATCCTGTGAGTTCTCCCCCCATTGTGTAGAATAATCCTGATACTAACAGGGTTACGATTGTTACAATTATTACCCTCTCGATCACGCTCAAGCCATAAGTTCTGTCTTTGTTTGCTATCATGCTTGTGTTGGCGTAGCTGCCTATTATTGAGTATGGGAATGTGAAGCATTTGTTGTAGCTGGTGGTTGATTTGTAGCAGTAGGCTATTATGACTTTACTGCTGATGTTTGCTCCCGTTATGTTGAATGGTATTGTGAATTGTTCTCCCGTTGCTAGGTTTCCTGTTCTGTATTCGCTTCCTGTCGGGTATGTGATTGTGAGGTTGTAATCATCTATTACTCCTATCGGGCTGCTGATGATCCAGATTAGTGTGTTTGTTCTGTTGTTGATCCATGTTGTTTCTCCCGTTAGGTTGTTGTAGAAGCTTATATCTACTCCTGTGAGGTCGGGAGTTGTTTCTTCTGTTAGGGTTGTTGTTTTTGTCATTCTGATGTTGTATGTGCTGAATAATACTGGATCTAGGTAGAAGAGGTTTGAGTTGTAGCCTGTGATTGTTACGAGGAATTGGTATCTTATGCTTGGCGCGTAAGTTAATTGCGCTCTTCCTGTTATATCGCTGTTCTTAACATTCACTACTGTATAGCTTCCATTTATTAATTTGCTTTGTGTTATTATTGCTCCTGATAATGTTCCTCCCGTGTCGAAGTCTAGGATTGTGAATATTGTTGTTTCGTTGCTGTTGCTTAGGTAGGCGTTAAGGTTTTGTGTGCTTCTGTTGGCTACTGTTAGGTCATATGTTTTTAGAGCATAATTTTGTCCGTAGAATTTTATTATCCATGTTCCTTCTGTTAGTCCTGCCTGGTAGTATGTTCCCGTGGTTGTTGTGTTCTTGATTTGTGTTAGATTTTGGGAGAAGATCATTGTTATGTTTTCTGTTATGATTAGATCTGTGTTTTCATCTATGAGTGTGATGCTTACGCTATTGTCCGTGTAGGCGAATATTGTATAGTTTGCCCATGTTTTGTTAAAGCTGTTGTTGATGCTTGTAATTGCGTATCCTATCGCATCCAGGGTTAAGGTGTAGGTTCTGTTTTTCATTATTTCGAATGATGTTTTATTATTTGTTGTTGTTTGGCTTTGTATTCCTCCCGTTATTAAGTCTGTGATGTTCATTGTGTAATTGGTTATTGTTGAGTTGTCCAAGATATATTTTGCAGTTATATTTACTTGTGCATCTTTTGTTAGGTTGATGATAATATCATCTTCTTTATTGTTGTTGTAATTATCGTATGCGTAGAGAGCCACATACCAGTATCCCGTTGTTAGGTTGCGATCATAAGTATCCCAGGTGTAGCTTGTGTTTGTTCCGCTCAGGTTTGCTATGCTTTGGTTTATTATTGAGAAGTTTGTGATTGGGCGGAGGGTTATGTTTTGGCTAGTAATATTTATTAATGAGGATGTTGTGATGCTGCTGAATATTAGATTTAGGCTTCTGTTTATTTTTTCATAATCTACGGGGCTTGTGATTTCGATTATTAAGGTGTAGATGTCTATTCTTCTTGTTTCCGTGCTGGTGTTTGTGCTTCCGTCTGGATTTATTAGGCTAGCGTTTATGTAGTATGTTCCTAGGCTTAGGCTTGTGAAGTTGAAGCTTGTGCTGTTTGGCGTGCTATTAATTAGTGATCCGCCTCTATAAAGTTTTATTGTGCTGTTTAATCCCTCAGAGTAATTTGTTTCTAGCGCTGTTACTATTGTGTTGTTGCCTGTGATGTATTGGGCGGTGTTGTTGCCTGGAGTTGGCGGCATAAATCTTATTGTTGGCGTTTCATCTACTGGAGGCGCACCCCCCGCAAAATCATTATAACTTAATCCCGCACCACCATTATATAAACTGCTTATCTCTGTAGAATTCAAGCTTCTATTCCAGAACCCTATTTCATCAAAACTACCATATAATCCCTCACTACTTGTTCCTTTACTCATAATCTGCAACTTAGTATAAGCCACTACTGTTCCAGAACAAGTGCTGTTGTATACGAATGTTCCATTAACATAAACATTCATTTGGCTGCCATTATAGACGAAGGTAAGCATAACCCAGGTATTATTCACGAAATGAACATATGGACGGCGAGCCCCGCAATTAGTTCCCGAAGTATCAATAACTACGTCTATTAAATCTCCGAAGCCTTGTGTTGCTTCACTATAACAGGACACGCTGTTTCCTCCATCATGGAATAATCTTCCATATCCTGCTCCTCCGTTTCCCGTTTTATTAACCCAAAGGTTAAAAGTTGCAGAACTCTGTCCATTAAGTGAGCTTGGAAGAATAGCCAGATATTCTGCTACCGCATTATCATTGTAGGATTGTCCTAATTTTCCCCCGAAACCGCTTGTTAATCCTCCTGTGAGAGTGCCATTATAATTGTTTAAACTGTCAATGCTGACAGTTCCAGAAGTCATGTTATTGTCGCAGGTATAGTAGTGGATTATTCCTGTGCTTAGTTCTGCCCTTATCAAAGGGCATATTTGCATGATAAAAGCTACACTGAAGAATAAAACAAGGCTTTTCTTGATGAGTTTTTGTGCTTGAGGGTTCATCCTTGTTGTCCTCCTCCGTATTTTATTCCTATGTAGATTATGCCTATTAATCCCATGAATACCCATAGGTTTAGGTTGCTGTAAAACATTGCTTCTAGTCCTGTGAGTGCGTTGTCATTAACATTTTTTACTCCCCATTCTGCTAGGAATCCTCCGAGCCATGCAGCCCATACGCAGATGAACATTATGATCCAGAAGGCGAATCCTAGTAATCCTGCTTTCTTGTTTTTTATCATCCGAATGGATCTTTTCCTCCTAGGGCGTTTCTTTCCTCTTGAACTATGTTCTT
>Ga0315289_10008587_pt1 | contig 14752 bp, 15 predicted proteins | sample YL17G11_40_MG_FD_203452 | JGI IMG/M metagenome (GOLD analysis project Ga0315289, IMG submission 203452) | Sediment microbial communities from Yellowstone Lake, YNP, Wyoming, USA - YL17G11_40 | ecosystem: Environmental > Aquatic > Freshwater > Lake > Sediment | place: USA: Wyoming | collected...
TATATTAGCTAATATCTTTCAGAATCTCATAAATCTTAAATAGTGATTCTAATCTTAAAGTCGGATGAATGGCGATAATTGGATAAGATACTGTGAAATTTTAAGAAAAAGAGCAGTGAAAAAAGAGAAAGACACGAAATTTCTTCTTGCAAATTTTTCTAGCACTGAACAGCAGAAGGATATCGAGAAAAGAACACCCGTAATCAATGATTTTTTTCGTGTAAAAATAAACATAAAAGGATGGAATGAGAAGGAAATGCGGAAGATAGGAATGCATGCGGCTGATTTTTCTAGCAATGATGCTGTTTTTCAAGCAACGAGAGAAGAATTTGATATTCCGCTGTGGGCATTTTTCAATTCACCGAATCATCCACTTCAGGATTACAATAATTCTTTTATTTATCAGCTAAAGGCATGCAATCTTTATTGTCCTTGGTGTTATGTGGATGATGTAAATAAAAATGGAATGCGGGATAATAATTCCAGATTTTTTTCTATTTCGGAAATAATGGGAATCTTTGAGGAAGAAAGAAAAAAACAGCCTCTGCATCTTTTCAGACCATCTGGAGGAGAGCCTACTCTTGCTGTTGAGCAATGGCTGAATTGTTTAAGAGAATTAAGAAAAAGAGGCCTAGAAGATGAAGTTTATATCCAAGGCGACACAAATCTCACAACAGGACATTTTGTACAATATCTGGAAAAAAAATCGCAGATTGAAAAAAATTTGCTGGAAAAAATAGGGGAATTTTCCAATTTTGGTTTGTTATGCTCATTTAAGGGAACTGATACAAAAAGCTTTTTGGAAGCATCAGGAATGAATGAAAGAAATTCTTTTTTGGAAGAGGAAAGATGGTATTCTCTTTCAAAACTTATAAGGGCCGGGATTGAGGCTTATCCTTTTGTATATAATCCAAGTCCTGCTTCTTTAGAGAAATTTATGGAAAAAGGCGCAAAAAAGTTTGGAGAAGGTTTTTACCTCAAGACCTGGATAACAAAACTAAAACTTTACGGCCCAGGAAAGGAGAGACTGAAAAGAATGTTAGGCAAAGATCCGGTGACTTATCAAGAGGAGCTAGATGAAGATTTTACGAAAAGCAAGGAAATAATGCAAAATCTGATACAAAAGAAGTATGGTCTAAATTATAAGGCCATTCCAAGAACAGGAATAAAATTGAAAGTTAAGTGATATTTTACAAAATCCTGAAATCAATTCTTACCCGATAGAAATAAGGCGCGACCTCTCCGATTTCCTTCCATCTCAAAATCTTGTATCTTACCCTGTCTTTTTCAGCTGCCTCAAAAATCCTTGAGAATGCCTTCTTGGGCATCTCTTTCTCGCTTACATAATCATGGAAATGAATTATTGTCCCTTTCTTTGCAGCCATAAATGCCTCATGCAGGAAATTTTCCTTGAGTTGGGCGCGTGCCATAACAATCCTGTCAAATTTCATTTTCTGCTTTTTAAGTTGAGGCAGAACTCTTTTGACATCGCCCTGAATTATTTTTACATTTCCAATTTTGTTAAGCTTAACATTTTCTCTCGCATATTTGCTTGCAATTCTGTTTATCTCAATGCTCCAGACTTCTTTTGCCTTGCTGTTTTTTGCAATAACCAGAGCATAAGGAGCAACTCCACCAAACATGACCAGGATCTTTTCATTTTTCTTGATTTGTTTTGCAATGTCGAGCCTGTCAGAAGCCATTCTTGGAGAAAAATAGCATTTGTCAATATCAAGTCTCATGACGCAAGCATTTTCCCTATGCAATGTTTCCTCAGTATTTATGCCAGCAAGGAATTTTGTCTTTCTTGTCCTGAGCCTGCCCGTGACTTTTCCTGCTTTTTTAACTACCGTCTTAATATTTTTATTCAGTTTGATGATTGCAGATGCAATAAGCTTCTCTTTTTTCCTTAAAACAGGAGGAATACTAATTATTGCAATGCTCCCTATCATGTCAAAAGAGCGGGGCATTAACTCCATCTCTGATTTTTTCAATTTGCCTGACAGCGCCTCTTTTAAATTACGTTTCATTTTATTTTTTGAGCAATCATGATTTTGAACCATGAATGACGTCATGGACTTTTACTGATTTATATTCTGATTATTAATTGATTATTATGATTATACAATAATAAGATATTTAAAGGTTTAAGATTTTGTCCTATTGGTTAATGATGAGCCTTGATCCCTGGCTCATCACTATAACCAAAAAAGAGATGAGGCCTAGAATTATATTATTCATTATTGGGATTTTGGTATTTCTAATGGGCAGTCTGCCTTTATTGTCAAGTTTGATTCCGAGTGCTTCAAAATTTATCGGAAGCATGCCCAAACCAGGCACGCTGATTTATCAGGTAATATTAACCTTATTCGGGATACTGGCAATCGGATATTCCATCAAGAAAGAGGAAAGAGAAGTAAAGGTAATCAAAGGACGATAATAATATTTAAATACGAAAGACGGCATATAAAAACATGAAAACACTAAAAAAAGAGGCTTTTTTTGTGTCCAGAAAATTCAGAGGATTTTCTAGGAAGAGCGGATTGCTGATTGTTGCATCGATTTTCTCAATTATATTCTTAAGCAGCTTTGTAATGGCTCTCACAGAATTTCCTGCTCCTCGGTTACCATTACCAGCGAGCCCTTTTGACTTTTTAGGAGAATTGCTGAAAGGAATTTTCAAAGCAGTTGTTGAATCTGCAAACGTTGTATTAAACGGAGCAAATATAGGAGAGATCGCTTTTTCAAAACTGCTGTTGGCTATTCTTTTATTTGCTATAATTTATAGTGTAACTAGTAAAATTCCAACGATAAAAGACAGCAACTTCGCGAGAATAACTGTTTCAATAATAGTTCCTATTTTAGGAATGCAGGTTTTGACTGATGATATTATAAGAGCAACATTATTACCTTATAATGCAATAACCATAGCAATTGCAACTTTTATTCCTCTTATTATATATGCATACTTCCTTGACAGTATTGATTTTTCATTGATGAGAAAAATAGGATGGGTATTAGCAACCTGTGTGTTTTTAGGAATTTGGTCAACAAGGCCTTTAGCAGTTCAGCAAGTTGCAGGGAATATTTATGGATTTGCGGCAATAATCTCTGTTTTATTGCTTTTATTTGATGGAACAATACATTATTGGATACTAAGAGCAAGACTTAAGAGAGGAGAAGAGGTGGGGATGACTGATCAAATTACATATGCCTTTTCAGAATTACTTGCAGCGCAAGAAGCATTCAGAAGAAGTCCTAAAGATGCAAATACTAAAAAACTTCTTGAGAGAAAGACAGAGGCATTTGAAAGAGTTACAAAAAAAATGAAAAAATAAAAGTATAATTTTTTCTACATAAATCCTTTTAAATTACTGCTTCTGAGATATAGATATGATAATCGGCTTGACGGGAACGCTTGCTTCTGGGAAAGGAGAGGTTGCTGAATATCTGAAAAAACAGGGATTTGCCTATTTCTCTTTATCTGATGAAGTCAGGGAGGAAGCAGCGAAAAGAGGCATTGGAATCACAAGAGAAAATCTGCAGAAACTGGGCAATGAGCTAAGAATCCAAAATGGAAATGGAATCCTGGCGCAACTTGTCCTGAAAAAGATTGTTCCTGGGATGAATGTGATTGTGGACGGCGTAAGGAATCCGGCTGAGGCCAAGGAACTCAAGAATTTCGGGCATTTTTATCTGATTGCAGTTGATGCGCCCCGAGATCAGAGATTCAAAAGAATGATGACAAGAAATCGAGAGAGTGACCCTAAAATATGGGCTGATTTTTTGAAGGTCGATGTAATTGACCAGGGCTATCAGCAAGAGGAATCAGGACAGCAAGTTGCAGAATGCATGAAAGCTGCTGATTACAAGATAATAAACAACGCTTCTGTGGAATCACTGCATGAAAAAACACAGTACGTGATAAATCTTGTCACAAACAAGGAATTGTTAGAGCTTCTTTAGATTGTTAACAAATCATTAAAAATCCATGAATAAAACTGCCCTTGAATCATTCCTCATTAACAATCAAAACCACTTTTTCAAATCTTTCTGCTGCAATTCTTCTTTCTGTTTTTCTAGCTTTTCTAATGCGCTGTCAATCCTGTCTTCTGAAAAATCATGCTCTTTGACTAAAAGTTTTTTCAATTCATTTTTATCAACTGGATTGAACTTTATTTTATAGTCTGAAGTCACATCGGGCTTCTTGAAGAGCTCAAAAATCTCCGGCCATTCGAAATCAAATTCATATTCCTTTCTCACATTTGAAAAGATTGTCAGAGGCTGTTTGTATTGCCTCACAATCTTCAATGCAGTTTTAGGACCTATCCCTTTTACACCTTTTGGGTTGTAGTCTGTGCCTATCAAAATGCCCAAACAAATCAATTGGTCTTGATTTATTTGCAAGGTATTCAATACTCTTTGCAAATCAACATACTCAGGCTCTATTGAGATGAATGCTCCTGAGGCAAGTTTTCTCTTTCTTGCCAGAGTCAGATTCCTGATTAATTTGGGGCTTTGGAAAAGCAATGAATCATAATCTTGGGAAGCAGAAGCGAAGACATCTTTTCTTTTGGCCATGAATGCAGCCTGAGCCTCCCCTTCGCTCGGGGCTTGTACAACCGGAAGCCCCAAAGCTGAGATAAGCCTTTTGCTTTCTTCTATCATCTCTTCATTCAGAGTCACAAATCTTCCTGCATATTTTCCTGCTTCTTCGAACTCGCCTGCCTCTCTGAATGATTCATATTTCTCGCGGGCTGTCCTTTTTGCCTCATCCCGAAGCTCATGAGTGCCATGCTTCAGTTCAGGAGCTTCTCCATCAAAAACAAAAACGAGCTTAAGGCCCTTGTTCATCAAATTTGTTGTTCGATAAAAAAGGCCTGAGAGATGAGAAGTAATCCTGCCTTTCCTGTCCATCAGAGGTGTGCCGTCAGGTTGCCTGATTGTTGTCAAGAACTGATAGATAGTATTGAAAGCATCAACCGCGATAATCTTTCCAGACAAATCCTCTAGTTCAATTTCCTGTCTAGGAATAATTTCTGATACCTGCAAACCCATAACCTAAACAGCTAAAGAAGACTTAAATAATTTACGAATAATTAAGCGAAAAGAATTTACTTATAATTTTCCTTTTCAGCCTTATAAGAGACTATAGGGACTTTCAACCTTTGACCGACATCTATATTTACTGAAGTAAGATTATTTATATCACAAATATATCCTCGCACTTCCCTTCTGTCAAGAATACTTGTCGGATAAAACCGTTGGCTAATGCCATCTATGCCACCATACTGGTCTGTTTTTTGGACTATATATTCAATTGTTGGAGCTTTTTTCATTTCAAGAAGCTCTTTTTTTTCAGCGCGGTTTCTTAGATACGCACCGCCGCCTAGCAAGACTGCAAATCCTAGAAAACAGAGTCCCAACTTGAGTCCCAAATTTAGATTCTTTTCTTTCTCTCGTTTCTCTCTTTCCAGTTTTTGGAGTAAAGGACTTTGAGGACTCTTAATGAAATACATTTTCTTTCGCTTTTTCATGTAAAATAAAGCCATTTTTTACCTTTTAAAAAGCTTGTCTTTTTTGGAATTTATTTATATCTATATACTTTTTTTCACCATTAGTTATTACTTCTTTAAAAGTTCTTTTTGTTCCAAGTTCGATAAAAAGGCCGTTAACTGAGGGCCTGAGATTATAAAGCCCACTTCCATTAGCTCCGCTAGTTTTTTCTGGCTTATTAGACACATAATTTTGATAATTTTGATCTTCCATTTTTTCCTTCTATTTGTTACTATTTAAGAGGGGTTACATACTTATAAAGCTTTCGATTTAGGCATGCAAGAATTTTAAAAAGAGCCTGTCTTTATTCAACCATGAGGCTCAAATTTATCCCTCTTGACTTTGATTCCTTCGATATTGGGAAAAAGGCATTCATAAGAATGTGGGGGAGGACAGATGAAGGCAAAAGATGCTGCGTTATAGACCAATGTGACAGCTTTTTCTGGCTGATTCCCAAGGAGGGTGCTAATATTAAAGAGTATGCTGAAAAAGTCAGCAAAGCAAGGACTTTTCATGCAGGCCGTGAGGCCAGAGTCATGAAAGTTGAGGTGAGGGAGAAAAATTTCCTCGGAAAAAGGATAAAGGCGCTCAAGGTTTTCGTTGAAAATCCCAATGATATCATCACAATAAAAGATATAGTGAAGCATTTTCCTGAAACTGCAGACAAAAAAGAGCATGATATAAATTTCATTACGCGTTATCTGATTGAGAAGGAAGTTAGGCCATTGACATGGCACGATGTTACAGGCGAGCAGATTGACAGTCCTGGGCTTGATGTTGATATTGTCATCAGGGCTTCTGAGATAAAACCTTCCAAAGAGCAGGAAGAATTCAAGCCACGAATTCTTGCTTTTGATATTGAGGCCTCGGAATTAGAATTGGGAAAAGGGCAGATTCTGATGATATCTGTTGCAGACGACAAAATCAGGAAGGTTTTTACGTGGAAACACTTCAAAAATCCTCCTTCAGAAGTGGAATTCGTCAAGGATGAGGCTGAACTGATAAACAGATTCAAGGAAACAGTAAAAGAGTACAAGCCAGATATTCTTGTCGGCTATTTTTCAGATGCATTTGACCTGCCATATCTGAGAATGAGGGCGGATTTCAATAAAATCAAACTAGATTTAGGATTGGATAAAAGTAATATCTCATTCTTAAGAGGGATGATTCCGTCAAGCAAAATCACAGGATTAGTGCATCTTGACTTGTACAAATTTGTCAATAATATAATTGCCTACATGCTTCGGTCCGAGACAATAAGTCTGAATGATGTTGCCCGAGAGCTTGTGGGAGAAGAAAAAATAAAGATTGACCTTAACAAGATTTCCAAGGAGCTGAAAGAAACAAAGGGCGTTCTGGAAGACGCAGAATTAAGAAAATTCTGCCTTTACAATCTTCAGGATTCAGTCCTTACATCAAAACTTTTCAATCAGCTCTGGCTGAATATCTTGGCAATCGCAAAAATAGTGGACGAACCGCTGTTCAATGCATCGAGGGCATCATATTCGCAACTGGTTGAGCATTACATAATTCATCATCTGAAGGAATTCAATGAAATAATTGAAAGCAGGCCTATCGAAGAAGAGATAGGGGAAAGGAGAAAAAACCATTATTCAGGGGCATTTGTCTTCCAGCCGCAGGCAGGATTATATGAAAATCTGGTTGTTTTTGATTTCAGAAGCCTTTATCCGAGCATAATTGTCTCTTTCAACATTTCCCCGACAACCATGCAGAAAGAAAAGACAAATGCCTATGAAACACCTGAAGTTGAGCTCGAGGGAAAAAAGAGGGTTTATTATTTCACAAAGAAAAAGAGCTTCATCCCTGAACTGCTAGGAAGAGTCCTTGAAGAAAGGAAAAAACTGAAGGAAGAACTGAAAAGAAAACCAAGCCAGGAACTTGAGGCGAGAAGCTATGCCTTGAAAACGCTGGCGAATGCAACATACGGATATTTCGCATTCTTCGGGGCAAGATATTACAGCATTGAAGCTGCTGCATCAATTACGGCATTTGGAAGATACTATATCCAGAAAGTGATGGCCGATGCCGAGAAGCATGGATTTAAAGTCATCTACGGAGACACCGATTCATTAGTCTTAGAGATAAAGGATATAGACGAAAAAAAGGCAATGGAATGGCTCAAAAAGATAAATGACGAACTTCCGGGGGCAATGGAGCTTGAGCTTGAAAATTTCTACAAGAGGGGAATATTCGTCACAAAAAGAACAGGAGAGGTTGGCGCAAAGAAAAAATACGCATTGCTGGCCAAAGACGGCAACTTGAAAATAAGAGGGTTCGAAACAGTAAGAAGAGATTGGTGCAATCTCGCTCGAGATTTGCAGGATGAGGTAATCAGGATGATTCTGAAAGAAGGCAAGCATGAAAAAGCGCTTGCGCACACCCAAAAAGTCATACGGGATTTAAAAAATAAAAAAGTAGAAAATGAAAAACTGATTATAAGAACACAGCTTAAAAAAGCAATCGAGGAATATGAGAATATAGGGCCCCATGTTGTCGTTGCAAAAAGAATGAGAGAACTCGGATTGCCTGTCAAGGCAGGCAGCTTGATTGAATTTGTCATTGCAAAAGGAAAAGAAAAAACTCTGATAAGAGAAAGGGCAAAACTTCCTGAGGAAGTAAAAGAAGGGAATTATGATATTGATTATTATACTAACCATCAGATTGTCCCTGCTGTTGAAAACATTTTTATAATTTTCAATATTTCAAAAGAGCAGCTGATAGAAGGCAAGCGGCAGAAAAAGCTCGGAGATTTTTGAATTTAATATTCTTCTTTTACCCACTTCTCTGGTTTGAGGAAACCCCACCGAATTAAAGTGTAAGAAGCATTGTCTCTCACTGAAGAATTTACTTTTTTATCTTTTCTAATTTTCTCAAAATAACCTTTCAGATATTTTCTCACTTCAATGAAAGGGCTCTTCTCCATTATTCTCTTCATTTTGCCAAGAGAACGGATGGCTGCCGTTCTAACGAATCTGTTTTCATCCTCCATGCATTCACTAAGAAAAATTAAAGTCAAAATTTCATAAGGAAGATCATCCCCATTATATTTTTCATACATTTGTCCGAGTGCATGACAAAGCGTTTGTCTGACATAAGTGCTTTCATCATTAAAAAATTCAGTTACTGAATGTATGCTGTCTGTGTCAAGATGATACAATGCAAGCTCTATATTAGTCTGCAAGTCTGCGTAATTCTCTCTTTTTTGAAGCAATTTGATTAGCTGGGGAACGAATTCTTTTTTGGTTTTGCCTTCCTTTAGGATTTCATTTAGTTTATTCTCCAGTTCTATCGGATTAAGGTCTGAAAGTTTTTTTTCAAGAGTCATTCTAGCATTGTCTATTGTTTTCTTCTATTTAAAAGATTTTTCGTAGAAGATTGTAATCATTGAAAAGAAAGAGTTATATATCTCGGATTTTTTATGTTGTGATGGCTGAAAATAATGAGAAGGAAAAGGATGAAAATTTAAAAGCATTGACTGAATCTGGCAGAAAGGTTGTATTATTGTTAAATTATGCTAAGAGAATCGCCAAGCTAGGAACACCCTTGCTGGAAATAGCAGAAAAAATTGAGGCAGAAGCTGAAAGGATCAAAGCCAAGCTGGCCTTTCCGGTAAATTTGAGCTGCGATGAGATAGCAGCCCATTATTCTCCGGACAGCGAAGATAAGAATCTTGCAAAAGGCCTTTTGAAGATTGATTTAGGTGTTTCAGTTGACGGGTATGTCAGCGACGCTGCAGGAAGCGTTGACCTTACTCCTGAAAATAAATTCAAAGAAATGATAAAGGTAAATGAGAAAGCCCTGAATGAAGCAATTAAAATCGCCAGAGCTGGAACTTCTGTAAATGAAATAGGAAAAATAATTCACAGGACGATTACAGAGGCAGGATTTTCCCCTGTCCGCAATCTATCTGGCCATGAGATAAAAAGATTTCAGCTTCATGCCGGGTTGACAATCCCGAATTACGACAACGGGAATAAAACAAAGCTGGAGGAAGGGCAGGTAATCGCAATAGAGCCTTTTGTCACATCCGGAGTCGGAATTGTTCAGGAAGGAAAGCTCTCTGATGTCTATATGCTCAAAGAGATCAAGCCAATAAGGGACAGCGCTGCAAGAGAAATTCTCAGATTTATTGATGAAAATTACAAAACGCTGCCATTTTCAGGCAGATGGCTAGTTAAAAAATTTGGATTGAGAGCCAAAATAGCCTTAAAATTTCTTGAGCAGATGCAGATCTTGCACCGTTTTCCAGAGCTTGTCGAAAAATCAAAACAGCCCGTAAGCCAAGCCGAGCATACATTGCATATCGGAAAAAAAGTTACAGTTCTTACAAAAGAAGAATAATTATAAAAAATATAAAATAATAAAAACAGAACAAGAAAAAAATAAAAAATTAAAAAACTTTTTACTTGCAGCAACTGCAAACTGCCTTCTTTTTTGCTTTTTTCTTTGCCATTTTTTATCTCTTTTTCGATTTCTTCTTTTTCTTTGCCATTATTCCACCTCTTTTTAGTTTTTATTTAACTTTAATCAAAAAATTGTATAAATAAATCAAGCATAACTTATATTTAAACATATGTCAAAATTTCAAAAATTTATTTTTTGCAATCAGCCGAAATAATCCGGCTTTTCCAGAGCTGCACGGGCCTTTTTGATGTACATTGCTTCCATTTCTTTATATTGCCTTACATCTTCTATGGTGACTGATGCATGAACTTTCTTTAATGCATCCTCAAAGTGTTTCTTTTTAACCTCTGCTGCATTTATATTTTCTCTTAATGCCAGCATTGCAGCTTCTCTGCATACTGCTTCTATATCCGAGCCGACATAGCCTTCTGTTCTTTCTGGAAATGCCTCTAAATTAACATCTTTTGCGAGAGGTATGTTTTTTGTATGGATTTTAAAAATTCCCAAACGGGATTCCTTGTTCGGGACAGATGTTGTGACAATTCTGTCGAATCTTCCTGGCCTGATTAATGCAGGGTCTAACATATCCGGGCGGTTTGTTGCGGCTATGACTACAACTCCTTCAAGCTGTTCAATGCCGTCCATTTCTGCAAGAAGCTGATTTAGAACGCGCTCGCCTACTTTGGTTCCCATTTCCATTCCTCTTCTGCCTGCAATCGCGTCAATCTCGTCGAAGAATACAATGCAGGGAGAAACCTGTCTTGCTCTCTCAAAAACCTTTCTTACTCCTTTCTCTGATTCTCCGACCCATTTTGAAAGCAGCTCAGGACCCTTTATCTGGATAAAATTAGCCTGGCTTTCTGTTGCAACTGCTTTTGCCAGCAATGTCTTTCCTGTTCCAGGAGGACCATAAACAAGGATACCTCTCGGAGGCCTTATGCCTATTCTCTTGAAGGCATCCGGATAAATCAAAGGCCATTCAACTGCTTCTTTCAATTCCTGCTTGACATCATTCAAGCCACCGATGTCTGTCCATTTGACATTTGGCGATTCCACATAAACTTCACGCATTGCAGATGGCTGAACAATTTTTAATGCATCCCTGAAATCCTTATCATCTATTGTCAATTTTCCGAGGATTTCCTCAGGGAAAGGCTCTTCATCCTGGCCTTTTCCTTTAAGGTTTAGGTCGGGCAATAATTTTCTTAATCTTGACATTGCTGATTCTTTGCACAATGCTGAAAGGTCCGCTCCTACAAAACCGTGCGTAAAGGATGCATATTCCTCTAGATTGACATCCTTTGCAAGGGGCATGTTTCTCGTATGGATTTTAAGAATTAAGAGCCTGCCTTTTTTGTCAGGCACACCTATGTTAATCTCTCGGTCGAATCTTCCAGGACGTCTTAATGCTGGATCAAGCGCTTCAGGGCGGTTTGTTGCTCCAATAACAACGACCCTGCCCCTGTTCCTAAGTCCATCCATGCAAGTCAAGATCTGCGAGACAACTCTCCTCTCAACCTCCCCGTAACTTTCCTCTCTTTTCGGAGCAATCGCGTCAATCTCATCTATGAATATGATGCTTGGAGCATTTTTCTCTGCGCTATCAAAAATATCCCTTATTTTCTTTTCACTTTCGCCGTAAAATTTTGACATAATCTCTGGGCCATTTAACAGGATAAAATTCGCTTCTGATTCATTTGCAACTGCTTTTGCCAGCAATGTCTTGCCGCAACCAGGAGTTCCGTATAAAAGAACCCCTTGCGGAGGCTCGATTCCAAGCCTGTTGAAAAGCTCCGGATGTTTCAAGGGAAGCTCTACCATTTCACGGATTCTTCTGATTTCCTCGCTCAAGCCGCCGATATCCTCATAGGTAACGTCAGGAACATGCTCTTCCTCAATTTCGACTGATACCGGATTCAAAGCAATTTCAGTATTTTCAGTAATTATGACTGGCTGTTTCGGCTGTGTGCTGGCGATTATAAATTTTGTAGAGGTAAAATTGGGAAATCCCATTCCTGAAAATGCCTCTCCGAACAGGTCAGAAAATAAAGAATCAGCCATTAAATCATGCCTGCGCTGAGCCCCGCCTAAAACAACAATGTCTCCTGTGACGCAGGCTCTGCCTAAAAGGCCTTTTCTAAAAATTTCCGCGTCTGCATGAACTCTGATCCCTTTTTGTGCAGGTGCAAGTATAATCTTTTTCGCTTCTTTTATATCTGCTTTCTCGATTGTTACAATCTCCCCTATTCCTGTCCTCGCATTTCTTCTTATTATACCGTCAATTCTTATTATCTGCTCTCCGATATCCGCGGGATAAGCCCTGTCGACAATTGCGACGCTCTCTTTGCCGCCTTTTATCACGACAACATCGCCCGGCTTCAAATCAAGCTGACGCATTGTCGCGGTATTTATCCTTGCTATGCCCTTATATGCTTCTTCCTGCAAGCTTTCCATCACCTTTAATTTTATTATTTTTTCAACCATTTTATTTTTTGATTTATTTTTTTATTTTTTGATTTTTATAACGTTATTCTTTTCTTTTAATTTGTTTGTTTCCAGGCTTGTTTCCTTGCTTGTCTCCCTCTCTCCACTCCCCCTATTAAATTCATTCATCCTTTTCATGTTCTGATTAAAGCACAGGGCTATTTTATTGAATTCTTCCATTGCTACAGTAACAATTTTCTCATGAATTTTCCTTGCATCGTTCAACTCATTCTGAAAATCTATGATTTCTCGAGGTATGGAGACTGCATAGCTATTCCCTACAAGCCTAAGTTTGACGTGAAATGATCTTTGTTTCAGATTATTAAATTTATCGTATTCTGCGATGTCACTTGGATGATAAATATATTTTTTGCATTCAGGGCATTGCAAAGTGCGTATTTTGAAATTATCCTTTATAACGTCAACCCTGCTCATCCTTTTATTGCACGTCTTGCAAAAAACAACATTGTCGAAAAGGTCCATTTTTGAATTTTGTAAATCTTTTTAATATATCTTTTAAGTATATACATTTAGTGTATACTATTTAAATATTATTGTAATTCAGAAGATATTTAAATTAACTGAAATTAAGGTTAGAATAAAGAAAAAATGAAAAAATTGAGGGAATTCTGGAACTTTCTTTGGAAATCCAACAGCATCCTCAGCTGGATAGCCTGTCTTGCATTGGTTTTCCTAATCATGATGGGGATTTTTTTCCCTATTTTAAGATTAATCTTCTCTACGTCCCTTCCATTAGTTATAATTGAATCTGAAAGCATGGAGCATGCCTACAGCTTTGACAAATGGTATGCAAGCTGTGATTGGTATATAAATAATAACATAACAAAAGATGAATTCAGCAAGTGGGAGTTCAGTAATGGCCTTTACAAGGGAGATATAATAATTGTAACAGGGGAGAAGGAATATCAAAAAGGGCAGGTCATTGTATTCAAAGCGCAGCAAAAAACTCCGATAATCCACAGGGTAATGACGGTAATGACGACTGATGAAAAAACAGTCTCAACAAAGGGGGACAATAACTGCTACCAGCTGCCGCAAGAAAAAATTATAAACAAAGAACAGATAATAGGCAGGGCGATTGGAAGAATTCCCATGCTTGGATGGATAAAACTGATAGAAGTCGAAATATTTAAAGCCATATCCTCTCTTTTTAAATCATCCTGATCATCATAAATCAGGAAATCCCAAGATTTCCAAGCAGTCAATGACGTCAAATCATAATAAACAAAAACATATTAAACATATAAAATCAGTAAATCATCAAAAGTCCATGAATCAGAATCAATCAAAAATCATAGCACATTAACAAAACCAAATAAAAGCAAATCACATTAATAAAAAATCAAATAAATTGATAAGGTCACGTCAAGAAAAAAATGATGACGTCAGGCCTCTTAAAATCATGCTTCATTAACAATAAAAAATGAAAAAGAAAAGAGCAAGAAAGAAGAAAGAAAAACTTTTAAATGATAAAATGCAAAGAAAAGAAAGTAAAATGCAATTTTGTCCCAAGTGCGGCTGTTTGTTAGTTCAGAAAAGAACAAGATTCAGCTGCCCTAAAGGCCATTATGCAACTAAAGGGAAAGTAAATATCACTTCTTCGGAAAAAATAGCTGAAAAATTGAAGGTCGGGGTAGTCAAGGAAAAGGAGACAACTGTCTGGCCGATTACATCGACGACCTGTCCTAAATGCGGGAACAGGACTGCTTTTTTCTGGAGCGCTCAGCTGAGAGCCGGGGACGAGGCAGAAACCCAGTTCTACAAATGCACCAAATGCAAGCACATCTGGCGAGAGTACAGATAAGAAACTTTTTTAATGCTCTTTTTCTCATTATAAATACGGGCCCGTAGCTCAGCCTGGCTAGAGCACCGCACTCTTAATGCGGGTGTCGTGGGTTCAAATCCCATCGGGCCCGTTCGAAATGAAAAACAATCAGGAAATCAAGCAAAGAATTCTGAAAGAGATTGAAAATATAAAACAAAATAATATTCCAACAATAGTTGAAGGGCCTAAAGATATGATGGCATTGAAGGAGTTAGGGCTAAAGAATGTAATAATTTTCAATAAGCCAAATAGGCCATTCTACAAATTTGTCGAAGAAATCCAGGATAAAAACAAAACAGTAATAGTTTTGACTGATTTTGACAAAGAAGGAGAAAAGCTTTTCAGGCTCATAGAAAAGGAATTTAAAAGGATAGGGATTAAGATAGATAATAAACTTAGAAACATACTCAAAAAAAGCAGAGTGTCACATATTGAAGGATT
>Ga0315289_10008589_pt1 | contig 14751 bp, 17 predicted proteins | sample YL17G11_40_MG_FD_203452 | JGI IMG/M metagenome (GOLD analysis project Ga0315289, IMG submission 203452) | Sediment microbial communities from Yellowstone Lake, YNP, Wyoming, USA - YL17G11_40 | ecosystem: Environmental > Aquatic > Freshwater > Lake > Sediment | place: USA: Wyoming | collected...
CTACATCTGGGCAATCGTTGGAATTATCGGCCTATTAGTCGCTATCTTGCTAACACAAAACATAGATAGAAAATATATCATTGTCAAAAAAGAAACAAAAAAAACAGAACTTAAAAGAAACAGCACAGGAAGCATTTCGCCTGATGAAAAAGATAAAATTGCTACTTCCGGCATTTATGATAAGCGGAGCAGCGTGGGGTGTTGTGGCTACTTATCTTCCTCTTCTGTTAAACGAGCGGACAACATTGTCTTTACCAGCCATAGGTCTCATGGTTGCACTATGGATTGGCATAGGAAGCATCTCATCGTTATCATATGGCAGAATAAGTTCTCACATAAGCAGAAAAAAAATAATCTTATTCTCGTATCTCACAATAGGAATCATGGGGTTACTTCTCGCTTATTTTACCAATATTATCATAATCATTGTTATCATGGTTCTTATGGGAATCTCTATCTTTCTTACCTATCCTGTATTATTTTCTTTTGTTTCGGAAATTACAGATGAGTCTGTCGAGAGTTGGACTTTTGGTATTACCTTTACATTTCAAACTGGAGGAGGAACCATAATTCTATTTTTGGGCGGTGTATTGTCTGATCTATTTGGTATATGGATGCCATTTGCACTCATGGGAATGCTAAGTCTGATAATGACAGGTTTATTGCTTGCGTATCGTAAGAAACCGATTGTAGCAAGTATGCAATAGAAAGTCAAAAAGCATGGTTTTCTATTACTAGGACAATCACTATGATTAACAAACCATACCTAGCACTTTTCATCTCAATCGTATCGGTTTCTTTTGCATCTATATTTATAGTATCAATTCAAAACAATGTACCGTCACTGTCTATAGCCTTGTATCGACTTTTGTTTACAACTTTGCTCCTATTGCCTTTTGTCCTTTTAAATAAAAAAACTAGAGACGAGCTTGGAAATTTATCGCGTTCAACTTTACTTATAATGGTTGGCATCGGATTGATTCTCGCCGCACATTTCGCTCTTTGGATAACATCATTGGGATTAACCTCTGTAGCAAGTTCCGTAATATTAGTTACAGCACATCCTGTTCTGGTGGGTCCGATTTCGCATTTTTTCTTAAAAGAACGTTTGTCATATATCAATTCAATTGGAATTACAATATCGATTGTTGGGGTGGTAATTCTCGTCTTTGGAAACTATGGATTGTCTGCGATGACATTGGAAGGAAACATCTTAGCAATGCTTGGAGGGATTGCTGCAGGAGTATACATCCTTGGTGGGCGAAAAATCCGTAAAACAGTCTCAGTTGGTTCCTATGCATTTGTAGTTTATGGCGTTGGTACTATTGCTCTTTTATTCATCTGCCTTTTCTTTAAAGCACCTGTTTACGGTTTTAGTCTTGAATCTTATGGAATAATATTATTGATGGCGGTAGTGGCAGGAATATTTGGTCATACATTGTACAATTGGACTCTAGAGCATGTGCGTGCATCATTAGCATCGGTTGCTCTTCTAGGAGAACCGATTGGATCCACATTGCTTGCATTTGCAATTCCAGGAATAAGTCAGATCCCATCTCAATACACAGTATTGGGTGGGGGGGTCATCCTTGCTGGTATTTATTTAACTGCAAGAAACACCAATAAAAATAATATTTCGTAACCTTTAAAAATAATTCTTATGTTTACGGGCATCATGCCTACCGAAAATAAATCAAATAAGATCATAACGATAGTGCTTGCAGTGATAATTGCATTGGCAGCAATTACTGTTATTTACATCAATTTACCACAAAATAAAGAGAATGAAAAAACATCTGGCGAAAATAACGGACAGCAGGGTGGGGGTAACCAAACAACAGAACCTGTGATTTTAACGGTTACGTATGGCGATAAACAGACCAATTACACACTTCATGAACTCGAAAACTTAACATCATATACGGGTATGGGTGGACGTCGGACTAATTTTCCTAAGATAGAAGGACAAGGCAATTACACCGGCGTACCTGTTATAACTCTAGTAGAATTAACTGCCGGTGATATTGAAAATTATAGCATCATCGCAACGTCTAACTATAAAGGAAGAATAGAAAACAAAACATATAATTATAGTTACATCCTAGGAAATATAGATATTTACAACCCTAACAACGCTTCTGATTCAACTCCTATTGGTAACGGCGGTCTTACCATGGTGATCGCCTACAAATACGAAGGGGATTATCTAAATGAATCAAAAGATGGAAAACTTAAAATCACATTCCTCGATGAAAGCGGATCAATTACGTCTTCTGGTCTCTGGTGGAAATACGTCACATATATTGAAATAATAGAGCAGTAAAAAGAAGTGACATCTATAACCACAAACTTTTTCCTATTTCTTATCATTATGTAGACTATAGCATGAGGGATATTGAGGAGCTAGTTCAAAACGTTGAGAAATACAAAAACGTGACAATACAACAGAAATTTAAAAGCAATAAAAACACAGTAGCCTATGTAACTGATGATAGTAAACCTCGTATTTTTAAATGGTATGTACCAGGTCTTAAAAGAAACATGGAAACAGAATGCGCCATATTGAAAAAAGGTTCATCAAAACTTAGCATGCCTGCTGTACACGAAATGGATCCAGACAATAACTTACTGATCATGACCTATGTTACAGGCAAGAATCTGTGTGATGTTGTCAACGATGAAAAAACTGATACAAAAGAGAAACAAAAACTCATGTTTTTATTGGGTGATTGGTTTGCTCAATTTCATAATTATTTCAAAACAGAAGATCATTTCCGCATACGTGGCGATTCAATTCTAAGGAATTTTTTAATCTCTGATCACATATGGGGCTTAGATTTTGAAGAATCGCGAATTGGAAAAACGGTTGAAGATATAGGAGGCATGTGCTCTTCTATTCTTAGCACCGATCCCATGTTCACAGATGAAAAGTTTCAGCTCTGTACTAAATTTATTGATGCATATAAAAGTTCAGTCAAATGGAGTTTAGATAATTTAAGCGACGAAATCGCCTATGCACTTCTTGAAAAAATACAGTGGAGACCTGAGGAAGAGGAAATGCTTAGAAAATATGCTAAAAGAATAAGAAAGCAAGGACTACATTAGAATTACGATTATAAGAAATAGTTAGTCATAATTTTTAAATAGGTTTGATGTTATCCGAACACCGATACCTATGGGGAAGGAAAGATTCTTACCAATTTTTGCGATGATCATACTCTTAATTGGAATTTTTTCAGCAGTATATGTCTATGCAACACAGATTGATACAGAAACTATTACAATCGATGGCAAAGCGTATACGGTTGATCAGATATTCTCCATTACTGAACCACGTACTTTTGAATCGCTGAATTTTTCTGGAGTGGCGCTTGATGATCTGATTATGAAGACATATGCTGGATGCTCCGCCTGCCATAAATATACTATTACGGGAGAAGATGGATATCAGAAAACAGTTACTTGGGATAATATGAAAAATGGTCTTCTAACAAAAGATGGAAGAGTAGTTTTTTCTGATCTGCCAAAGACATTTGGAGTTAGAAACGTGGTAAAAATTGAGGTGATATGAAATGGATAAATTGAAGCTATTTGCAGGGATAATTTTATTCGGATCAATCTGGGGATTTGCCGAGTGTATTATAGGTCCTGCTTTAGGCAATGTTGGTCTGCCATCTGGTGCCATCATGACTGGTTTTTTTGCCATTAGTTTAATGATGATGAGTAGAATGCTCTATAAGCAAAGAGGTATGCAGCTGGGGATGGGCATTGTCGCTGGCGCGCTTCGCTTTTTTAATCCGTTTGGTGGATGTTTGATATGCTCCGCAATAGCTATTGTTTCTGAAGGTTTACTTTTTGAGCTTATCTGGTATAAGATGTCGTTGGACCTTAGAGAATTAAAAACAAATACCATGAAGCTAAGCATGGGAATTATCTCTGCCTATTGTTGCTTTGTAGGAGGATATATTATAACACAGATTTTAACACCGTTAGTTTCATCGGCCGGATTTTACATAGGTAATTTGATTATCTTTATGCCACAGATTCTTTCAAGAGGTCTGGTTGCTGCTCTAATCGGCGGAGTAACCGTTCCGGTAGTAATGCTTCTTAAGAGTATAGAAATCGCTAGCATTAAAGATAAGATATATTACCCAACAACCGTCACTATATCCATGCTATGCTGGATAGTTGTAATAGCAAATAAGATGTTCTTCGTGGGTGCATAATTACGGAGAAAAATGTATGGATAAGCCAGAGACAGTCAAAATACTAAAGTTTCATTCTGATAAATGCGATGGATGTCTAGAATGCGAAAAAGCCTGTTCCATGATACATTTTAAAACAAAGGAAGGCGGGGATAAGTCGGCAATTCGTATCATAAAAAAAGACAGCAGCTATAAAATGCATGTCTGCGACCAAAGAGGTTTATGCCTTGACATGTGTCCTGTTGGAGCTTTGACAAGACGCAAGGACGGCGTTGTATGGCTAGACAAAGACATATGCATAGGTTGCCAAGCATGCATAGCCTTCTGTCCCATTGGTGCCATGAAAAAGTCAGATGCGAGGATAGAACCGTTCAAATGCATATCTTGTGGTTATTGTGTGCGTGCGTGCCCCGAGAAAGCATTAGAACTTGTGGAAAAAAAGATAGACGAGATTAAAGAAGTAGTATATCATAAACTCGGGGTGTAACAATGGCCGAAGGACAAGTCCCTGTCGAAGAGTATAAAACTGGTAACACAACACATAACTGGGATATAAAAAAGATGAGATTTGCACATAGGATTCTCGCTGAATACAATTACAAAAAAGGCGAGTTGCACCGCGGGTATGCAAATAGAACGCTTTATGTAAATCTAAGTAACAACACAATTACAGAAAAAACAGTCACCGATGAAATGAAAAAGAAATTTACTGGTGGTCGTGGTTTCGGTTTAAAACTGTTATGGGATTCTATTAAACCAACGACGCGTTGGGATAGTGAAGAAAATGAACTTGTCATTACAACGGGTCCATTGTGTGGAATAACGCAGTACCCTGGTTCGGGGAAGTCTCTCTGTCTAACCATATCTCCATCTACTAACATAATCTGTGATAGCAATGTCGGAGGGTTCTTTGGTCCTTACCTTAAGTTTGCAGGTTTTGATGCCCTTGAAATCCAGGGCAAAGCAAAACATGATGTTGTTGTAGTTGTCGATGGTGAAAAAGGTAGAGTAACCATCGAAACTGCACCCCTTGAGGAAACAAATTCACATTTACTCAATGACCAACTTACCCACATGTATGCCTCAGAAGATAATGAAAAATCAAGGCAAAAAGTCTCCGTTGTTTCCACGGGCAAAGGTGCTGAACATAGTTGGTGGGGATGCCTCAACTTCTCGTTTTATGATATCAGACGAAAAGTTCCTCGTATGAAGCAGGCTGGACGAGGTGGTCTTGGAACCGTGCTAAGAGATAAGAAAGTCAAAGCAATCGTTGCCAAGGTTGAGAAAATCGATGGGCTTTCAAACAATCCTGCCGATCCTGTAAACCTTGCAAAAGTAGGTGCAAAAATTCACCGAGAAATTCGAGATCTAGACCGTCATCAATGTAACATGCGTGCCGTGGGAACTGGTCATCTTGTTGAAATAATGGATGCCTACGATCTGCTTCCTTGCGAAAACTATCGTTTCGGAAGTTTTCCTAAGGCACCAAGGATTTATTCACCTAAGTTCTATGAACTCTTTACAAAAATTATTCCTGATGGATGCTGGTATGGGTGCACGATGGCTTGTGCAAAAACAGTTGATGGATTCACTGTTATGACCGGGCCGTACAAAGGTCAAAAAGTTACGGTTGATGGCCCTGAATACGAGACCATAGGTTGCGGCTCAAACATGAGCCTGTGGGATCCAAAGTGGATTATAGAGTTCAATTTTTACTGTGATACCTATGGCATTGATACAATATCGGCTGGTACTGCTATTGCATTCTACATGGAGATGTATGAGTATGGAATTTTGAACAAGGAGCGATGCGATGGTTTGGAACTTTGTTTTGGAAATGGTGAGGCGGTTTTAGAGTTCCTACATCGAATGGCACGAGGGGATAAAGGCGAATTCATTCAGGTTGCATCGAAAGGAATACGACGTGTAAAAGACTGGCTTATCAAAAAAGGATGGGGAGACAGGCAACTCATTGAGGATGCAGGTATGGAAAGCAAAGGACTCGAATACTCTGAATATGTTACAAAGGAATCACTGGCCATGCAGGGGGGATACGGGCTAACGCTTAAAGGTCCACAGCATGACGAAGCTTGGCTTATTTTCATGGACATGGTAAATAACGCTATACCAACATTTGAGAAAAAAGCGGAAGCACTTCACTATTTCCCCATGTGGAGGACATGGTTTGGGTTAAACGGTCTTTGTAAACTACCTTGGAACGATATAGAACCAGCAAACAACGCAGAGACGGACGACCCACCAAAAGTGCCAGAGCATGTTCAAAACTATGTAGACGTATTCAACGCAGTGACAGGACGAAAAATAGACAAAAAAGAAATTATTCTCCAAAGTGAACGATGCTACAACTGGCAGCGTGCCATGAACGTATGGATGGGACGAGGACGAAGGAAAGACGACTGGATACCCTATCGATCCATGGGGCCTGTGACAAAAACGGAATACATTTCAAGAAAAGAGAGATATGATAAACAACTTGTAGAAAAACTATGGTTAAAAAAAGAAGAAGTAGAAAAGATGGATGTAAAAGAGAAAATAAAGATCCTCTACGATTACAGACGAGACCAATATCAAAAACTAGCTGATGCTGTATACTACAGAAGAGGATGGACACCAAACGGCGTTCCAACTCCTCAGAAAATGAAACAACTTGGGATGGATGATCCGAAGATGATTAAGATGCTGCAGCAGAAGATAGATGAGGATGAAAAGGCAGGTCTGAACGTGTGGGCAGGAAAATATGGCAAAGGAGAAAAACCACCGAGCATTCGTCTAAGATATTGGGAAAAATGGTAAAAGTATATGAATAAACTAAAATCTGAAAAAATAAAGAAAAAACTTAGAAATTCAAGCGTCGGCATAGCTGGAGTTGGAGGTCTTGGCTCAAATGCTGCGATAGCATTGGCTCGTGCTGGAATAGGAAGATTGATAATAGTCGATTTTGACAAAGTCGAAGAAAGCAATCTGGACAGGCAATACTATTTCTTAGATCAAGTTGGAAAAGCAAAAGTGGATGCATTAAAAGACAACATAAAACGAATTAATCCTGACGTTAACGTCGCAGTCATTAACCTTAAACTAGACAAGGGCTCGATGGAGAAGCCTTTCAAGGATGTTGATGTAGTAATAGAAGCTTTAGACAACGCCGAGACGAAAACAGAGTTTATAGAAGAAATAATGCTAAAGCTGTCAAACAAACCAATTGTAGCTGCATCAGGTGTTGCGGGCTATGGGCACTGTGATAGAATTATTACCAAGCGTTGCGGCAATTTGTATCTGTGCTGTGATGAACACGCGCCCTCTAGCGATGATGACGTACTATTAGCACCACGCGTGGCTCTCATGGCAAACTGGGAAGCAAATTTGGCAATTGAAATTATCTTGGGTGAAGACATTGAGCATTGAAGTAAACAGCAAAAAAGTTGAATGGGTGAAAAACGAAACTGTTGGCCAGTTGCTGAAGAGAATGGGGTATGTTTTTCCCCTTATTGTCGTAAAAATCAATGAAAAAGTAATTCCAAAAAATGATTTTTCAAAAGTTATTGTGCCAGATAAATCTAAGATAGCAGTAATTCATATGATAAGTGGCGGATAATTTAACTGATTTTCATCACGGTTTGAAGCTCTTCTTCCATATCGTCTTCATCGTATAGTTCAATGTTTATCTTTTCAACAATTTTATTTGAGATCAAAATAAGGTAGTTTATCATAACTCCCAAGGTAGCCCCAATTACCAAGCTGCACAATACGGTATATATTGAGTCCGAAAATATATATGATAGATATCCTGACAGTATTATGCTGAAACCCATTACAATCAGCATCGATAAGATTATTTTTCTGTTTAATACTAATTCAACTTCTTTTATAGATACTCCAGATTCCTCCAGTTTCATATTACCCCTCAAAACATGAAGCATTTAGTATGTCTTATATTTTTCTTTTAAAATTAATTGTAGACAATAAAAAAATCGTTTTTCCTCCATAAAACTGCAATTTTAAAACAAATACTGCTTTATAAACCCTCAGATAACGGATGATTTTAATTATGGACCTTACATCCAACTGTTTTTTGCTTCAGGTGGCAATTCTATATTAAGTGGCACATTGTAATCATTAAAAAATATCTCCATCTCCCCGGTGGTGATTGTACGATTGGCGTCACCAAAGGAATAGATTCCACTTTGGTCGATTGTCGACTTAAGATTGCTTTTTTTTAATAAATTGGTGTCCTTTGCTATCCAATATTTTACATCGTATTCTGTGTAGCTATATCCAGTTAGCGTAGTTGTTGTAGATTCATTTTTAAAACCTGTAAACTGCAATATATAGCAATCTACATTTTCAACTGTTTCATCAGATAATCGTTTCAGTTCAGTATTATTAAATTGTTTAGTTCCGTTTTCAAGAATAGTTGCAAGCGATTCCATTAATGAATATGCATTCCAAAGCCCTGGCATTTCGCCTACGCTACTCCATGTTATGTTTCCATCCGTCTTATTTCCATAATAAGGGGTATTGTTAACAATATAGAAAATAAGATGCTGTTCAGAAGAATCTTCTACGTTGGTAAAATTAATATCTTCTTTCAGTTTTTTATTTAAAATATCCACTTCACCGGACATATTTTCCAAAAACTCTTTTGTGCTTGCTGATTCTTTTATTGTCGTCATTTCAGATGTGCCGCTTAAAAAAAATTTATATGACGTAACACTCTTTGAAGCTTGTAAGAATCTTTCTTTTATCTCTTCAGCAGTAACCGTTTTTTCTTCTACACATCCACTAAAAGCAATAGTAAGCAATAAAGCAATGATTCCTACAGCTAAAATCTCTTTTTTCATCCCATCACACCAACAATAGGAATCGTTTGTCTTATATTAACATTTTTGGAGGTTTTACACTGCTTTCATTTCCAAATAAGTTATTTTTGGGCGTTAATTGTCGACAAAGAATTTTTCTTTAGAAATTAATTGATGTTTATTTTTAAATGGGATAATAAACTAAATACATCCTGTTTGACTACACCGAAAAGGAGCCCATTATGGTTAAAATTGAGAAGCCGAATGCAAAAATAAAATATGTAACATACATCAGGCCCCAGGCTGAGGTGTTTTCTAAGACTCTCCTTTCTTTTTTACCCTTGATCATTAAATAAAATACGAAGTAACTTGGTATCGCCAGAAACGTTAACAACCAAAGATTTGAATTCAATATGCCGTCGTTAATCAACAGAGGTATCATGACAAACGGGAAAAACATGAATGGAAATGAGATAAAAGCTGCTTTTTTAACTCCAAACGTGTTAATCATCGTATGTGTACCTGTTTTTCTATCTGCATCGCTGTCTGTAATATCTTTAGTTATCGATCCGCCTATCAAAAAGAGCATGGCAATGAATCCTATGGTCAATGGCACCGCTTGTAACGGATTTCCAAACACACTCCATGATGCAAGTATTCCTAGTAATCCTCTTGGTATGGCTACCCAGAGTTGATTCAAGAATAAGATATCTTTCAATCTTGGAGGGACTGAGTAGGTAACTGTAAATATCGTTATGAGAAAAACAAAGACACTGAATAGTATACTTACATATATTGATAGACAAATCGCTATGATGTACATGAAAATAGATATCACTTTGGCTTCACCAATTGAAACTAGTCCTTTAGGTATGGGGCGGTAGGATCTTGATATTTTATCTGATTTAATATCTGTAACCTGATTCAGCACATTGGATGCGCCGTTTAATATGGCCAGCGCAAAACTGGCAGGAATTATTGTCCCCCACAATACAGCAAAAATATCGTCTGTTGTCTTGTTATAAAAGAAACTTGCAAAAATTATGCAAATTGATACAATGATTGGCGCAAGTAATGTGAAAGGGCGAATCAAATCGATAAAGCCTTTGACTCGCTTTTTAAGTCTGATTACATTCATTTTATCTCTCCAGTTATACTAACAATTTTGTGTCTTTTACGATATAAAGGTTGCTTGACAGTTGTTACCGAAAATTAAAATGAAGTGCCGGGTCGTTTCCTTGAGTAGATAAGAGAGCATAAGTTTTAAAGAAATAAGATATTAATAGTGAAAGATATTGAGGAGGGCAAATGTCACAGTTTAGAGGATTTATATCAATTGATGTAGGCGCATGCCCAAAGCTTATAGAGTTTGAAAAGGAAGTAGAAAAAACAGGAGCAGACCTAAAACTCGTGGAACCTGAAAACGTTCATATAACACTCAAATTTTTAGGAGACACAGAAGAAACGCTAGTAGATGAAATAGAGAAAATAATGAATAATGCTGTAAAAGAAACCAAATCTTTCAATATTCAATTAAAAGGAGCTGGCGTTTTTCCAAATCAGAACTACATCAAAGTTGTCTGGGTAGGAATTGAGCATGGTGATCCTATAGCGGCAATAGCACAAGAAATCGATGAAAAACTCTCAAAGTTTGGATTCAAAAAAGAAGAAAGAGCGTTTTCTCCACATCTAACAATTGCTCGTGTCAAAACATCAAGAAACAAAGATAAGCTTCTGCAGATAATTGAAAAATATAGGGACGTAGAATTTACTGATATGAAGGTAAATTCAATTAAACTAAAAAAGAGCGATCTAACTCCAAAAGGGCCCATTTACACAACCCTGAAGGAAGTAAAAATATAACTTTGGTGGTGAACTTAATAGATACATGGCTAATTGTTCTGGGATTAACTCAGATTGTAATGCTAGCAATCAGCTTAGTATTCTTCATCCCAAAAAAGGTTTATAAAACAAATATTTCACAGTTTTATCAGATTTTTAAAAGACATCTTCCATACATACTCATTATCTTGGGGGTTGTGTTTTTTCAACTTTTAGAGGTCAATGCAATAGATGCTTTGACAACAAAATGGGTTGGTGTCGATTTTGCAAGTAACATCCATGGTTTTGAGGATAATATTGTGTATTGGTTTTCGCAACATTGGACACCATCTCTTGTTTACTTCTTCGTATTTATGTACATAGCTGTCTATCCTTTTACCCTGTGGTTTTCACCGCTGTATTTCCTTTTAGTCGATGAAAAAAAATCGATGAAAACACTTGCATATGGATTGCTACTGATTTACGCCATTGCCCTACCATTTTATCTTTTTGTACCCGTAACAAATGTGTACAAATTCCATGGGATGGGATCAGCATTGAATGCTGTCATTCCATCAGTTGAACAATTTTTCTATTCAGTAACTACCCAAAATAACTGTTTACCATCCTTGCATGTGGCCATGACCATTCTTGTGGCATGGTCTGTGCGTTTAACTGGAAATAAAAAATTCACCTATTTTGCCTATTTCTGCATGGTATCTGTAATTCTGTCGGTTATCTATTTAGCCATTCATTGGATTACTGACGTGATATGTGGCGCTCTGCTAGCAATAGTAGTAATATTCATATTGAATCGTTTCATCAAGGAGAAGTAGATGGCTGATACTATAGAAAAAAAAGTCCTAGAGCTTATTATTCCTGCTCCAAAAGATAGAAAGAAACTTGAAGAGATTATAAAAGATTTAAAAAAACAAGTTAACAAAGAAATTATAAAGAAAAAATTACCAGCATCTATTGAAATTGTAGGTTCAACTGCAAAAGATACCTATCTAAAAAATAACCTGGATGTTGATTTGTTTCTAATGTTTCCAACGACATTTTCCAAGGAAGATATCGGACATAACGCTCTAGTAATAGGAAGAAAACTACTAAAAAATACCGAAGAATGCTATGCAGAACACCCCTATATACGAGGATATTTCAAAGGCTACGAAGCAGAGATAGTTCCCTGCTACAAGATAGAAAAAGCAACACAAAAACTATCTGCAGTTGATAGAACACCGCTTCATACAAAATATGTCAGAGAGCACTTAAAAGAATCACAAAAACAAGATGTACGTTTGTTTAAACAGTTTCTTAGAGGCATTGGATGCTATGGAGCTGAAGCAGAAATAGAAGGATTTTCAGGATATCTCTGTGAAATTTTAATCATAAGATATGGATCTTTCAAGAAACTCATACAACACGCACAACATTGGGGGCATGGTGAAAAACTAGCCTTATCCGATGCGGTTTTTCCTTCCTTTGACGCACCTCTGACATTCATCGATCCGGTTGATAAAGATAGAAACGTTGCATCTGCCCTTTCCAAAGAAAAATTCGATTTCTTCTTAAAAGCATGTGAAGAATACTTGAAAAAACCGCGTATAACGTTCTTTTTCCCAAATGAAACAAAGCCATGGTCTCTAGAAAAAATAAGGTCGGAGATAAAAAAACAAGCAAAGCTCTATTTCGGAGTTAAAATTGCAAAACCAGATATAATCGCTGAAAATCTTTATCCGCAAATAAGGAAGGCGGCCCGCTCCATATGGGATGCCTGCGAGAGTTACGATTTTACAATACATGACATAACTTTTCACGTTGATGAACTGGAAAAACTCATTTTTATTGTCGTTAATACAAAAATAGAATCGCTATCAAAAACCTTCATTCATAGAGGACCCCCAGTCAAACTGAAAGACAATGTTAAAGATTTTAATCGTAGATGGAAAGACGACCCAAGAGTTAAAAAGAAGTCATATGAAAAAAATGGCATAATGTACGTTGAAATAGAGCGAGAATATACAGAGATAAAAGATTTTTTGAAAGATCAGGTCAAAAATCTAAGCCTAGGTAAACATCTTGGTAAAAGTAAAGATAAAAAATATGAAATTGTTGAAATGGATGGTCTTTTGAAAGCGAGTCTCAGAGTTTTTTGGACAAAGTATCTAGATAAGAAGATGCCTTGGGAAAGATAGAGTAAAAACGTATATATCTTGGTATTTGATATTTTGATTGGATGAAAACACTAGGAGTTTACACCAAGGATTTTTCTTTGTATCATGATCTTTTAAAAGTTCTAAAGAAAAGAAAGATACCATATGTATCGTTATCATCGATTGAGTATGTTCCCAGCCGTATTGGAGTAATACTTACATCCCACAGTGAACTGCATGACATAAAATCCCAAAACCTGATAGCAGCCGATGTCTACGATACCATTGATCATGCCGTTGATCTTGCTCAACAAATGCTCATCGGAAAAGAGTTGTACTCAAGGATTTATATTGGCATAGACCCTGGCGATCATCCTGGCATAGCAGTGGTTGGAGACGATATTTTATTGCAAAAAATGATTGTTGAAACACCAGAAAAAGTTGCAAGCGTTGTAAAACGATTTCTAAGAGAATTTCCTGCAACTGAAACTTTTATACGCATTGGGCATGGATCGATAATCACAAGAAATAGAATAATAAATTCTTTGATTCCTCTTGGAGTTCCTATAGAGATTGTTGATGAAACTAAAACAACATCTTCGCAACAGGTAATCAGACCTGAAAGGGACAGTGAAGCCGCAGCAGCCATAGCGATGTTGTCTGGTGGAAAGGTACAGAGCAGACTTCCTTTGGAGCCGACGAGGGGAGATGTAAGAAATGTACAAGAAAGAAGTAGGCAGCTTGCAGATGGCAGGTTAACAATTTCAGAGAAAACCGCATTACGGGTTCTAAAGGGTGAACTAAGCCTTAAAGAGGCTATAGAGCTAGAGGAATTGCGCAAAAACAGTACCTCCGAAAGCAAAAATATGAGAAAGAATCAGAATCCTTAGGTAGAGAATCCTCCCTTTTGGGCTCTTTAATTTGGGTTATTCGTTTGCCTCCTTTTTTGAGAAGGAAAGCCTCTTTCTCCTTTCTACTGAGATTTGTACCAAAAACCTTTGTAATCTGTTTCAACTCCTGAAAACTGATAATTCTCTTACAATGAACATTATCGATAAATGCTCGTGCAGCTGCATCCTCTCTTCCCTCAAGATACAAGATGTGCTGATTGTAAATCTTTATTCTATGGATTGTTGGAAAATACTTATGCAAATGCATATAGCGATTCTGAGGGTTACTACATTTAGCAAAAACATATCCTTTCGTGAGTAACTCCTGGAGCATATCAAGCGTCTTCCCACGGATACCAGGCCATCCAATGTTTTTACTAGGAATGTCTTTTGTCCAATAATACACGGTTGCCGTAGCAATATGAAGCTCTTTTGCTATCTGATACTTGGTTTTTCCACTGTTAACTTTCCGTCTGATCCATGCTTTCTTTGCAGGAGAAATATATACAGGATTTCTTGTCATCATTAACGAGTGTAAAAAGACCTATAAATAGATACCGAAAAATGGCTTTATTTTGATATGTGTGTTTGTTATAATTGATTCCAATATTGAATTAAATAGTAATTTAATCCACTACCTGGTTGATAATTTGGGAATATTCTTATAAAATCTGTTTTCGCCATTTCATAGCTCTGGTTATTAATGATATTCGCTCTTTTTGCTAAATAGATTAATGCTAAAGCAGGGGAACGTGATAATCCTTGATTACAATGGATTAATACTTTCTTTGTCTGAATATTTTTTTGTATGAAATTCATTGTAGTATTAATGATTGGACCAGTGTATCGATGATCAAGAGGT
>Ga0315289_10008592_pt1 | contig 14748 bp, 14 predicted proteins | sample YL17G11_40_MG_FD_203452 | JGI IMG/M metagenome (GOLD analysis project Ga0315289, IMG submission 203452) | Sediment microbial communities from Yellowstone Lake, YNP, Wyoming, USA - YL17G11_40 | ecosystem: Environmental > Aquatic > Freshwater > Lake > Sediment | place: USA: Wyoming | collected...
GCTGCTCCTGGACAATCTCTACCAGTTCTTCTCTTGAGAGGCTGTCAAACTCGCTCACACCTTCATCTTCGACAGCCTGCGCCAAGGTTCCTGCTTATGGCTATAAAAAGCGAAAAAAAATCTTTGCGTCGCCTGCCCGCTCAAATTATCAACATTCGTGAACTCTTACGTCCAGGGCAGCAGGCGTCTGTGGTCGGGGCCTACGCGCTCGCTTCGCGAGGAAGGCAGATGAGCCTCGTTCGCGGCCAGCCGGGTTTTGTGCTATCATAGAGGAACACTTCGGCGGGATGTCGAAGTTTCTCGTATCCATTTTCGAGGTGAGCGATGGACCTCCATGACTTGAGAAAAGAGATTGACAGGCTGGACCAGCAGGTTCTGGAGCTACTGACCAAGCGGGCCGAGATCGCGCTGGAGATCGGCAAGCACAAGCAGAGGGCGAAGAAGAGCTTCTTCACACCGGAGCGCGAGCACCAGGTGCTCAACAGGCTCACGTCGGCGAACAAAGGCCCCCTGCCGAACACAGCCCTGCGCGCCATATATCGCGAGATCATCTCGGCCTCTCGCTCATTGGAGAAGCCGCTCACCGTCGCCTACTGGGGTCCTCCGGCGACGAACACCCATATGGCAAGCATTCAGAAGTTCGGATCCTCCTGCAGCTTCATGCCAATGGATACGATTCCGGACGTTTTCAGCGAGGTGGAGAGGGAGCGCGCCGACTACGGGGTTGTGCCGATCGAAAACTCGACCGAGGGCGTGATCAATCACACGCTGGATACCTTTCTGGCCTCGAAACTGAAGATCTGCTCGGAGGTCTACCTGCCGATCACGCACAATCTGCTGTCGCAGGCCTCATCGCTCTCCGAGATCAAGCGCGTATACTCGATCCCCACGGCAACGGCGCAGTGCAGGAACTGGCTTCGCGCAAATCTCCCGGACGTCGAGATTCTGGATGTCTCGACGACCGCGCGGGGAGCCCAGCTCTGCGCGGAGGAGCCGGCCTCGGCCGCCATCGCGACCTCTCTGGCCGCGGAAATCTACGGTCTGAAGCTGTTGGCCGAGCACATCGAGGATAACCCGCAGAACCGCACGCGATTTCTCGTCGTCGGCTACAACGAGCCCGCGCCCAGTGGGAGAGACAAGACCTCCGTAATGTTCTCCGTCCCTCACAAGGCGGGGTCGCTGTTCCGGGCAATGAGCGCGTTCGAGAAGTATGACATCAACCTGACGATGATCGAGTCGCGGCCGACGAAGCTCACGCCGTGGGAGTATGTGTTCTTCATTGACTGCCAGGGACACATCAAAGACCAGTCAGTTCAGAAGGCGCTGGCTGCTCTGAAGGAGTACACGCTTTTCGTGACGGTGCTCGGGTCCTATCCGGAGGCGGAGTGAGGTCACCACCGACTTGCCCTCCGGAGTCCTGAGCGGTTTCGGGACGAGGAAGCCTTCCCTGGCGCTAATCAGCGGCGTTGGAGCACCTTCGCACAGCAGCGAAGCGATCCGCCGTACATTGAACTGATCGTCAGCCCACCCACAGGAACCACCCGGTAGCCCAGTTTCTGCCAGACCTGCAAAGCCGCCCGATCCATCGTCGGCCAGCCGTATTGGGGCAGGTATACGGTTTTCTCGCGCCATGAGTTCTCGATCAGGACATTGCTGTACGTGAGGCACGGGTAGCGCAGCTTGGGCGCGTCGGATTTCCCGGGCGATGCTCCCGGGGCCTTGTCTCCTTCTTCGCGTGCATCTTCGTCAGGCATCTCAACGTCCCGGCAAAAGAGGAAGGGAACGCGATGCACCTTGTAGCCCCACTTAGTCAACTCTTCAGCAAGCTTGTCCAGGTGTACCGCGATCGCCTCGCTGTCGTCCACGGCCTTCGAGGTCTGTCCGACGACGTTCGGCGGCTTGATCGGCTCGACGCCGCGGTCGTACAGCATTCGGATATTCGGGTCGCCGAAGTAATACTCCTCGCAGGCTCGTTCGAAGGCCGCGACAGTCCGAGGACGCTTCCGAAGTTCCTGCCTAGCCAGCCTGGCCCCCCATCCTGGATCCGCTACTACGATCTGATCACGGGCCAGCGGGGAGATGATCATGTCTATGTGAGCGACGGGCTGTGGCAAGGGACCGAGCACGATGACTCTGCGCCCCAACTCCCGCTGGAACTTCCGGACAACGTCGGCGTCCGAGAGCTTGAGGCGCTCGGCGTTGTAGTGGATGGTGTCGAATCCTATGAAAACGTGCCGGCTGCCGCCGACGATGTTTCCGCCTTCAAACGTGAGCTCGCTGACGCGATGCCGCCAGCCGAGCTGCTTCGCGAGTTTCCTGGCAATCAGCCTGTCGTCGGCGCGGTCGAACTCGCGGCTTGCCAGGAGGAGATGCTCGCCGCGCCTGCGCGTCAGCACCAAGAAGGGGTCCTGAGGCCAGATGCTGAACGCCGACTGCGCCGGCAGATCAACGATGTCCACCCGGCCCGGATTCGGGTTGCTCGCCACTATGAACGCCGACCTGTCGTTCGTGAGGATAATAACGCGGGCCCGCTCTGGAAGAGCGTTCACTATCTGAGTCACAGCGGGAGCGTTGCGGAGCACTGCGCGGCGCGCGCTGTTAGCCACACAGACGACAAGCCTTACCGTGCCCCTGTCGTCGGGAATGAGTCTCCACCTGGAAGCAAATAGCTCCTCTCCGCTGCCGATAAAGCGGATGAATGCCGCCGTACCGACAGCGAAGAGGAGCAGAGATACAGCTAGGACAAGTGAAACTCTCTTGCCACGCACTATCATGAGTCGCGAGCCAGGCCGCCACTACTCCTTCCGACGTCTCCGCCTCAGTGCTGCGGACCCGGCAACCAGCGCAAAACCTCCACCGAGGGCGGTCAACGTCAGCGGCTCGGGCACCAGCCCGCCTGCAGCGAAGTCCCCATCCAGGTCTACCACGGCCCAGACGTAGCTATTGGCGACGTCGTGTCCGTGCAGCCCCAAAGCGCGGTAACCTCCGTTGGTTCTATTCCGCTCGATCTCCCCGCGTGTTGGAGCGCTCGCGGGATACCGATAGCGGATGCTGGCATTGCGCTGTCGGTAAATGCGCTCCACTGCGGGGCGGAAGCACGGCCTCAGCGGACGCGCGAGCAGTGGACGCATCGTCTCTTCCTTTAGACTTCTCGCTCTGGCTCTCGCTCGATCGTACTCTCGCTTGACGAGCAGCCGATAGTCGCCCGGCCCGATGCCGGTGGTTGTGACTCTGAGCGTGCCGTCCAACAGTATGAACGGAGACTGGACGGTTCTGCCCCCACCGCCTCCGCCCCCTCCACCGAGGGGGTCGCCAGCAATGTACTCGATGGTAACCTCGCCCGTGTTGCCGGTCAGGTTCTTCAGGATGATGCCCGTGTCGTCATCCGTATCGCTGTTGAGCTTGATTGACACGGTCCCGCCCGGCGCAACCGGGTCTGCCAGCACCTGGCCGCATACCAGAAGCAGCGTCAGTGCCGCGATTGCCAAGCAAAGCGTGGAACACCTTCTCATCCTTCCCTACCCTCCTTTGCTAACGGTCTATGCCAATTCTCCCTCGTTTCCAGCCCTGTGAAAGGAATCATGGCCGAGCACCTCTGCTTGGTGCTTGCCTATTAGCACTAATGCCATTTTAACTCCGGGGTGGCCAACTGTCAATACGGGATCGAAAAACTGGTAGAAATACCGGTGCAGAAGTTGGAGGGACTCACAGGATTGGGGAAAGGCTCTAACGGCAGGTTACGCGCTTTCCCGCCTTTATGAAGATTTCAACCGAGTTCAGAACAACGCCGTGGCCCGCGCTCTCGCATTGCTGCCAACGGACGATCGTCGCCCGGCGTACACTATTCCTCGGCTTCCCCTTCCATTTCCGCCGGACGACCTCGCTCCGTCTTTATGATCTTCACCTTTTCAATGCGCCGCCCATCGGTTTTCTCGACGACGAGGTCAACAGAATCGTGCTCTATCTTTTCGCCCTGCTGCGCCTGCTTTCCAAGCAGCCCGAACACGAACCCACCGATGGTGTCGAACTCCTCCTCGGGGAGCGCCAGGTCCATCTGCTCGTTGATCTCATCTATCGGGGTCCTGGCATCAACTATGCAGGTGTTCGCATCTATTATCTCGATCATCGGTTCCTCGACGTCGTACTCGTCCATGATGTCGCCGACGATCTCTTCCAGCAGGTCCTCGATGGTCACCAAGCCGGCAGTGCCTCCGTACTCGTCAACGACGATCGCCATCTGGATCTTGCTCTTCTTGAACTCCGCGAGCAGCTCGTCCACCTTCTTGTTCTCGGGGATCACATACGGCGGCCGCATGAGCTCCTGAATAGTGACCGCCTTGCCGTTCTCGTGGAGCGCCCGAAGTACATCCTTGGCATGCACGATGCCGACTATGTTGTCAATCGTGTCATCGTACACCGGCACCCTGGAATGCCCGGCCCTCATGATGACGTCGAGAAGCTCCTCGATCGAGGCATCCACAGCCACCGCCTCTACGTCTGTGCGGGGCACCATAACCTTTCTGACGACGGTATCCGTGAACTCGAAGATAGAGTGGATCATCTCCTTCTCTTCCTCTTCGAGAACGCCCTCTTCCTCACCGGCCTCCACGAGCATCTTCAGCTCCTCCTCCGTGAGTATCGGTGGAGAGAAGCTGGCTGTGCCGCCGAACGGCTTCACCAACACGTTGCTCGCCCAGGTAATGAGCTTCACCAGCGGAGAGATGATATAGGAGAGAACCATCAGCGTCCCCGCCGACCACAGAGCAATCTGCTCCGCGTGTTGCAGGGCGAGGCTTTTCGGCGCGATCTCGCCGATGACCAGGCTCAGGAAGCCGATGACCAGCGTCACCAGAACGACAGCGATCCCCACGGCGTTATGGGAGATGAGGGAGATATCGGTGCGGCGAAAGAGGTCAGCCAGAGGTTCGGCCAGAGTCACGGCGCCGGCAGCGGCCGCGAAGAAGCCGACCAGAGTCACACCTATCTGAACTGTCGCCAGGAATCGCGTCGGGTCTTCGAGCAGCTTCTGCACGGTCCGGGCACGGTGGATGCCCTCTTCCACAAGCTGTTTTATACGGGTCTTGCGCACCGATATAAGCGCTATCTCCGCCATGGCGAAGAAAGCGTTCAGGAGTATCAGCGCGCCGATAAGCAATATGCTCCACGGTAGCCCTACAGAGACGATTTGCGCATAACTGTATGGGTCGGCTTCAGCGGGCAATAAGAAAGACACCTCCGAGTACAGGCACTAACTCCGCCAACCTGTCCCACAGGCCGGGGAACCAGTATACCACGGCGCTCAGCAGCATGGCCAGCAGCGCGCCGGTAATGACCTCCTGTATAGAATGTATTCTTGCCTCCACACGGCTCTGCGCGATGAGGAGTGCCATTATGATTCCCAGAATGGCCGCTATCCCATTCTTGGAGACGAACAGTATCGTGGCCGCGAGGAAGAACCCGGCTGCTGTGTGGCCGCTCACGATGCCGCCCTTCAACAGCTTGCCCCGCGAGCCCAGAACCTTCACTATGGTCACCGCGACCAGAAGTATGATGCCCGTCAATACTACTTTCAGAAGGCTGCCCGGCTCCTCCGGTCGCATTTCGCTGAACCGGCCCAGGCTTGTGTCGCCGATGGCCAGCATAAACCCGACCAGAACAGCGGTCGCGGTGGCAATGAGAACCGCGCCGGCAGCTGCATCCTTCGCGAACTTCGCCAGCGGATGGTATGACTGCATCACCATGTCCACTACGGCCTCGATAGCGGTGTTGAACATCTCCGCCATGAGAACCATCGAGATGACGAACATCAGGATGAGAATGTCCCGCTTGCTCAGCTCGAACATGAGAGCCACGAGAAGCACGAGCACCATGGTGACGAAATGGAACCGCATGTGCTTCTGCGTGCGGAAGACATCCAGTATGCCGTCTATCGCATACTTGAAGCTCCCAAGCAGCGATTTCGGCCTGATCGGGGGCTTGAACTCCTCGTAGTCGCGAATCTCAGGCTCTTCAACTTCCTTAAGTTGCTCTTCCATGTCTCAACTCATCCAGAATCTTCTTCTCGTGCTGTCGCATCTCGCCTGCTCCAGCCTCTGTCTCATCGTCATAGCCGAGCAGGTGCAGCACACCGTGCACCACCAGTAAGTCCAGCTCATCCGCCAGGGAATGTGCTCCTTCGGCAGCCTGCCTCTTAGCAGTTTCTGCCGAGACGACAACGTCACCAAGGGCAACTGTCTCATCCTCCGGACGCACGGCCTGCCCTTCGAGCTGGCTGAAAGCCAGCACGTCCGTCGCCCGGTCGGTCGCGCGGTAGTCCCGGTTCAACTCGCGTATGCGCTCATCGTCCGTGAGGACGATGCTGACCTCCGCGGGTTCGCCGAAGCGCTCAACCTGCAGTGACTTCCTGACGGCCGCGATCAGCCTTCTCCGGTCCACCTGCTCCCTCTGGCAATTCCTTATTAGCACTTCCGTTCGCAACAGCCTTCTTGACCTCCGCGACAGGCGCTTCGGGATACTCGATTCGAGCGTGCAGCATACTGGTCAAAGTTCTGACAAAAGAGTCCTGAATCCTGCTGATATCCTTGAACGTGAGATCCGACTCATCGAGCTGGCCGTCCGAGAGCTTCTCCGCTACGATCTCCTTCACCATGCTTTCGATGCGACCCGGCGTGGGTTTGGACAGACTTCGCGAGGCCGCCTCTACCGCATCGGCCAGCATGAGAAGGGCAGCCTCCCTGCTCTGCGGTTTGACACCGTCATAGCGGAATTGCTGTTCGAGCACCGACGAGCCGTTCGTCTCCTCGACCGCGGCCTGGTGGTAGAAATACCTGACCAGGCTGGTGCCGTGATGCTGCCTCATCAACTCGCAGATCAGCGGCGGGAGTCTGTTCTCTCTGGCCAGCTCGAGCCCGTCTTTTATGTGCGACCGGATCACCAGGGCACTGAGCGAAGGATTGAGGCGGTCGTGAACATTCTCGACGTGCTGGTTTTCAACGAAGAAATGCGGGCGCCGTATCTTGCCTACGTCGTGATAGTACGACGCGATGCGGACCACCAGTGCGTCGGCGCCGATCACTTCCGCCGCGGCCGATGCTATATTTCCCACAAATATGCTGTGACTATACGTTCCCGGAGCCTCCATCAGCAGACGTTTGAGCATGGGATTGTTCGTATCTGACAACTCGAGCAGCCGGATGTGTGTGGTGATCCCGAACGGCTTCTCCAGCGCCGCGGTTCCCAACCAGAAGAGTACGATGGAACTCAATCCTCCTACCACTGCCCATCCGGAGCCGACCAGCAGATCGCTGACTGCATCCCCGCTGATCCTGCCGATGAGCCAGACCATCGCCAGGTTCGCGGTACATATGGGCGCCGTCGCCCGCCACAAGTCTGAGCGGTTGCGGATGTCGGACACAGCATAGATTGCCACCAGGCTGCTCACCAACGCCGCGAGCGCCCAGCGCAGCTCGTGATTCATGGCCAGGCCCGACGTGGTGGAAAGAACGGCAACTACCAGCACTGCCAACTGCGGGTTGAGAAGCATGGCCGTCAGCATGCCCGCAGTCGCCACCCAGATCATGGTAAAATAGCCGAACTGGACGCCGCTCAGCTTCAGACCGAGCACCGTGCCGCCCAATTTCAAGCCCAGCACGCTGAGAACGACGATCAGAGCCAGTAGCACAAGGAGCTTGGTGGAGGCGAAAACCGGTGTATGATAGCGTGCCAGATACGCGATCACGAACAGGACCACGCAGGCCACAAGAAAGCCGATGCAGAGCACCGTGACGTAGTCAACCTGAGGGTGACGGAGGCCGAGCGCCATGAACTTGTCCATATGCTCGGGCGTTACGCGCTCGCCCTTCTCGATCACTAGCTCACCCAGATATATCTGGCGGTACTGAGGCGGGACGCTCTGCCTCTCTCGCTCCCTGGCTTCCTTCGTGCCGGTCGGGTCGAAAATGCGATTCGCCCTGATCAGGCTGCTGCCCATCTGCGCGACGGCCCCGGCAAACTTCGCGCTCCCGAAGTAATTGGTCACACGGCGATGAAACTCAGCCCGCGCTTGGTCCACGTCATCAGTATCATCGCGGACCTCGCGATCCATGATCTCCTTGACGAGCTGCTCAGTGTAAGCTTCGATCTGCTCGAAGCTGCGGGTGTCACACGTCAGGAGCAGTGCCAGGGCATCGTCATCGAGATCGAGCCGGAGACTGCGCCGGACGAAGGCCACCTTGGCCGTCACGGACGGGAGACTCTCGTCAATTCTGGCGCGCCGAAGGATATCGAAGATGTTCGAGACGGCCTCGCCTGCCTCGGACGCAGCTTTGGGTACGATCTTGTACACCTTATCGGCCCGAGCAACCGCTTCCTGGCGCAGCCTCTCGGTCTCGACGGTGTCTACGTATCGCACCGTTCTGTGGGCGCGTATCTCCTCCGCACTGATATCGCCCACTTGAAGGGAGACCTTGTCGGGGAGGAGATGCATGGACAAAAGGAATGAGAGTATCAGCACGGTACCGACGCCAAGAGCGGGGCGAAAGGCCCCACCGCTTCGACGCGCCGGTCGCTTTTTCTCGCTTTCCTTCTTACTGTGCCCCGCTCGCGCGGGGAAACCTAAGATGGCCATATCATGCGGAACTGCTTTCGAGCAGACTGTCCACCAAGCGGTTGACCAGTTTGCCATCTGCTCTGCCACGCACCCGCTGCATCATGACGCCCATAACTCTCCCTTTGTCAGCTTTGGACATGGCTTGCAGTTCCGAGATCACCTCTCGCGCAATGCCGACGATCTCACCCTCGTCGAGTTGCTCCGGCAGGTAGCACGATAAGATATGAAGCTCCGCCGTCTCCTTGTCCACGAGGTCGGCTCTGCCCCCCTTTTGAAACTGTTCGATGGCCTCGCGGCGCCGCTTGCTCTCTCTGGCGACGACCTGGACGAGCTCGTCCTCCGTCAACGGCTCCCGCTTTGCGATCTCGGTATTTCGGATCTCGCTGCGGAGCAAGCGGATCACCGACACCTGCAGAGCGTCGCCGGACTTCATGGCGGCCTTCATATCGTCAACTAGTCTTTCCTGCAGCGACATAGAATTGCCTCGCGGCATGCGCAGAAACGATTACGAACGATTACTGCGTGCAATCTTGCGCCTTCGCGCAGCCTCAGCCTTGCGCTTCTTGTCGCTCGGCTTCTCGTAGTGCTGATGTTCGCGAGCTTCTCTTAGAGTCCCGGCCTGCTCAAGTTCCTTCTTGAACCGCCTTAATGCGCTATCTAAAGACTCGTTCTGTCGTACTTGAACTTGCGCCAATACTTGTCCCTCCTCTTCCTTAGCTTTTATGTAGCGACTGGACAAAGCTGGCATCCGACCGCAAAGTCTGCGCCAGAACGTAGAACTGCACTGATAATGGCTGCACCAATAATAATACTAGCTGCGCGGCTGCGCAGCTTGCCAGTCAATTGCCCCCAGTCAAGAAATATTATACCCTCAACCGGCTCGTGCTGTCAAATTTAGCCCGGAGGCCAATCCATCTGTCTGCCGCCCAGCAGATGGAAGTGCAGGTGGGGTACGCTCTGCCCGGCACCCTCTCCCTGATTGATCACTATGCGGAATCCGTCTTGCACAACAGATTTTTCCTGCGCCAGTTTCTTGATCGCCAACACAATGCTCCCCACCAGACCTGCATCCTCTTCGCCCAGAGACACGACCCCCGGAATGTGCCTCTTCGGTATGACAAGGATGTGGACAGGCGCGACGGGATTCAGATCCTGGAACGCTACGACGTTCTCATCCTCCTACACGATCTCGGCTGCGATCTCGTGCCTGGCTATTCTGCAGAATACGCACCCTTCCACTGTCGGATCCCTTCCTGACAGCGCCGACGCATGAGCCTGTTTCCGCGGACGAGTGCATCGCCGGTCCCGGCTGTGCCGCTCATGTCACCAGCCTGCCTGACGCAGTTCCGCCCGACGCGGATTCTACGAGCACATCCACGATGTCCCCGACCCGGCCGGAGCCGCTGCCGAAAACAGTCCTCACGTAATTATCGGTCAACCCCGACCACATCTTAGCCCCGCTCTGCTTTCCCTCCGCCAGGACAGGAACGACCTCACCCACGAGCGTGCTCGCGAACGCCTGCGAAGAGGCCGCCGCCAAATCCATCAGCCGCGTTCTCCTCTGTTCCTTCTCCGCGGCTGAAACCCCATCGGGCAACTCAGCCGCAGCAGTGCGCGGCCTGGGCGAGTACCTGAACACGTGCGTGCGAGCAAAACGCAGCCGCGCTGCAAGCCGGCAGGTGCTGTCAAACTGCTCCGCGGTCTCACTCGGAAAGCCGACCATTATATCCGTCGTGACAGCTATGCCCGGAACGCGCGAGCGAACTTCCCGAACGAAGGACTCGAACTCCGACGCCGTATACGGACGCTCCATCCGCGAGAGTATCTTATCATCGCCGCTCTGGAGCGGCACATGCAGATGGCGGCACAGCTTGCGATTTCGAGCCATCAAGCTTATCAGACCTTCGGGAACATCGGTTACTTCGATGGAACTCAGTCTGATGCGCTCGATTCCCTGCACTCCGGCAATCGCTTCCAGCAGGCTCGTGAGGTTTACATACCCATCCTGGTACCGTCCGAGTCGAATGCCCGTCAACACGATTTCCTTGAACCCGCGTCCCGCCAGTTCCTCTGCCTCCGCGAGCACCTCTGCATGCGGCCTGCTGCTCATAGTCGGCCTCGCGAACGGCACCACACAGTAGGCACAGAACTGATCGCACCCGTCCTGGATTTTCAGAAGCGCCCTCGTCCTTCCCTGGATTTCGGGGGGCGACGGAGCCGACTTCGAACCGCGGACGGATTGCGGATTTCGGATCGCAGAAATCGAGGCCGCGGATTCCGCGTCGGCGGACGGACACCCGAAGTTGCCGCCCCGCCGGACATTCGGCATGTCGCCGCAGAGCCCGCTCACCACATACTCTACGAGGTGGGGCTTCTCCTGGTTCCCAAGAACCATCGTGACGCCGTTGATGCTCCGAAGCTGGTCGGGCGAAGTCTCAGCATAGCAGCCGGTCAGGACCACAGCCGCGCATGGATTCCGACGCACGGCAGACCGCGCGGCCTGACGCGACTTGCTGTCGGCCGTCCGCGTCACCGTGCAGGTATTGATGACGTAGACATCCGCCTGACCCGAGAAGTCCACCAGGTCAAATCCTCTCGACCGGAAGTCCTCGGCGAGCTTGCCGGTCTCGTACTGATTGACTTTGCAGCCCAATGTGTGCAGTGCTACTCGCGGCATCCTAGGTCCCTGTTATCCCGAAATCCGACGGCGACTCCGACTATTTATGGTAACAACAAACGGACACTGATGTCAACGCGAACTCAATGGGCAACATGTCACGATTGTGGATAGAGAACTGAGACCCCCTATGGTCCCCCTTCTGAAGGGGGACAGCTTTCCGAGGAGGTTCGCGCTGCGAAGTGAGACAGCTCCCCTCCTTGGGAAGGAGGGGCCGGTCCGCTGAGGCGGACCGGGGGAGGTCCCAGTCACCCGCTGTCAGTGATTGTGAACTCTTACCTCAATGGGGGAGCGCGGAACGCGGAGACAGACTAATCGAGCGCAGGCTGGCGCAACGGGAGAGCACGAAGCTCAAGGGCGTACAACGAAAGCCAGCGCCCAGGATTCACCGCCGCAGGACTTCCTCGACCGGGGTACGGGGCAGGCCGTACTGCTCGGCGATTGCGCCCATGACAACCCTGCCTTCTACTATGCTCAATCCCGCCTCGAGTGCAGGATTGCTCAGCACGGCCCTCGGATAGCCATCATTCGCGAGTTGGAGCACGTAAGGCAGAGTCTCGTTCGTAAGTGCGTAAGTGGAGGTCACGGGCACGGCGCCGGGCATGTTCGCGACGGCATAGTGCACGACACCCTCCACCACATAGGTGGGGTCGCTGTGCGTCGTGGGATGTATCGTCTCGACGCATCCTCCCTGGTCAACCGCAACGTCCACGATAACGGCGCCGGGCTTCATGAGCTTGAGCATATCCCTGGTGACCAGGACGGGAGCGCGCGCTCCTCGCACAAGGACCGCGCCGATCAGCAGGTCCGCCTCTTTGAGCTTTTCGCGAATCGTGTACACGTTGGAGTAGAGCGTGGTGACGTTCCTGGACATCACGTCGTCGAGGTAACGGAGGCGTTCGAGGTTGATGTCGAGTACGGTAACATCCGCACCCATGCCCGCTGCTACCCTGGCCGCGTTCGATCCAACGACTCCTCCGCCGAGTATTACGACATGCGCAGGCGCGACACCCGGCACGCCCCCGAGCAGGATGCCCCTGCCCTGCATCGGACGTTCCAGATGCTTTGCGCCCTGCTGGACCGCCATCCGACCGGCGACTTCGCTCATCGGCGCGAGTAGCGGCAAGGAGCCGTCGGGGAGCTCAACAGTCTCGTACGCTACGCAGACGGCCCCGCTTTTGATCATCGCACGGGTGAGCTCTTCACTCGCAGCGAAGTGGAAGTATGTGAAGACGATCTGCCCCGGGCGAATGAGAGGGTATTCCTGCGGAAGCGGTTCCTTCACCTTCACGATCATGTCGGCGCGGCGATAGACTTCTTCCGCTGTTTCCACAATCTCCGCGCCCGCCTCGCCGCACTGTTCGTCCGAGATTCCGGTGCCGGTGCCTGCCGAACGCTCGATCAGTACCTCATGGCCCGCCTTCCGGAGCTGTTCTACACCCGCGGGAACGAGCGCCACGCGGTACTCGCCGTCCTTGATCTCTCTCGGTGTCCCTACGATCATGTGAGCCTCGCCTGCAAGCCGAGAAGCACCTTTGCTCGCGCTCCTACCCAACTAGGTCCGGGGGCTACCCTCGGCCGCGCTTGTGCTCTCTTATTTGACAAGCACACCTAGAATCCTCCAGCAGGCAGGACGCCACAGGTAGAGCCCGCTGGACAATTTCCACATGATGAGTACCGGCTAGAGACTTGGGTGCCCTGCCTGCCCGCGATCAGCTGAGACAGCACGAGGTCGTGCGAGATAGGGACAACGGGGTCTAGCCAGCACTAGACAAACCAACGCTCCCTGTGGAACGCGGGAAACCACGGGTAGGTCCGCGATTCAAAGCGGCTATCAGCCTAATAACGAACCCGCTGAATGACTTGGCATTGCCGCGAAAGCCAACAGGAATCTCGACCGGCAACCCGCTGTCTGCAAAGGCCGGCAGGAGGGTATCCATCAAGCTCATTAATCGCGATTGCAGCATATACTCAGAAGGCTGGTCCAATCGCACCAAGTGGAAGAAGACAACCAGAAGTGACAAACCGATAAACACCATAGGCCACTCCACCCAGCGCGGCGGAGACCCTGGCAATCCCTTCCGCCGCAAGAACGGATACCAACGCTCCCGATTAGCCGAGTACATTTTTTCCCTGCCGATCTGGCGGACTGCCACAAGCCCCGAATCTGCCAGGTCGGACATGACTTGCTGAACCGAGGGTGCCGAGTAGGCTGTACACCTCGCCACCTCGCTTGGATACCCGTCTGGATGCGTGAGAAGATATGCCACCACTTCCGGCCGTGCCCCAAGTCCGAACAAAGCGCGCAACTTGAAGATCAGATTTGTAGAATAGTCCACCGGCACAGGCCGCGACATATGTCTAAGCTTGACGGCTGGTCGCAGCACACCATGCTTTGCAAACGTAGGCTCCGTAGCGCCAAGCGCCGGCAGTTCACGCCCGGCAACATCCAAAAAAAGCGGAAGTGATTCACCTGAAGGAACCGCATCAGCACCCCCCAAGGTGCGCCATCGCCCGGACAAATCATGCTCACCCATGAACTCCAGAAACGCCCGAAGAACACGCTGGGCAACCTCGCTATCTTGCCGATCAGCTAGGTTCTTAAGGCGCTGTACACTCAACCAACGCGCATTTCGGACACACCAATCAAGCACCTCATCGAATAATCTGGGATCGTATCGGCCCGCCTCCAGCGTGAACAGAAGCAGGGCCTCAGGATCAATCACCCAACGATCCCTGAACTCTACATCCGCAGCGACGCCAAGTTGCGACCATTGTCGCCAAAGAAAGCGCAGTATGCCATTAAGGAGTCTAGTACTCAATTGATCCAGCGGCATTTCCATACCCTATCTTCACTAGACAGCTCTTCACCCAGTCACGGAACTTGTCTCCGCCGTCCTGGTTGCAGCACCAGCGCGCTGCCTGAATCAGTTCCTGCTCTGAGGGATTCAAGGCCCTCAGATCCACCAAATGCCGAGTACTGGCGTCTCCGTCCACCACGGCATGCAGCTTAAGGCATATTTGGTCAAATCTGTCGATGAAATGCACCACCAGCCGTTTCCCATACCGCCGAGTGTGCAGTCGCTGAGCCAAACCATCAGGCACGCTTTGGCCCGACTTAGCAGCCTTGGTGTTCAGCCAGTCTGGTGCCAGATCCAGGTCCCTCGCCACTATGTCTGCAGCTTTCAGAACATCCTCAGGAAGATCCTGTCTGGGCAGCAACTCTACATCCCCGTTGCAGCCGGTCCGCGCCAGAGCCAGAACGTCTACGTCCCTGGTAACCCTATCGACTAAGCCCAGGACCTGCAACGCTGATCCGCCACAGACTACCAGCTCCACTTCCGGGCCACCCGCGTAATCTAGATGCTGTGCAAGTGCGGACAGTGCTGAGACGATGCGTTCGCCGCTCATTTCCATTATAGGTTATTCCTTCTGATGTTGTAGGAATATACTTCACTCAGCC
>Ga0315289_10008593_pt1 | contig 14746 bp, 18 predicted proteins | sample YL17G11_40_MG_FD_203452 | JGI IMG/M metagenome (GOLD analysis project Ga0315289, IMG submission 203452) | Sediment microbial communities from Yellowstone Lake, YNP, Wyoming, USA - YL17G11_40 | ecosystem: Environmental > Aquatic > Freshwater > Lake > Sediment | place: USA: Wyoming | collected...
TGCCCTGTGGCAAACTGATAGTAACCTATTACGGGAATGACAAGCCTGCGTGGGGCACATTTGTCAACAGCGTAGTGGTGAACAAGACTGGTGGTGGCGGTGTTGCCTCTGCAGGCAATGTCACCGGCTCTACCAGCTTTGCCCTGCTGGCAACTACTGGTACTGGCTTCACCTACGACGTGGTCAGCACCAAGGGCGCTTCTTCCAGGACAGAGACCGGGGTTACTGTAGCATCTACGCAGACCCTGGATGTCCCGGTAGCCCAGTTCCGGGTGATGGTGGTGAAAGGTGACTTCACAGCTCAGTTCGTCAACTCGGTGGTAGTGAGCACGGCTGGTGGTGGCGTGGCCTCCGCAGGCAATGTGACCAGCTACGTCGATTTTTCCCTACTCCAGAGTAGTGCCAATGGTGCTCAGTTGAACGGTACTCCAGTTAATGGTACTGGAGCTGGCGCCTACACCTTTAAGGTTACCAAGAACAGTACCACAGCTCAAACCACAGCCAATGCCGATGAAGGGCCTCCGGATGGGCTTCCTGGACTATCTGGTGTCATCTTCATGATACCGTAAGCAGTAACGGAATGGAAGGGGGCATGGTGCTTTGACCTCGTGCCCCCTTCCGGTTGAAGGTGAGTTCTTACTGATAAATATGATGAAACTGACAAACATAATTGCCGTGATGCTGTTGGGTGCGTTAGTCTTACCTTTCTTCTGGGCACCGCTGGTCATGGCGGACTCAATAAACTTTCAGGTGACGGTGGTCAAGACTGACTTTAGCGGCTGGGCGAATGTCAGGGTAGAAGTCTGGAATGACACTACTTTACTAGCTGCCGAGAACACCAACTCTGATGGCGATGCCTTCCTTAGTCTGCCCGTCGGCGGACCATACACTTTCCGGGCAGGTAATGCGTCGACCACGGCTTTGGTAAGTGGTCTTGCCTCTGCTACTCTAGTAGGTGTTATCTTAATGCCTACAGCCATTGACGTCACCCCACCTACTTCCACCATAACTTCGCCAGCTCAGGATGCTAGCCTTAATAGCTTAACTCAGATTACAGGCACAGCTAATGATGCCTCTGGGGTGCAGAAAGTTGAGGTCAGCATCAAGCGCAACTCAGATAACCAATACTGGAACGGCTCATCCTGGGTAGCCGGTCAGACCTGGCTCCTGGCTCAAGGTACCACCTCCTGGTCATACTCCTTGACACCAGATAGTGACGGCAGTTACACCATCCAGTCCCGAGCGATAGATAATAGCAACAACCAGGAAACTCCAGCAGCAGGCAATACTTTTACCTTTGATACAACCCCACCAAATGATCCCAGCAATGTCCAGAGCCCAAGCCATACCCCCAGTGTCTGGTCGAAGGATAACACGGTTGATGTTACCTGGACTGATGCCACAGATAACCTTAGCGGTCTGGATGGCTACTCCATCCTGTGGGATACTTCCCCAAACACTATCCCTCCCCAAACTAAAAATATCGAAGAAGGCATCCAGACAACTACTAGCCCAGCACTGCCTGATGGCCGTTCCCACTACTTCCATATCAGGAGTAAAGATAATGCTGGTAACTGGCGGGCTACTGTCCATCTCGGGCCTTTCTTTATTCGTACCTTAGCCAGCAATTTTGTGACCAAGACCACAAACCCCGGGGACGAGACTGTAGATAACAAGGCCGGCGCTGACACCGAGGTTAGGAAGTCAGGGGCAGGAATGCCCACGGTTACCGTAGCTAAGTATTCCAGTAACCCGGGTAGCGGCTTCAGCGGGGATGTAGGCAAGTATGTGGATGTATACATTGATAGTGACGCAGGTATCGATGAGATTGAAATTAAGCTTTACTACACTGATTATGAAATTGCTGGCCTAGATGAATCATCACTAAGGCTTAATTGGTGGAATGGTTCATCTTGGGTGGCATGCTCTGATTCAGGCGTTAATATGGCTGAGAACTACATTTGGGCCAAGATTAGAAGCAAGACAACCCCCAATCTCAACCAGTTAACTGGGACACCCTTCGGTGGCGAGGGCTCGCCGCTACTCCTAATACCTACTCTTACATGGACAGGCACTATAGCGATGGTAGCACTTCTTGGTGGTCTGTTTGGCTTCATGCTGAGGAGAAGGTTAGTGTCTAGGTTTTCGGGCTAGAAGAGATGTTACGCAAGAAGAAAAAGCGGAGAGTCCTAAAGGTGCCAGGCATTCCCCAGGCAGGACTGACGTCCACCGGTATGCGCTCAAAAGGCACTTACTTCAAGCGAAGGCAGGTGTGGAAAGCTGCCACCATCTTCCTTGGTGGCACGGGAATATGTCTGTTCATAATCTCTTGGCTCCTCGGTGGAACCGCCGATGGCCTCAATTCCTTCACCGCTGCTAGCACCGGCGCAATTCTCAATGTCTTCGGCACCAGGGCTATGGTTAATGGCTCCCTTATCTCATCACCCGACTTTGGCATGAGAATTATCTTGGAGTGCACCGGGCTTGTCCCTCTAGCCATCTTGCTCCCCGCTATTATTGCCTACCCATCTACGGTTAAACAAAAACTAATCGGAGTCGGTATAGGAATCGTGGGTATATACCTAGTAAACCTAGTCCGAACGGTAAGCCTGTTCTACGTTGGCGCTTACTTTCCCAATTTTTTGGATACCGCCCACTTTCTGGTGTGGCAGTCCCTCATTATGCTCCTCGCCATCATCCTATGGCTTTTGTGGGTACAGAAGGTGGTTCGTGCTAAAGGTTAGGCTTCTTCCCTTCGCCATCAAAGCCGTCGTTCTGGCCATAGTCCTTTCCCTACTGTGCCACTTCATTGCCGGCTTCTATGACACTCTTCTAATTAATGTGTCAGGTCTATTCTTGGGGTCAAATGTCACACTGGTAGCTGAGAGGGGTGGTATCTCCATCTACCAGCCGGGAGTGCTGATGATAGGCGCACGAAGCTCGCTGTTCTACCTGGGGATTATACTGGTCACCGCTCTCATTGCTGCTACGCCAGGGCTGAAGCTTATAAGCCGTCTGGAATACGTCGCTATTGCCCTGTTCTCAATATTCGTCATTCACATTATTAGCATCTTGGTAATGGCTGCCATCGCCCCGGTTGATAAAGCTGGGATAATGTCGTCTTATACCAACCCCCTGCGAATCCTCTTCTTCGTGATTGGTGGTGACCTTTTTCCTGTCTTAATCTGGGGGCTGCTATCACATAAGCGCTTCATTTCTGCTGACTGAGGCTCAAGTAGAAGCGACTTCTGCCAGACGTAAGCTGAAAACGAGGCCCAACACCCTTGATAATAAAGGCGACCCAACGTGAGCCCAATGGGAAAGAAGCTAGTTTACGAAAGAGGACTGGGAAAACCTTTGGATTGTTGAACCCTTGTCCAGTATGTGCGCTAAGACAGCAAACTCAAGATTTGTGGCGTAGACGTGCCCTAATATAATATGGTTAATTGGGGTGGAGCCTCAACGCATTTGATAGAATATGTGAGAACTCTGGAAAACAAAGGCAATCGGACCAGAGGTCGGCAAGTACTAGCTACACTTAGAACACTAGGAACAGAGCCGACTGTTCAGGAGTGCCGTTGGCCAAAAATTAGGAATGTCATAGTTGATTTCTCACCTGACCCAGAAGCAAAGCGGCTGTTCTTTTCGGCCCACTACGACACCGTAAAAGGTAGCCCGGGAGCCAATGATAACGCCTCGGGAGTTGCTGTACTCTTGGGACTATGTCACGAGCTAAGGCATATCCGGACTCCCGTTGCAGTGACTTCTTTGACCGGGAGGAAGCGGCTTCGGACCCAATGCTTCGCCTAGCTAGATAATCCCAGAGATGGTATACAGGTCACAAAGGCTTGTAATGTGTGATTGGGCAAAATAAAAGGGCTGGAAACCCCGATACCGGGAACATCCAGCCCTTCTGAGTTCTGTTGGGCTATGTCGGAGTAGACCTAGCCCCTCTGTAGTCAAAATCTAGGCGTTGTTTCAGGGCGGTGAATAGTTTTCCCCCCCCTCTCTCTTCTTTTTTCCTCTTCCAGGGATGCTAGCACAAGGGGCGGTGCTGGAGAATAAAAAGGGGGAGCAGCTTTTAACTGCTCCCCAGCGAGTGAAAGAGGAAATAAAAAGGGGGCAGTCAGGTTTCTCCGACTACACCCCCTAAAAATGGGCATAAAAAAAGGCAAGGGTATCCCTAATCAAAAGGACACCCTTGCCTATAACTGTTAAGCGACTATTGTGAAAAAGGCAAGACTTACCCTATATCAAACCGAGCAATTACTACCTTGTTTTTGTCCTCTACCCCGTTAAGTGCTTATCAATAGCCCGCAACTCGCTGGCACTATTGATATTGTGGACTAGTCCACTAGCTACTTATAGGGGTATTCTCAAAGCAAGGTAAACCTTACCCTTGAGTAGTAAGTCTATATTCTATTGTCCAGAGCCTTGTCTAACCTGCGATACGCTAGCATTATTCAAGTCCCTAGAAGAGGTTTTACCCTCTCACTATATATACTGCCGAAAAGTCCTAAAATCGGACATCAAAACAGAGTTTTTTGAAGGTTTTTGTGATTGCGGTTATAGTATCTTTGCTCACTAGCGTCTAACGGATAGCCCGCATACTTTTTATAGGCAATCTTAACAAACTTATGGGGGTAGCCTTGTAGAGTGAGCCTTGCGTCAAGTCTAGCCACTAGGTCAATAGCGTTATCATCGGCTATAAGCTCATGTAAAGCCGTTTCGTTGCCGTTGCCGTCGTTTATAACCCTGTCAAGGCTTTCTATCTTGATAGCCTTTGGACACTGACGATATAAGTCCTCTGACCGGCATTTTCGCCTTTGTGCCTTGCTACACTGCCCGCAATCGTGCCCGTAAATTCGCTTGAACTGCTGTCGCCAGTAAGCGGCTACCTCATAGCTGGCTACCCGTATAAGCCCCGCTTCCGTCAACGGCTTACCGACTAGGTCATACTTTGCCTTGACTTTAGCCATCACAAGTAAGAGGTCGTGTAAAAAGTCCTCTCTATCCTCTCGCTTCACCCTGTGAGTAAAGCCTTTGGCTACCTTATAATAGGTAAGCCAGTCGCCGTCTAGGCTATCATAGCCGTTGCCGTGGTAGCCATCGCCATCGCCGTTGCCTTGAGAGCCGTCGCCGTCTATGGCATAATCAATGTAGTCTAACATTATGAGTTTACCCTCCCGTGTTAGATTTACCCCTAGCCTGTGACTAGGGGTATTTTATTTACCATAGACAAGGCTCTGGACTTCTGATATTCAATTGTTAAGGTGCTTTGAATTTACACCTTAATCATCCAACAAAAGGAACTAATGTTCATTAAAAGAATGAACCTATATTTTCATGAAAAAATTGACGAATAGAAAAAGGGGCGAACTCAAAATAGATTAGAGTTTGTGGCTTGCCTCTGGTCTGCCGAGCCTGCTAGCCTAACTCCTACGCTCCGCCGTAGAGGGCAAGATAAGGATTTGACCAAGCCGCGTTGCTAGCCTCTCGCCCCGCTTTGGTTAGGCGAAAATACTTTCGGGGCTGGCCGGGCGGGTAATGGTCTTGGAAGGCTGACGCCTCTTCCTTACCAGAGGGTTCTACCCAGCCTAACCGCTGAAGGTTTGAGAAGTAGACGATAAACGAATGGTAGCGGCAACTGGTGGTCTTGTAAGGGATGCGAGCTAGGTATCTTTCACTCAGTTGCTCGATCCTTTCAGGACTGATAGCACGCTTCTCACGTCGAGCTTGCTTCTCCTCACGCCTGGTGGCTCTATCTAAGGCAATGGCTTTGAGAAGGGCCATCTTATAATGGTAAAAGATATCGGCCTGAGGAGCACCAACATCCGGGTTTATCTTTGGTGAGCCATCTGGCCCGTGGCCCGAGAGAAATTCCCGGATAAACCAACCACAGCCGAAGGGACGCAGAAAGCCACCTCTAGCCGGCCTTAGCGGTTCAACCACTATGCATCTCCTTCAGTTGACACAAAAATAGTCATGGGCTTTCCTTCTGCCATAGCTTTTGATACCACTCCCTGTGTTCCTTTCCAGAGACCTTTCTATACTTGGCAGTAGTATTAAAGCTTGCATGGCCGAGGTGCTCTTGTAAGAGTCTGAGCCCATCGCCAGAATCATCAAGCTTTACCGCGTGGACGGCGAAGGCATCCCTCAGCCGGTGGGGACTTATTCCACGCCTCTTGCCCGTCTCTGGGTTAACCAGCTCCGACAGACCAGCTCTCTCAGCACACTCTCTTACTACCTGCCAAGCGCGGTGGCGATTGATGCCGAAGATGAGCACTTTGCCTTCTCGTGGTGCTGGACCCCCACGCTGGATATAATCCCTCAGTATTCCCAGAGTATCGCTATCGATGGGCAGCGTTCGCACCCGGCGGCGCTCCTGTTCTTGAACTAGACTCTCTTCAACCTTGTCACCGCATCTGGGGCAAAAAGCGTGGTTCCTGCCCAGCCTTGCTCCACACTTGGGACAGGATAGCCTGAGACGGCTCTTAAGGTGCTGGATGGTGACGGTACCCCGGGCAAAATCTATGTCCTCGACCGCTAGAGCTAGAGCTTCACTAATACGGCAGCCCAATCGAAACAGGAGCCTGATGAGCAGCCTGTCGCGAAAGCACATGGCTGCTTTCTCCATCAGGGCTACCTCTCCTGGTTCAAGATAAGCCTTCATTGGTTATTAACCATCTCCTTATCACCAACCTGGCTGACTCTCCAGCAGTTGGTTCAAGAAACGGAATCATTCTTTCTTTGGCCGCCAGCCCCAATAGGTTTCACGCCCACACTTAGTGCATTTTATTGTGGTAGCAATCCACCCCTTGCTACCACAGGTGTTGCATGTGATTTGGTATCTGGCTCCCCAGAGGGGGTCATCGGATGCCTTGTCTTCTATATCATCTATGCGGTTTTCGAGGGGCGTGGTACACATGACACAGTGGAAGGGAGACGGCTTGATGTACCATTCAGGCTTTTCATTTTCTACAAGTACCGGCTCGCCTATACCTTGAGGGATCTCATCTTCGCTTATCCAGGTCTCCAGGGTGCAGAGACCGTCTTTCTGGTATGGGCAGGTTTCGCGCCTGTAAGTGCCAAGTTGTCGAGCAGCAGCCATCAGAAGCGTTACTTCCGATAGGGCCTGAATGAGACTATCTATCCTCTGCAGGTCATTCGCCATAGACTGCACTTTCTGCCATATTGTTGCGATTGTCTCAGGCGACTCTGGTGGAGTCGGGAGTTGGGTCTCCGCCAGGGGTGCTCCCTCCGGCTCTTTTTTCTGCGAGGCGGCTTTTTGCTCTCTCAACTGCCGGTGCACCCTGGTGACAACTCGCTTGGGGAAGCCCAGTTCTACAAGCTCCTTGGGCTTTTTACCCTGACGTAGAAGACGTTCCACATGTTCGGTCACTTTCATGGTGCACCTCTCTCAATGGTTTTAAGGTCATACAAGGGCTTTTTGGTCTACCTTTGATAGATAAGTCGTCTCAGCCCATGTCCCTAGTGTCAAAATAGTGTCAGAATTCGTCTGGTGCTATTTTCCGTCGTCAGCCGGCTTGGTGTAGGTCTTAACAATCCTCCTGATCGTACTCCAGTCTGCAGATATGCCTTCCCGCCTTAGCTCACGTGCCACTGCCCGATAGCCCAGCCCCTGCCGATAGAGGTAGAGCACCTTCGGTACAAGGGTCTCAGATATTGCCTTTGGCCGCCCTGCTCTCCTCTCCACGGGTTCAAGATTCATGCCTTTTTCTCCATCCCCTAAGCCAGCTACTTTTTGAAGTCCGTTATCTTTATCTTCAAGTCGAGAGGCCCCCTGTTCTTGGCACGCCAGTCGTTACTTGTTCGTTACGGTGGCAGCGAGAGGCCTTTCTCGCCGTCTTCACCTCACGTAATCTTTTGCTTGCTGCTTCTCCCAGTCAGACTCACCATCACTGCTGGTTTCCTCGAGTGTCTTGCCTGCCAGTGGTTGACAGGATTGCTCTAGTTCAAAGTCCTCAGGACTGGCTTGATGTCCACTGATGTCATCATCCTCCTGTACGAAACTAAAAAACCGAGCCGGGCGTGCCCACACAGGCTGCCCAACTCGGCTTGACTCGAGCTTTACAATAACCTATATTAGAAATGAGGTGCACTACTTTCATTTCTCGCCCTCCGGGGTGGGCTAGCTTGTCCGGCAGACCACCCCGATTTTAATTTCTGCTATGCCTCAGGAGGAAGGAGCTCCCCCGCCGACCGCAGTTTCAGCTTTCTCAAGCATCTTCATTAAGGCCATCCTAGGAACTAAAATTTTTTTCCCTATCCTGATATGCGGTATAAGACCGAGGCGGATCTGCTCATAAACGGTACCCCTTCCGATGCGCAGCAGTTTAGCTGTCTCCATAGGTGTCAGTACCAGCAAATTGCTCTGATTAGTCATCTCCACCTGTCACCTTCTCAAAGGCGTAAAAAACCCCATCGAAATTGTCATAATGGGCTACAGCTTTATACCGTCTGATAAATTCCTCGGGTCTTAACCCGACTTCTTCAGCTTTGCGGTCAATCACTTGGGAAGGTATCGCAACTGTGGTAGTAGCGCCGTCTTTGCCCACCACATTCATCCTATAGTGTTTCTTGTAGCTAGCCCCGATTTGGATTGCTTTCAAAATATTGACCTCTTATGAAACATTTTATATAATTATATACTGGTTCTTGCGAGTTGTCAAGTATTTGGGCTAAACCCTGCCATATGAACTAGAAAATACTTGACACATGCTGGCAGATGGTGTATACTGTATATGTCAAGAAAAAGCTAATAGCAAGCAAGGGGATGTCAAAATGAAAAAAAGAGAACTTTCTCCTATCGAGCTTAAAAAGGTGGTGGAATTAAGACAGCTCGGGGCTAAGTGGACGGAAATCGAACAGGAAACCAAAGTTGAGAGACGGGCTGCAAAGCGGGCGTACGAAGAATGGGAGAGAGAAAAAAAGGTGAAAGAGCAAGAAGCAGCGCGTTTTCGTGTTGCGGCAGAAGCCTTCCACGAACATCTGAACGACCTCATCAGATTGACCGGCTCCTTGGTGGCCAATCTGAGTGTACCGTTTTCGCTTGCTGATATAGAAAGAAATACTGAGCAGTTTTTGCCTTGGCTATTCGAGCAGGACCTTCTGCTGCGCTACACACAGTCCCAGACCCAGGCCGACGTCTATACAATGGGAGACAGGCAACCTTTCCACACAGGGGACCTGCAGTTCTACCATCGCGAGAAGGAGATGCTTTTTGAGTCCCTCAAGGTCCACACCCGCGAAGAGATACAATGGAAGGATGTTCTAGATGATCGCTGGGGAAAGGCTAGGGACAACTGCGCCAAGATTGTCCCTGAGCTTCGGAGAAAAACCAGCGAGGTAGTAAACAGTTTTCTCAATCAAGAACAAGAACGAGAGACGAATTTCTTGCAGAGGGTCAAGGAGGGAAGCCGAGAGGATGACCCTGTGAAACGGATGGTGGAGGTGCTGCTTAGGGAGATATGGCGAGCCATTCTCCGGGATAATCTGGACGAAGAAGGCCCTTGGTTTCAAACGGTATTGCGGGGCAAAGGGACCCCCCAGGAGATAAATGTAAAGTCCAGAGATGAAACAGTCTTTACGTTCTTTGGCGACACTAACAAGAGTCTAGCCGACAAGGTAACTCACATATGCGAAGTGGCGGCTAATAACGTGTGCAAAGGGGAAAAATCATATATGGTTAAGTCGTTACAAGATGAAGTTCGCAACATGAAAAAGGCAACCGAGGAACTCCGTGAAATGCTGAACCCGGTTAAGTTGACCCCTATGATACTTCGCACTCGGTGTGACCTGTGTCCTGCGTGACAGAACATAGGCTGAGTATAATTTAAAAACCGAAGAAAGGAGAACAAAATGAAAGGAAGCATTAGACAAAGAAGTAAAGGTTCTTGGCAAATTTGCCTTGACATCGGCCGAGACCCGGCAACAGGCAAGCGCTTACGGCACTTTGAAAATGTCCGAGGTCGTAAAGCAGAAGCAGAGCGGCGACTACGTCAGTTATTACTCAATGTTGAGCAAGGCACCTATGTTAATTTGCCTCGTGCCCTTACCCTTGCTGACTATCTCACGGAGTGGTTGCAGAATCATACCGAGCTGTATTGCCGTCCTCGAACAGCCGAGGGCTACCGGTTCATCGTGAACCATTACCTTATCCCGACCTTAGGCAGAATGCGTCTCAGTGAGTTGAGACCCAGCCACGTTGCTGGTTACTGTTCCGATGCCGTTCGCCGCGGACTCAGTAACAGAACAGTATTACATCACTTTCGCCTCCTCCACAAGGCACTAAAGGACGGTGTAAAGTTAGGCCTGATAGCTATTAATCTTTGCGACGGTGTAGACCCTCCAAAACCGGTAGATAAAGAGATGAGATTTCTTTGCCCGGAGGAGGTGGACAAGTTTCTCTCTGCCGCCCGGGACGCACCCTGGCCTTATTATTATCTCTTCTATACCCTACTGTTCACTGGTCTACGCCGCTCCGAGGCATTGGGACTAACCCGGGGCAACCTTGACCTTGACCTTTGTGTGCTCACAGTAACACAGACTTTGCATAAGTTAAGCGGGGGCAAATATGTGATACAGCCGCCAAAAACTCGTAAAAGCCGGCGGCAGGTGACCATGACACCATCCCTGGCATTGTTGCTCCGTGACTATAGGGAGCAGGTAGAAACGCAGAGACTTTTGCTAGGTAAACCTCTAACTGATTCTGATTTTGTTTTTGCCCACCCTGATGGGACCCCTCTAGACCCGAGCACTGTTACTCACATCTTTGGCAGGGTTGTTCGCAAAGCGGAGCTAGAGCTGAGGTTGCACGACCTGCGCCATAGCTACACTTCTATCATGATAGCCGCGGGCGTCAATATTAAGGCAATAAGTCAGAGTCTGGGGCATGCCAACATCGGGATTACGCTTGATACTTATGGTCATCTTCTACCCGGTATGGGTAGAACAGCGGCTGAGCGCTTTGACAAGCTCCTTAAGCCTTGGCTGAGTGGAGAAAATGTCGCCAAAATGTCGCCAAAACAGGATGGTTCAGATACGCGCCTAGAGGGATTCGAACCCACGACCCTCGGTTCCGAAGACCGATGCTCTGTCCGCTGAGCTATAGGCGCCGGTAAAATTCTAGCCCCTGAGCTTCCTCCTGTCAATCGTTTTCGCTATCTTAGCCCTAAAATCAAACCTGCAAGTTACAAACTGGTCCCCCAATGTGGTATAATTCGCATCAATATTGAGCAAAAAGATAATTATGCTCACGGATAGGAGGTTACCATGAATTACGAAAGCCTTCTGGAACTCGTCAAAAAGAGAAGAAGCATCCGCAGGTTTAAGTCAGACCCTATACCCGACGAGTATATTGACAAGATTATTGAAGCTGCTCGCTGGGCTCCCTCAGGAGCTAACTCACAACCCTGGGAATTCATCGTAGTCAAAAAACAGGAATTAAAGGACAGCATTGTTAAAATCGTCGAGGAGGGCAACGCTTATACCTACAGAATGGAACTCACCCGAGAGCCAGATTTTAGATTCCCCACTCATCGTAAACCACCACAGCAGCCACCCAGCTTTGCTGCTGCTCCAGTATTCATAATCCTGTGTGGTGACCCACGGACCAAAGACGCTTATCCCCTGAGCGCTAACCTTGACCTGGGAGAATCAATCTTCACCTCCAGCATGGCTAGTGCTTGTCTTTATATGCACCTTGCAGCTTCTGTTCTGGGTCTTGGTTCTCAATGGGTAACTGCCACTGCTCACCCATTTGAGCAATGCCTGATAAAGCAACTTCTGGGAATACCAAGAGAACTAGAGATTTATGACATGATGGCTGTGGGCTATCCTGCTTCAGAGCCAAGACCACGCCTGGTGAGAGCCAAGGAAGAGATGGTTCACTACGATAATTATGATAAGGCTAAGTTCAGGACAGATGAAAAGGTCAAAGACTTCATCCTCGCTCTTTACCGAGGTTAGAGTAAGTAATCTTAGCCCTGACAAAGCTTGAGTGGGGTGAGTGGAGGGATTTGAACCCTCGCTCTCCAGGGCCACAACCTGGCGCCTTAGTCCACTGGGCTACACTCACCATACATAATAGACGCATAGTATTATAGCTGAAAACCTATGTCCTTTCAATTTTGACATCCGAACTCAGAACTGTTAACTTTTATTCGGAAAATGACTAAAGAAAATTTAAAGGCAAAAGGGTTACCTTTTCGCTGGAGATATCTCATATTGCCGGTAGCCATTCTCCTTTTATCTATATTCCTTTCTGCCTACTTCTACCACCTGCTTCCCAGCGAGGTAGCCTATCACTTCAAGCTTGATGGTACACCTGATAGGTGGTTAAGTCGCGGCATGGTCATGCTCTGGGTACTGATGCCACAATTCCTCTTTACCCTGCTGGCAGGAGCAATCGTCTGGGGTATAATAAAATTGGGCATTCTTTTCAGGCAAACGCAGGGCACCCGGATAAAGCCGGAAAGCATACTATCACTCATGGGTAATGTGATTGCTTTACCGCAGCTTGTAATCTGCTTTGCAATGCTGGATATTTTCAGCTACAATTCATGCGAGATACACATTATGCCTATGTGGATATTTCTAGTAATTATTCTAGGGCTAGCCACTATCATCCTGGGGATACTTATTATCCTTATTTTCTCAAGAGCAAGACAGCAATATATGCCAAAGGGCTAAGGAGGAATGGATATTGACTGAGCCAGTCTCTAAAGTTGATATGGAAAAGATTGTATCCCTCTGCCGGCGGCGTGGTTTCATCTTTCCCAGTAGTGAAATCTACGGGGGGCTTTCCAGTTGCTGGGACTATGGTCCCCTGGGTGTAGAGTTGAAGCGGAATGTAAAGCAAGCCTGGTGGCAGGCTGTGGTTCAGGAGCGCGATGATATGGTTGGTCTGGATGCCAGCATCTTAATGCACCCCCGGATATGGGAAGCCAGTGGCCACATTAAGGGGTTTAGCGACCCACTAGTAGAGTGCAAGAATTGCCACCTGAGATGGCGCGCTGATGACTTGGACGGTAGTAAGTGCCCTTCTTGTGGTGGGGAACTGACTGAGCCGCGCCAGTTCAATCTAATGTTCAAGACCTTTATGGGTCCTGTTGAGGAAGAGGCCAGTGTAGTTTACCTGCGCCCGGAGACAGCACAGGGTATGTTCGTTAACTTTGAAAATGTCCTCAATACCACCAGAAAAAAGCTACCCTTCGGTATTGCCCAGATAGGTAAAGCCTTCCGCAACGAGATTACCACCGGCAACTTTATCTTTCGCTCCCGGGAGTTTGAGCAAATGGAAATCGAGTTTTTCGTCAAGCTGGGAACCGACAAAGAATGGTTTGACTACTGGATTGAGGAACGCCTCAACTGGTATGTGAAATTAGGTATTAAAAGGGAGAACCTTAAACTACGCCAGCACACTAAAGATGAACTGGCTCACTATGCCCGGGATTGCTTTGACATTGATTATTTATTCCCTATGGGATGGGCTGAGCTGGAAGGTATTGCCAACCGCGGTGACTTTGACCTTGTTCAGCATGCTACCTACAGTGGCAAGGGCTTGAGCTACTTTGACGAGGAGACTAAGGAACACTTTGTCCCTTATATCATTGAGCCTTCGGCCGGAGTTGACCGCTCCGCCCTGGCTTTTTTGTGTGATGCCTACGATGAAGAACTGGCTGAGGGAGAATTAAGGGTAGTGCTTCACCTCCACCCCAGCCTGTCTCCCATCAAAGTTGCGGTATTGCCCTTGAGTAGGCGTGAGCAACTGGTAGCAGTGGCTAAAGAGATATATGCCGACCTGCGTAAATGCTGGATGGTGCAGTATGATGATGCCCAGTCAATTGGACGCCGCTACCGGCGCCAGGACGAGATTGGCACTCCATTCTGTGTCACTATTGATTTCCAGTCACTTGAGGATAAGCAAGTTACCATCCGGGAACGCGATAGTATGAACCAGATACGAATCCCCATTAGCGAGCTGCGGGCGACACTCCAAGCCAAGCTCGCTGGCGAAGAACTATTCATCCTGCCCCCCGGCGGCAAGATATGGAAGAGCGGAGAAAATGCCTAAACCCCCTTACAAAGATTTTGGGAAACAATTCGTATCTAGCTAGCTTTGAATTGTTTTTCGTGTTATGTCAACAAAAATGGGCAGCAGTCAAATAGGAGGACATGGGGATGAAATTAGACGGGGTCATTTACTGCGGGGATAACCTCACTGGATGTCTCGCCTCCCTGATGAGTTTGTTGACCTGTGTTATATTGACCCACCTTTTTTCTCTAACAGGCATTATGAGGTGATATTTGGAGATGGGGAAGAAATAAGGTCTTTTGAAGACAGGTGGAAGGATGGAATAGAAAACTATAGGTAACTATCCCCTCAAAGTAGGTAATGATGTTGACAAAGGCTCTACAAAATGATATGCTAACCTTCCTGAAAGGTCAAGAGGGGAAGTATGGAATGACACTAATTGTAGGCATGAAAGCAATAGATGCTATTATTTTGGGGGCAGATAGTCGTGGAACAATTGGTGACCCTCGTGGGCTGACAGCTATCAACGATACCTATCAGAAATTATTTCCTTTAGGTTGTTGTGGCATCGGGGTTGCTGGTGCAAGCGAAATGGGGTCAGTCCTTTTGGATGAACTTCAGAAACGGAATGTCGGGGATAATTCAAACAATATTGATGATGCCATAACGCAAGTGAGGCAACACTCG
>Ga0315289_10008594_pt1 | contig 14746 bp, 11 predicted proteins | sample YL17G11_40_MG_FD_203452 | JGI IMG/M metagenome (GOLD analysis project Ga0315289, IMG submission 203452) | Sediment microbial communities from Yellowstone Lake, YNP, Wyoming, USA - YL17G11_40 | ecosystem: Environmental > Aquatic > Freshwater > Lake > Sediment | place: USA: Wyoming | collected...
CGGGAGCAGGATAAGCCGGATGCCTGGGTCGGGACTCGCGCCTCCTGGGGTGAGGCGCTCCTGGGCGCCCTCCCATTTCTACTGTTTGGCCTGGCGCACTTCCTGATCGCGATCCATGAGCTGGGGAAGCCCACTAACATGACCTCACGCCCCTGGTTGCTCTACGGGAGCGGGCTGCTCCTGCTCATCGCCATTGGTCTGGCGATTGGTGGGATCAAAGGCTACCCGCGCTGGTCTTACGCATACCTCGCAATGGCGGTTTTTCTTTCCAGTAACTACAGCAATGGCACGTTCTACGGCGTGGCGTACGGCTGGCGCTTCTGGGTTCCCTTGATCGTCGCCATCCTGGTCCCCTTGCTGCTCACTCGCTCTCTGCGTCCCCTTGCCCGGCTCATCCAGGGCGCCTGGAACGACTGGACGCGCCTGTCGTTTGCCCTCTACGCTGTCCTGCTGCCCCTCTACACGATCCTTTTCTTTGAAGTGAAATGGGGGACGCATGAGCTGATCGGCCTGGCGATCGATACACTGCTGCTCGCCGCCGGAGCGGTTGCCTTCCTGCGCAGCCGGACGATCTGGGGGCGGGTGGTCTCCCTCCAGGCGGTTATGTTTATCCAGGCCTGCAAAGGGTTCCTGTTTGCAGGATGGCTCGGGGGTCCGCAAGGCTTTTCTTTAGATATGCTGGACGTTTTAATAGTGCTGCTGTTCTTTGGCGGTTTCATGTTTCTCCCCGGTCTGGTCGGCTTGCTGCAGCGTGGGGTGAGCGCTCTCTCGACGCGCTGAACCCGTCTCTTGACCCACATCATCCTGATTTCCCCGCTTGGCTCCCGACGGGCCGATGATCTGCTGGTAAAAAGCGGATATGGGCATCCGAAAACCCCATCTCATCCCGGTCATGATCTGTGCCCCTGCGGGCGGCTTGAGCGGGATACTGTCGATCGTCTCTTCTTCCATGCCATTAACAATTCTGCAGATGGCCCTGTCTTCCCGGACTCTATAGAGGTAGCCGTCTTCTTTGCTGATGCACTCGGCGCCCGTTTGCCGGTCGATGGCTAAACGCCTGAAGTGCCAGTAAACATCCTTCCGGGAGGCGCGGATGCGCGGCAGGATTAAGCAGGAGATGTTCTCGCCAGGCTTTTGGCAGATCACACCGCTCCAATTGATGTCATTCCAGGGGACCCGGATGGAGATGTGACGAAGCGGAAGTTGGCGCGCACCTTGTTCCAGGGTGCTCATATTTTCCTCAATATTGTTCGTTCATTTGAACTGATAATTACGATTTTAATTCCATCTTCCAAACGTTATACACCGCCTAGCATTCTTTTTGCCAGAATTGTTGTTCGTCTTCTCCGAGATTCAGTTTACCCAACTTTCTTGCAAGGTTATAAAAACCGGGACCCGGAAGACCTTTCACGCCTACCGCTAGCGCGCTGAGCATAGGTCGTCCATTTGATACCTCGTCCTCGGATATTTCGCCAAGAATTTTCCCGGTTACACCCGGCAAATGAACACCTGAAAGGGGAAGTCCCATCATCTTAGCAATTTCCTGGTATGTAAGAGTACCACGATATTTCGCCGCGGTAATCAACTCCGAATAGACTCTTGCATAATCCTTCGTGCCACGATATTTATTTTTTACGATGCTCATTTTTTAATCCTTATCTTAGCGGCCAACCGTGTTGGGCGATAATCCTCGCGAATTGAGGCGAACTGGCTAGCTGTATTATATGAGAGCTTCATCTACCCGGCAATTCTCTTGTGTTGGTAATGACTTTATAATTCACGCCCAGCGCATCCCGGAAATGGCGCTCACCACATCGGATTTTGCGCGCTTCGTCCAGGCGCAATACTTCCAGGTTTGGGGTGTCTTTCGTCTCGCGCACAAGATAAAGCAATTCCTCACCCGTTGGACTTCCAAACTCGTCTCTTGGCTCCATGACTATTGCCCAGTCAGGATTGTATTCGCCAACCGGCGTGGGGACAGTGAACCAGCTGGGTAGCTTGACATACAGCTTTACGTCATCGCGCCGTTCCAGTCCTTCCACAAAGGCTTTTTCGATCTCGGATTCGTAGATGACATGATCATAGATGGAGTGCTCAGCAGGGATGAGGTTATCCGACCAACCGGGGATGTCTTCGAACTGGGTCATCTCGTACCACTCATTGATACGCTCGTACTGGATGCCGTTCACCAGTTGATCAGCTAATTTGGCCTTGATGATGCGCACAGCGACAGTGGCAAATTCGAACGGGTTCTTGAGTGCGGCGGATTGGATCTCTGGCGAGGCCTGCTTGAAGATGCCTAACAGGGTGCGGCGCGTCAGGCGGACGGGCGGGGTAGTGCGTTCCATCAGAGCCGACATGATTTCGACCAGGTTGGGGAAAGACTGTGTTTCTGTCGTGTAGGGCGAGCCGCGTTCAGCTACCTGGACAGCGACAAACTCCTCGCCTTCGGCCTCCACCCGGGCTTTAGAGACTACCACACGCCGTGGACGGATTTCCTCCCGATCCAGTTCTTCCACTACATCGGCGATCAGTTTAGGGGTATCGATACGCACAGCATAGCGGGTCTTGTGCTTGATACGCTCCCAGAGTTCTTTGAACTCCGGCTTGAGCAGGTATTCCTTGCGCAGACGGGCCACGCCGCGCTCCCGGGCGTTAGCAGGCTGGGGCGGCAAGCCTTCCCTACCGAACTCCGTCTCGATTTCTGTCTGGTATTGGGCGACATAATGCTCGTAACTCTCGTTGGCGACCACCGTAAGCACATTGACGTGCTCGTCGTGCACGCGGTCACCGTCCTGGTTCACGGCCAGGCGCACGCCGCGCCCGATTTCCTGGCGTTTCTTCATTTCTGAAGAGGTGTAATTTAGCGTGCAGATCTGGAAGACGTTGGGGTTGTCCCAGCCTTCGCGCAGGGCGGAATGGGAGAAGATGAAGCAGGTCGGCTCGTCGAAGGAGAGCAAGCGCTCCTTATCCTTCATGATCAGATCGTAAGCTTCACGGTCCTTCTCGGATTCGCCGGTCTTGCTGTCCTCGTAGATGACCTGGCCTTCCTTCGTGCGCCGGGAGGCAAAGTAGGCAGCTTGGACGCTTTCGGGGGCGACATCCTTCCAGTCGGGGAAGGTCGGCCGCAGGTCCAGATAGGCGCGTTCAAACAGGCGCCGGATCAGGCCGTCTGTGCGGGCGTAGTTGTCCACCCGGTCGATGAAGAACAACGAGAGCACCTTGATACCACGTTCATGCAGGCGGGCCTGCTTGCGGAAGTGCTCGCCAAGTGTGTAATGGATCTGGGAATCGAAGATGGCTTCTTTGTCAGCGCCTCGTGACTCTCCCAGGCTGAGAGTCGTCCCGTCCGTGAAGAGCACTGTGCCCGCCGCGGCGTCCATCTCCTCGACCACGAAAGCGGCGTATTCGGGGCGGTTGGCTTTCTCCTCCAGCGAATCGCCTGGGTGGGCGGTGACCACCTGCTCCTTGACCCTACCATCCTTCATGAGTTTGTGGACAGCAATGCGGGCGGTGAGGGTCTTCTTCTCGGTACGCACTTCGTCCAGTCTCAGAAAGGTTTGGTTTTCGTCGGCTTCCTTTTCGACCCCGGCCACTTCGATGCGCTTGACCAGCCCCTGGCGATAAGCCTCGAAGGGCGTCAGACGATAGATGAGGTTGTAGGGGTTGCGGTGGGTGGCTGAATAGCGCAGTGCAAGCAGCGGGTCCAGCGCTGCCAACGCCTGGATGCGCAGCTCGCTTTCCATATTCTGCGGTTCGTCCAAAATCAGGATAGGATGAACCGCCTGCACGAGGTGGATGGGCGTCTCGCCTTGTAAACGGTCGGTGGTCTGGCGGATGACGTTGGAGGCTTTGTTGAAGGAGTCGATGGTCATGATCATGATCTCGACCCCGTCCGAAAGGGCGAACTGGCGCACCTGTGAGAGGTTGGCCGAATCGTAGACGTAGTAGCGGTAGGGCAGGTTGCCGTACAGGCCGCGCAGGTGAGCTTCGGTGATTTGCAGGGTCTTGAGCACACCTTCCCGGATGGCGACCGAGGGCACGACGACGATGAACTTGCGCATCCCATAACGGCGGTGGAGTTCGAGGGCGGTTCGTATATAAACGTAAGTTTTGCCGGTGCCGGTTTCCATTTCAGCCGAGAAGTTGGGGAAGCGGACGCTCTTCACTCCTTCGGCGGTCTCGATCTCGGCCTCGATAACTTGCAGGGAGTCATCCGGGGGCAGGCCATTCTCTTCCTGGACCTGGCGCAGGTTGCGCATTAATTCATCTTCGCCCAGGTCGAGGCGGTTGGCGATTGCCGCAAAGCCGGCCCCGTGTAGATGCAGTTCATGAACTACATCTACACGGGATTGGCCTTCGAGAAGGCTGGTCACCGACTCGATGGCGCGCAGTTGGAACTCCTGGTTAGCGTCGAATTTGAATTGCATGATTATCGGTTTTCTTTGTCGTTATCCCAATTGGCCGGATTCATCTGGATGTAATAACGAATCGCTTTGTATGCCGGGTCATCGCGAACAATTCGTTCGTAGTAATTGCGCTGCCAAACCGGTACGCCGGAACAATTGAGAAGGAGATTGATACGCTTGGCGGAGTTCATTTTGAGATAACCAATGACCAGGGGAATCGTCATTCGGCGGCGAGCGAGGCGATAGGCTTCTCTATCCTCCGGCGGTGGCGATTTATGCAATTCGTCCCGGAGCGGCAAATCGCCCCGGAGCGGCAATTCATCCCGGAGCGGCAATTCATCCCGGAGCGGCAATTCATCCCGGAGCGGCAAATCGCCCCGGAGCGGCAAATCGCCCCGGAGCGGCAATTCATGAATTGCCGCTCCGGGGGTTTCCTCAACAATCACAATCCCATGAAAATGATTGGGCATCACCACCGCCTCATCGAGAGAGATGTTGGGGTAACGACCGGGGAGCGATTGCCAGACTTCCCATACAATCTTCCCGGCCTCGTTTAGTCGCATTTCGCCATTCACAATCTCCCCAAAAAGATGCTCTCGTTGATGAGTGACCATCGTGATGAAATACGCGCCAGGCTGGGAATAATCGTAATCTTGCAGGCGCAGAGAATGACGCGATGGACGAGACGAATCCCAGGGCATGATACTAGATCGTCTTCAAGCGGCACTGTAACGCCAAGTTGGCGGCGGTCTCATCATCGAGTGCAGAATCGCGGCAGATGAACAGGTCGTCCTTTTTCAAGTCGAGCGGACGCAGGTCCTTCAAAACGATTTTCCGGGCCAGGGTGAGATAGAAGGATTGGCCTTTGTCGGGGTTGGTGATGCGTTGGACCTCCTTGACCGCCGTTGGTTCCACCATTATGTTCAGGTCGTAGCCTTCTTTCAGTGCCACTTCGTAAAGCACGTTTTCGGGTTTCCAGCCCTCCACCAGCGGATCGGCGAACATCTCGGCCTGGCGAGCATATTCATGTGGCTGCAATTCATGAATTACAGCCACGTCCCATTGTTTGTAATTGGACGGAGCCAGCTTGAAGACCTTGAAGCCCAGGTCTTCGGGTTTGTCGAGCGGCAACTGCATCTCGCGCTCTTTTTTCATGCGGGCCACGACGCGGCGGATACGCTCCTTGCCAATCTCGGCGATGGTGAGAAATTGGGGCGATTCATGAATCGCCCTTCCAGTGGGTTCAGGCAGTTGCACCATGATGAACCGTCGGTCCCCACCATCCTCGCGGTTGAGCTCCAGCACGGCCTGTGCGGTAGTGCAGGAGCCGGCGAAGAAATCCAGAATAATATCATCCGCATTAGTGGATAGTTGTAGCATAGACTTAATCAAGTTGACAGGCTTAGGAGATTGGAATATCTTTCCAGGAATCAATTCATCGAATTGGGACTGACCTTTTTCTGTTTGGAAACTTTTATCGTCCCAAATCGTTTTACTCTTCTTACGTGCAACTTCGCCTTCGGGTGTAATTGCGTACGATTTGCGAAAGACTTTCCATTTTCCATTAATAATCTTCCCGATTAAAAGGTAGTTGTCTTTTTGAACTTTTTTAGTATCCCAAGTCCAGCAACCTTCAAATCCATCATCCCATATCGGCTCAACTTTGATAAAACCTTTTAAATTAGATAAGAATACAAGTCCAGTATTAGGATCGATGTAAAGGGGGAAGAAGAGATTCTTCCGATTGAACCGTCCGAATTGCCTATGAGTATTTCTTAACTCTAAGAGACGAAACCTACCGCCCTCATCAATTTCTGGGTAATCTACCGTTATTTGTTCTTCTGTCTTTGAAACTGAAAGTTCCAAGAATATCGATGCCTTCGCGTAAGCTAAAACATAGTCATGTGTTTGAGCCAGATGTTCGCTTAATACCCTTCCTTTTGGATTTGTCAAAACTGTAATTTGCCCGATAAAGTTCTCCTCGCCAAATATTTCATTCATCAACAATCGGAGGTTGTGCACCTCGTGGTCATCGATGCTCACAAAAATCACGCCATCGTCGGCTAATAACTGCCGTGCCAAAAACAGGCGCGGGTACATCATCGAGAGCCAGGCCGAGTGGTAGCGCCCGCCGGTTTCCGGGTTGCTGGTCAGCAGGTTGCCGGCGCTGTCCTTCTGGCCGGTCAGTTTCAGGTAGGTATCCAACGGGTCGGCGAAGTTGTTGTAACTTAACCCATAATTTTGCCGCGGCTGGAAGCATAAATTTGCCGCCAAAAGCAAGGATTCGGGCCACTTTTCGAGGAAAAAAGAGCGGTTGTAGTTGAGACAGGAAGCATAAGTTTGCCATCAGAACATCAAAAGCTGATTCAGGGGTAGGATGGGGGCATCCTTTAATCCTTGTTTTCAGGAGGCAAACGATGCTCACCCAGGAAGAATGGCTCCAGCTTTGTCAAAGACTCGCTCTATCGGCAGAAGCGCGGCGAGTAACCGAAGAAATTCGCGCCTCACCCCCTTCTCGCCGGGTTGGAAATTCAAAAGGGAACGTCAGTGTGCGTTACCCAAGCCGGAAGATGGGGGTGATTATCCAGGCCGAGAGTCATCGCAACGAACTGGCCGGGGTGTACGAAAAAGAATATGACCCCGACACACTGGAATACTATGACCAGCCCCCACCCATCAAACTGGTCTACACTGCAAAGAGTGGCCGCCGGGTTGGGGTATGGCATACCCCGGACTATTTCGTTATTCGCACGGATAGTTTGGGCTGGGAAGAGTGGAAAACCGAAGGGCAGTTGGGTAGCCTCAAAGAAACCATGCCCCATCGTTATGTTCAGCAGGAAGATGGGGGCTGGAAATGTCCGCCGGGCGAGGCTCATGCTCAACCGCTGGGCTACTTCTACCGGGTGCGTTCTTCCCGGGAGATCAATTGGATCTTCCAGCGCAATCTGCTGTTCCTGGAAGACTATCTGCACAGCGACTGTCCTGCTGTCCAGGAGCAGCAGATCGAAGAAATCAGCCGGATGGTTGCAGCCAATCCCGGAATGATCCTCAAGGATTTGCTGTTCGAAGCCGCCCGCCTGGGCCACGGGATCACCAGCGACCGTATCTACACCCTGATTGCCTGTGGGCAGTTGCACGTAGATCTGTACACTATGCCATTGGCCGAACCGGAGCGGGTGCCAGTCTTTCGTGATGAGGAGAGTGCCCGCGCCTATGCGCTGGTCAAGGCGAGCTTCCCCGCCGAGACTTGCATCCAAGGGGGTTGTGTGGATGTGCGGGTTGGGGTGGAGATCACCTGGGATAGCAGGTGTTGGACCATTGTGAATTTGGGGATGGAGCAGACTGCTTTGCTGGCCGAAGATGGTGGCCTGATTCACCTACCTAATCCAACCATCGAAGCGCTGGTCCGGCAGAACCAGATCACTGCGGGAAGGAGATTGTTGGAGGCAGGGAACGAATCTCGGGTTTTCGAATTCCTGTCCCGAGCCAGCCCGGCGGATTTTATCGAAGCCAACCGGCGTTATGCCGTGATTGCACCCGGGCTGGCCGGGCAGGCGATGATCGGCTCATCCGTCCCAATGCGAACCATCCGGAGCTGGTTGTCCTACTGGCGGCAGGCGAAAGACCGGTATGGTTGTGGATATGTCGGCCTGCTGCCCCAGAGACAGAACAGCGGCAACCGAAATCCCAAGCTTCCCGAACGGACCCAAGCGCTGATGGAGACTTTCATTGCCAACGATTACGAAACCCTGAAACAAAAGCGGAAGTACGAGGTCTATGGTGCGTTGGTCCGCGCCTGCCAGGAGCAGGGGATGCATGCTCCCAGTTACAAAACCTTTACCCTGGCGGTGAGACAGAGACCTAAACTGGAACAGGCGCAAAAACGCCAGGGCAAACGGGCGGCCTACCAGGTCAGCTCGTTTTACCTGGAATTGACCCTGACCACACCTCGGCATGGCGACCGTCCTTTTGAGATTGCCCATATCGACCATACCCAACTGGATCTTGAACTGGTTTGTTCCCACACCGGGCACAATCTGGGTAGGCCTTGGGCGACCTTCATGAGCGATGCTTTCTCCAGGCGATTGCTGGCGGTTTACCTGACCTTTGACCCACCCAGCTACCGCTCCTGCATGATGGTGCTGAGAGAATGTGTGCGCCGCCATGCCCGCCTGCCTCAAACGATGGTGGTAGACGGCGGAAAGGAGTTTGAGAGCATTTACTTTGAAACCTTGTTGGCTCGTTATGAATGTACCAAAAAGAGCAGGCCAGGCGCCAGCCCGCGGTTTGGATCAGTTTGTGAGCGTTTGTTTGGCACAACCAATTCGCGCTTCGTCCACAACCTGATGGGCAACACCCAGATCACTCGCAACGTCCGCCAGGTCACTCAAGCCGTATTGCCCCAAAATCAGGCTTGCTGGACCTTGGGTGCGCTGTATCCGCGGCTGTGCGAATGGGCCTACGAAGTTTATGACACGATTGAACACCCTGCGCTGGGGCAAACCCCGAGAGAGGAATTTAAGGCCGGTATGCAGGTGGGTGGCCTGCGGCCTCACCGTTTGATCTCCTATGATGAAACCCTGCGCATGCTCACCCTGCCCACAACTAGGAAAGGCACGGCACGGGTGGTGCCCTGCCTGGGCGTGAAAATCCATTACATCCAATACTGGGCCGAAGCATTCCTGGATCCAGAAGTCGAAGGGACGCAGGCGCCGGTGCGCTTCGATCCCTTCGACGCCGGGACGGCATATGCGTTTGTGAAAGGCAGGTGGGTGCGCTGTTTCTCGGAACATTATGCCCTTTTCGCAGGCCGCTCGGAACGGGAGATGATGCTGGCCACAGCAGAACTACGCAAACGCCGCCAACATCATAGTCAACAGTTCACCATCACGTCGCGCAAACTGGCCGATTTCCTGGCTTCGCTGGAAGCCGAAGAACTGCTCCTGGAGCAGCGGCTGCGCGATGCGCAGGCCAGAGAGGTTCTGGCGCAGGTTGATGAAGCCAGGTCGGCGCTTGAAAGCCCCCAAAACGCCGAGACTGAACCGCTTCCGATGCACAGACCAGATGAACCGGACAACAGTCTCACCCTTTACGAGGATTATTGAAAATGACCAGCCTTTCATCGAATTCTATCAGCTTTCCGCAGGAACTGCTGGGGCGACCTGGCCTGGAGCGGTTGGCCTATTTCCAGGGGAAAGTTGTGGCGCACCCCCACCTCAAGCAAGCTCATCAGGCTTTGCTCAACGCCATCCAGCAGCCTTCGGACGCCTCATTGATCCTGGTCTTCGGCCCCACCGGGGTCGGAAAAACCACCCTGCGCTTGCGGATCGAACAACAACTGTGGGAAGACCTCCACAACACTGCCGAGCATGATCCGGGCCGCATTGCCGTGGCCAGCGTGGAGGCCGTTTCACCCGATACAGGCGACTTTCGCTGGAAAGATTATTACCTGCGCGCCCTCAAGGCTTTGGATGACCCGTTGTTGGAACAGCGGATCGACTACCGGGTGCGCAACATCCGGCGCGGTGGGGATGGAGAGCTCGTCGTCGGCCCTCACGTCTCGCTGGGGGATCTACGCCGGGTACTGGAACAGGCGCTCCATTACCGGCGTCCGCTCGCCTTCCTGGTGGATGAGGCGCAGCATCTCAAGAAAATCGCAGGCGGGCGACGGCTCCTGGATCAGATGGATGTGTTGAAGTCGTTGGCCAGCCTCACCGGTATTGTGTCCATGTCTTGATCGGCACCTATGAACTGCTTGGCCTGGCAAACCTGAGCGCCCAGCTCAACCGCCGCTCCATCGAAATCCATTTTCCCCGCTACCACGCCGAGAACCCCCAGGAATGGACAATTTTCAAAAGTACGCTGCTGACCTTCCAACACCACCTGCCTCTGGTGAAAGAACCGAACCTGGTGGAGCGCAGTGAGTACTTCTTCGAGCGCTCAGTGGGCTGCATCGGCATTCTCAAGAGCTGGCTCGTACGCGCCCTGGCGGTTGCTCTGGAAGAATCCGCTGATACACTGACCAACCAACATCTCGAACGAACCGCTGAACCGCTGCGCAAACTGCTGCGCATGGCGCGTGAGATCCAGGAAGGCGAAAACGCGCTAATGGAGCAGGCCAGCCAACAAGCTGAATTGCACCGGCTGCTGGGAATGCCCCAACAGCCTGAGCGAGCCAACGACCACAAAACAAGCAAGTCAGTGGGGAAACGCAAACCGGTTCGTGATCCCATTGGGAGTCCAGAACATGTTACCTGAGGCATTGAGCTTCTACGAGATGTGGGATCTGAAACCTTTTTCCCGTCCACCCCACAGCCGCCTCCATCACCTGGAACCGGTGGGGCTGGGGACGGCAGCGGTGGAAAGCCTGACTGGCTACGTGACCCGCTTGGGAGAAACCCATGGGGTGAGCACGCGCACGTTGATGATCCATGAACTGGTGCCTTTATTGGGTAGAGAACGCCTGACCCGACCGGTGAATAGCGGCCTGTCTTCGTTCTGGTCGAAGGATGCTCGTTCGCTAAATGGCACCGGTCACCTGGCTCTGGATCTGGTCGCGGCTTTGCAAACTATGACGCTGCGCCAGGATTTGCGTTTCCTGACCTTGCTGACCTGGGCAAATGTTCTGCCGCCACGCGGTTTACTGCGTCGCAACCGGGTTTGGTGCCCGGCCTGTTACGAAACCTGGCGGCAGGCCGGACAGGTGATCTACGAACCACTACTCTGGTCGTTGGAAGTGATGACCATTTGCCCCCTTCACCATTGCTACCTGCATTCAACTTGCCATCATCTGGATTGCCAGGCATCCCAGCCCATCCTGGGGCCCCGCTCGCGGCCTGGCTATTGCTCTCACTGCGAGCGATGGCTGGGAGTGTCTTCAACAGACCTGCCTTCAGAGAACACAGCCGTTCCAGAAGAAGAGTGGGCCTGGCAAACCTGGGTGGCACGGGAAGTGGGTGATTTATTTGTCCACGCCCCTGGCCCCCTGGCAGAACCCACCGTTCAAAACGTTTCCAGCGTCGTGAAGCGCTGGATTGAGTTCCTGACCCAGGGCAATGCCAACGCCTTCGCTCGCCGCTTACAGATCTCCACATCGTCGGTTTCTTGCTGGCAATCTCAACGACAGCGGCCACAACTGGGGACGCTGCTGCGGCTTTGCCGTCTCTTCAGGACACCCCTGCTGCACGTCTTCGCCCAAGGCGCAGACGCGGTGGATGGCTCAATCTTCGACCAAAACGAATGGGTGATCGAGGCAAAGCGCCCAAAACGCCCGCGTAGAGCGTTTGACCAGCAGCGGGTTCTCATGGTCTTGCAGGATGTGCTGGCCAGCAATGCTGAGCCGCCCCCTGCCATGCGCCAGGTCTGCAAGCAGTTGGGGTATGAGCATGCGCTCGTCTACACCCATTATCCAGACCTTTGCCGGTCCATTTCCGCCCGTTACATGGCCTACCAAAAAGAACGCGGCTCCCAGCGTCTCCAACAGCTTTGTGCCGAAGTGCGCCAGGCCGTATTTGCCGTTCATCAACAAGGAAAATATCCCAGCGCTTACCGGGTCGAGGCGCTGTTGAGTGTCCCCGGTTTTATGCGCCACCCGGAAGCCAGGGCGGTGTGGCACGCCACCCTTCGAGAATTGGGCTGGGAGAGTTGATCCCTTCTCGCCAAAACCACCTTTGGAAGCATAACCTTGCCAAAGCGGCAAAATTATGGGTTAAGTTACAGTTGTCGGGGTAAACGAAGTCATTGCCGGTGTTGTAGGGCGGGTCGATGTAGATCATCTTGACGCGCCCGAAATACGGCTTGTAGAGCAGCTTCAACACTTCCAGGTTGTCGCCCTCGATGAACAGGTTCTGAGTGGTATCGAAGTCGAGCGACTCGTCCCTGGCCGGGATAAGCGCGGCGCGCGAGGGCGCTTGCAGCAGCCGGATGGCGTCCCGTTTGCCGGCCCAGGAGAAGGAGTAGCGTTCCGGACGGTCGTCTATAAAGTTGCCCAAATATGCGCGCAGCTTATCGAAGTCAATCCTGCCTTCCGTGAAGGCTTCGGGAAATTCTGCTTTAAGCATTTCTAATCGGGCGATATTGATATCAGCGGACTCAATGGGGATAAGTTTTCGATCAGTCATAGGCATATATTCTTACGGTGATGTATCATGATGCCGAACCACTGAACATGCGCATATGTCGTAGGTGGTGTTTAATTTTTGGTTTGTTGGCTCGTTACTTCTATTGCACTGGAATAAAGAAATCCATCCCGATCGAAACGGGTGTGCCATTTGTCAAGAAAATCGAGTTTAGTTTCCACATCATTAAAGTATCTATTTGCAGCTGAAACTAAGTCGTCACGGAAATTAGAAGCATTCAGAATAATTTTTCCCGCGAGGCTATTTTTCAGGTGAACCTCAGGATGGTTATGTATTAGGGCATATGTTTTATTTTTAATCGTAAACATATGCACGAGTCCATTCCGAAGACTATCATACAATTCATCCGCATCATATATACCTGGTAGAAAGTGTTTATCAATAAAGCCAGTAAAAGCCTTTTTAACATGACCCTCCGTACTCTCACCAAATAAAAATCCTGCTAGATAGTCTATTGCGCAGGTCATGAAAATAAATCCAATTAACGCATCACGTGAACATATTAATCTGTCAATAGGTCCGAAAACCCATTCGTTAAAATGAGATCGAAATTGATGAAATAACACTAACTTTTTGGGGGATGATAGGTCAGTGTTATCTTCTGACATTAGGGCTGATGATTCACTTGTTGTATTACTCATTTAGAGATTCCTTTTACGTAACACACCCTATCGAAAGATCGACCGCCAGCGGTCAATAATGTTTGCTACAATGTACTTGCTACGCGCCCTACCCCGCGTTGGCGTACGCCGGCAACGTCCCTGAATCCTGACTGGATTCTATGATAACAAATTGAGTATAGCATATTTTGGGGATCGATATAGACCCTAAGGGTTTTGTACCAAACCCTCAGGGTCTACGCAGCTCTTCGTTCACTTCTTTGATGGCCTGATGCAAGGCAAGCATGACCTCGTCCTGCTTACCGTAGAGCAGCTTTTGGGTGCTCAGCAGGCCGGCCAGGCGGGTGGAGGCCACGCCCAACGTACCCAGGGCACGGCTGGAGGCCTCCAGGTCGAGGGTCTCGTCTGTTGCGTGATCGAATACGCGGCGGATGGTGACGCGCAGCATATCGATCTCATCCTGGAGCTCTCCTTGGAGGGCGACCTGTAAATCTTCCGCTTCGAACTTGTGAAACTTCCTGGCATAGAATCCGTGCTTAAGAGCGTTGGTGTTGCCAGGCTGACCGCCGCGCTTGCGTTTTGCATCCATGTGACTGTTCCTTCCCGGAGCATCCTTTATAATCGAGAGTAGAGAGTCGAGGATTGAGAATTGTGCGGATCGATTGGGTCACCCACAATTGCGAACAGCTTTCCCAATGAGTAATATAGCACAAAAGTTCTATGCGATACAAGGGATAATAAAGGGTTCAGCCAAAGATGAGGGTTGGGACAAGACCCTACGGGTTTTTGGGCAGGCGCACGCCTTTGATGATCACCTCGTCCTCGGTCTCGATGATCTCATCTCCGGGCTCGGCGGGTGGGAGGATGGATTCCAGCTCAGCGGTCTGGTCCAGGAGCTTCAGGGAGGCCATCACGTACGGGATGTAGACCAATCCCAGGGGATTGCCCTCGGCGAGCAGCTTGAGACGCGCCCCACGGATGGCTTCGCCAATCGCCTGGCCCGCAAAGAAACGGCGGAAGCACTCCTCGGCGAAGGTGGTAGCCAGCTCCTCAAAGATGGTGATCTCGGTGCCGATCACCCCAGCGCTCTGCGAATCCTCCACCAGGGGAGTGATGAACTGCAGCGCCTGATCGGGGTCCAGGGCGGCTGTATGACAGCCGTTGATGAAGACCAGCGGCCGCGGTTCCTCCCAGACAATGTCATTGGCCTCCAGGTTGGAGGGGAAGATTTTGTTGGCAGGTTGATCCTCAGGTCCGACCTGAAGGAAGGGGGCGTTACGCGACCAACCCCCATGACAGTAGAAATAGACCACATGGGGAGAGGCTTTTAAGACGGTGAAGACGTCGTCGCGGGTGCGGGCTTCTTTCCAATCGATGGTCGTCGGTGGGGTAGCCATACCCGCGACGGCTGGCCGCAGTTGGTGCAGGGCCTGCAGGTGATCGGGAAGCAACTGCAGGTCGGTGGCGACGCTCACGGACAAGGTCAGGTTTTGACGGAACGGGATGGCTACCGGGGCATCCGGCCCATTTTTAATCGAGAGGGGCATCCCGAGGTAATGGCGGAACCCCCAGAACCCAC
>Ga0315289_10008595_pt1 | contig 14745 bp, 12 predicted proteins | sample YL17G11_40_MG_FD_203452 | JGI IMG/M metagenome (GOLD analysis project Ga0315289, IMG submission 203452) | Sediment microbial communities from Yellowstone Lake, YNP, Wyoming, USA - YL17G11_40 | ecosystem: Environmental > Aquatic > Freshwater > Lake > Sediment | place: USA: Wyoming | collected...
CTTATTGAGGTGCACGCCGACCCGGAGAACGCGCTGGTGGACGGTCAGCAGACGCTCACTTGCGAAGGCTTCGCCCGCCTGATGCGAGAGCTCAGACCCCTGGCTGAGGCAGTGGGAAGGACCGTCTGACACTCACGTCAGCAGCGCCAGGTTGTCCCGGTGCACAACCTCGTCGTAGTACTTGTAGCCGAGGATGCGCTCGATCTGCCCGGAATGGCGGCCTTTGATCTCCTGCATCTCGGCCGCCGAGTAGTTCGAGAGGCCCCGGGCGAACTCCTCCCCGTCCGGGCCGTGCACGCGCACCACATCGCCCCGCTGGAACTCGCCCTCCACGCGCGCGATGCCGCTCGGCAGCAGGCTTTTCCCGCGCTCACTGAGGGCCGTGCGCGCGCCTGCGTCCACGTGCAGAGCCCCCCGCGGCCGACTCGTGAACCGGATCCAGCGCTTGTAGCTGCTCAGCTTGCTTGCCGACGGCACGAAAAGTGTCCCGACCTCCTCGCCCGCAAGGATTCTCCGAACGACGTCCGGATCGCCGCCGTCGGCGATGACCGCTGCCTCCCCGGCCTCTGTGGCGACACGGGCCGCCTCGATCTTGCTCTTCATCCCGCCCAAGCCAAGCGGCGTCTTCTCCTCGTAGACGAGCCCTGCCAACTCATCGTCCGCGCGCTCAACAATCCCCAATATCCGGCCCGGCGAACCGCTCCGCGGCGGCTCGACGTACAGGCCCGGCACGCTCGTCAACAGAATGAGCAGCTCCGCGCGGATCAGGTGCGTCACCAGCGCCGCCAGGCGGTCGTTGTCGCCGAACCGTATCTCCGCCGTGCTGATCGTGTCGTTTTCATTTATGACCGGGACGCACGGAAGCTCGAAAAGCGCGTGGATCGTGTTACTGGCGTTCAGGTAGCGCTCGCGGTTGTCGAAATCCTCGTGGGTCAAGAGGATCTGGGCTGCTCGCAGGCCGTGGCGCCTGAAGTTTTCCGCGTAACAGGCCATAAGCACCCCCTGCCCGACGCTCGCCGCCGCTTGACTGCCGGGCAACGTCTTCGGGCGCGCCTTCAAGCCCAGTTCCGCCATGCCGCACCCGATGGCGCCACTCGTGACGACGGCCACTTGCCGCCCCTCTTTGACCAGGAACGCGATCTGATCCGTGAGCGCCCGCACGCGCGAGTCGTCGAGGCCTCCGCGCGCTTGCTCAGCCCGTCGCATGTCGGGGGCCAGCACGTTCGTGCCCACCTTGATGACGATGCGGCGCGCCGATCGGACGTATCGTTCCCTTAGCTCTCGATGTCTTTCCACGGTGGAACTCCTGATAGCCGAGCCTCCAACGCGCAGGCACGAAAGTCTAATTGAAGGTGGCGTGGGCAATCAAGGACAGGTGGGCGGGCACGCGCCGCAGCCGGGGGCCGGGCTTCAGCGACGCCGCCCATTCAGCAGAGCGCGCAGTTGGGAAGCGAGGCCGCGGCCGTCCAGGGCGCACCGGGCGAGCTGCTCTTCACGTGTGGCGTGCGCCACTGGTTCGCCAGGCACTCCGGCCAGGCGCACGTGCGCCGCAGCGACGCCTTCGGCGGCAAGCGCCTCAATCACGGCTGACCCGAAGCCGCCCGTCACCGAGTGGTCCTCGGCCACCAGCACCGCGCGATGGTTCGCCACGGCTTTGCCTACCTCCTTCCCATCGAGCGGCTGCGCGAAGCGCGCGTTGACGACCGTCACGTCCACGCCGGCCTGAGCCCTCAGGATGCTTGCCGCTTCCAAGCTGCGCCTGACCATGGCGCCGTACGCGATGATGGCTGCGTCCTTGCCGCGCACAAGCACCTCCGCCTCGCCTATGCCGAACGGAGGCGCCTTCGCCTGCGCACCGCCGTGGCTGAGGACCTCCCGCGGGTACCTAATGGCCGCCGGTTTTCCGCAGCCAAGCGCCAGATCGAGCATTGCCGGCAGCTCCGACTCATCCTTCGGCGCCATCACCACAAAGCCGGGCATCGCGCGGCAGTATGCGATATCGTTCAGGCCATGATGGGTAGGCCCGTCGCTGCCCACGAGCCCCGCCCGGTCAATGCACAGCACAACCGGCGCGTTCTGGAGGGCAACGTCGTGGAAAAGCTGGTCGTATGCGCGCTGGAGAAACGCCGAGTAGACCGCCACCACTGGCCGCAGGCCGCCGGCACTAAGCCCTGCGGCCAGGCCGACGGCGTGCTGCTCGCAGATGCCCACGTCGTAGAATCGGTCGGGGAACTGCTCCGCGAACCCCTTCAGCCCCGTCCCGTCGGGCATGGCCGCCGTGATGGCAACGATGCGCGGATCCCGCCGGGCCAGCTCGCACACCGCCTGCCCAAACACGCTGGAGTAGGTCGGTCCGTCCGGCGCCTCCTCGTTACAGAGAGAGCCGTTCGCCAACTCGAACCGGCCACTGCTGTGAAAGCGGGTAGGATCGGCGGAGGCCGGGTCGAAGCCGTGCCCCTTTTCGGTCAGCATGTGCACCAGCACAGGCCCCTTGATGCGCTTCAGATTCTCAAACGTATCCACCATCTCCCCGATGTCGTGCCCGTTAACGGGGCCGTAGTAGTGGAATCCCAGCTCCACGAAAAGTCCGCCAGGCGTCAGCGCGGACTGGATGCCTTCCCGGAGCCGCGCCAGGAGCCCGTCGAACTTCCGCCCCAGGCGGGGCACCATCGCCAGCAGGTCCTGCGCCTCCTGCTTCAGGTCGGTGTAAGGCGCGCTCGCTCGGATCTTGCTCAGGTAGCGCGCGACCCCGCCCACGCTGCGCGAAATGCTCATCTTATTGTCGTTCAGCACCACCAACAGGTCCAGGCCGAGTTCGCCCGCGTGGTTCAGCGCTTCGAAGGCCATGCCGCTGGCTATCGCGCCGTCGCCGATTACGGCAACTATCCGCCTGTCTGCCCCAAGGGTCTTGTCCGCGCAGGCCAAGCCCAACGCTGCGCTGATGCTGGTGCCGGTGTGGCCGAAACTGAAGCTGTCATAGGGGCTCTCATTGCGGTCCACAAAGCCGCTGACGCCCCCTTGCTGCCTGAGCGTATGGAAGGCATCGCGGCGGCCCGTGATAATCTTGTGTGCGTAGGCCTGATGGCCGCAATCCCATATCAGGCGGTCGCGTCGCAGATCGAAGCACTTGTGGAGGGCCAGCGTCAGCTCAACCGTGCCCAGGTTGCTCGCCAAGTGGCCGCGATTCCGGGAGACCACTTCAATGATCAGCTCCCGGATATCCGCAGCGAGTTGGCGCAACTGCGCCTTGTCGAGCTGCCGCAGGTCGGCGGGGTCATGGATGGAGTCCAACAACTTGCTCATGGTCGGCTTTCAACGGTCCAGGGCTGCACGCCGGTGTCGCTCCGTCGCGGCCACGGGGCATTTTGTTAGAGGCTCTTAGGGCTCGCTCGTGGCGCGAAGCTGAAGCTGCAACTGGTCGGCCACCATCTCCCGGACGTCCTCCAAAGCCCCTCGAATCTCGCAGCCAGCCGCCTGCACGTGGCCGCCGCCGCCGAAGACTTTCGCCACCCGGCAGACGTCGAGCGATTCCCGGCTCCTCAGGCTCACCTTAATATAGCCACAGCCCGGCATCTCCTTCAACAGCGCCGACGCCACCACCCCTTGTATTGAGACCGCCACCTCGGCAAAACCCTCCGTGTCAACGGGCCCGATGCCGGTCTGCCGGTACATCTCCTGCGTAATCGCCATGGTGGCGACCCGGCCTTCGTCGTGGAACCTCAGCGTTCCGAGCGCTAAGTGGCGCAGTTTCACCTGCGCAGGCGAAGGCGACATGAAAAGCTGCCTGACCAGCTCGTGCGGCCGCGCGCCCGCCCTCACACACTCGGCACAGATGCGCAACGCCTCGGGAGTGGTGTCCTGGTGGGAGAACTGCCCCGTGTCAGTCACGATGGCCGTGAACAGACAGTCGGCAATCTCCCGCGAGAGCGGAACACCGCCGGCCGCCAGCAAGTCGTAAATCATCTCGCCACAAGAGCTTGCGCCTGGATCAACGTGGTTGATGTCCCCGAAGCACGCGTTGCTGTCGTGGTGGTCAATGTTAACCGTTCGCATCCTGCCCGTCAGTTGCCGCGCCGATTCCCCGATCCTCTCGAAGCAGCCGCAGTCAATCACGACCAGGTTGTATGCCTTGGGAAGCTGCGCGGGATCGGTGAGGCACTGATCCAGGCCCTTCAGGAACGAGAACATGGACGGCATCGGCGGTTCGAAGAACTGATGGGCCTCCAGGCCCCTTGTCCTCAGTCCGTGCCACAGCGCTAAGGCCGAGCCCACCCCGTCGCCGTCCACGCGAACATGAGAGGTCACCACAGCCGGCAAGCCGTCTGCCAGGACGTGCCAGATGGCCCTGTGGACCTCTTCGCTCCGCTGTCCGGACTCGTTCATCCGTTGCGCACCTGGAAGCGAAAAAACCACGCGCAGGTAGTGAACCGCCCGCTCCCCTGCGCGTCCATTTGCGGCAAGACCCGGGCCGCAGCCCGGAGTCCATTGTGCTGACGCCCTTTGTGCGGCCACCCGCTCAGAAGCCCGGGTTGCGGGCGACATTCGCCCCCGCCGCCGGGCCGCCGGCGGATAGCACGCCCGGTGAGGCAGGATACATCCATGTCTCCGGGCCGCACGTGCCTTTGATCAACAGTATGAGCGTTCCTGCCCGGGCGCTTGCAGGGGCTCCGTAACTGACGCCCTGCCCAGGAGACCCGCCCGTCTGAATGCCGCCACCGCCGCTGCGGCCAGGCGAAAACTGCGGATTGACCCCTCCGCCTGCCGCGCGGCCGCCGCCCGTGCCAGCGCCTCCTGTTGCTCCTGCCGTGCCGCCAATGGTGGGGCTGAAGAGATCCTCCTTACTCAAGAGCAGGTCCGTCGCGTCATAGGCCCGAGAACTCAGGGCGCCGGGCGGAAGGCCTTCGCTCACCCAGACAATGTCGCCCTGCCTTACGGCATACCTGAAGTTACCGGCCTCCACGACAAGGTCAAGGACCGCTTTGACGCGGATGCCCTTCAGGTGCAGGTAGACAGGCGTCGTCGCCGTCCGGACCCCCGGACTGATCGCCATGTTCATGCCCGTCAACTCGCGGACGTAGGCCAGCGCGTCCGGCAAGGGCATGCCTTCGAAGTCAACGTCTATCTTCCGGTTTAGGACCTCCTGGAGGGAGGCCGCGCCGGCCTTCTGGGCCGCAGGCTTTGCGCCTTCGGACGCCGGGGCGACTGGCGCCGCGGACTCTGGGGCCCGTGTCGGCTCGACAACCTGGCCCTCCTTCTCGACCCGCGCCACACGCCACGCCGGCAGCGTCAGAATCCCGCCAGACGACTCAACGGTCACGCTCCGGGGCGTGCTGGTCACCCGCCCGCTCACACGCCCGCCGTCGGTCAGCACAACGGTATCGGCTTGCACCCATCCCCCGAACGCCAGGAGCAAGCCTGCGGAAGCAATCGCGACACGCACCAAACGGCACATTGTCCACCTCCGTGCATCGCTAACCCCAACGAAAACATTCTACTCCTCTGCCTCCCGTGGCGTCAACCAGATGGGTCTGCCCAGCTCTTCAGGCCCCACTGCCGTCGCGGGACGAGAGAGCGGCAAAGAAGCCGTTGATCTGGGTGTCGCCCACCGAAAAGGCCCCCAGCGGCCGCTCTCCTTCGCGGCCGTGCCAGTCGGACCCGCCCGTCACGAAGAGGCCGAAGTGCTCCGCAGCCTTCTCGACGTAAAGCTCCTCGTTGCCGGAGAGGGCCGGACGATAGCTCTCGACGCCGTCCATCCCCATTTGGGCCAGCGGCGCCACCCAACGGTCAACCACCTCGATTGACGGATGTGCCAGGACCGCCAGGCCCCCGGCCTTGTGGATGGCTTCTATGCAGTCCTGCGGGCTGAATGGCCGCATCCTGACGAAGGCCGGCGCGTCTCGCCCCAGATACCGGCCAAAGGCCTGACCGAACGAGCTCACGACGCCGTCCCTGACCAGCAGCTTGGCCACCAGGGGCCGGCCCACGTAGCCGTCCTCGTCGTCCACAAGGATGTGCCTGACGTCTACGGCCACGCCCTCCTGGCGCAGCCTGTGCACGATCTCGCGGAGCTGCTCCTTCTTGAGGCGCCGTATTCGGCGGCAGACATCGAGCAACTCGGCACAGCCCGGGTCTATGCCGTAGCCCAGCAAGTGCAACTCGTGCCCTTCCTCGGGTTGAGCGCTCAACTCGACGCCGCAAATGAATTGGAGCCGGAATCCCGAGATCGCCCGCTCGATCTGGGGCACCGCGCCCATAGTGTTATGATCCGTCACAGCGAAGAAGCCGAGGCCGCCGTCCGCAACTTTCTGCACTACTTCACACGGCGGGAGCGCCCCGTCGCTGACGTTGGTGTGGATGTGGAGGTCGCCGGTCATCTGCACATCCCTCGCTCGGAGTTCGGCAGCCTCCGGCGCTCTCTCGGGAACTCAGAAACAGAGCCGGCGGCCCCTTAAGGCCCGCTCAGCCGCCGGAACGTCGGCCCGGCTCGTGAGGTCCAGCACCCCGCCCTTGCAGAACAGCACGCGAAAGGGCGTCTTTGCAGATGCGACCAGATCGGCCACCGCGCTCGTCAGCTCCAGCTCGCCCCGTCGCGGGTCGGGGACGATCCGCCGGCAGCACTCGAATATGTCCGGCGTAAACCGGTAGAGATTCATGCTCACCCAGAGCTTGCCGTTCTGCGCGTGCTCCTCAGGCTCTGCCGGCTTCTCGACGATGGCCTCGAGGTCCCCGCCCGGCGTAGCCGCCACCACGGCGAAATCCCTAATCCGTTCCGGCGCGATGTTGCCATGCCGGGCCAACTCATCCCTGTCGAAGGCCGCCAGCCAGCAGCATGCATCCTCCAGCCGGGCCAGGCTGCCAAGGGCCCCGTCGGGGTAAAGGTTATCCCCGTTGCAGAGGATGAAGGCGTCCTTGCCGACGAATCCCTCAGCCGCCAGCACGGCGTCCGCCGTGCCCCTGGGCTCGGCCTGAACTGCGCACTCGATCCGCGCCCCCGTCGCTTGCTGCACGCGCCGCGCATGCTCACGCAGCATGTCCGCTTCCGGAGCGATCACGTAGCACAGCCGGCGCAACCCGGCCCGCACGAGGCTGTCCGCCACATAGTCAAGGAACGGCCGGCCCGCCAGCGGCATAAGCGCCTTCAGCCCCTGCGCGGCCAGCCGTTCGCGGTCCGGCCCCAGTTCCACTCCGGTCCGCTCCCGCTGCATCCGCGTCCCGAGCCCTCGGGCAAGAATCACAGCTTTCTCTGTCATTTGCCTCTTCCCTGCACCTGGCTCGCAGGGCGCCGACGAGCCCTGCCGTCCGGGCAAGCCAGACCATTGAGACGGCATGTCCCCCGGCTCAGACCAGGGCGTACTTGCCGGGGTAGGTTTTCCAGCGCCTGTGAAGCCAGAACCACTCTTCGGGAGCCTGGCGGATCACGTCCTCAAGCTCGCGGTTCAGTTGCTGCGTAATGCGCCGGGCTTCTCCGTCCTCATCGCCAGCCGGCTGCGCCACGATGACGTTCTTCAGAACGACTCGGAAGCGGTTCTGCCCTCCCATGCGTCTGGCGTAGACGAAGGCAAGAGGCGCGCCCGTGCGTATCGCAAGCCGCGCCGGGCTCGCCGTCGTGGAAGCAGGCCTGCCAAGGAAGTCCACGAATATCCCATCGCGCCGGGCATCCTGATCTATCAGGAACGCCACGTTCTCGCCTCGCCGCAGGAGCCGGATAATCGGCCGGAGTGCGCCCCGCTTATCCAGCACCCTCTGGCCGGTTGTCTCTCGGAACCTCTTGACAAAGACGTTCACGTAATAGTTATCCATGGTCCGCCCCACGCTCCACACGGGATAGCCGAGCAGCGGCGACGCTGCCCCCATCACCTCCCAGTGGCCAAAGTGCCCCGTCACGAAGATCACCCCGGCCTTGCGGGGCAGGCTCTCCAGCCTCTCGAACCCCGCTGCCTCCACGAGTTCGGCCGGGCCCCAGTGCCCCGCAAAACGGACAAAGTTCAGCGTGTCCACTATTGACTCCGAGAGGTGCCGGTACGCGCCACGAAGGGTGTGCCGCGCCTGCGCCGCATCGAAAGACGGAAACGCCCGCCGCAGGTTGGCCAGCGCGTTCCTCTTGCGCCCGGGGGCGTCCAGCAGATAGCCCACCTCCCCCAGGATGCGCGCCCCCGCCCGCGCCGTACGCCATGGCAGGGCCAGCAACAGCGCCAGCAGAATGCGCCCGACGACGTAAGACAACCACTGCCGAAGGGGCTTCTTTGATCTGGCCTTCAAACTGCAACTCCTGCAGGCTGGCTCTTGGACAGGGTCCACAACAAGGCCGTGCGTACTGACTCGCTCAACGCACGCCGCCGGTCATGCTCCGGCTCGCCAACAAACCAAGCATCCGCACTGCCCCGGGACGTCAACGGGGCGCAGACGGCGAAGCCGATGCATCCTTCTTCAAAACCTCCCGCAGGAACCGGCCCGTGTGGCTTCGTTCGCAACGGGCCACCTGTTCCGGCGTGCCCGCCACGACCACCTCTCCGCCGATCTCCCCCTGCTCCGGCCCGAGGTCAATCACGTAGTCGGCGTATTTTATCACATCCAGGTTGTGCTCCACTACCAGGACCGTATGCCCTTCGTCCACCAACGACTGGAAACACGAAAGGAGTTTGCGTATGTCGTCGAAGTGCAGCCCCACGGTCGGTTCATCGAAGATGAAGAGCAAGCGCCCCTGGCCGGCGGAGGCCATATAACTGGCCAGTTTCAGACGCTGGGACTCGCCGCCGGAGAGAGTTGTGGCTGGCTGGCCCAGCTTTATGTAGCCCAGACCCGAGTCCCGAAGGTAACGCAGGCGCGACGTGATGCTCCGCTGGTCGCGGAAGAACGTCGTCGCCTCGTCCGCCGTCATCTCGAGCACTTCGTGGATGGAGCGCCCCTTGTATCTGACGTCCAGGATGTCCCGCCGGAAACGCTTGCCGTGGCAGCGCTCGCACGTCACGTAGACGTCCGCCAGGAACTGCATGTCCACCCGGATGCTGCCTGCGCCCTGGCACTCCTCGCACCGGCCGCCAGGCGTGTTGAACGAGAACATGCCCGGCCCCAGGTTCCGGATCCGCGCGTCCCTCGTCTGGGCGAACAGCTCGCGGATGTACGAGTAAACCTTGGTGTAGGTGGCCGGGTTGGACCGCGGCGTCAGGCCGATCGGGCTCTGATCCACCATGATCACCTCGTCAATGAGGTCGTGGCCGAGCATCTCATCGTAAGCGCCGATCTCCTCCGCATAGCCGCCGGGCTTTTGGCGCCTGATCGCCCCGTAGAGCGTGTCGCGGACGAGCGTGCTCTTGCCGCTTCCGCTCACGCCGGTCACGCACATGAAGAGCCCTAAGGGGAACTCGACCGTGATGCCCTTCAGGTTGTGCTCGCGAGCCCCTTTGAGCACGATCCGCTCCCTCCCCGGCTTGCGCCGCGTCTCGGGCACCAGAATGCGAAGCTCCCCCCGCAAGTACGCGCCTGTTATTGACTCCGGGCACTCCTTCAGGCCCTCGATGGGGCCGGCATAGACGATCCGCCCGCCACGCTCGCCCGCGCCCGGGCCCAGGTCCAGCGCATAGTCCGCGGCCTCAATAATGCGCCTGTCGTGCTCCACGACCAGCACCGTGTTGCCCACGTCGCGCAGGTTCTCCAAGATGGCAATCAGGCGGTCGGCGTCGCGGGCGTGCAGCCCCACGCTCGGCTCATCCAGTATGTAAAGCGTATTGACCAGCGCCGAGCCCAGGCTGGTCGTCAGGTTCACCCGCTGCATCTCGCCGCCGCTCAAGGTGCGCGTAAGCCGGTCCAGCGTCAGATAGCCCAGGCCGATCCTGACCAGGCAGTTCAAGCGGCTCCGAATCTCCCTTACCAGCAGGCCGCTGATGGCCAGCTCATATTCCGACAGCTCGATCTCGTCCTCGAAGAAGCGCTTCGCGTCGTCTATCGTCATCGCGCTGATTTCGGCGATGCTCTTGCCCGAGACCTTCACAGCCAGCGCCTCCGGCCTCAGGCGCGTCCCGTTGCACGCCGAGCACCTCACGTAGCTCCGGTAGCGGCTCAGCAGGACTCGCACGTGCAGCCTGTACTTCCTGGTCTCGAGCCAGTTGAAGAAACCAAGAACGCCGTAGAAATGCTCCGTTCCGTTGAAGACCGCCTCCTTTTGCCGCTCCTTGAGTTTCGCCCACGGCACGTCTGTCGGAATGCCGGCCTTCGGCGCCCCGGCCAAGAGCTGTTCCTGGCATTCGGCGGTGGATTCAGTAGTCCACGGTGCAACGGCGCCGTCGCGGAGCGATTTGTTCGGGTCCGGCACCACGCGCTGCCGGCTGATGTCAATCGTGGCCCCGTAGCCCGAGCAGTTCTCGCACGCGCCCAGCGGATGGTTGAATGAAAAAAGTTGCGGCGTCGGCGTCATCATCTCGCGGCCGCACTGCCCGCAGCGGAGCATGCTGCTGAACTCCCTGACCTCGCCAAGCTTGGCCTCCACCGCGTTGTCCGTCGGCCCCAGCACGCGCACGCGGCAGCGCCCCCTGCCGAGCCGATAGCAGGTCTCCACCGCTTCGGTCAGCCTGCCCGCCAGGCCCTCCTGAAGGATCAGCCTGTCCACCACCACCTCCACTTCCTCGCGGCCCTCCAACTCCAGGCCCTCGGAAGTGGTGATGTCTACAAGCTCGTCCCCCACGAGAAGGCGCACGAAGCCCATCTCGCGGATCCTGTCGGCCTGCTCGGCAGCGCTCAGCTTCGGGCTCACGGTCACCGGGAAAGTGACCATGAACCGCGTCCCTTGCGGCAGAGATAGAACCTGCTCCGCCACCCGGCTCGGGGTGTAAGCGATGATCTCAATGTTGCACGCGGGGCAGAACACGTGGCCGACGCGCGCCCACAGCAGGCGCAGATAATCGTTCAGCTCGGTGGCCGTGCCGACGGTCGAACGGCGGTTCTTGACGGGGTTCTTCTGTTCGATGGCGATGGCCGGCGGGATGTTCTCCACCTTGTCAACGTCGGGCTTGTCCATCCGCTCCAGGAACTGGCGGGCGTAGGCGCTGAAGGACTCGACGTAGCGCCGCTGTCCCTCGGCGTAGAGCGTGTCAAGCGCCAGGCTCGACTTTCCGCTGCCGCTCACTCCGGTGAGGGCGACGTACTTGTTGCGCGGAATGTCTACATCAACGTTCTTCAGATTATGCACCCGCACGCCGCGGGCTCTGATGACGCTGTCGAGGTCCATCGCTGGTGGGTCCGATAGAGGTGCGGCCGGCTGCCCGCCAAACCTTCCATTATAGCACGCCTGGAAAGCCCCGCCAGTCTTCGGCGCGCCGGCGCGCCTGCCCCGGCCCCGACGCCGGAGCCGAGTTCGCCCGCGGTACGTCTACAGGACTCAACCGGCGGGGCGGCTCTGTGGCGGGGGCGGATTGAACCTGGCTACCAGCGAGCGCGTTCGCGTTGCAGTCGCGATAGGCCGGGCTATAATGGAGTTGTTGGGGGCAGGCATCCTCGTTGCGGCCCTTAGGTGGAGCAATGGCAAAGCCGAAACAGGGCATGGTGAACGTGTCGGGCAAGGACGAGACGCGCCGCGTCGCCCTCGCGCAGGCGCTGCTCAGGGCCGACGAGCAGACCCTCGAGGCCATCAGGGCAAACAAGCTCCCCAAGGCGGACCCGCTCCCGACCGCGCGGGCCGCCGCGCTGCTCGCCGCCAAGGCCACTCCCGGCCTGATCCCCCACTGCCACCCGATCGCGCTCACCGACGCCGATGTTGAGTTTACGCTCGGCGCCGATTCGGTGACGATCCGCTGCCGGGTGGAGACGATTGCGCGCACCGGGGTGGAGATGGAGGCCCTGTGCGGCGCAAGCGTTGCCGCACTAACTCTTTACGACATGATCAAGGCCGTCTGCCCGGGCGCCGAGATTGCGCGGGTTCGCCTGTTAGAGAAGTCCGGTGGGAAAAGCGGCGACTGGCAGGCGGAAGACCGGGATGACTAAGACCGCCAAAGTCCTGGAAGTCTGCATCTCCGACCGCACAGGCGTGCCCAAAGCGCCCGTCGCCGAAGGCCGCCTTCTCGAAAACTATGGGCTCGAAGGCGACGCCCATGCCGGCACCTCGCGCCAAGTCAGCCTCCTCTGCGAGGAGAGCGTTCGCAAGATGCACGAGCAGGGCATCGAGGCCGGGCCGGGCGACTTCGCTGAAAACCTGCTCATATCCGGCCTGAAGCCCGAAGACTTTGTGGTGGGCCTTCGCCTGCGGGTGCAAACCGACGGCGAAGACGCGCTCCTCCAGGTCACTCAGATCGGCAAGGAATGCCACGCTGCCTGCGTCATCCGCAAACGGACGGGCGACTGCGTCATGCCGCGCGAAGGCATCTTCGCCCGTGTCCTGAAGGGCGGGCCGGTGCGAGCAGGCAGCATCCTGGAGGTGACCGGTGCAGATTAGGGCCGCCGTTCTCGTCGTGAGCGACCGCATCGCAACTGGACTTGAGAAAGACCAAAGCGGCTCGGCTGCCGCCGAACTGCTCTCCCCGGCCGCCGACGTTGTTGAAATCCGCGTCGTGCCGGACGACGTCAATCGCATCGCCGAGGTTCTGCGAGGGTGGTGCGCTGACGGCATGGACCTGATACTCACTGTCGGCGGGACGGGCCTCGGCCCCAGGGACGTGACGCCGGAAGCTACCAGAAGCGTCATCGAACGCGAGGCGCCCGGCATCAGCGCCGGCCTGCTGGTCCACGGGCTGGAGTGCGGCCCGCGGGCCATGCTCTCGCGAGCGGTTGCCGGCACGAGCGGCAAGACGCTGATCGTCAACCTTCCGGGCAGCACGTCGGCCGTCCGCGAAGGCGTGCCCTACCTCTTGCAGGTAGTCCCGCACGCCATGGAAGTCCTGGGCGGAAAGCCGGAAGCCTTCAAGCCATGAGGTGGCGCGACATCGCGCTCAAACGCACATCCGACCCCGACGAGACGCGGCGCATCGTGAAGGCATGGCAGGCTGACGGCTTGACCGTCGGCTTCGTGCCTACAATGGGTGCTCTGCACGAGGGCCATCTGAGCCTCATGCGAGCCTCTGGCGCCGAGTGCGACCGCACGGCCTTGAGCATCTACGTGAACCCCACGCAGTTCGGCCCGTCGGAAGACTTGGACAGATACCCGCGCCGCCTCGACGCCGACCTCCGCATGGCCGAAGGCGCGGGCGTTGACCTGGCCTTCTGTCCTGCCGATGCCGTCATGTACCCGCCGGGCTACGCGACTTACGTGGTACAGGACGGCCTGACCGATGTCCTGGAAGGCGCGCGCCGGCCCGGCCACTTTCGGGGTGTGCTGACCGTCGTCTGCAAGCTGCTCAGCATCGTGCCCGCCGACCACGCCTACTTCGGACAAAAGGACTTTCAGCAGACAGTCGCGATCCGCCGCATGGTCGCGGACCTCGGAATCCCGGTGCTCATCCGCGTCATGCCCACCGTACGCGAGCCGGACGGCCTCGCGATGAGCTCCCGCAACGACTACATGAGCAAGGAAGAAAGAAACCAGGCCACCTGCCTCTACCGGGCGCTGATAGAAGCGAAACGTCTCTACAACCTCGATGAGACAGATCCCGTTGAGGTCCGCCGCGCCATGGAACGCGTTATCGCGGATGCGCCGCTCGCCCGCCCCGACTACCTCGAGATCGTGGACCGCGATACGCTCGCTCCGGTCTCGCGAGTGACCGACCGTGCCGTGGCCGTGCTGGCCGTCGCCATCGGCCGCACCCACTTGATAGACAACATGCCCTTCGGCTCCGCTCCGGACGAAGCTTGACTGGCAGCCTTGGGCGGAACCTGAACGGCCGGATCGGGGTGAACACTCGGAGCCCCGGAAGGCACAAAACCATAGGATGGGCGTCGCCATTGAAAGATCAGCTTGCCCCCGGCGGGAAACTTAGAGCCTCTAACAAAATGCCGCGTGAGCCGCGTTGCACCTCCGGCTGGATGGATGCAAGTAAAGGCGACGACGCCGTGCCAGGGTCAGGCACAGCGAGGCGACTTTGCGCAGCAGACGCCAGCCCGAGGCGCAACCCGAAGGGACGGGCGGCTTCCGCCGCACGCCGGTGTCGCTCGGTCTTGTCGTCCGCCTTAGGCGGACGTCGCGCCCTCGCTCCTTGGCCTGCGGCCCAATCCGCTCCGTCGCGGCCACGGGGCATTTTGTTAGAGGCTCTTAGCGGGCCAGCGCCCGTCCTGGCTTCTTGCGCCGCACCGGGCCGCGGCGTGCAGAAGTGCGTTCTCTCTTCGTCCTTCCCGCCGGAGGCAAGCCCGTCCCGCCACCCGTCAGTGCAAGGTTCTGCGGAGCGTTCCGTTCGCCGCGCGTCTCGCTTCATGTTATCATAGGTATACTGAGCCTTAGTGCTCTCGCCCCAAGGCCTTGTACCATGCATCCATACCTGTTCAACATCCCGCTGCCCGGGGGCCACTGCTTCCCGATCCGGTCCTATGGCCTCATGATCGTGCTCGGTTTTCTGGTCTGTCTCTGGCTCGTGCAACGGCGGGGCAAGCGCATGGGCCTGAACCCCACGGCCCTCTTCGACGTGGCCGTGGTGGGGCTGGTGGGCGGCATCGTCGGCGCCCGGCTCTTCTACGTCATAGACAACTGGAATGCCTTCGCCAGCGACCTGACGGGCATCATCCGCATTGACCAGGGCGGCCTGGCCTTCTACGGCGGCTTGATGGGCGGGGCCGTCGTCCTCCTGAGCGGCCTTTGGAGCAAGAAGCTCCCCGTCCGGCCTACGCTCGACG
>Ga0315289_10008596_pt1 | contig 14744 bp, 11 predicted proteins | sample YL17G11_40_MG_FD_203452 | JGI IMG/M metagenome (GOLD analysis project Ga0315289, IMG submission 203452) | Sediment microbial communities from Yellowstone Lake, YNP, Wyoming, USA - YL17G11_40 | ecosystem: Environmental > Aquatic > Freshwater > Lake > Sediment | place: USA: Wyoming | collected...
CCTCGTCGAATTCGGGAGGCATCTCCTCGCCCAGCTCGCGGCCCATCTTGCGCATCATGCGACCCATCGCCTGCGGATCGTTCTCCAGTCCGGCCAGTGCGGAGGGAGCGGAGAAGTCGCCTGCCAGGTCGTCCATGCGGCTTTCCTCGGATTTCGCCACGCGGACGCGGGGGAGGCGTCGGCGGACGTTTTCGCTCTTGCAGTGGGAACAGGCTACGGGTTGAGCGCCGTACTCGCTGTAGGGCATGAACACGTCAAAGCGTTTGTGGCAGTCCAGGCAGATGTAATCGTAAAGTGGCATGTCCCAATTCTAACGCGATTTTTTCGATTTTCCCACCTCGGTTGCCCTCCTCGTTTCGGGTACAATTGAGCCATGACTTCCGACCCTGATTTCAATCTATACCATCCTCAGCCGCTGCTGATCGTGCTCTCCGGGCCATCCGGCGTAGGCAAGGATACCGTCCTTCAGCGCATGAAGGAGCGAGAGCTGCCTTTCCACTTCGTCGTCACGGCCACCACCCGCCCGAAACGCGAGAACGAAGAGCAAGGCAAGGATTATTTATTCGTCTCCAAAGATGAGTTTGCCCGCATGATCGAAGCGAACGAACTGCTCGAATACGCCATCGTCTACAACGACTATAAGGGCATTCCCAAGCAGCAGGTACGAGAGGCGCTAGCCACCGGCAAGGATGTAATCATGCGCATTGATGTGCAGGGCGCAGCCACTGTTCGCAAGCTGGCGCCGGAGGCCTTGCTCATTTTCCTGACCACCACGAGCGAGGAGGAAATGGTCAACCGGCTCAAGGCGCGCAAGTCTGAGAACTCGGAAGGGCTGGCGCTGCGCATCGCCACCGCCCGCCAGGAACTCAAGCGCATTGAAGAGTTCGATTACGTGGTCGTAAACTCGGACTTCCATCTCGACGAGACGGTGGATACGCTGGTCGCCATCATCCAGGCCGAGCATCATCGCGTCAGGCCGCGCAAGGTGAATTTGTAGAATCCACAAAGGACACCCTGGCCTAGCCCGCCAGGGCAGGCGAAGGGCACGAAATCTAAGGGTTCTCAAAGGAGAATCGTGAGCCAATATCCAACACCCGATCCCTATTCGCAACCGGCACGGCCGCCGGTTGTGCGCGTCAGCACGCCCACCGTCAAGCCGTACGCGACCTATATACTGCTCGCAGTGACCGTCTTTATCTACTTGCTGCAAGTGGGAACGCAGTACCTGCTCGGAACTGACTTGCCATTCCAACTCGGAGCGAAATATGGACCCTTGATCCGCCTCGGCGAAATCTGGCGGCTCATCACCCCGGTCTTTCTGCACGCTTCGCTCCTGCACATCGGATTCAACATGTACGCATTGGTCATTTACGGGCGCGGACTGGAGGCGCGTTTCGGTCACGGGCGATTCCTGCTGCTCTACTTCTTGAGCGCCTATGCCGGGAACGTGCTCTCGTTCCTGCTGGTCCCGAACCCCTCGTTGGGCGCATCCACTGCCATTTTTGGACTGTTAGCCGCTGAAGCCATCTTCTTGGTCAAGAACCGCAGCCTGCTTGGGAATCGCATCAATGCAACGTTGTTGAATCTGCTATTCATCGCAGGTTATAACCTGTTTATCGGTTTCACTAGCCAGGGCGTGGACAACTTTGGGCACATTGGCGGCCTTCTGGGCGGACTACTCTTCACCTGGTTCGGCGGCCCGCGCTGGAGGGTGGAGGGCATCTATCCTATGCTCTCGCTGGTAGATGAGCGCGAAGGTCGCGGCGCACTGGCAGGGACGATTGCAGTGCTGCTATTCTTCATACCCCTGACAGCCCTGGGCTGGATATGGGTGGTGAAATAAGTGAAATCGTTCAAGCGCAATTTCAGGGTTTTTTTGATCCCCGTTATCCTGTTGCTTGCCGCCCTGGCCTGCCAACGCAGCGAGGCCACACCCGCCGCTACCGCCCAAACTGGCGACCAATTGCATACCATTCATGTGAACGGCTTGGAGCGAACTTACTTACTTCACGTGCCAGCCGGACTCGATCTCAGCCAGTCGTCGCCCCTGCTGCTTGTCTTTCACAGCTACAGCGGCAACGCCGAGGCGGCGCGGCTGATCAGCGGCTTCAACCGCATTGCCGAGGAGGAGCATTTCATCGTGGTCTATCCCAACGGCACGGGCGAGGATGCCAGCACTCTCTCGTGGAATGGCGGGCGCTGCTGCTTCTATGCCAAGGACAATGACATTGACGATGTTGGCTTCACCCGCCAGATGATCACCGATATCGAGTCCTATGCCAGCATTGACCTCAAGCGTATCTATGCGGCGGGTATGTCCAACGGCGGGATTTTCTCCTACCGCCTAGCCTGCGAAATGTCCGCCACTTTCGCAGCGGTCGCGCCGGTGGCCGGGTCGCTGCTCTACGAACCCTGCCAGCCGGAGCAGCCCATCTCGGTCATCCATGTGCATGGACTTGACGATAACATTGTCCCATACAACGGCAGCGGCGCGCCGCCCGAATTGAGCGAAGTGGGCTTCACACCAGTGGAGGAAGGCATCACTTTCTGGGCGGTGCAGAATGGTTGTCCGGTCGAAGCACAGGTGGAACAGGATGGTGCGATCACCCACACCATTTATGCACCATGCCGTAACGAAACCGCCGTGGAACTGTACGCCGTCGCCGGGACCGGTCACACCTGGCCGCTGCTCAAGATCCAGACCTCGCGCGTGATCTGGGATTTCTTCGCCGCCCATCCCAAGAATTGAGACCCTTACCCTATCGCCTCTTTCAACTTCCTCGCCAGCCTGCCAAAGTGCGCCGTGTAGCGGATCTCCTCCGGGCGCGGGCGGGGCAGATCCACTTTTAAATCTAATTTAATACTGCCAGGACGCTGCGTGAGAACCAACACGCGGTCGGCCAGAAAGAGTGCCTCGCTGATGGAATGGGTCACCATCAGGACAATCTTTTGGCGCGCCTGCCAGATGCGCGAAAGCTCACTCCACATGCGCTCGCGCGTCAGTGCGTCCAGCGAGCCGAAGGGTTCATCCAGCAGGAGGATGTCCGGGTCGTGGATCAGGGCGCGCGCAATCGCAACGCGTTGCGCCATGCCGCCCGAAAGGTCGCGCGGCCAGGTGGACTCGAAGCCCTGCAAGCCGACCAAGTCAACCAATTCCTGGGCTTTGGTGCGCGCCTCGCCGCCTTTCACGCCTTCCAGCTCCAGAGGCAGGGTGATATTTTCGAGCACCGTCCGCCAGGGCATCAGGTTGGACTGCTGAAAAACCACGCCAATCCGGGGCTGTTGGCCGCTTATGGTGAGCGAAGCCGAACCGCCGGTAAAAGAGAAGGTTCCGGAGGTCGGCGCGAGCAGCCCAGCCAGGATGCGCAGCAGGGTGCTCTTTCCGCTGCCAGATGGCCCCAACACGCAGACGAATTCCTGCGGGCGAATGTCAAATGAAACATTGCCCAGCGCGTGCAGTCCGCCGTTGCTATCGGGGAAGGTCACGCTCAGGTCGCGAACAACGAGGAGAGGGTCAGTCAAGGTCTCACCACAGATCATCACAGATGAACATGGATACAGGATGAAAATCTGTGTTTATCCCTTTCATCTGTGGTTTCTTAGGGTAAAAAGTCGTTGGAGAACGCTTTCGATAAATCCAAGGTTGTCGTGATCAAGCCCATGTCCAGTAGCACCGCTTGCATGTTCTCCCATGCCTGCGGATCCGAGTGACCAGGCCGGTCGGCTTGCCATAAACCAATCGAAGTTGCCAGCACCTGTTTCTGCACCGCCGGGTCGGCCTGCGCCAGGTTCTCGACGTACTTCTCGCTGATCTGGTAAGCCTCGTCGGGGTCTGCGATGGCATCGGAGATGCCGTGCAGGATGGCGCGCACCATGCGCCGCACCAGGTCGGGGTTTTCGGCGATGGTCTTCTCATTGCTGATCAAGCCATTGGAGGCCAACTGGACATAATCGGCGACGCGCAGCTCGGTCAGCTCGTAGCCCTGGGCGCGCAGTTGTACCGGCTCGTTGGTTGTATAGACCGAGACGGCCTGGTCGCGGCCGGTCGCCAGCGCCTCCACCTGGGTGTAACCGATGGAATCGAGAGTCACGTCTGACTCGCTCAACCCAGCGGCGTGAAGAAGGGCTCGCAGGCCGATGTAATTAGCCCCGTATGTCCCCGGCAGGCCGATAGTCTTGCCGCGCAGGTCGTAAGGCGATTGGATGCCCTGATCGGCCTTTGCCGCCACCGAGACCGGGTACTTCTGGTACCAGGCCATAACGTAGACGACCGGCAGCCCCTGGGCGCGCGCCAGCAGCACCTGTTCACCGGAGACGACCGCGAACTGAAGCTCGTTAGCCCCCACCAGGGCGGTCGCGTCGGTCTCGAACGAGTAGTCGAACTCGACCTCGATGCCTGCATCTGCAAAATAGCCCTTCTCCACCGCCACGTACAACGGAGCGAACTGGATGTTGGGGATGTAGCCCAGCGGCAGGCGGACGTGGGTGAGCAGAGGGGGAGCAGAGGGGAAGAGCGCAGAGGAGCAGGCAGTAAGGGCAAGAAATAAAACATAAAGCGTCAACCGTAAAGGTTTAATCATTGGAACTCCATCCTCAATGTAAATAACATGTAAACCTGCTAACGTGTCAATGTTCAAACGTTTCCTGCCAGGCCAACAAGCGGCTCTCCAGAAAAGAGACGCTGCCATACAGCCCCAACGCCAGGACGATCAGCGTGAACACGGCCACGAAGACCAGGGCAGTATCGTACTGTCCGCGCCCAACATTGACCAGGAAGCCCAGGCCGTGGTTCGCTCCGACCAGCTCGCCCACCACCGCGCCGATGACCGAGAGCGCGGCTCCGATTCGCAGTCCGCCCAGCAGGATGGGCAGCGCGGCGGGCAGCTCCAGGTGTCGAAGGGTCTGCCAGCGCGTGGCGCGCAGCGAGCCCATCAGATCGTGCAAGGCACGCGGCACGGCGCGCACGCCGACCACCGTATTGACCAGCACCGGAAAGAAGACGATCAGCCCGCAGATCAGCACTTTGGAGAACATGCCCGGGCCAAACCAGATGACCAGCAGCGGCGCAATGGCAACGATGGGGATGGCCTGCGTGGCGACCAGGTAGGGGGCCAGGATGCGCTCGAAGAGCCGCGACTTGGCCAGCAAGTATCCTAGCGCGCTGGCAAAGACCGTCCCGGCCAGCAGGCCGAGCAAGACTTCCTCCAACGTCACAGCAGTGTTCAGGAGCAGGCTGCCATCGGTGAGGGCGCGCAGGAAGCGGGTCCAGACCTGGCCCGGCGAGGGCAGGATGAAGGCAGGCAGGCCTGAGGCGCGGCTGATGATCCACCAGGCAGCCAGGGCGAAAGCCAATGAGAAGACCACGCTCCAATAGCTGCTGCGGCGCGGAATGCGAGAGGGTTTGCGGAGGAGGTTTGAGTCCATAGTTTCAAACTCCAGGCGGCGTCCATGTGGAGCGCATCCTGGTAGAAAAAGCTGCCCCACAGGGCTACCTGCGGGGCAAGGGGGATATGGCCGGCGCGGATCCCATCTGCCAGAAAACCCCGAAAACGGTATCGTTTTCGGGGCAAGCATGGAAAACTGGACCCGGCATGGGTCAGCGCGTACCTTCTTTTATCCGGACTGTAACCGTCGGCCCCGGAATTTCGCCGGATCATGCAATCGCTTGTCATTCTAAGAAGCGAAGAATCTGCTCGTGGGCTATACCACCGATCGGGAATTTCACCCTGCCCCGAAGGCTAAAATATTCAGTTGGAAGAGATTATATCCCGCTCAAGGAAGCATGTCAAACGCTATCCGGTCTTGAGGATGCACTCCACCGGGCAAACAGAGACGCATTGCGGCGAGTCATGGTGACCGACGCACTCCACGCAGGTGCTGGAGTCAATGACGTACAAGATGCCATCGCCTTCGCTGATCGAATTGGTGGGGCATTCCGGCAAGCACGCGCCGCAGGCGATGCACTCTTCGGTGATTTTCATTGCCATAGGTTATTTCTCCTAAAGAAGTTTCTTTTCTTGCGTGCTTAAATTACTTTATTGGCGGCTCGGTGTCAAATGACAAACGTCTTAGGTTTGGCTGATTTTGTCACCGTTCCACGATTCGTGCAGGGCGGGCATCCCCAGAAAGGTGCTGACAATTTCCGGGTCGAAATGCTGGCCCGCCTGCTGCTGGATGTATTCCAATGCCCGCTTGCGCGACCAGGCCTCGCGGTAGGGCCGGTCGGAGGTGAGCGCATCGTAGACATCCACCACGGCGAAGAGGCGCGCCGCCAACGGAATCTGCGCCCCTGCCAGGCCGCGCGGGTAGCCGCTGCCGTCCCATTTTTCGTGATGGCAGTAAGGGATGTCCATCGCCGGGCGCAAATAACTGATGGGTGAAAGCATGTCATAGGCGTAGAGCGGATGCTGGCGCATGACCACCCACTCCTGCTCATCGAGCGAAGCAGGTTTACGCAGGATCTCATCCGGGATGCCCATCTTGCCAATATCGTGCAGCAGCGTCCCGCGGCGGATGTGTATCAGCTCATGGTCGCTCACGCCCATTGCCTGCGCCAGGCGCAGGGTCAAGTCGGCGACGCGCTGGGTGTGACCCTCGGTTTCTTTGTCGCGTAGGTCGAGAGCGTGTGACCAGCCCTCAATGGTAGCGTCATAAGCCAGTGTCAACTCCACGTTCGAGCGCTGCAAGTCATTGAACAACGTGACATTGTCAATGGCGATGGCGGCCTGCCCGGCCAGAATTCCCAGAAAGTCAATCCAGTCTTGATCTGTTGTGAAGGGTTCGCGATGGAAAATTTCGAGGACGCCCTTGACCTGGCCCTTGGCAATCAGCGGCACGCCAAAATAAGCTGTAAAGCCTTCATTCTCGAATTGAAGTATACGCACAACTCCGTCCTGTTCGGCGGCCAGATCAGGGATGTGGAGGATGCGCCGCTCGAGCGCAGCCCTTCCGGCCAAACCTTCCCCGAGCCGGAAATGGCTCTTTTGGATAGCGGCCGTGCGAAAGCCGCGTCCGGCCGCGAACTCCAGGGTTTGCATGTGCGGGTCGAACTTGAGGATGTCCACCGCATGGACGCCCAGTTGCTTTATAACCTGCTCGAGGAAAATATCGAAAGTGACCTGCAAATCGAGGCTGCTGCTGATGGCCATGTCAATCGTGCTCAGGGCCTGGACGTGCTTGAGACGGCGGCTGGTCTCTGCGAACAGGCGGGCATTCTCCAAGGCGACCGCAGCCTGGTTCGCAAAAAGCAAGAGCAGTCGTTCGTGTTGATCGCTAAAGGCATTCGGGCGGGTGCTCAAGACGCCTAGCACGCCGAGTAATTCCTTCTCGCGCGCCACCGGCGCCCACAACGCTGAACGAATTTCGGGATCAATTTCAATATAGTGCGGATCGGCGTGCACATCCGGCAGGTTGAGCGGCTGGTGCGTCTGGGCTACCATACCTATCAAGCCTTGCTCCTCACCGTCATGAACGACCAGAGCACGCAGCTTTTCCAGGACCTCGGGGCTGTAACCGATGCCCATTTCGAACTGTACCCTGCCTCTCGCCGCGTCGTAGCGGGAGAATTCGGCGTGATCCGCCTGCAAGGCTTGCATGGCGGTCTTGAACAACGTCTCCAACTGCAAGCGCGGGTTGAGTTCACGGTTGATGGTCAGGCCGGCCTCGTAGAGCAGGGTCAGCTCGGCGTATCTTTGGCCCAGCTCCTCTGCCTGGTGCTCCAACATCGCTTCTGCTTGCTTGAGGGCGGTGATGTCGGTGAGCGTGCCTTCGAAGCATAAAACCTCCCCCTGCTCATCGCGCACGGCATGGGCGTTGTCGAGGGCGATGATGGTTGTGCCGTCCTTGCGCTTCAAGCCAATTTCGGCACTACGGATTCCACTCTCTTGAAATTTAATTAGCATGTTCTTTCTATCGCCAGGCTCCAAATACAAATCGGCGAGATGGATTTTCAGGAGCTCTTCTTGTGCGTCATAGCCCAAAATACTCACCAGGGCAGGGTTAGCCGCCAGGATCTGTCCTTCGGGTGTCGTCCGGTAAACGCCAGTCAGGACGTTTTCGAAGAGTGAGCGATACTGTTTCTCCGACTCTTGCAGCTTTTCCTCTGCCCGCTTGCGTTTGATAACCGTTGTCAATTGGTTGGCAATAGTCTCCAGCCGTTTCGCATCCTCCTCAGTAAATGGCTCCCGCCTACCCACATCCAGGGTACCAATGACCTCGTCATCTGCAATCATCGGGACGGTCAGTACGGACTGATAACCAAGCGATTTTACAATGGTAGGAATGAGTCTCTTCAGCATGGTACGTATCTTCTCCGGCAAAGGTGCGGCCAAGAGGTAGGCGGCTGTGAATTCCTGAATGTCTTCGAGGTCGTTGATCACTTGGGGCTTACGGCTTTCCAATACCTGACGGTACGGATGGGCTACCTGTAGGTCATGTTCGATGCGGGGGATGGGAATCCCGATCAACTTTTCAATCTTCTTCACAAGAGCGGTCGGGAGAGCCAGATTTTGCATCACCAAGCGCTGCCGATCGGGGCTGAGCAGGTGCAGGGTCACGCCAAAGCTGTTGAAAAGAGGTCCGGTTTCCTTGGCGATCAATCGGATGATAGTCTCCAGGCCCTCGCCACGGTTGACGGCCTGATTGATGGCGTTGAGCAGTGAAAGTTCTTCGTTGCGTTGCTTGATTTTCTCCTCCACCCGCTTACGCTCGGTGATGTCCTCGACGGTCCCTTCGTAGTAAAGTATCCTGCCCTCGGCATCGCGCACCGCGCGCACGTTCTCTGAGACCCAAAGGGTGCCGCCATCCTTGCGATGCATCTGGAACTCGAATCCAGACACGCTGCCCTGTTCGGCCATCAAATGAACGAACTTGTTGCGGCGTGGCGCTTCCACGTACACTTGCTGGGCGATGTCGGTGACCGTCACGATCGTTTCCTGCGGTGAGGCATAGCCCAACATGCGCGCGAAGGCGGGATTGACCGTGATGAAACGCCCCTCGAGTGTGCTCTGGAAGATGCCCTCTATCGAATTCTCGAAGATGGCGCGGTACTTCTCTTCTGCCGCCCGCAATGCCTCCTCAGCCCGCTTACGTTCGGTGATGTCGAGTAGCGTGCTAAGAACGGCAGAGCGACCCTGATATATCAAAGTGCTTCCATACACTTCCACTTCTATTTCACTCCCATCTTTGCGCCTAGCCCGGAACATGTAATGAGCGCTAGGGATTTCGCCTGATAACCGCTTGCGAAGGGACTCCTGGACTAATTCGCGATGCGCCTCCACTACAAGATCGGTTGGTTTCATACCGATCATATCATCCTGAGTGTAACCGAACATTTCTGCCAAGCGTGGATTAACATAGACAAACTTATTTTCCTGGATTACGGTAATACCCGTGATAGATTGCTCGGCCAGAACGCGGAATTGAGCTTCGCTTTCGCGCAGTGAGTCTTCCGCCTGCTTGCGCTCGGCGATCTCTTTCTGCGCCTTATCGTACAAGCGGGCGTTCTCGACAGCCACCGCCGCATGATTGGCAAACTGGGTCAGCAAATCCAGGTCAGCCTCCGTGAAGTGCCGGGTTTCCACATTGTGCAATACATGGATTACCCCCGTTACCTGGCCATGCCAAAACATCGGTACACTGAGCACTGCCGAGAATGGCTGCTCCTTCTCGAAAGCATCCGCCCGTTTACCCCAAGTCCGATAATCATCAATGATTAGTGGTTTTTCGGTCTGGGCCACGGTACCGGCTGCGCCTTGACCGAATTTTAGTACTGTACCAGTGTAATCGCGCGGGGTGTTGTAACTCACCACGCAGTGGACTTCATCCCTGGCCGGGCCACACAAATACATCCCACCGCTATTTGCGTTCAGGAGGCGCGCCGCGCGCTCGACGATAGTATGGAGCAGACTAGGTAGATCGTGCGGGCTGGCGATCTCGAGCACGGTTGCCTGGAGTGCGGCCAACTCTTCAGCCCGCTGACGCAGTGCCTCCTCCGCCTGCTTGCGCTCCTCTTCAGATTGTTCCACTTTTGCAGGTCGGACGCGCGGCTTTATCTTTCCCTGACCTTGCTTGGGTTGGTTCTTATCTGTGTTTTTCATGGCACACTCTCAAGCCTTGTTTGCCCATAATTTGTGTAGGCCGAAACCAAACAGGATATATACAGGATAAGAAAGAGGAAAAGCAAAACGAACACCTCTGTCACTGGCACAGAAAGGTATTCGTTGTCGGAGAGCATTGCTGGCAAAACCAAACTATGCCTTTCCAAGATGAAAATATACCACGTTTCGCATCATAAAAGAGGCAGAAATCCCAATCATCGTGGAGTGCCGTGTCTTTGCCACGACCAGCGTTGGAGACTATGGGGTCCGTGCTGCGCATTTACAACCTCAGCCGGTACTCCCGGTACCTTCGGTAGATGTACGCCCCCAGGCGCGTCGCCAGCTTGTTCGTTTGCGGATTGAACTCGCCGGTCAGGGAGGCATCCACCCAAGTGTAACCCTTGCGGATGAGCGCCTTGCCCATTTCGAGGATCATCAACGCGTCCAGCCCGTAGCCCCAGTACAGTGGATCCATCGCCATGATCTTGAAACTGGCGCTCTCGATCTTCTTCTGCGCCAGTGCAAAGCGGGCATAATCCCAGGGATGCTGCAAGCCGTTGGCATACTTCAGCGCCACGGTGATATTGGGCAGACCCAGCGCAAAACCAACTTCCTTCCCATCCACTTCGGCGATGAAGACCAGTTCGGGGTCAATGATCTCTTTCAGGGAACCCGCCTGCGCCTTGAACTCGGTCAATTCCATCGGAGAAAACTCCGGCAGCACCGCCAGCGAAGAGTTGTAAACGGTGTGGAGTTTGATCACCTCGGCCTCCCAATCTTTCATCTTCGGGATGCGGATGACGGCCCCACTGTGCCGCTCGCGGCAGCGCGCCGCGATCTTGTGAACGATTTCCGGTCCCTTGTTCACGTCGAAATCAATCCGCGAGAGGTCGTATCGGTAAGCCAGGCTATCGAGCAGCTTCTCGAAGCCATATCTTTCGGCAAATTCGGAGTAGTGTTTCGGCGTATGCCCCATCATGATGGACGGCAGGGTATCGAAACCCTGGATGAGAAAACCGTGATCGTCCTCGCCGGAGAAACTGTAGGGACCTTGCAATTCGGTCAGGCCACGCTGGCGACACCAATCGCAGGCAAAGTCCCACATGAACTTGGCGACATCGTACCGCGCCGGCAGTACCTCGAAGAAGCCAAAAAGGCCCACTCTCCAGTTCATATCGCGGTTGCGGGAGTGGTTGAGGGCCGTGCCGATTGTACCGACGATTTCCTTATCCTCTTTCGCCAGCCAGAACTCCCCCTCTCCGTAGGTGAAGAAGGCCGCCTTTTTGTCGAGATACGTCTTTTTCCCCGGCCAAAGGTGCGGTACCCAGTTCGGGTCGTCGCGGTAGACGCGGAAGGCGAACTTGTAAAAGGCGCGCTTGTTGGCCTCCGTCTGGACGGGGAGGATGGTCAGGGTCATGGCGTGGCTTCTTTCGAAATGGGTAGGAGGTAGCCAGCCAATGCAGAACGATAACCAAACTGCGAACCGCTGTGATCGTAGCGGGTGGCAACGATGCCGACGCCTGGGCAGAAGGTGAGAAAAGTCGGGCCGGAATTGTAATACGTGACCACATCTATGCAAGCCTCGAACATCCTGGCCGGTACTTCGACAGGATGTGGTTCGCCGCTTGCAGATCGGCAGCCCGGTACCGGTCCGGACGCGGGCGTCACGCCGCTCATTTCTCCCCGCTGATGGGCGTCCGGATACCAGCAGCCCGATCCGCCGAGCGGGAAGACCAGTTCGAGCCAGGCATCCGCAGCGTGCGCCGGGTCAGGTTCATCGGTCTGTTTGTAGAGATGGACGCCATCGAAAAGATACCAGAAATGTCCGACCATTGGCTCATTCAAATCATGACTGGACGCATCACCTGCTTTGATTATGGCGGCCTGCTCGACCTCGGCGATCAGGAAACCATCACGGATATTGACAGCGACAATCGTATCTGTGACTCTCCATATCGCCTCGCTCGCTCCGGTGTAGGCACTGTAATCGTAAATCCAGGTACTCCCTAGGTCGAGAGGAAAATCCGCTGGGTTGACCGTAGGCGTAATGACCGGAAAAATGGTCGTCGTCACAGCTCTGGGAGCGCTCTCAACCGGCGGAGAGCTGGCAGAGCGGACGCAGCCTGCAAGAAAGGCGCTCAGCACCAACGGGACAGCCCAGATCACACGTCGCACTTTTCACTCGCCACTTATCACCTATTCTTTTTCACTCGTTACTCTTTACTCACTCGTCACTAAATCTCATACAGTTCGCCGTACTTTTCGCGCAAGTAATGGATATAAGGCTCAATCGAGATCGGGCCACCGGTGATGCGCTGAACCAGCTCCTCGGCCGTGTACTTGCGCCCATGCCGGTAGATATTCTCGATCAGCCAGGCGTGCAGGGTATCGAATTTACCCTGCCGCATGTCGTCCGGGATCTCAGGGTGCGTTTCGAGCGCCGCGGCGTAGAACTGTGCGCCCAACACATTACCCAATGTGTAGCCCTGGAAAACGCCGCCGATGAGGCCTGCAAACCAATGGTCATCTTGCAGTACGCCGTCGCAGTCATCTGGAGCACGGAGTCCAAAATCCGCCTGGAAGCGTTCGTGCCAGGCCTCGGGCAGGTCTTTGACTGCCAGCTTGCCCTCCAGCATTTGCAACTCGAAGTCGAAGCGCAGCATGATGTGCAGGTTGTAGGTTACCTCGTCAGCGTCGGCGCGGATGAGTGAACACTCGACTTTGTTGACGGCGCGGTAGAAGGTCTCCAGGGAGACACCCTCAAGCTGTTCGGGGAAGGTTATCTGCAGCTCAGGGTAGAAGTATTTCCAAAAGCTGCGACTGCGCCCGATCACGTTCTCCCACAAGCGGGATTGCGATTCGTGGACTCCGGCCGAGGTGCCGCTGCCCAGCGGTGTGGCCTCGTAGGCCTTGTCAATGCCTTGCTCGTACATGGCATGGCCGGCCTCGTGGATGGCGCTGAACAGGCAATCCCCCAGCCAGTTCTCCTGGACGCGGGTCGTAATGCGCACATCACCAATGGAAAATTCGGTAGTGAAAGGGTGGGGAGTCTTGTCCATTCGGCCACGGGTGTAATCGTAGCCCAGACGCTTGATGATCAACTCTGAAACGGCCATCTGACCCGCGTCGGGATAGTGCTTCTTCAGGCAGGCATCGTCCGCTGGAGCCTGCGAGGTGATGGCCTGGACGATCGGTACCGTCCTCTCGCGCAGTTCAGTGAACAGGGCGCGCACCGAGGCGACCTTCATGCCATAATCGGCAATGTCAATCAATGGATCGGCGATGTGCTCGTAACCGGGGAAGAAGTTCGCCATTTCGCGGCTCAGGTCGAGCGTCTTTTCGAGCAGCGGGCGGAGGCGGGCAAAGTCATTGGCCGGACGCGCCTCCGTCCATGCCTGGTAGGAGGCGGCGCCGTGGGCAGAAAAACGTCCCACGAACTCAGGCGGGACTTTGATGGCGCGTTCGTAGTCGCGGCGTGTCACGCGGATCAGGCTGGCCTCGTCGGAATCATAGGGCAGGCTTTCTTCGTAGGGTCGCAATTCGTCCAACAGTCTGCCGACCGCCGGATCAATGAATTTTTCCTGCGAGAGTTTCGTAAGCGAGGCTATCTGGCGGCCGCGCGCTTCCGCGCCGCCGGGCGGCATGTAGGTGGCTTGATCCCAGCCTAACACAGCGGCAGCATTATTCAAGTCAGAGATTTCGGCTAAGCGAGCTTTGAGAGCGGCGAGTTTGGTTTCCATTCCGAGCCCGAGAATATCCTTATCGTAAAGTTTGGGATGAAAAACTCCTCCAACACCATTCCACTGGAGGCGTGGGGGCGCAGGAAGTTGGGACGCGGAACATGGTTAATTTTTACCTAATAATTTCTTTGATGATAGAAAACAAGGGTTCAAAATCTTTAAATTCTGATTTTGGCAAAGATGGAACGATCTCAAATGCAAAGGCGTCTTTACCGCCCTCAATGCTACGTAAACCATCAAGCGGGGCATTAAGAGTAAGTTGTCCTTTTGGAATTTGTACGTGTTTATTTTTTATAAGAGTGAAGAATTGAAAATCGGGTTCTTTAACTATTAGCCCACGGCCGTCTGGGGTTCGCTGACTAATTGTTGAATCTGAAAACAAGAATTCAATACAAAGGTTTTCATGATCGGCATAGCTTTGTCTTGTTGGCGGTATCGGGAGTAATAAAGCAAAAGCAAAACCATTTTCATGCTTCTTTATATCCTCGCGATCGCTCCATGTCTTGAAATTTCTTGACAGCTTGTTGAAGTTCTTAATGCCTTCTTGGTCACGATCAAAAATGGCTATTACTATTTTCTCATCACGAGGATGTATAGATTCAATCATGGAGGCTAAAGAATCTGACCCTCCAGCTCCCCCAGAAGTGGTACCTCCTGTAGTATCTGCATCACGAATTATGATAAGTTGTTCAGCGTTTGAATAAAGTTTGTTCCATGCGACCCCAAGGATTTGGGCATCTGTCTTGCCTTCTGTAAGAATCATTGGACACCGAGAATCTTGAATTTCTAGTTGAAGGTTCTTTATTGTCTCTGTTAGGCTATTCAATTGTGCTGTCTGTCTTACATATTCTTCATGAAGATTCTCTTGAATTTTCATAAAGCCCATTTCGGTGTTCAATAACGCTCT
>Ga0315289_10008597_pt1 | contig 14744 bp, 10 predicted proteins | sample YL17G11_40_MG_FD_203452 | JGI IMG/M metagenome (GOLD analysis project Ga0315289, IMG submission 203452) | Sediment microbial communities from Yellowstone Lake, YNP, Wyoming, USA - YL17G11_40 | ecosystem: Environmental > Aquatic > Freshwater > Lake > Sediment | place: USA: Wyoming | collected...
GGCCTGCGGGACTGGAAGTCCCGCGCGGCCCGAGAGGACGCCCCACCATCACCGGACGCTACTGCGGGTTGCACGGCGCAGCCTCCGGAACCAAGCCCCCGGTGTAGATCTGCTTGACCACTTCCTCGATGGGCTGCTCCTCGATGGCGATGTCGATAGCTTCCACGGCGATGACCACCTGGCGGATGACGTCGGCGGTGGAGCGCGCCTCCCGGTCGAAGGCCAGCCGGTAAGTCAGCTCGCCGAGCTTCTCGCGGCGTGTGCCGGGAATCTCCAGCCGCTCGAAGCGCTGGGCCTGCTCGCGGTCCTTGAGGTCGAACTTGACCGTGGTCTCGCGCCAGAGCTGCCGGGTCAGGTCGGCCAGCGGGCCGTCGTAGAGCAGGCGGCCGCGGTCGATGATCATCAGGCGCTGGCAGAGTTGCTCGATGTCGGAGAGATCATGCGTGGTCAGCAGCACCGTGGTGCCGAACTCCCGGTTGACCTGGCGCAGGAAAACGCGGATGTGGTCCTTGGCCACGATGTCCAGGCCGATGGTGGGCTCGTCCAGGAACAACAGCGGCGGGTTGTGGAGCAGCGCGGCGGCCAGGTCGCAGCGCATGCGCTCGCCCAGGCTCAGCTTGCGCACCGGCGTGTGCAGGTAGCGGCCCAGCTCGAGGATCTGGTCGAACTGCCGCATGCGGGCGTCGTAGTCGCCGTCCGGGACGCCGTAGATCTTCTTGAGCAGGCGGAAGGACTCGATCACCGCGATGTCCCACCACAACTGCGTGCGCTGGCCAAAGACCGCGCCGATGCTGCGGGTGTAGCGGGCGCGCTCGCGAAAGGGAACAAAGCCGTTGGCGCGCACCACCCCGGAAGTCGGCGCCAGGATGCCGGTCAGCATCTTGATGGTGGTGGACTTGCCGGCGCCGTTGGGCCCGATGTAACCCACCATTTCGCCGGGCGCGATGCGGAAGGCGATCGAGTCCACCGCCCGCACCGTCCGGTAGTCGCGCACGAAGAGATTCTGGAGGGCGCCCCAGAGGCCTTCCCGGCGCTCGAAGGTCCGGAAGTGTTTGACCAGGTTCTCGACTTCGACGGTCCCGCGCATGGCCGGCTCAGTTCAGGCGCCAGCAGCGGTAGAGCGTATCGCGCTGCCTGGGGACAAAGCCGGCGTCGCGGATGATGCGGCGCAGCTCCTCCTCGGTGGCGCGGTTGGCCACCCCGGTGGCCCGCACCACGTTCTCCTCGATCATGATACTGCCCACGTCATTGGCGCCGAAGCGCAGCGCCACCTGGCAGATCTTCAGGCCCTGGGTCACCCAGGAGGCCTGGAGGTTGTCGATGTTCTCCAGATACAGGCGCGAGACGGCCAGGGTCTTCAAGTAGTCCACCGCGGTCACCTCCTCGGTGACCACCCGGCCTAAAGCCGTGCGGCGGTGCTGGAAGGTCCAGGGGATGAAGGCGGTGAAGCCGCCGGTTTCCTCCTGAAGGCGGCGGATGGCCTCCAGATGGTTGACGCGCTGCGCGAGGGTCTCCCCGCAGCCGAACATCATGGTGGCGGTGCTGCGCAGTCCCAACTGGTGCGCCACGCGGTGGACCTCGAGCCACTCGGCGGTCGAGCACTTCAGGCGCGAGATGCGCCGCCGGACCTCGTCGTCGAGGATTTCCGCCCCGCCGCCGGGGATCGAGTCCAGGCCGGCGTCCCGGAGGCGCGCGATGGTGTCGCGCAGGCTGAGGCCGCTCACCTGGGCGATGTTGAGGATCTCGGGCGAGGAGAAGCAGTGCAGGTGGACGCGGAAACGCTCTTTGGCCGAGCGGAGCAGATCCTCGTACCAGTCGATCTTCAGTCCCGGGTGCAGGCCGCCCTGCATCAGGATGCCGGTGCCGCCCAGCTCGAGCGTCTCCCGGATCTTCTGGCAGAGCGTCTCGCGGTCCAGGACGTAAGACTCGGCGTGATCCGGCGGGCGCCAGAAGGCGCAGAAGGTGCAGGCGTCGGTGCAGACGTTGGTGTAGTTGATGTTGCGGTCGATGATGTACGTGGCGACGCCCTCGGGATGGAGCTTCTGGCGGACGGCGCCGGCGGCCATGCCGGCGGCGATCAGGTCCGGGCCCGCGAGCAGCTCCAGTGCCTCCTCACGCCTGAGCATGGGCCTCCAGTTCGCGGGCGTGCTCGAGGAACAGCCGCAGCCCCTCGTACTCCCGCTCGCCGTGCAAGTGGACGATGCGACGGCTCAGGTAGTCGCGCACCAGGTCCTCGCACAGGCCGCGCCGCGGGGCCTCCCGAAGCACGATGTCCTCCAACTGCGCGAGGCCGAAGCGGCAGGAACTCAAGAACGCCGGGGCCAGTGCCGGAGCCAGCGATTTCTCGCGGCAGGCCCACACCGCGAACACCATAGGCAGGCCGGTCATCTCGGTCCACTCCTGGCCCAGGTCCAGCACGCGATAGGGCAGCGCGTCCAGGTTCAGCCGCAGCGCCGGGTCGCCGATCAGCACGGCGGCGTCGGCGCCTTCCAGCATGGCGTCGAGATCCGGCGGCAGGGACTGTAGCCGGGGGCTAACGCCGTAGCGCCGCAGGAGCACCACCTGCGCCAGCACCACCGACGTGCGCGAACTGGCATCGGCTGCCAGGGTTTGTATGCTCCGCGGTTCCACCTTGGAGACCAGCAGGATGCTGCGCACCCGGCCGCAGGAGGCTACGCCGGCTCCCGGAATCAACTCCAGCGGCTGCCGCGCCAGCTCGATGGACGGCGCCAAGCCAATCTCCGCCGCGCCGCTGGCCAGCCGCTCGGCGCACTCCGAGGGCACCGCGAACTGGAGCTCAAACAGGCCACGTTCGGCTCCGTGGAGCATCCCCCAGACCAGCGGAACCGAATTCAGGTAGCTGACCGCGCAGACGCGCAACCGCAACCGCGGCGAAGCTTCGGGGTTCAACATTTTAGTCTAGCATGCTGGCGCTGGTACACTTGAGGTTGGAGTCATCACTGGCCGCCATGAGAACCTTCACTCTATCTGTGCGAATCGCCGCCTGTCTGTGCGCGGTGGTGTTGCTCGTCGCCGGGCTCGACGCGCAGGTCACCCTCAACCCGAATCCCTCGCGCGCGATCGGCCACAACTGGACGGTGCCAAAATCCACCGCGCCCAACCTGGTCGAGGGCCGCGAGTTCAACAGTCCTCATGCCGTCGCCATCGACGCGCGGGCCAACCCGCCCATCCTGTACGTGAGCGACCTCGGGAACAACCGCGTGCTGGCCTGGCGTAACATCTCCAGCGCCCGCGAGGGCGCCTTCGCCGACCTGGTGATCGGCCAGCGGGACAAGTTCTCGACCTGGGCCTGGGGCCCCGGGACCCCCGCTTACCGCAGCGGGCTGACGGCTCCCGGCGGCCTGACGGTGGATGCCCAGGGCAACCTGTACGTGGTGGATACCGGCAACAACCGGATCCTGCGCTTTCCCAAGCCCTTCGAGCAGCCGGAAGATGCGCTGATCCCGGATCTGGTCATCGGGCAAACCAGCCTGAACACGAACGCTCCCAACACGGGCGGGCTCTCCGCCAGCACGATCGCGGTCAACACGGGCAGCAAGCTCTACCGCACCGCGCTGGGCTTTGACGGCCTGGGGAATCTCTACTTCACCGACGCGGGCAACCATCGCGTGCTGCGCTATCCCTCCCACGTGCTGGGAACCGGGGCCGCCAACGGCCCGGCTGCGGACATCGTGCTGGGCCAGACGGACCTCGGCAGCAACACGCCGCTCAAGATCGACGCGCCGTCGCAGGTCAACAAGAACGGTCTGAACTCGCCGGGCGGTTTGGCCCTCAGCCCGACGCACGTGTTCGTCTCCGACGGCTTGAGCCGGGTGCTGGCCTACCCGCTGCCCAGCTTCATCGGGCAGGCCGCCTCGCGGATCCTGGGCTACCTGCCGAGGATCCAGGGGCAGCCCGCCCCGCCGGCCGTCAACGAGACCGAGTTCAGCACTCCGGAGGGGATCATCGTGATCGGCGGCGCCCCGGCCGTCTGCGATCTCGGCAACAACCGCATCCTGGTGTTTGAGACCGTGGACAAGTGGCCCCTCGAGGCGAGCGAGTTCTCGCCCAAGGCCCGGTGGGTCATCGGGCAGCGGGACATGTTCACCCGCAAGGCCAGCGCCGGCAATAACGGGCTGAGCGGACCCGTGCATGGCGTCTTCTTCAATGACGAGCTCTACGTGAGCGACACCTACAACCACCGGGTGCTGGTGTTTCCGCAGCAGTCGGCCTCGCCGCCGACCTTCACTACGGCGTCCCGCGTGGCGGGCCAGCTCGGCATGGACTTCAACGCCGTCAACCTCATCGAGGGCAAGGAACTGTTCCTGACCGGCGCGCTGGGGGCCCGGGCCGGACTGGCCATCGACACGAAGTCCGCTCCGCCGCGCCTGTACATCGCGGATACCTACAACAACCGCGTGCTGGGCTTCCTCGACGCGCGCAAAGTCAAGACCGGCGACCGGGCGGACCTGGTGATCGGCCAGTCCGACCCGTACCGCTCCGGCATCAACTACCCGTATAGCGATGCCACCTTGCTGGGGGATCTGGGCCTGTTTCTGCCTACCGGGGTGGTGGTGGACTCGAACGGCGATCTCTTCGTGGCCGACAGCGGCAACGCTCGGGTGCTGCGCTTCCCGAGGCCGTTCAACCAGTCCGGATTGCAGCGCGCCAACCTGGTCCTGGGTCAGTCCAGCTTCAGCATCAAGGTGACCGATCCCTCCTCACGGACCACGGCCGCTCCGTACGCGCTGGCGTTTACCGCCGGTGGCCACCTGCTGGTTTCCGACTCCGCCCACAACCGCGTGCTGATGTTCAAGCGCCCCCAGGGTGGCGACTTCACGAATGGCCAGACGGCCGCGGCCAAGATCGGCCAGCCGGACTTCACTTCCGTGGCTCCCGGGCAGTCGGCGGGCGGGGTTCCCGCTCCGGTGAACCGCTTCAACGGCCCACGGGGCATCAGTTTGGACAGTTCCGACCGCCTGTACGTGGCGGACACCGGCAACAGCCGGGTGCTCATCTTCGGGCCGGTGTACGCGCTGACGGCCGACGACCCTGGCCCTTCCGCGGTGCTCACCTTGAGCGGATTGAGAACCCCGACCGACGTGTTTGTCAGCCAGGCCACGGGCGAGATTTGGGTGGCGGACGCGGGGAACAATCGCGCGCTGCGCTACCCGCACTTCGACCTGCTGCCCGCCCGGGACTACAAGTTCGAGCTTTCGATTCCGAGTGCGGCTCCGCTGGCGGTGTGGCTGGACCCTTATGGCAACCTGCTGATGGCCGACAGCTACAACCGGGTGGCCATCTACTATCCGGCGGCGGTGGCCTCCAACGCCGCCAGCTTTGTCACCGCCTTCACCCGGCCGCTGTCGCCGGGAGTGATCGCCTCGCTGTTCCCCATGGGCGTCCAGTTTGGGACGGAAACCAAGTCTTTCGACCAGCTCCCCAATCCGGTGCCGTTGCCCAAGACGCTCGCCGATACCCAGCTCCTGTTCAATGACGAGCCGGCGCCGCTGTACTTCGTCTCGCCGGGCCAGATCAACTTCCTGGTCCCCATGCGCGCCCCCACCTCCGGGAACGCCGACGTGGTGGTGCTGCGGGCCTCCACGGGCCAGATCCTGGCCAGCGGGCCAGTGCCCATGGGCATGGCCTCCCCGGCGCTGTTCACCTCCAGCCGCACCGGCACGGGCCTGGTGGCGGCCCTCAATCAGGACAACTCCGTCAACTCGGCTGCCAGCGCCGCCGGCCGCGGCGAGGTCATCCAACTGTTCTGCACGGGCCAGGGTTTCGTCGAGGGGGCGCCGCCGGACGGTGATATGGCCTCCGGACTGACCCCCACCAGCGAGAAACCGCGCGTGTGGATTGAGGGATCATCGTCGGACGCACAGGGCTACGTCCCGGACGAGAACATCCAGTACTCGGGCTTGGCGCCCGGGCTGATCGGGGTCTGGCAGATCAACGTGAAGATCCCCAACCAGACCGCGCCGGGCAACCGCGTGATCTTCTTGCAGATGAAGAGCATCAACAGCTCGCCCCCGCGCACGCAGATCGCGGTGAGGTAGGAGTCGCGCCTGCGCGACCCCTACTCCACCCAGACGCGGACTTCGTTGCTGCGGCGGCCGCCGATGACGATGGCGAGCGGCTGTGGGCCGGGGGCTAGGCCGGCAGGGACGCGTGCGTTGACCTGGTAGAGGCCCAGCCAGCCGGGGGCGAGCCCGCGGTAGCTGATTTCGGGGGCCGGGATTGACCCGATGAAGACCTGGGGGGCGAGGTCGGTCTGCTGGTAACCTGAGGCTGGGTGGACCGGGCCCAGGCCGGTGGCGTAGATCTCGACAAAGTTGCCGACCACCCGAACTGCTCCCAGATTGGTGGCCGGGTCGAAGAAGATGCCGGGAGAGACGGCCTCGACCGGCACGCGCACCGTGGCCGAAGCGCCGAGCGGCGTCGAGACCACCACATCGGCGGTGCCCTCCGGCAGTCCGGCAGGCGCCAGGAAGTTGATTTGCAGGTCGCTCACGTAGATCAGCGGCGCGGGCGTCCCGTTCAGGGTGACGGTGACGCCGGCCAGTGTCTGCGGCCAGAGGAGTCGCGCCACGGCCGTCTTTCCGGCCGCCAGATTCGCCCCGAAGACCGTGCCCAGTGAGCCGGGAGAAAGCCCCGGCCGGTAGGACGCCGCGTTGACCACGCCCTCCGCCGCCACCCAGGGCCGGCCCAGCGCCGAAACCGTCGCCGCGCCCGCGGGCCCGCCGCCTTCGAGCGACGCCGTCAACTGGTGGAGCGGGCCGGTCCCCGGCGTCCAGCGGAAGCTCACCGTTCCATCCTCGGCGGTGACGCCGGAGGCGGGAGTGACCGTACCGCCGGAGGTGACCGTGGCGCGCACGCGCAGGCCCGCGTACGGCAGTTCGTTCGTATCCACCGCCGCCACTACTACCGGCGCCGGCAGCGGCGCGCCCGGTGTGGCCGTCTGCTTGTCGCCGGCCACCACCGCCAGCCTCACTTCCGCCGCCGAGCGTGCCACCTGGAGGCGCAAGTGGACCGTGTCGTAGCGGGTGTCCGCCGGCGTGGCCACCAGCTCCTCCACGCCGGGCCGTAGCCCCGTGATGGTGAACGCGGCTCCGGTCGCCCCGGCCGGGATCGTCACCGAGGCGGGAACGCTCACCAAGCCGTTCAGCGCCCGCAGATCCACGGTCAGGTTGGCCTCGGCCGGGCGCTCCAGCGCCAGCGAGGCGGGCGCCGCGGCTCCCGCCACCACGCCGGCGGCCGGGAAAGTGGAAACCCGCACGGCGCGGCGCAACGCGGTGTCCGCCCAGGCTCGCGCGCTGGTGGCTTGGCGGTAGTAGGTCTCGAATTCCCGGCGGAACCGGTCGGTCTTCTCCAGATCTGCGGCGGAGGGCTCGGCGCCGGCCGCCGCGATCAGGATGAAGGCGAAGCGGAAGCGGCGCTGCGCCACGGTGTGATCCGGGGTGCGGCGCCCCTCGGCCCGGGCGACCTCCTCGAGAGCGACATCGCGGCGGTTGCCGTAGAAGCTCACGCCCACTTGCGGGTGACGCTCGACAGAAGCGCTGGCTTGGGTCACCAGGAAGGTGCCCGGCACCTCCTCGGGGGCGCGCAGGCCCATCAGGTACTGGTCCAAGGGCGAGAAGCCTTCGGTGACGGCGATGGTGGTGAAGCGCGGCACGGCGGCGGGCTCGGTCTCCCACCGGTCGCGGATGCGGTTGCCCTCCAGCAACGAGGCTTCCGAGTTGAAGGTGAAGGCCCAGTGGGCCAACTGGTAGCCCAGCATGGGCCGCGCGCCCTCGTCCCGCGGGTCGCGGATGCTGGCGTAGGCCAGAAACAAGTGCCCGGCCTCGTGCGCCAGCACGGTGAGCGGCGTGTCGCGGCTCAACTGTCGCGAGGGGACGATCTGGTTAGGGTCGTTGGGGAACTGCGCCAGCGGGCCCATGTTGAGCACCGACCGCAGGCGGCGAGAGGAGCCGAACTCCGCGCCCGCGTCGATGGGCAGGTCGCCGAAACCGCGGTCCCGGTTGCGCACCGTCATCTCGTAGGAGACCGCCGTCTCGCCGGCCGAGATGCCCAGGCTGTTGTAGAACACCAGGTAGTCGTAGGCGTCCTCGTGCGTGGCGTAGAACTTCTGCGCCGCCGTGACCAGGTCGATCTCGTTGTCGCGGCCGAAGCGCTCCGCCACCGTCGCGGAGTATTCCTGGCTGCTGGCGGCGAGGAAGGTCACCACCGCGGTGGAGCCCTGAAGCCGTCCCGGCGAGAGGCCCACGATGGCGCTGGTGGTGTTGATGCCGGCGTAAGCGAACTCGATAAGCCCGCTGGCGAACAGGCGGATCTGAAACGTCTGCGCCGGCCCTAGGCCCACATCGCGGTACTCGGGCACCGCCCCCCAACTGACCACGAAGCGGTCCGCGCCGGTGAGCACCGTCACGCCGCGGCCGGACACCGACGGATCCAGGTCGCGAAACAGCGCGGAGATGCGCGGCGGCCCGGCCGTCATGCGGCCCAGGGAGCGCTCCGTGGAGGCGGTGTCCGCGGCCGTGAAGGTCAGGTTGCCGTCGGAGTTGACCCAGACCTGCTGGTAGGAGGCGCCGAAGAAGGGGAAGGCGAAGGGGAGCGCCACCTGGCGGGCGTCGTCGTCCTCGAGCCCGTCGAGGCGCGCCCCGGCCGAGGCTGCCGAGGCGTCGTAGGAGTCCTCCCAGACGGCGAAGCGGTAGCGGCTGGCGCCGGCCGCAGTGGGCGTAAAGGCGAGCGTCCGGCGGTCCAGATTGAACTCGTTCAGCCGCGCCACCACGCCGTCGCCGTCGTCGATGACGGCAATCTCGCCCATGTCCTTGGAGGCGGCGGGCGTCCCGGGGCGCACGGCTCGCAGCAGGGCGTACGGGCGGCGCTGCCTCTCGGCCTGGCGGTGGAGATGAAGCTGCTCGGCGAGTTTCTCGCGCGTCGTGCCGCACAGAGTGGGGATCTGGCGCGCGGGGACGGCGCCGGCGGCGAGCAGCCAGATCGAGAGGAGCCCAGAGAACTTGCGCATGAGACGAGTCTCTTTCCATTGTAAGACACGGGTCTGGAGGCTCAGGTTTCTATGTCTTTCTGCACCAACTGCGGCGGCCAGGTGGGCGGCGAAAGCCGCTTCTGCCCGAACTGCGGCGCGCCGCTGGGGGCCGCGGCGGCGGCGCCCGCGCCCCTGGTGGTAGCCGAGCCGCTCGAGTACTCGATCCACGGCGACAACTTGCAGGTGGCCCGCATCCGGCTGAAGGCGGGGCAGGAGATCTACGCCGAGGCCGGCAAGATGGTCTACAAGACGACTAACATCGCCTTCGTGAAGCGGATCGGCGCCGGCTTCCTCGGCGGGGAAGGGCTGTTCCTGGCCACGCTGACCGGGCCCGGCAGGAGGGGGAGGTGGAACTGGCGGCGGGCGGCTCGCCGCCGGGCCAGAACCGCTTCTGGCTGCACGTCACGGTGCGTGACACCGGCGCCGGGATGACGCCCGAGCAACTGGAAGGGGCGTTTCAACCCTTCCGGCAACGGGAAGGGGGCCTGGCCCGCAACCACGCGGATCTGGGATTGGGCCTGGCCGTGGTCGAGAAGCTCCTGCGGCTCATGCGCGGGGAGATTGCTGTGCGCAGCGAGCCCGGGCGGGGCAGCGTGGTCAGCGTGCGGATCCCTCTGCGGGCCACCGAGAGGCAGGCCGTGCGGGTACCGCCGCCAGGGCACTAGCCTGGGGGGCTGGCGCTCACGCCACCGCAGGGCGGGCCAACCCCGCCTGAGAAGCCCGGCCTACTACCGCATGAAGCCTACGAAAGTCACCAGCAGGGCGCGCCAGGTGCGCAACGCTTCCCCGATGTACTCGGGGCGGACGCCGCCCTCCAGGTCCACGTCCATCTCCAGGCAGACGTCGTTGTCCTTGTCCAGGTAGGCCCTCCCAAACCTCTTCTGCCGGTTCCACTGGTTGACCTGATCCACCGGGGGCTTGGCCGAGAAGCCCGCGAAGAACTGGATGCTCTGCGCTCTTCCGCCCTCCACTTTGTAGAAGAAAATCAGGCTGCGGAAGCTCTCCACATAGAACTTGATCATCGGCTCACCGCGGGAGTCCGAAGTGAGCTCGCAACTGAAGCCGGAATCCTTCAGCAAGCTCTCCATCTCCGGCCCGCTGATCGAGTCGTAGTAGTCCCGCCGCTTCGTTTCGGTCCCGAACAGACCCATATGTTTCACCTCCGTGAGCGCCCACGGCTTCACCTCTCGCCGCACGACACGGCTTTTACAATACCACGGATCGGTCCCCGAAATCCAGATGCCCCTCCCGGCGGGGGGGCGCTTTCCGGCGCAGGTGTCTGCCCTGGTCCGGCCAAGGGTAGAATGGGAGGAACAGGCCCCCATGCTTGACGTCATACTGGCCAAGATCTTCGGCACCAAGAACGAGCGCGAGCTCAAACGCCTGCTCCCCCTGGTGGACGCCATCAACGCGCCGGGAGAGGCTATGCCGCAGCTCTCGGACGCGGAGCTGGCCCACAAGACCGTCGAGTTCCGCGCGCGGCTGGCCGAGGGGGCCGCCCTCGAGGACCTGCTGGTGGAGGCCTTCGCGGTGGTGCGCGAGGCCGGCCGGCGGACGCTGAACATGCGCCACTTCGACGTGCAGTTGCTCGGCGGCATCGTGCTGCACCGGGGCAAGATCGCCGAGATGAAGACCGGCGAGGGCAAGACCCTGGTGGCCACCCTGCCGGTCTACCTGAACGCCCTGGAGCGCAAGGGCGTGCACGTGGTGACGGTCAACGATTACCTGGCCAAGCGCGACGCGGAGTGGATGGGCCAGATCTACTCGCTGCTGGGCATGTCGGTGGGGGTGATCGTCCACGACCTGGACGACGACGAGCGCCGGCAGGCTTACGCCTGCGACATCACCTACGGCACCAACAACGAGTTCGGCTTCGACTACCTGCGCGACAACATGAAGTTCCGCCTGGAGGACTGCGTGCAGCGCGGGCACCACTACGCCATCGTGGACGAGGTGGACTCCATCCTGATCGACGAAGCGCGCACGCCGCTGATCATCTCCGGCGCCAGCGAGGAGTCCACGGACAAGTACTACAGGGTCAACCGCATCATCCCCAAGCTGGTGCGGGGCGAGGTCATCGAGGGCAAGGAGCCGGGCGAGAAGTACACCACCGGCGACTACACCGTCGAGGAGAAGCACCGCACCGTTGCGCTCACCGAGGAGGGCGTGGGCAAGGTCGAGAGGCTGCTGGGGCTGGCCAACCTCTACGATCCGGACAGCCTCGAGTGGAACCACCACGTGCAGCAGGCCCTGCGCGCCCACGTGCTGTACCACCGCGACAAGGACTACGTGGTCAAGGACGGCCAGGTGATCATCGTGGACGAGTTCACCGGGCGGCTGATGCCCGGCCGGCGCTGGAGTGACGGCCTGCACCAGGCGGTGGAGGCCAAGGAAGGCGTCAAGATCGAGCGGGAAAACCAGACCCTGGCCACGGTCACCTTTCAGAACTACTTCCGCATGTACCGCAAGCTGGCCGGCATGACCGGCACGGCGGAGACCGAGGCGGCGGAGTTTCAGAAGATCTACAACCTGGACGTGGTGGTGGTCCCCACCAACCGGACGCTGATCCGCATCGAGAACTCGGACATCGTCTACCGCACCGAGGAAGAGAAATTCCGCAACGCGGCCCGGGAGATCCAGGCCTGCCACGAGCGCGGGCAGCCCGTGCTGGTGGGCACCATCTCGGTGGAGAAGTCCGAGAGGCTGGCGGCCACCCTCAAGCGCATGGGCGTCAAGCACGAGGTGCTCAACGCCAAGCACCACGAGCGCGAGGCCACCATCGTGGCGCAGGCCGGTCGCAAAGGGGTGATCACGGTCTCGACCAACATGGCGGGTCGCGGCACCGACATCCTGCTGGGCGGCAACCCGGAGTTCATGACCAAGGAGTACTGCCTGAAGGACAAGCTGGCCGAGCCGCTGCCCAAGGAGCAGGAGACCTTCGTCAGCGACGAGCACTACTACTACTTCCACCAACTGGGCCAGTTCTACCGCGTGCCGCGCGCCCGCTGGGACGAGATTTTCGCCCGCTACAAGGCCCAGACGGACCGGGAGCACGACGAGGTGGTGGCCCTGGGCGGGCTGCACATCGTGGCCACCGAGCGGCACGAGGCGCGCCGCATCGACAACCAGCTTCGCGGGCGCGCCGGCCGCCAGGGCGACCCGGGCAGCTCGCGCTTCTACCTGTCCTTGCAGGACGACCTGCTGAGGATCTTCGGCGGCGAGCGCATCCAGAACCTGATGCTGCGGCTGGGCATGGAAGAGGACGTGCCCATCGAGTCGCGGCTGATCACCAAGCGCATCGCCGCCGCGCAGAAGGCCGTCGAGGCCCAGAACTTCGCCGCCCGCAAACACCTGCTCGAGTACGACGACGTCATGAACAAGCAGCGCCTGAAGGTTTACGGCCAGCGGCGGCGGCTGCTGGAGGGCGAGGACCAGAAGGAGCGGGTGCTGGAGGTGGTCCGCGGCAGCGTGGCCTCCTTCCTCGACGCGCGCTGCCCGGAGAAGGCCCACCCCACCGCCTGGGACGTGACCGGGCTCCAGACCGATGTCTTGAGCCAGTTCGGGGTCAAGATCATGCCGCAGGAGCTGGCCGGCATGGGCCGCGAGCAGATGGAGGAGACCATCTACCAGCGGTTGTGCGAAACCTACGCGCGCAAGGAAGTTTTGGTTGGCGCCCAGGTCATGCGCGCCACCGAGTGCATGATCATGCTGCACGTCATCGACAACCAGTGGAAGGACCATCTGCTGTCGATGGACCACCTCAAGGAAGGCATCGGGTTGCGGGGCTACGGCCAGAAGGACCCGCTGGTCGAGTACAAGAAGGAGTCTTACGTGCTGTTCCAGGAGATGGAGCAGCGCATCGCCGACGAGACCATCCGTTACTTGTTCTTCCTCCAGGTGGCCGACGACCGGCGGCCCGCCTTGCCCTTCGCCGCCCAGGAGGACGAAGAGGAGGAGGAGCCGGAAGCCGTCGCCGCCGTGAGCGCCCAACAGCGCCAGGCCGCGCAGGCCTCGCTGCTGGACTTCACCCGCAACATCCAGCGCAAGAAGGAGCGCGAGCTGGCGGAACTGCAATTCGTGGGCGGGGACTCGAGCTCGGCGACGCGCAAGGCGCCCGCGCGGTCCTCGAAGGTGGGCCGCAACGAGCCCTGCCCCTGCGGCAGCGGAAAGAAGTACAAGAAATGCTGCGGAGCGTGAGAGGGTTGGTGGGGGGTGGTTGGTGGTTGGTCGTGCTGGCGGCCGCCCCGTCGTGGGCGGGTATCTGGCCGGACCAGCTCGGCGGTTTCACCAAGGCGGCCGCCGCGCCGGCGGCGCTGACCGACAAGGCCTTATGGGGGGAATACGGCCTGGACCAGGCGGAGCAGGCAACCTATGCCGCGGGCGACAAGAAGTTCACCGCCACGGCCTTCCGGTTGAGGGACTCGACCGGAGCTTTCGCCGCCTTCCAGTGGCAGCGGCCGGCGGCGGCGCGACGCACGAAGCTGGCCGATTTGGCCGTCGAGACCGAGGAGACCGTGCTAGTGGCCTGGGGCAACTATCTGCTTCGATTCGACGGTTGGAAGCCGCAAGCTGTTGACTTGGGACCACTTATTGACCGCCTTCCAAAGCTCGAGAAGTCTTCCTTGCCCACCCTGGCCGGCTACCTGCCCGCCGAGAACCTGGTCCCCAACTCCGAGCGCTACATTCTCGGGCCCGCCTCCCTGGACCGCTTCCGGCCGGGCATTCCGCCGTCGGTGGCGGCCTTCCACATGGGCGCCGAGGCTCAACTGGGCCGGTACGGCAGCGGCCAGCAGGCGATGGACCTGGCGATCTTCTCCTACCCCACCCCGCAGATCGCCAGGGACCAGTTGGCGGCCTTCCGAAAGCTGTCCGGCGCCATGGCCAAGCGCAGTGGGCCGCTGGTGGCGGTGATGGTCTCGCCTGCGAACGCGGACGCAGCCGAAAGGCTTTTGGCTCTAGTAAGATACCAGGCCTCGGTCACCCTGACCGAGAACGTTCCCACCCGCCGCGAGAACCTCGGCGAACTGATCCTCAACATCTTCGTGCTGACCGGTATCCTGTTGGCTTTCTGTACGATGGCAGGGCTGGCCTACGGAGGGCTCCTCACGCTTCAGCGCCGCTGGCGGGGCGGGGGCGCTTCCGCGGACCCGATGATCATGCTCCACCTCGAGGACAGGTAAGCCGTCTTTTTTCTTTCGATTGGACTGGAAACGGCCCAGCTGGAGGGGTCCGCCAGGGCGCTTTCCGCGCTCCTGAGTAAAAAGCCAACAGTGGGCAAGTCTTTGTTTTAGAGCGACTTGCGACTCAGACGGCCGTTTCCGCTTTTTCCCTTGATTTAAGGGGCGGGGTGCAATAAGATCCAATCACGGGTTCTGACGGTTGCAGTTCCGTCGGGCACGATTCTCCCATTGAACATCGCCCTGGTAGAACAGGGACAAAGATGCTCACCTCCCCCAGCGAGGTGGGCATTTCTATTTAGGGGGAACCCAGACCGCTGCGCGCGCGGTACCTCCAGTACCTGGAAGACCGGACCAGTACGAATTCCTGCCGCAGGCCTTGCCAGAAGCCCCGCGATCGTGTACACTGGACTTCTTCTGTCTAGTGTGCCGTCCCATTTAATTCTTTACAGCGGCGCACCTTGTCCAGAATAACATCGGCCGTGGCCTTCCAGATGAACGGTTTCGGATCGCCGTTC
>Ga0315289_10008599_pt1 | contig 14743 bp, 27 predicted proteins | sample YL17G11_40_MG_FD_203452 | JGI IMG/M metagenome (GOLD analysis project Ga0315289, IMG submission 203452) | Sediment microbial communities from Yellowstone Lake, YNP, Wyoming, USA - YL17G11_40 | ecosystem: Environmental > Aquatic > Freshwater > Lake > Sediment | place: USA: Wyoming | collected...
ATTTTAATATCTTTTGTTAAAATCTATATCGACATTTTTTCTAACATATTCGTCTCGAATTACCACATCATTTCTACCTAAAAAATATTTTCTCACCTCATCTAATGATTTATCCATCACATTGGCAAAGTATTCAAATGATTGAAAATATGGTCTCAATAATTCGTCATAAGTCCATATATGCGTGGGTTCTTCCTTTTTTACTGAAATTTTAATTTCATATCCCATATTTTATTTCCTTGCAGCAGGTGGGATTTGAACCCATTAAGGATCACTTCTTTTTAAATTTAGAAATTAAAAAACAAGAAATAAAATAAGAAAGTAAATAAGCAGTAATAATTTCGATATAAAAGACTAACATTTGACTAACTAAATGAATATCTGTAAAAAGATATTGGCTATATCTTTTCCCGTGATTTATTCCTCCAACAAAGTAAATATCCCATTGATCTGGGCAAGTGCCACTGATACACATAAAATGTTCTTTTTCAGGAATTGGAAAACCAAATAATAATAAAAATATGATAATGCTCAATCCAATGACTTGAACGTTTGGCTTCAAAAATTCTTTCCAGTTCATTAATTCTAAATTCAAATCCGAAACTATTAAACTTGTGCGGGAGGTGGGATTTAAACCCACGAAGGAACTCGATCAATATTCTTTTGGGTCTATCCTTTTTATGAATTTTATTTTATCCAATTCATCATCCGCAGAAATTATTTCTGTAACAGAATTTATCTCCATAGTTGCAATATGTACGTAATCGACTCCTGTGACGCCGTAAGTATATTCTGATGCTTTTTTAATAATCAAAAAATCTAAATCGAACCAAGTAAGCGGAAGTGAAAGAATGGCATCAATGTTTTTCTTTATATCTAGGGGTTTTTTCTCTTGTTTTTTCAATATCTTGTTTATTTTCGTGAGAACGTTGATTATTTCAACAAGAACCAGAACAGACGCAGAACTTTTAATTTTTTCAGATTCTATATCAAAAAGTATCTTCTTACAAGCCTCACCATATTTTGGATGATTCTCTATAGCGTAGATGAAGACATTTGTATCGACATAAATCATCCAAAGTCCTCTCTTGCTTCCTTCACAAGTTTAACTGCATCAATGTCAAGTTTTATCTGAGAGGTCAGGAATCTAACTGGGTTTTTTACCTTCATTGGAGTATCTACAACTACCATACCTTTGACTATATGCCATTCTACTTCTTTACCAGGCTTTACGCTAAGATATTTCCTTATTTCTTGCGGTATAGTTGTTTGATACTTTGTTGTAACCTTAGTCTCTTCTCTTCTCATAATCAAAGTATTACTTGTAATACTATTTAAATTTATATTCTCAGCCAATCTAAATCAATCCCTTGAAGCGTATTGTAATATCAAAAACAAAATTCCTTATCTTGCCTGTGGAAATGACGCGAGCCACTAGATTATCATACATCTTCCCATCCTTTCTTGAAGCATACTGAGCTTCAACTTTCCAGTCAATGTTCCGTCTGCCCAATTCTTTTGAGACATGATCATATTCAGCCCTGATGCATTCAAGATCATCTTTTACATTTCTAATTACTATTGCTTTCATAGGCTCGCCCATAATTAAAACTCTTTTTACCATATTTTAACCAATTCACACCACATATAGATTTAGAACCCCCTCCAGTGGTGAAAAAGAAGATGCGAAAGGGATTTAAAGATTAACTGATGCCTAACAATTGGGAATGACATGTTAGAACTGATTGCAATACTTCCTTACATTTTGCTTGGCTCTGTTCTGAGAATAGTCTGGGGGATGTACAAGATGTACAGCTCCTACCTGAGCATACAGCTGAGCTGGAGGAGAATTGTCATGGAATTTTCAGTTGACATTCTATTCGGAATGTTCGGCGGGATGTTCCTCTCCCAGCTTGGAATATTCTCAATCGGAATTAGTCTGGGAAGTTTAATCTCAAGCCTGCTCGGGGCGAATGTGGTTGACCTTATTGTAAAGAAGTTCGGGCTGACAGGCAAGATGAACATCGTCCTCAGCGACCAGCAAATTGGCTTTACTGAATTAAACCAAAACCAGATCAATGCTATGGAATTTGTAAAGTCTCAAGGAAAGATAACCAACAGGGTTTATCAAAAAATCAATCGAACCACTTGTGACATAGCCAAGCATGAACTCAATTCTCTTGTAGTCAAAGGCAAATTGAAAAAAATTGGTAAGAAAAAAGGCACCTACTATGTCTAAGTGATATGGGCCAAATATAGGCATTTTATAGGATGGTCTAAATAAAGCCCATATATCGCCGATAAAGGTTTCTGCGAATTACAGCTCTGCTCGCCGATTTGGCTGCGAATAAGAAGATGGTTTTTTGGCATGTCTAAATAACGCCCATATGTTCCCAAATAATTTTTGTGCAAAACAAGTGCTTATAGCGTATATTAGAAGAACTGAATTTTATTCTCCATTAAGCATTTAAGTCTGAATACTCGCAGCTGCATTAATGATTTAAAGTTGATTTGCTCTACATCAGATATGACATTTAATTTATCTTTGGATTTAAAGTCAATGAAAGAAATAGCTGGCTGGAATAATGAAAAATTTACAACTTTGCATTTTAAATACGGTGACCAATCCATAGATGGATCCAGCATTCCTTATGCTGATGTCCACTTTGCCCTAAGAGAAAATGGCAGGGGGTGCTTGCCTTACAAACTTGTTCATAGATGCGAGGCTGTCAACAGAGAAATAATCTATGCAGCAACAGATTTTCACGAGTATTATAAATATTTTGTCGGAAAAATCTTAGAATTGGACGCAATGGAGTCAGTTGTTCCACCATCTCTTGCAGCACTTCTTTCCGAGGTTTTTTTTAATGCAATTGAACATGGTGTTGACAAGGAGCTCAAAGGAGAATTTCTTACAATAGAACATTATCACCCACTGAATCCATCGAAAATGATTTTGAGAGTTTCAAACCCGAAGGCCAAAGAGTGGGATTACAGGAAGCAAGTAAGGATGTATCTAGAATATTTGGAAAAAACAAAAGATCCTATACAGAAAGGCATTGGGCGTGGTGGATTCCACACATTCAATGCTACTCAAAATGCTTTGGTTTCTTACGAAAATGGCGGCAAAGATTTTTTAGCACTAATCGATTTGCTAAAAGAAAACACACCATTATGATTAATATTAAAAATTTAAGATTTAATTTTGGAACTATATGGTTTCTCAGTTAGATATTGTTTTTATCAATAGTGGTGAAAATAAATGAAAGAAAAAACAAAATTCAAATTAGAATGTAATAAACTTTCTGGGGTGGTTGAAATCGCCGTAAAAAGTAATATCCTCAGCTTGGACATAAAAAAAAGTTTCATTTGCCCAGATAATGATGGTTTACAGTTTAATGAAATGCTGGAGAGGATAAAAGATGGAGATGTGTTACTCATCAAGAGGGTAAAAGTGAAAATAAATGAAAGAAAAAATAATAAAACAAAGAAAATTTAGACAGAAGAGATATTCAAGAAGATAAGGAATTGGTAAAAATGGTTGCTGAAAGGATTGCTAAAAGGTTAGAATAAATGGTCAAAGTGAAAATACCAGCAAAATGTTATGTCTGTGGCAAAGATTTGGGCGAATATGGGACTTTGTGCAAAAAGCACAAGTTATCAGAATTAAGAAAAAAAACTTCGTTTAAATGGTGATAATATGAAGCAAGAATTAGAAATAATAAAAGCAAAAATGGAAGTGATATATAAATGAATACTGGAAAAAGAACTTGGTGTGACAGGCATAACACATTCCATAGATGTAATTTTGATAAGAAAAAGAAGGTTTAATGACTTCTACAAGAACACAATACAGGCAAAAAAGAGTTGAACTGATTAAAGATTGCATTATGCTCTTGGTTAATATGCTGACTATGGAAAAAAAGGAATTGGAAAAGATACCAACACCTTATTTTAATCAAGTTAAAAAGATTCTCAAAAACAGCTAAATTCTTTCATGATTTCATCTCTTGCCCACAAGCTTCTGAACATAAAATCCTTTTGACTCCCGCGATATCTTTTATTATCTCTTCTCCTCTTTCAATCTTGCACCCGCACCAATAGCAAACTTTCATTTCGAACCACCTCTTGCAATATATCTCGGCTCTTTTTTCATAATTAAACCTTATTTTAACCAAGTTAAAAAGATTATCCTAAAACACCAAAACGAGCAAACTGACCTTCTAACTTTTTTATCTACTTGGTAAAAAACAGCAAATGAGCAAATTCATGTTTAAAATTTTTTAAACTCTATGATACATTTTTTTAATTACTTTAAAATTGAAGTTATTGGAGATGGAAAAGAAATTGGAACGAAAACAAAAAATATTATGAGCAAAGCCACAGAAATAACAACAATATATTTTCCAAATCTCTCGACTTTTTGATTTGATTTACCATAATATCCAAATAAAAGATTAATAAAACCAACTAAAAACCAATACCAATTACCAAGCAAAAGATTGAAAACCCCATTTAATGAAACTGATAGCTCTGTTATAGAGCTCAAAGACAAGGTAATTAAAGTTATTCCAATGATAGGTAATAGAAAGAATATAATACCAATTACATACAGCAGCTTTATGACATTCATAATTAAATCTTATTTTATTCAAGTTAAAAGGCTTTTCTAAAACAGCCAAAACGAGTGGAATCAAAGGCAGGTCTTACAACTTTATACTTTTAATTTTTTTACCCTAACGTTAAGGTTTCTGGTTGCGAGTGCCGGCAAGATGTGAGACAATAGCTGCTCTGCACTGAGAGGACGGACTATGCAATTTGGGTTGGTTTGTGTCCAACCATTCTCCCCTTTACGATAGCTCTGTGTCCAGCCACGTTTGGTTGTGATGTAGACTATGCATTCATTATTCTTCATTCTTAAACCTTCTTTTAATTTAATTAAAAAGCTTTTCTAAATCTCATAGAAGAGGTGGGATTTGAACCCGCGCACAAGGTAAGTATGTATTGTATCAGTAACAGAATTGATTGACAAGAAATATTATCTCATTTCAGCATCTTCAATTTTCCGTTGAGCTCTTTTACCTTGCAGCCAGCACTCAACATCCTAGAAACTTCCTCTACTGCTTCCAGTTCTCTGGCTGAGAAATCTCTTTGAGTTGTTATGTCCCATGCGTATTTCAATCTCGTTTCCATATGATCACAAAAAAAATAAAAGGTCTCGGGAAATTCCTCCCGAAACAGTATCTTATCCGGTAATATCTTTATTGCCTTTGGGAGTATACCTGCTTTGCGGAGGGAAAATCAGTGTCTCAAGAACTTATACCAAATAGAAAAATGTGTTTAAAAATCTTACGGTTTATAGGTTATATAGTGGTTTGAAATGTTTGAGATTGATATTGGCAAAATCTTAGAAATAGGTTTACCTACAGGGGAATTTGTAAATCTCGTTCCAGTTTGGTTTTATTCATTCAGTGCTGTGGCTTATGCAATTGCAGCTTTCATCAGTTTATTGATCACGTTCTTCTCTTTCAAATCCTACAGGTCAACGAACAAAAATTTGTATCTGGTCTTAGGGATTTCATTTTTGATTTTGACTGCAGCTTATTCCATTCTAACCTTCACAAGCGTCTACACTTATTTCTATCAAGATTTTTTCAGAGGATTTTTGAGTTTGAATCTTGTAAACTATCGTGGCTTCAATTTTTACTACATATTTTCTCTGGCAGCATATTTCTTGCTTGACATCTTGTATCTTCCCAAGAAATTCAAAAAAGGATTTCGCATACTCTTCGTTCCTCTGTGGTATGTAAACCTATTCAGCTTTCACATAATTTCACTAGCCCTTTTATCATTCGTTGTTCTGAGGACGGCAATGAACTTTTCAAAACTAAAGACTGTGAATTCTTTCCTGGTTTTCTTCTGTTTCTCAATGATTGCTTTATCCCATATCTCGATGATTGTCCTGCCTTTTGATTTGATGAGTTATCTGCTGGCTCATGCTGTACTTGCCATTGGTTTTCTTTCAATACTGATAATGCTTATCCGGGTGAATTACAGTGGCAGAAAAAAGAAGTAAGTTGCAGATCAGTACACAGATACTGATGGCGATTTTCAATAATCAGGGGAAGGCCAGGCCAACCCATATACAGTACAAGGCAAATCTTTCTTACAAGATTTTGAGCAATTACCTGAACGATTTGATTCAGCGGGGGCTGATAGAAAAGAAAAACATAAAAGGGAGAAATTTTTTTGTGCTGACGGAAAAGGGGAAAGATTTTTTAGTCGGAGTTAAGCAGGTGAAAGAGTTCACCCAGTCTTTCGGTTTTGAAGTTTAGGTTTAAGATTTTAGAGAAAAAAATCAAGGGAGATCAATTGATCTCCCAAGAGTCAGTTATTGTGGTATTGGAGTAGCTTCTGCGACTGCTATTAGAGGGAATGTTATATATTTTCCTGAGGTGTACTGCTCATCGAAAAGCCATTGCGCTTTCCAAGTTCCTTTATTGTACTTGCCCCAGAAGAAATTGTTGTCATAGAAGCCTGCGAATATTCCTTTGCCATATATACCCCATGAATGCTTGCCTAAGTTATCTGTTCCTGTGAAGTATCCTCTGCCGAAGAATCCCCACATGATGTGGCTGCCGTCATTAGTGTACATGAGGTATCTTATTCTTGCCGGCAGTATCTGCGCTTCTGCATCTTGCAAAGTCTTTGGAATTTGCGATTTCAATTCATCAAGGTTTGGAATTTTGGAATTCAGTGTCGCTTGATCGTTGAATGCAAATGCGCTTGACAATCCAAGAAGAAGCACGGATGCAATTACTGTCGGGACAATATATTTTTTCATTTAATCACCAACCCTTACTTTTTCCGAGCGGTATTTAAACATATCCCATGTTTTTTTCTGTTTGCAAGAAACTTTTTATAGAAATATATGAAAAATTACATACCAGCAACATACATACTACATCACCGTAACATCAGCTCAAGATACTTGTACATGAAGCAACATATTATTCTAAGAAGAAATCAGTTCCCGACTTTTCCAAATAGTGAAATTACTTAATAATCCTATATCCTTCTTCTTCAACAATAACTAGACTTCTTTCAATTTTTTTCTTCTCTTTCTGGATTACTTCAAGAAAAGATTTCAAAACATTATTCACATTCTCTACGGTTAAATCATCTACCCTCAAAAGCAATATTCCAATCCTACCTCTGTTCAAGAAATAAAATCTATAACCAAAAGTTAAATCCAGAGTGATAATCATTCTATTTTCTTTTATTGCCAAATTTACAACTTCGCCATTTTCACATCCAAGCATTTTGAGATCATTGAGAGTTTTCACATCATGTCCTAGATTCTTGAGAAATTTAGCTGTCCTTGGAGAAATATTCTCATCAAGCAGGAACTTCAATTCTAATGCACCAATTTTATCTTCTTTATCTCTTCTGCTTCCAAAAGACTTGACGCATATTCAATAGCAGCTTTTATATCTTCTTTTTTGAGCGAGGGATAGGATTTGATGATTTTTTGTGTAGAATATCCAGATGAAAGTAATTTGAGTATCAAATAAACAGGCATTCTGGTACCTTTTATTACTGGTTTCCCTCCCAAAATCCTTGGATTAACTTCTATCCTTTTCATAACTATCACTAATAAGATATTATCTATTAATTTAAATATCTTTGAAATTTTGATGATACAACTACATATCCACTACGTCACCGCACATGAGAGCAAGATACCTGTACATGAACCTACATAATATTGAAAGAAGAAATCTCTTTGTAGTCACCTCTTGATATAACTTTAAATGTTGTAGTCACCCATTATTTATTATGCATATCGAAGTTAGAGTCCAGGGTAAAAAGAAAAAGTATTATCTGGGACATTCGTTTAGAACAGACAATAAAGTAAAGAAAATGAGATTTTATTTAGGGCTTAATTTATCAAAAGAAGAGTTAAATGCCAAAAGAGAAAGAGCAGAAAAAATTTTAAAAGAACGGATTGAAAAATCTAAACTCATTCGTGATCCTTTTTATACTGCGCTATCTCCTTCTGAAATAGAAGAACTGAAAACTTTGGAAGCCAGAGGAGAAATAAAAATTCTGCATTTAAATGAAAAAGACTGGATTAAGTTTACCAAATTATTTACATACGATACAAATGCTATTGAAGGTTCGACTGTAACTGCTTCTGAAGTTGGCGATATACTGGAAAAATCGAAATGGCCGGAAAAAAGAGCAAAATGGGAAATATCGGAAACTTACGGAGTTGCAAAGGCGATAAAACATATAAGAAAAACAAGAGAACATATTTCATTAGGTTTTATCAAGCAACTGCATGAAATAGTTTTTGAAAATTCAAAATCTTTTGCTGGAAATTTTAGAGAAGCGGGCACTAAAGTTGTTGTTGTAAATAGTTTAGGAAACATTGTCCATAGAGGAGTTCCATCAGATCAGATAACTAGACTATTGAATGAACTCATAAGATGGTATAATAAAAATAAAAACAAATATCCGGCTTTGATATTAGCTGCTGTTGTTCATAACCATTTTGAAAATGTTCATCCTTTCCGAGATGGAAACGGTAGGGTTGGCAGACTTTTGCTAAACAATATTTTATTGAAACATAAACTACCGCCAGTAAATATAGAATTAAAAAATCGAAGGGAGTATTATGGAGCTTTGCAAGAATACCAAAAAAATAGAAATATACGACCGATGATAGAACTGATTCTTAAAGAATACAAATTGCTGAAAAAGACTTTGAAGAAAGGGTGACTACAAATTTAAAGAACGTAGTCACCTAAAAAGAAAGAAGAAATCAGTTCACGACTTTTCCACAACGGCCTAGTATCTGCCTTAGCTTTAGAGAAAGAAAAATCCTAAGGTAAATTTAGGGCAGAATTTAAGGTAAATTATTTCTTCAATCTTCTGCTAATATATTTCTGAATGGGTTGATCTATACCGGTTACAGCACTTGCTATAGATTCTAGGCCATAGTAACCAACTACGGGAGTAAATACAGCCTTGAAAATCATGCTGTATAAATCTGTTGGTGTAAACATACAAAATTGCGCGACACCATACCCCATTAAAACACCTATTGCACTGTGTGCTAATCTTGCAGTCGTTTTAAGTTTAGGTTCATCTTTGAAATAAGTTTCCATACGCTCATTTATCGTTTCTTTTAAATCTCCTACTTTTTCCCTCAAATTAACTTTGACATTATCAAGTTGCATAGAAAGATTTGTTAATTCCAATGGTGACATTCCCATAATATTGAAGTGGTTAATCAAAGATTTAAGCCTTGAACACGGTAGGTGGGATTTGAACCCATTGAGGATTGAAAATCCTCATTTTGTTTATTCATAAAATCACTTTTTACCTAATTCTTCTAATTTTCTTTTCAATTCTTCTTTTTTAGTTAAAGGTTTGGGTTCTCTAATAACATCAGAAATTGGTTCTTTAGCAAAATTACCAAACTTCTCTTCCACGGTCTTTATTTTTTCTAACATTTCAGAAACTTCATCTATTTTTTCTGAAGTCATACCTCTTTTATGAACGGCTGACTTGTAACGTAACAGAGCCTCTGTAAGGCCGTTTTCACATTTTTCAATAACAAATTCCATAGTTTCTATCGGATTTAGTTCATAACAAATACTTAGAATCTCAACATAAGGTAAGCCTTCTGTTTTTCCTTGTTCATATCTACCGGCAGGCTTTATTATCCTATCTATTAACGATGGTATATCATATTTTGTCAGAGTATTTCCCCATCTTTCACCAGTATAATTTCTCATCATTAAATACAGAAAAATAAAAGATTTAAACCTTGATGAACCTGAACCTGAGACCGAGTGCGTGAGGTGTGCTACCGGTCTGAAGTGCAGTGCGAGAATATTTTAATAAGTGTTAAAATGTTCTACAGAAACATGTATGTTAAGGATATAAAATTTCATTTTAATTGAATAATATGTCGAAATATGATTTTGGACAACTCGTGGATAATTTAACTTGGAGTTATTCGTGGCCTTTAATATTTTCTTGGTGGGCATCTCCTTTAGTTTATTACTATGCCGTTCACAAGAAACATCATTTTAATGGCGATCAGTTGATTTTAGAAACAGGTGTGGGGAGATTACCATGGCATATGATATATAAAAAAGGAATGCTTGTTGGAACTGATTATCTAAAAGGAGTAGTTAAGACCAATAGATTTTTAACAAAGTTAGTAAGAACTATTAAGAAACCTTCTAAGGAAGAATTCGTTGTTTGCAACAATAGATATTTACCATTTCGTGATGGCGTCTTTGATGCTGCTGTATCAGTTGCTGGTTATCATTATCGTGAAGAAATTACACGTGTACTAAAAGACGAAGGTACAAAAGTCCTAATTGGCGCTGAGATGGGTAATTGGATTTAATTATATTTGTGAACTGAAGTCCGAGTGCTAGTGCGGGAGGTGGGATTCAACCTATTTTTGTGGATGATAATTTTTACTCATCGTTTCTCGGATGAGTTTTTCACCCTCATACATTATTCTCTTGCTATTTAGCAGACAAGAAGCTCCATAAGAGCCTATTGCTATTAAACCGCGGATTGCAGCTGATGTATAGTCACCAGAGAAAATTGGCGGAATAGCACTAAACATAGCTAAAGTACCAACTGTAAAAGCACCTAATTCTGGAAGTATTTCTCTATTCATTATTTAATAATTAAAAATGAAAATATTTATCTTTGCTGTATTGAAGTCCGACCCGAGTGCGGGAGGTAGGATTTGAACCCAATTCTGTAAAAAATATATGCCGGTGAGAAGCGAATCTGAAACCTGTTCAGGAGATCTTACTTCTAAACTCCCATACAGGCCACTGAGCTGAGGTGAAACGGGAGATGTAGAGGATCAGAATCTCCTAGCCAAAGGGTCAAAATGGGCCCGGAGAGATTCGAATTTGAAATAAACTAGGAGATTTTATTTACAGCTGTAAAAAACTTTCAAGGCTTCCTTTTAATTTCAACAGCCATGTTCAAAGGGGAATTGCCAACATATTTCAACTCTCGCAATGTCAAAGAAACAAGATAATTAGCTAATGGATAAGTATCTCTTAATTCAAGATGTGTATGATTTTGTCGATTCCAATGCTTACTTGAACTGAGTGTCATAAATTCTGTAAGCAAAGCTTGTGCCTCACCATCTTGAAAGACATATAATGTTTCTCGATTGGTTGCAAAATCAACATATTCTCTACTTAAAATTCCAACATACTGTCTACTGACTTTTGCGAGATTAATAGAATTTTTTAAATCTTCATGTCTTTTATTGAACGAATCGTCAATTCTTACAACTTTTGCACCATCTGCTTTGAGTGCATCTAAATAATCAAAAACTGGGAATGAATCAATAGGTAATGTGAAATGAAATCTTGGATCATATTTTCCCCATAACAATTCTTGTTTTTCTTTTAATTCCATAATTTGAAATATTCGTTCAAGTATTTATTTTTTGAAAATTTACTATCAGATAGTTAATTGCTACCTACGAGAAATGAGTCAGTACTTATTTAGGAGATATTAAATACAGCTGTATTTAATGCGAGGAGGTGGGATTTGAACCTATGGAAATCAACCTAGCGATTTATATCCTAATTGTTCAACATAATCTGTGCTTAACAATTTTCTGGTTCTATTAACAAATTTGGAACCACATTCTTCAACTCTCGAGGCTAAATGCTTTAATCCGCCATAAGCAGTATCAAGAATATTAAGTTCTGGTTTGATCGCTTTGAGAATACGGCTTGTTGCATATACTCCTGTAGAAAATCCCATCCAATAGAGTAAATATTCAAAGTTAGGTATTTTTTCATTTGTAAAAGGAGCTACATAAAAAAAGAAAGTGGAATCAACAGCTAGAATGGAACCAGCAATAGCATTGGTAGCTCTAGGATGATTATGAGACCATTTGACTATCTTTTCTTTTATCATATAATTAAAATACTTTTTATAAATTTAAAACATTGTGCGAGGAGGATGGGATTTAAACCCATTAGTTCATCTAATGCATCTTATTATTAGAAAAACTTTTGTAAAGTCTTTGTTGCAGGTAATCTATGCTCTAAATTGAAGATATCTAATTAATTTTCTCATGGCAGATTGCAAATCGATTGAAGGGATTTTCATCTCAGATCTTACCAGTGTTGGTAGTCCAAAAATCGATTCTACATTTTCCTTTCTAATTGGCATTTCCGGTATTGATTTTACTCCTGCTTCATTTCCATAAAAGCTTCGTAATCTTACTCTTAGATTACTTTCAGGGCCAAGAAATCCTAAAGTGTAAGGAACTTGGACATATTCTGGAGGCGCGATTTTTACGCCAGTCAAATGAAGCAGCGCACCGTCTTCATCTTTTAATCTACCAAGATAGCAAAAACCACTCTTCCCAATTACAGCGCAAATACTTCCCATTAATTCTTTGTACAATTGAGGTTGCATACCACCAGCAGATGACTGTGCTTCCATACTAAATTTATCGGTAGAAAAAGATTTATACCCTGTATGTGAGGTGGGATTTGAAGCCATCAGAAATCACTTCTTTTAACTTTTAAATTTGTATAAGGCTATGATTGTTTGTCATTAAACTGTTTTCACTTTTTGGAACAAGAAAATCTCTTATATGTTGCATACCATAAATTGCTAAAGTGTACGGACCTCTCACAGTTATTCTTTTTGAATATTTTATTGGGGTTCCGTATTTTTCTTCTTTATAATCCTGCCAGGTAGCATCTGCAATAGCTACAATTGAATCTACTATTGTATACAAAAAGGCTCCTTTCAAAAGCAATTCAACTAAAGCATCTGTCATAATGGATATAATAATAATTAAAGATTTAAGTTTATTCGTAACCCTATGCGGGAGGTGTGGTTTGAAAATTTGTGAGATTTGAGATGAACCCAACATACCTACCACATCACCGCAACATGAGCCACAGATACTTATACATCAAGCAACATAATATTCTCAGAAGAAATAAGTTCCCGACTTTTACAGTATGGCCTAGTATCTGCCTTAATTTTAGAAAAAGAAAAATCCTAAGGATAAATTTAGGGTGAAGTTTAAGGTAAAATTTAAAATAGTAAAACCTACTACTTCCTTGTTTTTTGGATCAATTCTTGCTACTGTATCTTCTCCAAGTTCTTTAGAAATGGCCTTTAAAGTTCCTTTAAGTTTGTTTTTATCTATTTAATTTTAATCTTAATGCTATTTTGACCTTCAGTATAAATGAGAACTTCTCTACCAACCTTCAAGCCAACAGCAACACCAATTTCCTTAGGGATTCTAATTATCTGAGATTTTCCCAGTCTACCGACCTTGACAGCAATTGGTTGCTTCTTTAATTTTTTCATCATCAGAACTTGGTTAATATCATCAGAGTACCAAATCTCATTGCATTTGGTGCACTGCCAGCCTCTTACCACAAAACCTTCAACATGGAAAGTCTTAGGGCTAGCCCATTCTCCACAATCGCATTTCAATTTTTGCTCAGTTAGATTTTTCATATTTCAAACCTTCCCTTTTTCCAGGCAAACATTCCAGCGTGTCTTAGATTCCAAACATTTTCTTCTTCGGCCTCTGTTTTTTCTACAATATTTCGTTCATCCACTTGCATCTTCATCAGATATTATTTAGAGATATCTTACATAAATATCTTTAGTTTTCAATCTGACAATTAAACTATAGATAAGAACGGTATGAATAGTTTTAGAACCACTTGCAGTGGTAAATTACATTAACTACTGGGATTTTTGAAAAGTTAACAGCTCTTTGTAACTGAATGCCAGCCAAAAAGCTATCGGCAAAGCAATTGTGAAGAAATCCTGAACAACAAGTATATGATAGTATTTGATTGGTGTGCCTTGGGAAAGAATCTGGATTATTGCAAATGAGATATCGATGATATAAAACAAGGCAAAAATCAAGATGATAAATTTCATCTTCTCTTTAGCTGTCCTTTTTGGAGTTGCCAGAATCAATGCAGACAAGGAGACGTAAGGCATGAAGGTGAGAAAGATACTGCTTGAATAATGCAGGTTGGCTGCCCGTGAGAAAATCCCAACACTGTAGTTTAAAGCAAGCCTGTAATAGGGAAACGTGAAATGAAAGATTGCGAGCAGGACTGCTGCTATTATGGAAAATCTAATTGCAAAATTAATCAGTTTATGCTTTTCCACTTTTTACCACCTTGTCGATCCAAAAAATCCAGAAGAAAACAACTAGGAATACAAAAGTCAGTTGAAGCAGATAGTCATGGACGGCCTCAAACACAGACGGGTAATAGATTCCAAGAATTGAAAGGAAGATCAAGCGACCCATGTTGAAAAAATAAATTGTAGGAATTGCCAAAGAAATTCCAGTTATTTTTTTCTTTATGGAAGAAGGGAATGCCAAGATGCAAGAAACTATAGCCATGACTTCGAAAATTCCTGTACACTGTCTAACAATAGTTATTGCAAAATTGGGAAAAACTATTTGATATGTTCCAGCACTGCTATTGATTCCGATTGTTTTTAAAAAGAAAAATAGGGCTTGAGTGGTTGACTGCATGTTGAAAAATGGGATGAAAGATTCAAAATTGATTGAGAGGAAATAAAAGATTGCTAGAGAGGTAAAAAATATGAAAATGAATTTTGCTACTTCTGGATTGATCTTAAATTTGATTTTTAAAAAATTATGATGATGATATTT
>Ga0315289_10008600_pt1 | contig 14742 bp, 26 predicted proteins | sample YL17G11_40_MG_FD_203452 | JGI IMG/M metagenome (GOLD analysis project Ga0315289, IMG submission 203452) | Sediment microbial communities from Yellowstone Lake, YNP, Wyoming, USA - YL17G11_40 | ecosystem: Environmental > Aquatic > Freshwater > Lake > Sediment | place: USA: Wyoming | collected...
CTAACATTTTGATACATTCCCTCCACCATCAGCCGTCGGCCAAAAAAATTTGGGAAAGGAAAGAATATTCTATGCTGTAGCCTTAGCTCGCGCCTCTAGTAGCTCTTTGGCTTCCTCAGACTGAGAGATGCTTCGACATAAGAATCCTTCTTTTCTAACTATCTCCTCACAGTCTTTGCAAATATCCCATTCATCGCCGCAAGCATCAACATAGGAAGCTGTTGCTAGTTTCCAATCGCCTTCGCAAAGGTCGCAGATAACGATTTCAACTTTCATGGTTTCGCCTTCTTCATTGAGGTGTTGGCTTCTCTATCCTGAATAGTCACATATCTAGGACATTCGAGCCTTCTAATCTTCCCATTACATGCGGCACTAAAGATATGGTCATCACAAGAGCCTAAACTGCAATACTTCATGGTTTCGCTTCCTCTCGTTGTTTTCGGCGTTCTACAAGAATCTCTTTCCCTCTCTCCTTCAAGCCACGCAAGTAACACCAGAATCCGAAAGCATAGGTTTTGGAATCGCCTAGGAACTTGAGTTCCTCTTCTTTCGTAAAGCCTTCATGCGCTTCTCTGATCTTCTTCTCTAACTCTTCATTTCTTTCCTTAATGTTCATGGTTTCGCTTCCTTCATGTGAGAGCTTTCAGCAAATCGTCAATGCTGATTAGAGCCAATTCCCTTAAGAAGTCGGCAACCTTCATATCCGCTAGAGCATGGAAATATCTGCTTCTGCACAGGTGCTCAAAGACTTCTCGCTGTTGCCAATATGTAAGGGGCTTCATGGTTTCGCCTTCCAAGCGCTGACACCTGTTGAACACTGATGAGTCAACCCAACATGATATTCTGCGCCACAATGTATACAATTAACAAGATGCAGCGGGTCTCTACAGCCTGTTCCGCAATTCTTCATGGTTTCGCTTCCTTCCTTTCCTTCAGAATCTTCAGCAGGGCCTCTTTCGCTTGATCGCCTAGAGCCTTCAATTCTTCATATTGTTCAGGTGACATAAGCTGTTTTGCGACTTCAGGAGACAAGAAACCGAAAAGAAAGCCGATGGTAAATTCGAGTGAGACTTTCTTCTTCCTCATGCTATCACAACCGCATGTTCCAGCGTATGTTCTTCTGTCCAGTGCTGCACGATGTCTTCAGGCGGCTCACCGTAGCTTTCTTTCAATGCCTGCTCAGTCCAGTTCCCCAAAGCCGCAACCTTCGCCGTATGCCAATTAGTCAGTCGGAGCATGTGCTGAGCAAACATGTGCCTCCAAAAATGGTTACTGTTGATGTGGCCGTACTTTGCTAGGACTTCAGGACAGAACTTCTTAACGGCTTCCAAATTGATCTCTGCCATAGCAGCAGCGTCTAGGCTGAACAGTCTTCCGCTTGCCCTGTCCCCCTTGATCTCCAGCAGCAACTTCCACAACTTAGCATCGGGCTTCTTAGTCACTGCTTTCCCGCCTTCGCCGTACTTGCGCTCTAGGCCCTTCTCAAACAATGTTATCCTTCCCTCTTCCGACATGTTCTTAACGTCAGCCTTCACTACCGCATTGATGCGAAAAGCCTTAGTGAACATCAAACAGTCAATCGCATAAGCTTCCTTCCCATGAATCGAAAAGACCCAATCCAGCATACGGTCAAGCTTGTCTCGGCTCACAAACAGGTCTTTGTATCGTGCGAAGCCTCTGGGCTTTCCAACCATCAGTTTAGACGCTTCCACGATTCCCTTCGACAACAGAAAGCTTTTCAGAGTCTTAGCATATCCGTAAACATCAATCTTGTGCGCCCTGAGCAAGCTGATGAACTCTAAAGCATCATCATAGTTTAAGCGGTCTGGATGCTTCAAACACCATTTTCCTTCCTGAACAAAATTGATTCTTAGAGTGCTAAAGTTTCCAGTGCAGACCTGCCGCAAACCCATAACCAACTGGGCCAGCGTCTTGTCTTTTATTCTCCTGACCGCACTCATGTACGTCATCCATTCCTTCACGCTTCTGATCTGCTGAAAATTGCCATTCTGAAAAATCGTTGTGTCCGTTTCCTGCTTCTCGGTAGGCATACCATCAACAAGCTCTTTCCTCAGCAGCTCCTCAACCTGCGGATGCCTCTTGAACCACATCGTAACGCTTTCAGGAGTCACTCTCTCGTTTCTCTTATTCAAAACCATCTCGACTAACTTGCTTGGAGAGACAGTTTTAAGTTCTCTCGCAAAATCGGGCAAATCCCTTTCGGGCTTGTATTTCATTTTTTATCCTTCCCTTGTTAGTTTGTTAGTTAGTGGGTGCTTAAATAAGTTGAGGACACCGAAGCATATAAAGTTAGTTAGTTAGTTGTTTGGTGTCCGTCAGGTCTTGCTAGGAAAATGTATAAAAGTTAGTTTGTTAGTAATGTAGCATGGAGAAGATGAAGAAAAGAGGGCATAACCTCACTTGTCAGCATTGCGGCCATTCATGGGCCTACAAAGGAGACAAATATTATACCAACTGCCCAAGATGCATGTATAAGGTCAAAAATCCCTATTTCCAAGCTGAAGAGATAAATTTGGTTCACTTCAATCTCGATGCGGAAGGAGTTAGAATCTTAGACCCTTCCCTAGCCACAAGATACAGCCCTCACGGAAGGATTATTGACGTTTACTTCAAAGATGGAAAAGGCTATTGCGGCCTTGACGATTCAGATAACTGCAAGCACGTTAAATATGCTCTGAGCCTTCCATTAGTGCAAAGAATCCTCAAAAAGAGGGGGTGGAAAATTAAGTAAAAGAATAGTTGTTGCTCGTAGATGCCCTAAATGCGGCCACTTGCTACCTGAAGGGGCCTGTGGGCCATGCGCTCAGTGTGGATACCAAGTTTAGAATTCGGGAAATTCGGGCATCTCAGGCATAGCGGGCAGCTCAGGAAGGGCCTTACGAAACTTTAGAGGCTGAACCTTTCTAATTCGCCTTTCCTCTACTTCTCTTTCCTTCTTCGCTGGTTTTTCCTTGATGATCTGAACTATTCGCTCGATCACTTGCGGCTGCGGCTTTTCGTCTAGTTGAGTCTTCAATGTTTCAAGATGAAGCTTAATAACTTCAAGCTTTTTCTCTCGTTCCTTCACAAGATCAAGCTTTCTCTCTAAATCCAGCAATTTGTTATGTTCCGCTTCCGTCACAACTCTACGGCCCACATCATTGGCGAGCTGCTCAAGATAGGCCAGAGTTTCTGTAGTTTCTTCGCCTCTCATAAGGTTCTGCTGAGCTAGGCCCCAATAGCCATCTTCTTTAAGTTCGTCATCTTCGGGGGTCGTGGCTGAAGGGTTTGTCTGATAGAAAAGCCTTAGGGCCTCCTCTCTGATCTCTTCCCTTGTCGGCGTTACCATTTAGCAACGCCTATTCTTATGATGTGTGAAGCCTCTTCCACCCTTGCCTCTTGCTCCGTTCTTCGTGCATACCATGTAATGCAGTTTTTTATTGCATCCGCACTTATGGGCCTTCACGCTTGGTTTTGTCGTTTTACTTCCCTCCTGCATACAGTTTTGCGAAACTCAACAAATTAGCAAGACCTGCTGTGCCGCCTTTGCTCGTTGTTTCGCTGCTGTTCACAAGGGTCGTTAATGCGCCTACCGTGTCTTTCACGTAGCTTGCCTTCAACATTTCCCCGAAAACGTGATCTGTCCACAACAGCGTGCGGAAGTGGTCGCGGGGAGAAATCAGGCCCATCCTTACAAAGATGTTGCTACACGCGCATTGATTGATTGCAGCGGTCAGCCAGTTTTGAGCGCTAGCGTTCTGCATAGAAGCGATGATTTTTCCCATGTTGTCAAGATACTTGCCAATTATGGTTTGGAGAGCTAGAACTCCGTCTTTTGTTTTTGAAAGGCGATCAAACAACACTATGAGCATCAAACTTTCCATTTCGCTGTATTGTCCAGCAGGCCCTAAAGTAAGCATGTTTCCTACTTTCTCGTAGACCTCTTCCTCATTCCATGAGAGCTGAGTTCCAGTATCCTGTATTTTTCCTTCTGACATGGGCTTCTTATCCCTTTTCTAGGTTTTCTTTGGTTCTGTTGCTCCTGTCTGCATGAACGTCAACAAGTACGTCACCGTCTGAATCGTTGCAGTCAAGAGGAAGCCTAAACACTCTATTGTGTCGGGCATCCTTCCCTGAGTCGTGACCGTGTAGGCAGGAATCGCTATGCCTTCAATGAAGATCAGCACTGCAATTATGACGACTTTCGGGATTGTCGGGTCAAGATTAAATCTCGTATGAATCACCACCTTTTCACGTTGGATGCAGTAATGCGTACAAGCTGTCAATAGTTGCCTTCAAAGTCTCTATGAGAGCCTCGACCTTGCCAACTCTAGCGGCTAAAGCGTCAAAGTCTTCCTTAGTTGGAACGTCAACCATTCAAACAACCTCCTAAACACTTTTTTCACGTTTTCATGCGGCCTGATACGGTCAGCAAGAGGCGGCGAACTTCGATAATACACATGAACAAGTCCTGTCGGCAAGCATTGATCTCTGAACCTTCGCAACGTGGCAAGACTAGCATTACTCGTTCCGCAAGCCGTAGCTATGAAACAGCCTGTCGGCGTAGGCGGCGGCGTTGGCAGGGCCTCGAACACTGCTTCAGTGAAAACGTCGCCGCTTGGCATTGTGAAAACGTAAGGGTTATCAATGACTGTGGCCTCGCCCATAGGTGTAGTGAAGAGCCAATGCAGAAACTTGTAGCCTTCCACTGGATTAGCCTTTATCGTCACTTCTGTTCCCGCTTGATAAGTGTACGTGCCGACTCCTGGCTCAGTTGAGCCGCCTAATTGAGAGGCTAAGGCTAAATTGTAACTTGACGGTGGCGGCGGTGGAACGACGACGAGTTGAGCAAGTTCTGTGAAGTATTGCCAGCCTTGAGCAACAGAGGTGTATCCATGCATCCAGAAACTCCATCCAGCCCACAACTGTTTCGCGTGTTCTATGATTGCCACTTCAAAGGCTTTCTGACTGTCATAAGGTAAATTGTTGAAGATTCCAAATTCCCCAACCCAAATTGGAGAGACAGCATTCCACTTGTCCATTCTCTGTATTCGATAGTTGATGTCGAATGTTCCGTTTTGCCATTCATGTAAAGCTACGACTACATCACGTTTCAGGTATGATGGCATAGTCGTAGGGTTGTTGATTTGGTCTGGTGTGGGCCTCCAGAACCAAGGGTCAGGATAAACGATTGTTTTGTAGTCTCCTTTAGCTCTTATTGCATCATAGCATCTGTTCAGAGCCTCAGCCACTTGTTCAGACCCAGCTACCCCAGCTCCTCCGCTGGTTATAGTGGAAACCCAATTTGCTTTAAAAGGTTCATTGAAAAGTTCGTATGCAAGCACGTTCTCGTTGTCTTTGTAGTGTGAAGACAATGCAACCCATGCGTTTATCCATGCTTCAGAACCGAAGAATCCGATCATGTCCCGCCAATCGTGCAAGTCCAATACAACGCTGAAACCGTTTTCTCCAAGCAGACTTATGATTGTATCCATGTCTTGAGGCACATAGGGACTGTGCCAGTTCCCGTTTGTCTGAGAAAAACTGAAAGCCAATCTAACAGTGTTGAGTCCCTGGATTTGTTTCATTCTTGCTATTTCCTGAGTCCAAAGACTCAAAGCGGTTGACATTGAATTGTTTGGACTGAATTTGTAGTCTCTGCCTACTCCATACCATTGAGGATTAATCATGTTTTTCTCTGTCTCCTACCTAATGTTATGCTCCAGATAGATGTAGTAGAGGTTTCTCGCTGTTGGTGTTCCAGCGGGAGTAACGCCGACAGAGAGCAAATCGCCTCTCTTAACTTCGACTTCATTGGTTAAGTCGCTTCCAGCCACATCTGTTGCGCCAGCTATTTGGCAAGTCAAAGCAGTATCTACTCCGTTTATTCTCACTGCGAAAGTGTAGGACTTGCCAGCTCCAGCAACACCGTCAAGTCTGACGTACAAGTTTCTGAGAACTCCACCCTGAAAAATCGTTGTCTGCCTCACATTCTCAACTGTCCCAGGAATCGTATTAAACATGGGAGTTATGAAGCAAAGCGCCCCCGTGTTCAATGTTGCAGTTCTGTCTGTTGTTCCAGCATAGGTCACTGACTTGTCGAGGGTAGTTTCTTTTCTGTACGCCATCTAAGACACTTTCTCCCCGCTAACTTCAATGAATCCCGCTGTTACTCCTGGCGCTGCCGACCATTGTATCGCATAATACATGAGGCCAACGACTCCTAGCGTGAAGGGTATCGGAAGGGTCAAAACGTCGTATTCTGTGTCGTCCGCTCTTGCAGCGGGGCTTTCATAGATTTGATGTAGGTTGCTCTCGTAGTCTGCCGCTATGTTGCTGTCATAGATTCTCAAGGTGTACGTGACCGCGTTTGTTGGGTTGAGCCTGTAATGGAAACGGAGAATTTTTCCGCTCTTCAAGTCTAGGGGGCGACGGAACGTGGCAAGCATAAGCGTGGGCGTGTCGGTCTTGATTTGGCTTGTTTCAAACGTGTTAACTGCGCCATCTTCACTATATGCGACGTACCGAAAGATTGGAAGTGCAGCTTGTTCTATTGGTTCTGAAAAAGTAGTGTCCATCCCGACTCCTAAGATGACTACGCAACCTCCCTGAGCAAGATTAGTGATGAAGAACCTACGGATGGGAGTAGTGACGGTTTTGACGTATTTTAAATCTATGGCATCTTTCGTCACTTCATTAAGTCTTATGGTTGCTTCTCCAGTGATTCTTCCAACGGCAAGATGATAGAACCATCCTTCCAGTTCAAACAGTTCGTTGACCCTGGCCGCTGCCAGGTCTATCGTAATAATCCTGTAATTTGTAGTTTCGTGTGCCGACTGCTTCATTTCGCGGATCGCTTCGATTATAGCTCTTGTTTCAGGCCCTAAACCTCTTTCTCTTTCTCTTTCCATTACGCAACAATCCTCGGCATCAATTTTGTTGTAAGGTTCGGCATAGGCATTTTCTCCAAGCTTTTCTCCATTCCCATCTTCTTTAGAATGTTCTGAGTTTCAATCTGAGTTATGAAGTGCTTGCTGCCAACCTCGTCAGGAAAAATCATTACTACGACTTCCCCGATTCTTCCATACCGTACGGTTCTACTGTCCATTTCAGATCACCCTCAAAACTATTACTTTCCATGTTCCCGAACCGAGATTAACCGTAGCGGCTGACTCGTTTTGGATGCGAATTTCAACCGTGTTCGCGGCCTGCACGTAGCCACTGAAAACGAAGTCTTGCATGTCATAAGGCGGGGCCACAAGAACAATATCGCCTAAAGCCGCTCCTGCCACTGCTATGGATTTTGTCTCCCCTGCAGCATCAATGAGGCTAGCAGGATCCCACGTTACTGAGGCTATGGCTATCACCTTCAAAGTAAGGGGGCCTAAAAATAGGCCTGCAAATTTTCCATGAGCCTTCAATTCTTCTAGGATTCTATCTCCGCTCATTTTTTCTTGTTCAACTCCTTCAATAATCCGATGATTTCCTCATTCTGTTTTGCCACGATTTCAAAGGCCCCTGTTACCGTTTGAAGATGATTAGTGAAAGTTCTAAGTTCTGTCGCTATGCTTTTCTCGACAAGCATTAATGCGTCTTCTTTGGCTTTTTTACGAGAAAAACGGGAGAACACACACACATCTCCTTTCTTGAGTTTAAATCCAGCGTACGTAATGAGCTGCTTGGCCTGCGGCTGCTAGAGCTATGTCAACGTCAAAGGCTGAGGTTATGGTTACGCTTGGTTGACTGAACTTCATTCGTTGCAATCGCCTAGTCACGTATGCGATGTTGCTGCCTGGCGTTACTGCTGTGCCTGCGTAAGGTTCAAGAACGCATCTGATTTCGTTGAGTGGTAGGGCTGTGCATCTTAGAATCAGTGTCACCATCAGCTCCTCTGCGGCGGTGTTGACTGATTCGGTGGCGCATCCACCAACTTCGATGAGTTGATGCGCGTCAGTGATTGGCATAGCGAGTCCTACAACTTCTCCGACGGCTGCGATGGCGATGGCGATTTCTCGGCTGCATAGGCTTCTGATTGGTGGAAGTGGAAGTCTTACGTCTGTCCATGTGAACTCTGCCGCGCTGCGCCTGTTTCCTGCAAGAGCATCGAGCGGCTCAACTCCTACGTTGAGGATTTCGCCGCCTGCTACAGGCGCAAAAACGTCATAGTATTCGCTGGCTGCCTGTATTGGGGTTCCTGTGGCTAACATGCTTCCTGCCACGTTTCCGCACATGACTTCTTGAGGCTGGAAATTGTAGTTTACGCCTTGAATGTCAAAGACGCTAAGCATACTTTCCGCGACTGCGCCTGCTGTTGCTGTTTCTATTGGTCGCCACCCGAGAAGGGTTTTGGCCTTGTCAGGAACTACGTGCAGTTCAACGACTGCGCGGGCTACTGCTGCGCCGCCTGCTACTGTGTCGGTGCATCCTGTCCAGACGTTGCCGCCCATTCGCTCAATCATAGCTAGAACTTCGGGGCTTGGGCCACTTTTGTATGGCATTTTAGAACGCTCCTCCTATTGGAATCTCTCGATACGGACTTGCGAGTGAAACGCTGCGAGGGCCTATCGGAACGCCGTTGTTGGCATTAGGTGCGGCTTTGTTTAGTGTGATCGGGCTGTTGGCTGCGCCTGAGTACGTTAGCACGTTGATAACGGCGGCTGCTTCTGCCGCTCCTATTCCTGCCTTCATAAGCGCGTTGCCAAGTCTAGTGAGCTTGGGCATAACGTCTACTTCTTTCAAAAAGTATCCTGCAATTGCGGCCATGACTGCGGGTCTGAACGTGCCTGCGCTGTTCAAAAGTGAGTCTTTTACATGCGCAAGGTTTGGCAGGTGCGGGTTATCAATTAGGGCCTGTGCGATGTTTAGTGCCGCGCTTATCGGGTCTGTGATCGGGTAGCCTTGTGCGGCCCATTCTTTTGCGAAGCGGTTGAGTTCTCCGTATGCGCCCACTGCTAGACCTAGTTTGTCAGCGTTGCTTTCTATTTTTCCGACGATTGAGTCAATGTTTAAGTCCATGTTTATCGCCCTTTCTTTCTGCATGTTCCTGCTTTGGTTCTTCCGTGCTTACATCTTCCTTTTCGCATTTGGGATTCCTTCAGAAAATATTAAGTAGTGTCAGTAGATTTAAACTCGTATGCTATAGTACAATGGTATCTATAGAAAACTTTAAAATCTAAACATTTGATATTATGTACTATGCCCTCGCAGCATATCTCAACATTCTTAACAGTTGAGGAGTTGAAAACCCTTGAAGAAACGTGTAAAAAAACAGGAGTCACCCGCTACAGACTGTTCAAGGATGCTATTAGAGAATATTGTGAGAGCAGAATGAAGGAAGGAACTGAACATGACAGAGGAAAAACCGAAAGAGAACCCGAAAGAAAGTCCGAAGGTGGAAGAGACGCTGAGGAAAGGGGAAGAGGAGTTGAGGCGAGTAATCAGGGAGGAACTCAGCAAGGCCCTACCACAGAACACGGTTCAGACCTCGAAGAATATCTCCGATACCTCAGAGTCGCAGCCTAGCCCGAAACATGAGCATTGGAAGGCTGAAGAAATCACGAAAATCAGCGATGACTGTCCAGAGTGCAAAGCTGAAAAGGAAAAACTGAAAGAAGCTTTCGGAAAACCGTATTTAGAGGAGCATTGGAGAGAGAACCTTCCTAATGTATGCGCAAATGAAAAATGTGGAGAAGGTGTGTTAGTTGAAGAAGATAAAGAATGTCCAAGATGTCACGAAAGAAACTACAAAAAGCGAGCCTAGCCCTGTCGCTGGTGAGATCGTGGCTCAGAAGCCGACACAAACGATTGATGCTGCAAATGCTGTTCCAACTGTTGAAAGCGTACTTGCGAAGATAGACCCAAATAAGCTCAAGATGGCCGCAGAGATGGGTATTCCGCTTGACGATATTCTAGCGATTGTCAAGTATCAACAGAACACGCTAAAGGCCCTAGTCGAAGCGATGACTAAACTACCTACGAATGAGGGAATCGCTGAAGAACTGAACAGAAAACTAATGGCAAACGCAGAAAAAAACAGAGCTGAGCTTACAGAGAAAATGAAGAATCAGCCTCAAGACGCAGGCAAAGGCGGAGGCATAGGTCTAGGCGACATTTTGAAGGTCTTGGGTAGTGGCGGCGGAGGAGGAGATGACGAGTTTTCAAAGATGGCAAAGAGCTACGCTTTAGAATCTATGGGTTTGGGCAACATGTTCCAAAAAGTGATGATGGCGAAGATGGCTCCTGAGCTTGCAGACACGATCTTGGCAGGAGTCAAGATAGCAGCAGAGAAGAAGGCATGAGATGGTTTTCAATGACAGAGACTACACGCAAGACGCAATCATTAAGCAGGCTTCACTCATTGAACTTCATTCTAAGGATGGCTCTGCTATGGATGCTGGATGCCAATGCATTGAAGGAAAGCATCTGCACATTATTGAGGGTCTTGCAGAGGAAGGCAAGGGGTTCGCCGTGAGTGAAAAAGAAAAAGAGTTTTACGACAGGCTCGGAAATCTGACGCGGAGCTTGAGAAAGAACATGGAAGGCGACAATTTTGACATGCAGGAAGTGCTGCATGAAGCAGGCTTGAATCCGTATCCACGAAAACATGAGCCTCACGGAAAAACAGAGTGCGAAAGAGCGCATCCTGAAGTCTTGCGGAAAATATCGAGCTGCGTCAAGAAACTCGAGAAGAAACACGATTGCGCGCCGCCATACATTGATTGCCCTGTTAATCCAGTTGCAGTTTGCAGGGCTAGCGTGAAATGTCCATGAGCCTGCGCGCTGAGACTAGAAGAGATGACAACGGAAGACTTCTTAACCTCACAATTTATAAGGGAACCGCTAAGAAAGTTCAGCTCCAATTTGATTTTGCGCAAGACGAGTTCATAGACACGATTAAGTTTATCGGCAGAAAGGAAGACTTGCCTAGCGCTTCTGATATTGGTTGTATAAGCCTAGCACGACTCTTAATTTTTGGTATGGCGATGATGAGGCTGACAGCAGGATAGAAGATTTTACTTGGACAGAAGTTGTGGCCCCTTCAGCGATGCTTAGAAGGCTTCTTGTCGGAGTCGGCCTTTAAGCTATTGCTTGTTTGACTGCTTTCATCAGTTCTTTGGCTTTCCGTTTGGCGCGGCGTTCGGCTTGTCGGCAGTGGATGCACTTTTTGAAGTATTTCTGCTTGATGACTCTACCGCAGCTAGGACACGTTTTCTTTTCTGTAGTCTTTGACATTCCCAACACGGACTCATAACCGAGACACTTTCAAAACGTATTTTAGAAATGAAAGCGTGTCATGTTCTTCTAGTTTCTCCATTATCTTTATGCCTTTCTTCCAATGTTTTTCGCATTGTGGACACTTCCACGCTTCGCGGGTTTGCCTTAGAACGCACTTGCAGTACGGACAGAAAGGGTTCATTAAGGATCCCTCAGATTGTAGATATAGATCTCTACACCGTTGGATCCAGCGATCCGAACCATGTATTTCTTAGCATTGAAGCGAAGGATCCTTTTCTCTGTGTCGATCTGAACCCCTTGAGCCGTACTTTCTTTGTCTATCTTCCATTTATTCATGGCAGCACTAGGCTTTTTGGTTCTGTTCCCATGATTCTGAGGTGTCGAGCGACTACGCCGCTTATTTCTAGTGCGTCGCATGGGTCTAAGGTGTGGATTAGAACGTCGATGCCTCTTGATTTGACCGTTATTTTAATGCTCACAGGCTCAAGTTCTGTAAGGTCGCAGATCGGGATCGTAGCGTGTTCTTTCTGCATGGGAATGTCTTTATCAGTCGCTTTCTTCATCAGTCTCACCAAAATTGGTTTCTTCTTCTTTCTTTGTTTCTTTGCTGAATCCCTTGGAAGGAATTTCTTCTAAAATATATTCTTGCAAGACAACATCGAGAGGCTGCGCAACATAGAATATGCGGAAGAGCTGGTCGAAACTGACGCTTTTCTTGCGAACTATTTTGGCTAGAAGCTGTTTTGTGCTACAGAGTCTTTCATAGACTTCTGCGGAAACCTCGATGGTTTTTGGTTCAGCCATTTTTAGATTCTTCCTTCCAATAGTTCGCAGTTTAGGAAGCATTGAACGCCGTTTCTTCTTTCGCGGCAGCCTGTTTCATGTGAGCAGATGACAGGTTTTCCTTGGGCGATTGAGCCTTTCATGGGGTCTTTGCTTTCGATTACGATGTTCACTTGTTTGTTGGTTTCTCTACAGTAAACTTCCATGTCATAGCGCATTGGGTTTAAGCATCTCCTTTAATGTCAACTGAGTCATTCTATACCGTTTTGGAAGAGGTGACGGTTCAGCCTCGTTTCTATGTTGTAAAGTTTGAAGAATGTGCAAAGGCATTCTGGCTAGTTCCTTACATTGGAAACTTTCCCTACAATGGCCCCATCTGAAATATCTTGGATAATTTAAAAAACGGTCATGGCGCATTGGGCATCCATCCTTTCTGCTGCATTTTCCGCTCGACAACTTGCGCGATCTGCTCTGTTGCCTCTCTGTTTTCTGCACGAATCGTTATGCGGAAGCGGTTGAAGTGTCCGTTTAGGAGTATGACTCCTTTCAACAGTTTCATGTTGTCACCTTGATTTTGCATTGTTCTCTTTGACAGATTGATGCGTCATACTTGCTAGGTCTGAAAAAGCGACAGAATGATTGATACTCACATTTCATTCATCAATCACCCCCCTTTGGCGTTGGTCGGGTGTTTGCGATTCTTCCGTTCAGCGATACGATTTCGTAGTCGTTGGGGGCTGACGTTGCTAGCTTCCAGATTTTCACTAGGTCTTTCATGTTAAGCGCCTCTGTCTGCGCATTTTCTCATAGCACCAAAAGCAGATTGTTTTGAGAGTGTAGCCGACTTTCGTGTCAAGAAAGGGAAAGAGACGGTCTGGAGGCCGTTGTTGGTGGCAGTAGTCGCAGCTCAAGCTGCCTTCATCTCCTGTTTTCTTGAGTGTTTCCTCAAATTCCATGTAGAACCGCACTTTCTGCACTTGGCTTTGTGAACTTTCCAGCAGTCGGGGCAAACGTAAAGGTCGATTTCTGTTGAACCGCAAGCTGTGCAGCTCATCTAGAAATGTCTCCTTGGAGGTTTTAGGGGGGGAATTTGCCCGATTGATGCAGGAATTGGTTTGGCCGCGAGAAAAGAGAGCGTGAGCCTCGAAACGCGCAGCCGGTGATAGGCAAAAGGCGAGAGAAGAACCCGCCCCTGCATCATTTCTAGGCTTCCCCCTCAACTTTTTCGTGGTATGTCACTATGACGATGAACCATATGCCCGAAAGAAACAGGGAAACCCATTCGCAGCTTAAGAGAACGATTAGAGCAGGTACATTTTGGGCTTGGAATGCACTAGCGGTGCAGATTGCGCCTATAATCCACATGCCAATCATCTGGAAGATTCTTTCGGCTTGTTTCAGGTCTTTCAAAAGTTGTCGCCCCAATCGTCATCGTATTTGCTGGCGCTGTCGCCGCTGTAGCCTTCGCCCCAATCTACCTTAACGTGTGTGCCTCTTGGCCGTAGAGCGCGGATTCTTTCGCGTTCTTTGAGTGCTTCTGTTTTGATGCGTTCCTTTTCTCTGAGAATGTCGAGCTGCTCTTGTTTCTTCTTGTATCCAGTGATGTGTTGGTGTTGTTCAAACTCTTCAAGACGGTCTAGGGCTTTCTCTAGGGCCTCAGTTGGCTTGAGGCCGTAGTTTTTGAGAAAATCAACTTGATGTTGCGACAGTCTCAGGTTCAGTTTGACTTTGTTCATTCGGTTCCTTCTCCTTTTCCTGTTTGTCGAACAGTCCGAGACATAATTTAGTGTCCATCTTCTGCAAGTCAAAAAGCAATTCTTGCAGAGGTTTAACACAGACATGAAGAAGCAGGAGACTTCTTTCGAGCTTTGCGAGACATTGTTCAAGAGAAATGGGCTTCGTTCCTTCTATCAGCGGTGAAATTTCTTGCCGTAGGTATTCCGAGACTGTCATTTCGCCGCGCTTGCGTTCTATGATTTCAATAGTGGCATCATCTAGCCTCACTGCGACTGTTTTCATACTAACTAACCAACTAGCTTACACTTGTTTGCATTGCTATTTAAAATTTGGGATGATGTTAGTTTGTTATTAGCAAAAACATAAATATGCTCAAGGAGGAATACATTCTTGCCGACTTGATGGGTAAGGCTAGAGCATGACCCCATGCGTGTCCAGCGTCCAAAACTGCTGGAATCTCGATGCACTTAGGGGGGCTGGCTCTTACGCCCAAAGGCTACCGTGAGAGAGACTGGAATTCGGCATCGTCCGTCATGCAGGCTATTCGGGTGCAAGCGTAAGGGAAAGGTTAACCAAGGGGCGGCTTTTCCGCCCAATGTAGACCGTAACAGCTCCCCACCTTTGAGGATTGTTTACCGTAACCTCTCCGTTTTCCATTAATGGTATACCGTAATCGCTTGTCTTACGGTAAACGCTAGGCCCTATGGTATACCATCATTTGTATCACAACATTTTTTTAGGAAATGCTAGAAACTATACATATGCTACAGAATAGCCTAATTTTTTCTAAGGGCCTCAAAACAGAGAGACAAATGTTAGTTCGTTGTGATACAATTTGCTGTTTCTTGGAGAGTGTTAGGTAGGTGTTAGGTTCTTTACTAACATTGTCCATTGTTTAGGGCTATTTCCAGCTTTCCAGAAAGTAATAAACTAACAATACCATGCTAAATGTTAGCATACTGCACTAACATTTTGATACATTCCCTC
>Ga0315289_10008601_pt1 | contig 14739 bp, 23 predicted proteins | sample YL17G11_40_MG_FD_203452 | JGI IMG/M metagenome (GOLD analysis project Ga0315289, IMG submission 203452) | Sediment microbial communities from Yellowstone Lake, YNP, Wyoming, USA - YL17G11_40 | ecosystem: Environmental > Aquatic > Freshwater > Lake > Sediment | place: USA: Wyoming | collected...
CTCTCCTCTCCCCACGTCGTTTCGAGCAGCCTATGACTCCTCAACCCCTCCCCGCTAGGGTAAGATTTTTAAATGGCAAGACGATACCCTCTAGAGTAAGGTTTTTAAATGGCTTGACAGGCAACCGAGAAAAGCGGCTAAGCCTCTGTCCCCCAGAGATCACGCCGCCTAGGGCCGGGAAGGGTGCTCCAATCACCCTTAAAGCGGGGGGTTGGCGCTGAGATCAGCCCCTCCCTCGCCTCATCCACCACGCCCATGTTGATGAAAAACACCTTTCGTGTTACCTTTCGTGTTGGTGGCTGAAACTACGGGTTTTTGGGGTATTTTGGCTCCATTGACCATGAACCAATAGACGATAAAAGGCCTGTCCCGGAAGCCACGTAACTCGCTGATTTATAAAGCTTTAAGAGAGTGCCGGAGGAGGGAATTGAACCCTCACCCCTGTCGCCAGGGACTGGATTTTGAGTCCAGCGCAGCACTGTTTGTCCCATTTTTAATTGACTGAAAATACACGATTTGCGGGAAGGGGGAGGGAATTTTCCTCTTTCGTGTGACAAATTTGTGACAAATTTTCCGGCTTTTTTTGCTCATCCCGGCTGCCATGAGAAGCCAGGAGCTCCACCGCCTCTTCACTTAAAACGTCGCGCGGATGCAGATAATGCTGAGTGACCAGGACGTTTGAATGACCGTAGAGTTTTTGAATCGTCACGATATCAACGCCGCTCTCAAGCAGCCGCGTCCCGAAGCTGCGGCGCAAGTCGTGAAACGTGAAAACCGCGATCTTGGCCGCTTTCAGAGCATTCTCAAAGCCTGTCCGGACACTCCTCCGCTTGAAGGGGAAGATAATCTTGGCGTCGAGCTTCGCCGTTCTCAACTTTTCAAACTCCGCGCAGAGAACCGAATTGAGCGGGACGAACCTTGCCCGCTTGGCCTTTGTGTGTTCCGCTTTGACCGTCCTCTTTTCAAGGTTAACGTCGCTCCAATTGAGGCCGAGAATTTCTCCAAGTCTCAAGCCCGAATGAAGTCCGACAAGGACGATCGGTTTCATGTGCGGGGCAAGCTCTGAAAAAAGCCTTTGCTCTTCGTCCCTTGATAGGACCCGGTCCCGCGCCGTATCCACCTCAGAGAACATTTTGACCTTTCGCGCCGGGTTCTCGCCAATCATTCCCTTCTCGACCGCATAGCTGAACATCTTCTTGAGCAGGGCCATCTCGCGGTTTGCAGTAAGCGGAGAAATCCCCTCGTCGAGCCTTTGCTGTCTGTAACCCCGGATCATCGAATCCGTGATTTTGGTGAGCTTAGCGTCGCCCAGGGATTCCTTGATTTTTCTCAGCCTGAACTTGTCCGTTTTCCAGCTCTTCTTCTCTTTCTTGGCATAGTCTCTCATGTAGATATCGGCAAATTCCTTAAACATCACAGATTCACTTTTTCTCAGTGGCGAGAATTTGCCCGTGAAGACTTCGGAGACTTTGGCTTGAAGCGCGACCAATGCCTCTCCGCGAGTTTGGGCCGCCTTGATGACTTCCCTTCTTCGCTTTCCTTGGCCGTCTTTGTAGTCCATGCACCACCGGCCCTTCCCCTGTTTTGTCTCTCTCAAATAAATCGTTCCGATGCCATAACGCCAGCGCCGCTGAGATCCCTTCACGGCGCTTTTACCTCCTTTCAAGAACCTCTTATCAAATTCAGCGAGGGAAATCAAGGGCTGCTGCATAAACTCAAAAGCAGACCGGACCCGGCCCCGTTCAATCAGCCGGTCGATTTCGGCACGTTCAAACCGCAGCCGACCATCCAGCCGGACATGGGGGATTCTCCCCGCGCTCGCCATCCGATATACGCTTTTAGGGTGCAGATTGAGAATGGAACCGACAGCGCGCGCGTCAAGGAGCGGATTCATTTATGGCCTTACCTCTGCGAGTTCGGCGACAATCTCTTGAAGGCCGTCAGCCTGGCCCGCACAATAGGCTTTAAGAATTTCTTTGGCCGCCCAGAAGAGCAGACGATGGCGGGGTGAGCAGAACTTCTGTGCTGCCCGCGCTAACGGCCTTCTACAGCACCTGCAGGAACGCTCGTGGTTTGGTCGGGAGACGTGGAGATCGCCGCTCAGTGAAGCGTTAACGCCCGATTCCTGCGGTATTTCGGGCACTTCTCTCACCATCTCCACCTTCTGGGTCCTGCCGCTTTTCCCGGACACCTTCTTCTTCGCCAGGCAGTTAAGGCAAATAACATCACAGCGCCGGATCACTTGCTTCCAATCTCGGAGGCTTCGCGTTATGTTTACCAGGACGGGAAGAAATTTGATCCCCTCACCGTCTCTTGGGCAGAAGCGAAGGACTCGGCCGTCGTTCTCTCCACAGAAGCAGCAACCGGACTTTGATTTGACCTCATTCAGCCATTTTTTACTTTCTTCATATGACTTCTTGAGTTTAATTTTTCTATTCCGCTTTTGCCGCCTATCCTTAGCGCGCGCCCGGCCCTCCTCGAATTCCTCCAACATCCGTTGGAGTCGTTGCTCAGACGTCCGTCTTCTCATCTTTCTTTATCCGGCCTAGGCCGTGGTCCTTAAAAAGGAGTCGTCTTCTCTTCGCTTTCCTCCTCTTTTCCGACACTGGCCAATGTCTTCTCCCATTCCCGGACGGCCGCGTCGACGGCCTCTTTTAGCTCAGGGATCAGCTCTCGACGCAAAGAAATGCCTTTTGGGGTCGGTCTCCAGTCTCCATCTCCGGCATCGTAGAATACCCGGAGGTCAATCAGTTTATTCCGCTTGTACTCTCTGAACTGACAGACGACCTTCTGGCCGGCGCTTTTTGCGAATTCGTGAATGACTTTTTCTTCGCTCATTTTCCAGCTCCTTCAATATTCGTCTTCAAGTCTCTCGACACCGGAGAGACCCAAAAAAAGGATTTCTCTTAGAAGTTTAAGGCCAAATTCGGTTGTCCCATGCCCGGAGCACCCGGGCGTCTGTCGCGGAGGTTTGGGGCCGCTTTTGAGCTTTTCCCACGCCCCGGAAAAGGTCTTCTCGGGGGAAGCCGGTGAGCTTTTCCCGCTTTCCCGAGCTTTTCCCGCTTTCCCGGAAACCTGGTGAAGTGAGCTTTTCCGCTTTCCCACTCTCTAAGAGTGGAAAGCTGGAATCCTCACGGTCAGATCGGTGGCTCATAATACTTAACTCCTCTGAATCCCGGGCGCACTCGCCAGCGGCCCTCTCGTTCACCCCGATTCAATAATTACAGATTCCAACTCATTCAATATATTCCGAAGAATCTTCTCAGCGAACCGGTGATCATTTATGGGTTGTTCCATCTCTTCCTCCTACTTCGATTTAATGAGAATCGGCCCGCCTTTGCCGGGCAGTTTTTCGGTAATGACGTATCCGGCTTGAAACTCTTTTTCTACGGCTTTCCTTATGGTGTGTGGTGACATTTCTTTATCCCTGGCCTTGAGTTCTTCATCGACCTTCGCATCCTCCTTCCGGGATTCGATGACCAGCTTTCTCAGGTTTTCGAGTTCCGGATCATCGGCGTCGCCGTGAATACCCTGAATCCCCTCCCTCTCCTCCTCAATCCCCTCCCTCTCCCTGATCTTAGAGTCTGTTATAGTCTGTTCCCCCCTAGAAGCAGAAGCAGAGCGTGACGTCACCGTGACGCCCGTTACATTGCTGTGACGTTCGTGACGCCCCAACGGGGGCGGAACGTCGGATTTCCGTGACGCCGTAATTTTCCCGTGATCCTTTGCAATGGCAGGGTGTGACATGGCTGTGACGCTTGTGACCCCCCCGTGACGTTTTTTCTTCTCTCGCCATCTCCGCGTTCGGATCGCTCCCGAAGTCTCGGAATAGGCAAAGTTTCGGTACTTCGCATAGTTCACGATGAAATATCCGCCGTCCACCCTCTTCAGCCGACGCCCTTGATCCGCCGTCGATCTCGAGTCCGGGTCAGGATCGCAGAGTTTGTTCAGGGACTTTTCGACTGTCTCCATTGACAGGTGGCAGATGCCGACAAGGGCCGGGGCGGACACGTCGGCCACGCCGTCCGGTCCGCAGCAGGCCAGCATTGTGATCCAGACCTTGAAGACGTCGGAATCCTCGGCCATGATCGAGGACTTGATGATCCCTTGGTCCAACTTCGTGAATCCCATCTCACTTCACCTCCCCAATTTCTTCCCCATCCCGCCTCGGGTCTTCATCACCTGAGGCTTCTTCTTACTGCTGCTTTAAAGTTTCCTCCCTGGTCTTCTTTGAAATTCCCGATGTGGTAGCTTCCGGGAAAACGTCTTGTACCCGGTGACCCAAAACTTTGGCGATCCTTTTCTTGAGCTTCGGCGAAAGACGGCTGCCGTAGCCACCTTCAGCAAGCCCAATCGTGGCGATGCCACAGCCCGCCCTAAGGGCGACATCGAGCTGTCTGAGTCCTAACTCTTTTCTGATGCTCTTTAAGTCTTTTTTCATTTCACTCTCCATATTGTCGTTGTTGGTATAATTGTATTTTAAGCCTGATTCCGGTATTATGAATTCGCATAAATCGATTTTGTGTGGGTGAATTATGCACATCAATTCGATGCCGCGCTCGCAGTATAAGAAGCGTCCTCTACCCAAGACTGCGGAGGGTTGGGACAGCCTTTTACTTAAGGAATATGGCTATGGACTTTGGCCTTTCGTCCATTCTTTTGCAGGGCTGCTCTTTACATTCATCCCTGACTATTTCAAGGCCAAGGACCCCCAATCTCTAAGATTGGGCAAATTGTCAATGGCAGACAGGCATGACAGGTTGACGTGGCGTCTTAGAGAATTAAAAAATTTAGAGCGCCACATAATTAAGGTCCTGGCTGAGGACAAAAAAGATGAGGAATCCATTCCCGAGTCATATGGGACGGAAACGCTTTTTAAACAGTTGCACGTTGACCAGGCCGTCGCCCTTAGGCTCAGGCTTACCTCAAGGCCCCCTTTCTATGACAGAGGCCGCCCAATTAAGTTTGTTTGCCAAGTCGCCTTTGTTTGGTCTGAGATTATGAGAGATCGCATGGGGCGCAGATGGTTTTATGCTCTAGGTCTCTTCAAGTGGATGCGCGAACGCATAACGACTTTAACCTTCGCTCGGAAATATCTAAACTTGTCCGCTAAATTCAATGAGCAGTGCTTGGCGAGAGAATTTGTGATTTACAAGACGGCTCAAAACGTCAAATCGAAGCAAAAAAAACGAGCAGAAGTGATTGAGAAAAGAGCAAAAATGCTTGAAGAATACAAATCATCATATTTTCCAATTGGAAATAACGGCAGTCATTTTGGAATCATCTTTACCAACAAAAATATCTGTTTTGACGCATCCCGGAAAAATGGCCGTATCGAGTTTCCGGATAGAACTCTTTTCCAGGAAAATCCAAATACCAGCCCAGTTCCAATCTTGCCCGGGAGGACGACGCGAAAATAAGCCGGGCCTTCAATGTCACTTTCCGTAAAATCCAGAAGCTCGAGGATTCCCAAAGAGACCGCGAGAGCTCGAGAGACGAGAAGTTAGAGAAGAGAAGGCGAACTAGGTTGACAGGGGGGAAGGGCGATCTCTTTAGAAGGAACTCGGCCTTTTTGATTGATTCATTATAGATTGTTTGATCCTTCTCTCTTAGAGAGTTCTTTTTCCTCTCTATAGATTGTATATCTCTTCTAGATTGTATCTTCTACAGGTTCCCCGGCTTTCATCGTCACATGGTTTACTATAGTTTGTTACTCTCTATATAGTTAGTATCTATATAGATTGTACTCTCTAGATTGTACTCTCTAGATTGTACGTATCAATAATGGCCGGGGGGGGGGTTGATAGCTGCGGATGTCGTGTTATGATCAGGATGGACAGAGGAGGAAATGATGAAAAAGACAATACTTATCGGCATCCTGATTCTCTTCACCGTGTCTTGCGCCCCTTTAATGGAGGAAACGTGGACCGTCACCACGCTCGAGGGTCCTGTCACCGTCCGGCATTACGATCCCGCCCGCGAATTGCTCTTTGGGTTCTATTGTGCCTCTCTAATCAACCTGCCTAAAACCCACAACAATTTGCTTTTAAGTTCTTATTATTATCCGCTCATCATCCCCCCATATCGCGCCTACAGCGGTCCCAATGGTTTGCCTACGTGGGAGGATGTCATATATGAGCAACGTGTGGATAGTTCTATGCGCGACTACGAATACAAGGTCCAGAGCATCAAAGACGATCTTATTTATGACTTACGAAGGGAAATGGAACGGGTCAAAGACGACATTGCTGATGACCTAGAGGACGCCAAGGACGAACTGGAAAGCAAGAAGGAAGACGCTGATGACGCTGCGGACGAACTGGAGCGCGCCGCCTATGACGCCAAGATTAGGCTGAAAAACGCCGCCAATGATGCCGATTTTGAACGGCTGGTCGCTGAGAACGCCACAACTAAGACGCGGGTTTTATCTGATAACGGGTCAGAAAAATCCACGGGTTTTGATTTTAGTTTTTTAGACGATGGGAGACTGCCTAGCGAAGATCAAGTGGAAGTAATTCAATGGTTCGGACCCTCAGCCGGAAAGAAGTTCGTTTTGGTCAGCATCGATTACGCGAAGAGAGCGCGCCCGTTTGGTTTTTCATTGGAGACTTCAATGTCGGGAGAAGTTGTCCTTTACGGCACAAGATGGCCCCCGAAGGATCCGATTAATTGGCGCGAAGAAAAAGAAGCATCCAGGATAGTCAAAAACGGACTAGCGAACGCAATTAAGGAAATTATTGACGAGCTGGGGGAGAGATAAGCGAACCGGATCGAGCAAGGGGGGATAAGATGACTGATCCAAAACCAAGGTGTATGGCCAGGTAGGTAGCCATGAGGAGTAATCCCGCAGGGGGATGGCAGGGGGGCAGGGACTTTTTTAGAAAAACCTTAGCTGGCTCAGGCTTTTTCGCCAAAAAAGGCATGAATACTGAAGGTTTCCGGCTCTTTAGGATGTATATTTAATCTCAGGATGGATAAGAGGAAGGCCTGTTCTTGTCGAAAAAACGAGTAACGGCATGACGACGGAAGAAAAACTAGGGTCAGAACGTATGGAAGGGCGGGTAAATTGCGATCCCCCCGAGAGGGCCTGTAAAGGGCCTATTATAGGAAATATGGAGGTTGTGCATAGGTAAGGGCGGGCCGTGTAAAATCCGCCTGGGATTTGCCCTGTACGCGCATTAGAACCGTAAAAAGGCCCATCCGGAAGCGGTCAGCGCCATATTGCGGACCAGGGAAATGATCGAGCCGAAGAAAACTCCTAATGAGCCTAATTATTGTCCCGACGATCGTCCCTTTCATTATTCCCTCGAAGAAAAATAAATAGATCCCGGCAGCGCGATAGACAAAAGCGTGCTTTAGTAGAAAAACCTATTATAGGAAATGATGAAACTTACAGAGCAAGGGTTGAGTATAAAAGGCTAGGCCGGTTTGAAAAGTGCCCATGCCCCCCTCCTTAGCTTGCGGAGCTTATTCAGAGGAGCCTTTCAAGGGCTTAGTGCCAGGGTGGGGATAGAAAATTGGAAGGGCCGGGCCAGGGTGCCTGTATTTCGCGCCAGGGCCGCGCCTGTTGGTAAATGTTGGTATCGCGGCCGCAATCCGCCAAGGCTCAAAAGTCCAGGGCTGCGAAAACGGCCACAATAGACAGGCACGCCCGCGAGAATCCAATGCTCCCGGTAAGGAGCGCCGCGTCATGCGTCGCATAAGTAGCATTCGGTAAACTACGATTAGAGCGTAACATGCATATAATAAACTATTTACAAGGAACGTGGGAATTATGCGAATTCATCCCGTCGTTATTCGACCTCAAACGGGACAAGAGAAGCTCTTTTACCCGTGTTTTATGGGGTCAATGGGCGAAAGGGGCTTATTTTAAGGGCAAAACGGGACAAGAAAAATGCTAAAACTAAGTAAAGACAGGGATAAAGTGACAGGACGTTTCTTGCCTGGACACGCCGCGTTGCTCAGGCACGGCGGATACAGTTCCATCAGCAAGAACATCCCGCTCACCGTGCGGCGTCAAGTGCGGGGCATCAGGGAATCCCTCATCAGGGACATCGGGGGCATTGAGCCGGCGTTAACCGCAACCTAGGCAATCTTGATAGACAAGACGGTGAACCTATACCAGGTCACGCTCTGCATCGAGGCGTACATCAGGCAGGAGGGACCCTTCAGAGGAAAGAAACTCGATCCCGTCCTTGGTCAAAACTATCTGGCTTACGTCAACACTATCCGCTTGAACCTCCGGGAACTGGGAATCGCAAGAAAAGCAGGGGATGAGATCCTCTCGCCTTTGCAGCTCGCCGAGCAGATCGACAAGGAACAGGCCGAGCAGGAGGCCCAGGAAGCCGAGCTACGTCTGTGCTCATCTCATCCCTTCCGGAACATCGAAGGCCGTAGTAACCCGTCTGGGGGTTCTTGACTAGGCCTTCGCGTCGTTTTGGCATGGTTTCCGTTTGAAAAAATCACTTTGTTTTGAGTGACTGCAGACCGGGTTTTGATAATTCTTTTACTCCTTTTAGAATTTCCTTTTCCAGTTCTTCAACGTCTTCATCAAGGCTAGTGTGTATGAAGAGGACTGGATATTTTAAATGCATTTTTGTCGGACTATGAAATTCGATTAGTTCCGTAAATGGATCCTTAATACAGTTTAATAATTCTTTTGTAAAACTTTCATCGATTATATATTTTTCATTTAGAAGTTCTTTCAATAGCGGCATTAATCGAAAGTTTGATAATACTTCCGAATTTAGTTGTCGATAAATATATTTTTTCTTAAATAATTCGATTTCAATTCTTGGGCTGACAAGATATGAAGAACCATAAAGTTTATATGAATACTCGTATGGATCACTAAGTTCATTAGAATAAATATACTTAGAAAAACGCAATACGTTTTTGCATTCTTCATCATATCCGATAATCCGCGCTACATTATCTTCGACATAGAGTCCATTTCCCGAAAATCCTTTTTGACTGCCCATCTTATTAGCTAGATAAGCATTAGCCAGGGAGAAATTAGCGGAGAAGTAATCTTCTGTTCCTGATTCATCGATATACTTTTTCCTATATCCGGATGAAATAACAGTTCTGCAACCCATAAAGTGTTTTTCTTTTTCCTTAGCATTGATGAATCCATGTATTCTAGAGATAAAGCCTATGAAAGTAGCCGTTTTGTTACCTTCAGATGCATAGAAATTATAAAATCCCTTAACGCCATCCTCGCCTTTCAAGGTCTTTCCGGTCATTTTTTTGTAATCACTTAAGGAGCCCCCTCCGGTCAATTCGACGCTTCCGACCGTTGGGATTATGTCTGGCCTTAAATTGATGACATAATAAATTGAGTCATTAAATCTTGAGTGCTTTATTGGGAAATCATATATCTTGGGATGTTCAACTATATCCTTTTTTGCTAATGCGATCGCCTTATCCAATATTTTCTATCTTTCCAGCGCTTCGGAGCCGATCAGGGTTCTTATATCGCTACTTCCCAACGATAGATGATCAGAAAATTTTAACAAATCTATAATTGCTGTTATTGAATAGACAACATCATTAGCGGCGTTCTCCATTTTCCTCTCTCCTATGAAATGATCCTTTTAAAAAAATGCCCTTTGCCCATCGCCCATATTAATAATGAGGCCGATCATCGCTTCCCGTCGAGGAGCGTCACGCACTGGGGGCCGACCGGCCCCCGGCCTCACTTCTTATTCCGAGAGTCTTCGAGGTGTTTTATCCTGTCTTCCAATTCAGATATTTTGACTTGTAGCATTTTGAAGATCTGCTTGATCTTATCTGGATTATAAGCCTTCTGATTCTGGTCCGTAAGATCATTGAGGGCGATGTTAAAACTTCCTTCTTTGAATGTTGAGTCGGCGATTCCCATTTTATCCTCCTAATAAATAGTAATCAGGGAGGCGCGCCGCGCTCCTTGAGTCCGAGACGCCTCGGTTGCTCTTGGAGCGCGGTATTTGGACTCCCTTTAGATCATGGGGCCTTCATGGGTCCAGCGTTACTTGGCGTCCAGTTGGCTGGGTGCCCACTATGCTCCTTCCCCTCCAGGACGCGCCTCCGACAAAAGCTTGGTCAAGATAAACCTCCTAACTTCACAATCATCGGAGACTCCGCGCCTCCGTTTCATTCAACGCCTATTAACAGGGGCCGACCGGCCCTCGGCCTCAATCTTTTTATATTCCTTGTACATCTTACGTATATCCCTATTGCTGATATTCCAGCGCTTATTGGTAGAATCGTGAACGAAAATATATCGATACTCTCCCTTAAATAGCTCTGAGAATAAGGGATTGCCAATAATTACTGTATACGTCTCCCCTTCATTTAAAGTCCTTGGCCACTTATCGGGGATTATTTGCTTGCGTTGAGACTCGGAAGGCCTTTCTGATGTTCTCCGGCTCTTATCTATCTCTATTCCTTGAAGTCGAATTGGCCGCTTCCCGGAATTAATGATCTCAATTGTCAGAAATTTTATTTGAGGTTTCTGGGGCTCATAGCCAATATATGCGTTGACTAGCAGCCTGCGATCTGAGCGATATTGATTGATAATCCACAATACAGAGGCCACTGCAGCAGCCGCACCACATAAAGCTAGCAGGATTCTGAAAACCATCTTAACCCCCCTAAAAAAAGTGAATCGCTTAATGTCCAACCCCCTAATTGCTCTTCACCCTCTCCGCCCTCGTCTTCCCCGTCGCCGGATCCTTTCCGTAGGTGTGCTCAGCCTGAATGGTACCGTCCTTCTTGTGGATGATCATCTGGCATAATTGCTCTAGTGGAATCTGAAGAAAGCTGATTATTACAACCTTTACTATGCTCTAACCTCCATTTTTTTACCAACCAATCTATCCTTAATTCTCATGAACTCATCGGCTCCTAGTTGTGTTTCGTTGAATGATAACGAGTTGCCTGTCACAAAGTAGAAGGAGATGATCTTTTCTTGGACCGTGATATAGGTCACTTGGTCAAGGTTGATAATTTTTAGCCCACTTTTTTCTTGGATTTTGAACTTTTCCATTTCAAAACTCCTTATCTATTAGAAAAATCTTCTCTCCCCATCGTCTATCCTAGTTAGGCGTCTATTTATCCCAGGGGACTAGGGCCTTGCCCTTGCCCGATCACCTCATAGCCGTATCCAGTCCTTTTTAGAGTGGATAATAATCATTAAATAAGCTTAGAATGTCGATATTTGTTCCCTGAAACGTAATGTGCCAAGTATTAGAAATAGAACGCCATTCAGCATTTCCAATTCCTACGGATGTTCCAAACCGATTCGCTTTATTGACCAAGCGGCCCATACCCAATCTTCTAAGGTTTGTATTATGATAGCCAAATCCGAGGAAATAAATCTTGGATGCTTCTTCCATAAGTTTGAACACTCTGTGAAAATCAGGCGCACTTTCATCTTTTTCGGACATTACAATGATTTGTTTACTGGCCTTTTGTATTTCTGAAAGATCGTTTGTATTTTCATATGGTCTAGAATAATTGCACGCTTGCCAGGATAATGAGCCGAGAGATCCATGCACATGAATAATCGGTATGGAGGAAAGGCTTTCGGCACATTCATCGTCCGTTATCCCATATCGATACTTTAGTGCAGTAAACAGGTAATGTTCCCATGAGCGGTCATAGTTAAAAGTTATTACCGAAAGCTTATTATATTTGAATTCATCGCAATCTTTCGCATCGAGCTTATCCATTAAATATCTGTACCAACTCGTTGGCATATCTGCAGATCCGCCGATATTGAAAAGACGTCTTTCATCTTCATACGGAATTAATATCAACGCAATTGATAGCTTCCCCACGTCCAAGAATTCAGAGCGGTATTCTAAGAATGCATCAACAGAAGGGGGGTCTGCATAATTCAAGGCAGATCGGAAATTTAATATCACTTTTTCTTCTATGCCTAAGGTGCGTAACTTTTCCCATAGAATACGCTTACCTCGAGTATAAATATTCAGCCCCCTTTTAATAATGAAGAACAGTTCTCGTCCAGAAGGAAATCCATAGGGCATACTCGCTCCTGCTCCAAGAACGAGTACAGTATTGTCCATGATCATTTCTTCCCTCACTCTCCCCATCATCTATGTCAATGAGGCCGATCATCGCTTCCCCTTGAGGAGCGTCACGCACTGGGGGCCACCCGGCCCCCGGCCTCCGTGCTACGTTTTTTTGGGTTTGTCGGTTTAACGAGATTCGCATCAGCCGAGATTTTCGTGATAATACTTTTCACTATTTTATCGAGTTTTCTATTTGGCCTATAATCGGCAAGCACAACATAATGAACCCGGCCTTCAACAATGAGGTTGAGGGCTTTATTGCGAGCGCGAGACACGTGCGGACGATATACGGCAATTGAATGGCCTCCTTGGTCTCTAACTAATTTCATGCATGGAATATCAGTATCCCCGTCTCCGATATATATCATCCTTTCAAATGGAATAGGCCTGTCTTCCTTTGGCACATATTGATTTATCTTTTTGTCATCTGTGATATCCAAGCAGCCTTTATTAATCCGGAAGAGAAACTGGGTTTTAGTAGTGTAGTTGATCCCTAAAGCCGGCCAAGTCGCAACCCCACTGTTGTCATATATGAAAGAAGATGCGAATATTTTCTTAAAGGAGCGTCTTATTGGGGAGGCTTTTATCATTTCTTGGATTCCTGATGATACTATATAGTGCTCCACATGGAGCCCTCTTTTACGTCCGAAATCATTTATCCTTTTAAACCAAGGACGGACACCGTCGAATAATTTGACGTTGCGCCCATAATTACAGAAGTCTTCTTTTCTTACGCTTAGACCTTCTTCGCCTTCCCCAGCCTTCTTTATCATCCAATACATGTATGTCAGAATTTTATCTGCACCATGTTTTTTAGCTTGGGCACCGACTTCTTTCCAGAACTTCTTCGACGTCATCTTTAATTGGGGGATGAAATCATATTCCTGGATATTTCTTGGAGAGAGAGTGCCATCAAAATCATAAATGATGGCCATTTTAGCTAGCTTCTTGCCCATCTTCCCCCCTTGGACCATAACTTGGCTGGATCCCCAGCTTAAGATTCATCATCAAACCATAATTACCTAATTCTTCTTCACTCTCTCCGCCCTTGTCTTCCCGGTCACCGGATCCTTGGAGACCTGGAGCTCAGTCTGGCACCACTCGCATTTTGTGACAGTAAGCTCAGGCTCGCCCTTCCTCATAATAGAGGACGCCATGATCATATACCCGCACTCCGGGCACTTAAAATCGTGGAATGAGGCGAAAATTGACATGCTATTCAGGCTCTTTCATTTTGAGCTGTCTACGCTCTCATCGGGGATGTACCGCCGCAGGATGTCTAGGTTGTCGCCGTAGTACAGAGTATTTTCCACGTTCACCCCTTCTTTGTCAGCTGATAGAATTCATTCAGGTCCTTTCCCTTGTCAAGAATCAGCTGACGCGGCACGGGAAGCCCGGCCCGACCCAGACGCCGGAGTCCAGCCGGGCTTTCGGATGGACCGTCGCCGTGGGGTGGATGGTGATGTCATGTGAGCTCATTCATCTCCTCGAGGTCCAAAATGCTGGCGACCATCTCTCCCTCGACGGCCACTTCCCCCTCGACGATCGCTCTGCCCTTCAGAAGGCAGTACTTGCCCTTGAGCTTCAGGATCTCGGCTTCGAGCTTCAGCTGGTCCCCCGGGACCACCTGCCTTCGGAACTTTGTGTTGTCGATTTTGGTCAGGACCACAAATTTTCGCTGCGGGTCCGGAATGGAATTGAAAAGAAGTATCCCTCCCGCCTGGGCGATCGCCTCGACGATCAGAACCCCGGGCATGATCATCTTCCCGGGAAAGTGCCCTTGGAAGAAGGGCTCATTGCAACTCACGTTCTTGAGGGCGACAATGGACTTGCCCGGATGGACTTTCTTCACCCGGTCCACGAGCAGAAAGGGGAACCGGTGAGGGAGGAACTTCTGGATCTGTTCGATATTGATCAAGGGCAGGTCACTTGGCCGGGGTTGCCTTGGAGGCGTCGTATCGCCGGATGACATCGTCCGTGAGGTCGATGATGGGGTTGAAGTAGACGGCCCCGCTTCGGCTTCTCTTTCATCGGATATTTAATGTTCAAGAGAATTGTCCCCCCTTTCAACGTCGCTATTTCTGGTTCTCAGAAAAACGACCGCGTGAGAGCCCCATAGAGCCACGATCTCCCACGTCCGAAGGTCAAAGTCCGTGCTCATTTTCGCTCATCCCCCTTCGTGCCTTTTATAAACCGGCCGACCAGGGCCAGCTCTTTTTCGTCCAGCTGCTTCATCTTTGCCAACCGGCGAACCGCATCGCTCACGGGCATGAATCCATAGGGCGGGAAAACAAACGCGGGCAATGAAGGATAAGGATTTACGACGTCCCCCGGGCCGAAGACCGCCCCAGTTGTCCGATTGACCAGAACCGGCCGGCCATAACTGGAAGCGGGATGATCCGTTGTCAATTCATAAGTCAGCGAAAGATTGACGGTCATGTTTCCCCCTTTGAAAGATTATAGAATTCATTCAAGTTCTTCCCCTTGTCCAGGATCAGCTGACGCGGCGCGGGAAGCCCGGCCTGAATGAAGCGCCCCCTCTTAACCACACTGGCAATATACTTCCTGCAGCGCGGCGGTGTCAATCGCCGCGAAGATCAGCACTCAAAGAGCATGTCGGGACTTGAAATCCCGCCGCCTACAATACTAGCAAACCCTAACA
>Ga0315289_10008602_pt1 | contig 14739 bp, 24 predicted proteins | sample YL17G11_40_MG_FD_203452 | JGI IMG/M metagenome (GOLD analysis project Ga0315289, IMG submission 203452) | Sediment microbial communities from Yellowstone Lake, YNP, Wyoming, USA - YL17G11_40 | ecosystem: Environmental > Aquatic > Freshwater > Lake > Sediment | place: USA: Wyoming | collected...
CTACAGTGACCTGCCTGGCGCCCAATCAGTGACTCAGGGGCAGCTCATCTGCTCAGTGCTCAGCTACATGGAAACGCCTCAACATTTGAGGAAACATCTGGTGCGAATGAGTCCGGATTTGAGTTTTGCTGGGATTCTTCCACCGCTCCGCACTCCCAACCATCCGGTTTCGAGGAAAGTCGAAGATTTGAAGATCGGCGACACTAGGGAAGGCGTCGTCATCGACTCCAACGGACGGGTCAGCCAGGTCGACATCGGAGTAGGTTCACTCGCAGAAATCTCCACGAGATCCAGCCCCGGATCACGAGTTACTGTCAAAATCGAAAGGATAGGCCAGAAGATCGCCGCTGAGTTGATCGATCACAACCGGATAGACATATATTGGGGGTTCCGGGTTACGTTGAAGAACCTTCCTTTAGGGAGGCTCATCCAAGAGAACAAGCCGGATGTGGTCATCGCCACATCAAGGTTTGGCGAGAGAGTGGAGACAATGCTCGACCAATTGCGGACATCTTTGACGGGAGCATCCAGTGTACTCCTTGCATTTGGTTCCCCGAAGCGGGGAGTCCATGAGATCATCGCGCAAGAGGGTATGAGACTTGGCACGATTGCCACGTTCACTGTGAACTTCGTCCCTGATCAAGGAACGCAGACCGTCCGAACTGAGGAAGCGGTCTACTCGGCTCTTGGGATCTTGAACGCGATTGGTGGATAGGTGAGCTGGTATGGGACACAGAAAGGTTCACGCTCCGAGACGAGGGTCGCTTGCTTATCTCCCGAGATCGAGAGCCTCAAGATGGATCGGGCACGTAAGGTACTGGCCGACTGGCATCAAAGAGACCAAGCCGTTGGCATTCCTCGGATACAAGGCGGGGATGAGAACCGCCGTCGGGCTCGACAACAGGCAGGGCTCTCTCACATTTGGTAAGGAGATCGCATTTCCGATTACAATCGTTGAAACACCGCCGATGGTCGCAGTGGCGACAAGAGCGTACGTTAAGACGCCAAAGGGGCTTCAAACGTTTGCTGAGGCTTGGATGGAGAAGCCGCCGAAGGAATTGATGCGTCTACTATCCTTGCCCGAGTCGATCAATCATGGCGAGAAGCTCGCGAAGATCGAGTCTTCGCTCGAAAAGGTGAGCGAAATACGGCTACTGCTGGCATCTCAACCCAAGATCGCCCGCCTCGGCAGGAAGACGCCTGAACTCATTGAAGTGAAACTGGGCGGCGCAACGTCGAAGGAGCAATTCGAGTATGCTCGGAATCAGCTTGGCAAGGAAGTGAAAGCCTCTGACGCCTTCAAAGAAGGCGATTGGCTCGACGCGATCGGGGTAACCAAAGGGAAGGGAATCCAAGGACCCGTGAAACGTTTTGGAATCCGCAGGAAGTGGCACAAGGCAAGAAAGACCGTCAGGCAAGTAGGATCGATTGGTGGATGGACCCCTCATTATGTCATGTATTCGGTTCCGCGCGCGGGGCAAACGGGCTTCCATCAGAGGACCGAGTACAACAAACAGGTGGTCAAGATCGGGCAAGAGGGCAAGGATGTGACACCGAAGGGAGGTTTCATCAGGTACGGAGAAATCAAAGCCGAGTACGTGATGCTAAGCGGCACTGTTCCCGGCCCTGCGAGGAGAGCGATTACTCTCCGACATGGCGCCAGAGGTACAGGCGCACCCCCACCCAAGTTCGACTATCTGAGTCTGGAATCCGTTCAGGGGCGCTAGACTTTGACACCCCCATCCAAGAGCATAGAGGTCTACGATGCCAGTGGCAAACCGCATGAGAACATGAGTTTGCCTTCCGTTTTCTCGGTGCCGTTTCGCCCGGATGTGATACAGAAAGTCGTTGTTGCCCTTCAAAGCAGAAGATACCGGCCCAAGGGCAGGGATCCGATGGCGGGAAAGCGAACCACCGCCAAGTCTGTCGGAGTCGGCAAGGATCTGGCCAGAGTTCCGAGGGTTAAGGGAGATCGCTTTCCAAGGGCCGGCCAAGCTGCTTTCGCACCCATGACCGTCAAGGGCCGCCTAACCCATGCGCCCTCATCACAACGAAGGCTCGCAAAACGCATCAACGCTAAGGAACGCCTCTTGGCTCTTTGGTCAGCTGTAGCGGCAACGGCATCCAAAGATCTTGTCGCATCTAGGGGCCATGAGGTCAAGAAGGTACTGAGCATTCCGCTCGTGGTCTCGGATGAATTCCAGAAGCTCAGGACCACGGCTGAAGCTAGGAACGCTCTCGAAGGACTTGGACTCTGGGATGACATCGCAAGAGCCCGCACGGGAGCAAAGATACGCGCGGGTAGAGGACGCGTTAGAGGGAGACCAGTCAAGCGTCCGCGAGGTCCATTGCTCGTCGTGTTGAAAGACGAAGGAATTGGGAAGGCGGCTCGCAACTTGTCCGGCGTCGACATTGTGGAAGCATCGAGCCTGAATGTTGAAGATCTCGCTCCTGGTACCCATCCCGGAAGACTCACGCTGTGGACCAAGTCCGCCCTCGAATCTGTTGAGAATCGATTCGCCAAACAGGGGAGCTAGCATGCCAGTGAAGGACATCCAAGAAGTCATCAAGTATCCGCTCGTCTCTGAGGATGCCGTCACTCTGATCGAAGCTGAGAACAAGATCACCTTCATCGTCGACGTTGACGCTTCTAAGAATGATGTACGCCGAGCCGTGGAAGAACTGTATGAAGTGAGGGTCGATCGTGTGAATTCTGTTGTGACGACGGGAGGGCTCAAGAAAGCCTATGTCAAGCTCACCCCCGACTACAAGGCCTCAGACCTAGCTGTGAGGTTGGGCATCCTCTAGAAACTCTTTTGTCTTGGTTAGCTAATGTCGAACAGGTTCCCAGAAGTGATCGAGTAATGCCGAAAGAATTCACCTATCGTGGCCACACAATCAACAGCCTTCAACAGATGTCCATGGACGAATTCATCAAGCTCCTCCCAGCTCGTCAGAGGCGATCGCTCACGAAGGGCCTGACGGACGAACAGAGGGTGCTGCTAGAGCGGATCCGCATATCGGGAAAGGAAGCCGCGAAACCGGTCAAGACGCATTGCAGGGATATGATCGTTCTTCCAGAGATGGTTGGAAAGACTCTCCTGGTCCACAGCGGCAAGGAATTCAGTTCCCTCGCTATCAGGGCGGAGATGATAGGTCACTATTTGGGGGAGTTCGCAATCACCAATAAGAAAGTCGTTCACGGAACGCCGGGCATTGGGGCCTCCAGAAGCTCGATGTATGTCCCTCTGAAGTAGACCTGCTGCGAATCATAGGATGTCCAACGCCCGGATTCGCGTAGCTATTGCTTTCGGTGCCTAGATCTTCTTTCGAACGAGCAGGTAGCATAGTGTGGCTATGGCCAGCGGACCAAGCATCACCGTCGCGAGGGTCTCACGCAACGAAAGAGAAACCGAATGATCGGCCTGCAGACGAGCGCTGGTTTCCATCACGGATTCGCCCCTCATGACAGCAGCGGCCGGGGGATTCTGCAGGAAACTCGTGCCTTCTACAACGACGAATGCCAACACCATCGCGACGATTGCCAACGTCAGAGTCTTCAAGCCCAGATCCCCGAGCCTAGCGAGCAGCTATCTTGAGATAAGTCTAGAGTTTGAAACAAGCTGGAACGCCTCGGAGTCCTCATATCATCCTGTCCTTCCAGATCCTGGCTGCCTCATAGACGAAGACCAGCGCCGCACTGGAACCAAGGATCAGTGCCATCACGTTGACTTCAGAGACCACGAGCAGCGACTGCACGACATACATCACGACGGCTGCCACAAAGAAGACTGCGTAGAAGACGAACCTGGGCAGGATGATCTTGCCAATGCGAAGAAACATGCGAAACTGACTAGGCTTGATTTCTTCAACCGATTCATAGTGGCCGTATTCATCTTTTCTTACGACACCGAGTCCACGGAGCTTCTCTAGGTGATAGAGCGCCGTACTCGGGCTAGAGAAGCGGATCAGACGCTGTACCTCTCTCACACCCACCGGCCTTGGTGACTTGAAGACTTCCCAATACACTCGAAGCGTGGTTCCCTTCAGCTCTGCTTCGATTGCTTGCTGGTCCTCTCCGAAAGCCAAGCCAGTTCTCACCTTGACTGTTGCACTCGATGAGGGAGAGGAGGCGTAATAATCGTTGCCTAGAGACTCATTCTCGTGCTATCGATTCCAAGGATCGCGGAAGGCATTGGTTTTTATGGTGCTCTGCCAATGCGTTCGGAGGTGCTGGCGGAAAAAGCATGCCAAACTGGGCGTATTCAGGGAAGGAGATAGACCCAGAACGGTCTGTGAGGTGCTCAGGACGCGAGCTTCGCATCTCGGCCAAGGCCGCGACAGAGATCTGCCGCACCATTCGAGGCATGCGGTTGGATGACGCGAAGAGGCTTCTCGAAGACGTCGCCTCCAAGAAGCGTCCGATTGCCTATCGACGCTACAAGACAGAGGTGCCTCACAAGAGTCAAGAACGGTGGCATGCAGGCCGATACCCTACAAAGACCGCCACTCGGATCCTCGGACTGCTGGAGGAGCTGCAATCTAATGCGGAGTACAAGGGTCTGGATATTGACAGGCTCAGGATAGTTCACGCGGCAAGCCAACGAGGAATGAAGATGAGGAACTTTGTCCCGCGTGCTTTTGGCAGATCAAGTCCATCCTTCAATACTCTTACGCATATTGAACTGATCGGGTACGAGGCACAAGCGTGATGTCAGTCTACAAGTACTTTGTTCGCGAAAACATGAAGAAAACCGAGATCGATTCCTTCTTGGCCGGAGAGCTCAAGAAAGCCGGTTACAGCAAAGTCGAGATGACGAAAACTCCGCTCGGAATGAGGATCGTCATCTATGCCGCCAAGCCGGGCATGGTGATAGGAAGACGTGGACAGAGTATTCGTGATTTAACCCAAGTCTTCGAGCAAACGTTTGGAATGGAGAACCCCCAGGTCTCAGTCGCAGCGATTGAGGCGCCCGACTTGGATCCCATGGTTGTTGCATCTCAAGTAGCCTCGGCCCTACAGCGTGGCATCCATTTCAGAAGAAGTGCCTACTGGGCACTTCAACGAGTCATGGGAGCAGGAGCCCTCGGAGTCGAGATCACAATTCGCGGAAAACTGACCACTGAACGGGCCAGATATGAACGGTTCAGAGACGGTTACCTTCCAAGTGTCGGCGACCCAGTTTTGAAGCAAGTCAGGCGCGCGGTGGTGGATATCCAATTGAAGCAGGGACTATTCGGCGTGGCTGTGCGTATCCTGCCGCCGGGAGCGCGTTTTCCAGACAAACCAGAGATTAGGGCTCTGGGCGAGCCGACGACTGAACCAGCCAAGGAAACGGGGACCGATAAAGAGAGCGAGGAGACAGAGGAAGATGCCAATACTGCGGAAGCGTGAGATGTCCCAGCTTCTGCCGGACGAGCGGCAGAAGAAGCTCAGGGAACTAAGAACCGAGCTAGGAAAGGTGCGCACCACAGTCGAATCTGGAGGTCGCATCGAGAATCCAGCGAGGATCAGAGAAATTCGAAGGACCATTGCTCGACTGCTTACACTGGAGAGTAAGGCGACCAAGTTGCCTGTGAAGGAGTAATGCCGATCAAACCTGAGAATATCTTGAGACACGAGTTGATTGGATTGAAGACGATCATTGCCAGAAGCTCGAATACGTTCTTGGTGGGGATCTGTGGACGAATCATCGATGAAACGAGGAACACTGTCAAACTCAGCACTGGGAAAGGAGTGAAGGTGATACCCAAGGGAGCCGCAGTCTTCAGGTTTGGTCTTTCTGACGGTTCCATTGTGGAGGTCGAAGGAGCAAAGTTGGTTGGAAGGCCTGAGAATCGGATGAAAGCGAGAGGGAGGAGATGGTGATGCGGGAAGTAGGAATTGGAGTGAAACCACCTCAGAAGTCCTGCGAAGACCCGAACTGTCCGTTTCATGGCACGCTTCCCGTGAGAGGAAAAGTCCTCGATGGGAAAGTTGTAAGCACCAAAATGAGCGGCACGGTCACGGTTGAGAGAGGGCACCTGCAGTACGCGAAGAAGTACATGCGCTACGAACGCCGTCGCAGTAGGATCCTTGCCCACAGCCCGCCATGCCTGGAGTTGAAGGCCGGTGACAGAGTGAGAATAGTCGAATGTCGACCGGTCAGTAAAGAGGTTTCTTTCGTTGCAGTTGAGAGGATCATCCCGAGCATCTAGAGCCACCGGCATCAAAACGTTAAAGAAGAATAGGTCACTCTTTGCCGAAAATCCGAAGTGACATGACATGCCAGCGCCGAGAACAAGAGCAGTAAGCGCAAAAGGAATGGTAGAGTATAGGCCGCATGTGGCACGCGGCCTACCACTGGGGAGCAGGATCTTTTGCGCGGACAATACCGGCGCTAAGCAGCTGAAGGTCATCAATGTTATGGGCTACCGAAGTCGGCTCAGACGAGTTCCGTCAGCCTGCGTCGGTGACATGATAATGGTCTCCGTATCCAAGGGGACACCCGAGCTCCGGCGTCAAATGTTCCCGGCTGTAGTAGTACGCCAAAGAAGACCATTCAATCGACCTGACGGCGTTAGAATTCAATTCGAAGACAATGCAGCAGTGATCATGACACCAGAAGGCGAAATCAAGGGAACAGAAATCAGAGGACCAGTGGCGCTGGAGGCCGCAGAGAGATGGCCAAGGGTTGCCAACATCGCAAGCATAGTAGTGTGACAATCAATGCATACAAGACCCTCGACCCGACCAGGCAAGCAAAGGAAAACGCGTTATTCTGCGCACAGCTGGCAGAAGCACAGACTCCTTGCCGCACCGCTGTCATCGGACCTCAGAACAACCTACGGAAAGAGATCGATTCCCGTGAGAACCGGTGACACTGTCAAGATCGTCCGCGGAGATTTCTCCGGAGTTGAGGGCAAAGTCTCAGACATCGACACTGTGAGGCAAAGGTTGTTCGTTGAAGGAGTGACACGAGAGAAAGTCGCTGGCACGTCCGAGAAAGTGTCTGTTCACTGTACGAAGGTCATGATAACGAGATTGAAATTGGACGATAAATGGCGAGCGGATTCATTGAAAGAATCAAAGACCGCCGGCGAGAAGACTGAGGGTGAATAGGGACGGGAAACAAGGGCGGAAAGAAGCACCTCAAGCGGGAGAAATCCCCGCGGTTTTGGCCGATCCATCCCAAGGAGTCACAGTGGGCCATCAAGCCTGCTCCCGGTCCCCACTCGCAGAATGCCTGCATCCCGCTTGCGGGTCTGTTGAGGGACGTGCTGGGCTATGCAAAGAACACTCGGGAAAGTAAGATCATTCTTGCACAGAACCGCGTTAGCGTGGACGGCAAGATCCGTCACGATCACAAGTTCCCTGCAGGCCTGATGGACGTTGTTGAACTTCCGGATGCGAATGCAAGCTACCGGGTTCTGCCTGCGATCGGCAAAGGTCTGACGGCATTGCGGATACCGAAAGACGAGGTGAAATCCAAATTGTGCAGGATTGAGGACAAGACAACTCTGAGGAAAGGTCGTGTCCAGCTCAATCTGCATGACGGCAGGAGTATTGTCATGCCTTTCCAGGACCCAGGAAGTCCCAGGGAAGGCACGTACAACACGAGAGACACGTTGAGGATCAGCATCCCAGATCAGAAGATACTCGGCCACCTGAAGTTTGCAGAAGGGGCATATGCGATCGTCACATCCGGAAGAAACCTTGGCAGACACGGTAAGATCATGAAGCTCGAACCGAGCACTGCGGCGAGAACAGCAACAGCCTTGATGGAGGATCCTTCAGGGAACAGATTCGAAACAATCGCCGACTATCTCTTCGTGGTGGGCGAGGAGAAACCGTCAATCAAGATTGAAGGCGGAGCATAGAGATGCAGGCACTCCAGGAAACACCAGCCAAGGAGCACCCTATGCGACGAGTTAGACTCGACAAGCTAACGGTCCACATTGGCGTGGGCAAATCAGGAGAAGAGCTCGAGAAAGCAAGGAAGATCCTTGGCGAACTCACCGGACAGAAGCCTTCCGCTCAGCGAGCAAAACGAACAGTGAAGGACTTCGGAATCAGAGAAGGCGAACCTATCGCCTGCAAAGTCACGTTGCGAAGGGACAAAGCCATCCAATTCATGAGAAGAGCCCTAGAAGCAGTTGGTAATCGCCTCAAAGATTCCAGCTTTGACGAACAAGGGAACTTTGCGTTTGGAGTGAAGGAGCATATTGAAGTGCCCGGTACGAAATACGTCCCCGAGCTTGGCATAATTGGGTTCGATGTCATAGCAACCATGGAAAGGCCAGGCTTCCGTGTCAAGAGAAGAAGAATCAGACAGAGTAAAGTGGGAAAGGCCCACTTGGTCACCAAGGAAGAGGCGATCCGTTTCGTCCGAAGCAATTTCGGGACGGAGATCATTGGGGGTAAGCAGTAGTGGCGAAGAAGAAGGCGCCAAGGAAGAAGAAATTCGGCAAGGGAAGCCGCGCATGTAGGCGTTGCGGCCAATATGATGCCATCATACGGAAGTACGGACTCAATTTGTGCAGACAATGCTTCAGGGAACTAGCTCCGAGCTTGGGCTTCAAGAAATACATGTAGATGACAGAAGATGGCGCGGACAGAACTAGTAGAGCGAGTTGTTGAGATCCCGGAAGGGGTCACTGTCGAGATCTCCAACCGTAAGGTGAAAGCCTCGGGCCCCAAGGGCACGTTGGAAGAAGATCTCTCACATATTGCGTGTACAATGGAAGTCGAAAAGGGGCAAGTCCGCGTCAGGTCATCGTGGCCACGAAAGGCAGACATTGCAATGACCGGAACAGCAGCAGCCAGAATTCGGAACATTGTCAAAGGCGTCAAGTCAGGATTCACCTTCAAGATGAAAGTAGTCCACGCTCACTTCCCGGTCACCTTGAAAGTGAATGACAAAGAGCGAAAGTTGTTCATAGAAAACTTCACAGGCGAAAAGACCGCACGAGTCGCACGGATTGTCGGAGAGTCGAAGGTCAAAGCCTCAGGCGACGAGGTAATCATCCAAGGCATAAGCCTCCAGGACGTCAGCCAAACAGCAGCCAACATCGAACAATCGACAAGAATCAAGAACAAGGACCAACGAGTCTTTCTCGACGGGATCTACGTCTTCGAGCGAGAAGAAGGCATGTGAGTTGACGAAGAAGAAACGCACTACCCCACGCTTTGTCCGACAGGAAAGCTGGCGCTACATCAGGGTCAAGGACCAATGGCGACGCCCCCGCGGCAAGACCAGCAAGATGAGACTCGGTATGAGAGGCTGGCCTAAGGCAGTGAAAGTCGGCTACAAGAGGAGTCAAAAAGAGCGAGGTCTCCATCCATCCGGACTTGAAGAGATTATTGTAAGACGCCCGGCCGACCTTGAAAAGATCAACTCTAAGACTCAGATCGTCAAGATCAGCCACACCGTCGGCGAAAGAAACAGAATCGCCATAATGGAGCGCGCTCAAGCACTAGAACTGAGAGTTGCAAACCCCGGGTTGAAGAAGCCAGAAGCGGCTCCAACAGAAGAGCTCATTGTCAAGGAACCCGAATCGGCAAAAACAGATGAAGAACCAACATCGACCGGAGCGAAGTCAGAATGAGCGCGAGATCACAAAGACGCATTGCCGCCAACATCCTCAAAGTGGGTAAGAACAAGATATGGTTGGACCCAGAAGACATGGACGCAATCAGCTCAGCCATCACACGCACAGAGATCCGCAAACTCATACACGAAGGAGCGATTCGCTCTCTCCCGGAGAAAGGCAGTAGCAGGGGAAGAACGCGCACAGTCAAATCGAAGAAAAGGGCCGGAAGACGAAGTGGTCCAGGTTCAAGAAAAGGAGTCAGCATGCCACGAAAAGCGGCATGGGTCCTACGTATCCGCGCAATTCGGAATCGACTACGAGAATTGAGAGACAAGCACATGATACAAACCCAGACCTACAGGAAGTTGTTCCTGATGGCGAAAGGAGGATCATTCAGAAGCGCTTCACATCTCGATGAATACATCGAAGCACACAAGCTAGCTAGGAAGCGATAGCGCGATGGCATACACACCAACACAGCAACGGGAAGCAGGTTGGATTCCGAAGACCAAACTCGGCAAGATGGTACAGTCTGGACAGATCCTGTCACTCGACGACGTATTCACTCAAGGACTCCGTGTGATGGAGCCTGAGATTGTCGACGTACTACTTCCCGATCTGAAACAGGAAGTCCTCGGAATTGGCTTCGTCCAGAAACAGACAGACGCTGGGGAGAAGTCACGATTCAGGGCGGTTGTTGCAGTCGGGAATGGCAACGGATACCTTGGAGTAGGGGACGGAAAAGCCAAACAGGTCAGAACAGGCATCGACAAAGCAACACTCCAGGCAAAGCTCAAGGTAATCCCCGTTAGACGTGGGTGCGGCAGCTGGGAGTGTGGCTGCGGCCGATCTCACTCGCTCCCGTTCCGAGTCACAGGAAAGTGTGGCAGTGTACGAGTTGATGTCCTCCCCGGCCCAAGAGGGCTTGGCCTCGTTGGTGGGGAGATCATCAAGACAGTACTGACGTTGGCAGGCGTGAGAGATTGCTGGACCAGAACCTACGGATCAACGAGCACGCTCGCCTCGACCGCGCTCGCAGTCTATGATGCTTTACGAAACACGTACAGCACCGTCACATACGCCGACTGGGTTCGATGAACGGATCCCTCACAGGACCTTCAACTTACGACCGATCTCATCGAACGCAGCGAGTGCCGTGTCAAGATCCGCTCTCGTGTGCCCCGCGTTCATCATAGTTCGAATCCGAGCTTTGTCGCGTGCAACCATCGGAAAAACGATTGGAAGCGCGAAGACACCCTCATCGAATAGCATAGTGCTCATCTCTTGTGCTACTGAGCTCTCCCCGACGATTACGGGCGTGATCGGTGTTTGGCTCTTCCCTATGTCGAAGCCCATCCTCATGAGTTCTTTCTTGAAGTAGCTAGTGTTCTTCCAGAGGTTCTCGAGATGCTCAGGTTCATTCTCTACAACTTCTAGGGCCGCGATGCATGCAGCCGTCACTGACGGTGGATGAGAAGCGCTCAGAAGCCATGTGCGTGACTTGTTGAGCGCAAACCTCCTGAGCTCCTCACTTCCTGAAACGTATCCTCCCACTACGCCGAATGCTTTGGAGAAGGTCCCCATCTCAATATCGATCTCTCCCTCAATCTGGAAATGAGAAGCTATCCCCCTTCCCTTTTCTCCTAGGACTCCATCTCCATGAGCATCATCGACGTATGTTATCGCTCCGAACTCCGAAGCCAACTTCACTATCTTGTCGAAAGGCGCGATATCGCCATCCATGCTGAAGACTCCATCCGAGATCACCAGGGTCCTTCTGTACTTGCCCCGTGTTTCTTTCAGCACTTTCTCCAAATCGCTAACATCGCAGTGCTTGTAGATCGTCTTCTCTGCACTGCTGAGGCGAACTCCATCGATTATGCTACCATGGTTTAGTTCGTCGCTGATTATGACGTCGCCCTCGCCTGTAAGCTGAGGGATGATGCCTGCGTTGGCCGCAAAACCTGTCGAATACACGAGAGCCCCCTCTGCGTGTTTGAATGCTGCCAGTCTCTTCTCAAGCTGAAGATGAAGATCCATGTTCCCAGCTATGGCCCTAACAGATCCTGAACCCACACCGTGGGTGTCGATCGCCGTCTTCGCCGCCTCCTTCAGTCTGGAGTGATTCGTGAGATTCAGATAGTTGTTGGAACAAAACATGAGCACGTTCTTGCCGTCAACTATGCAGTGAGGCGCACTGCTGCCCTGTAGTGTCCGAAGTCTCCAATCCAAGCCAGACTTCTCGAGAGCCATGTACTCTTCGCGGAGAAAGTCCAGTTTACCATTTGGCGTCTCCAACACAACCCATGTTGAGTCTCATCTGGCAACTTCACCCAGCAAGGTCACGACCGATAATAGGTTTTCGACACGGAGAGAAAGGCATAGGTGAGAAAGCATAAGAAGACGTTGGGACCGTCGAAAGACAGAGGCCGTCGGCAAAGAGGTTCATGTCCAGTGAAAAGAGTGCTTGTAACTGGTGCTGTTGGTCAGATCGGCACCGAACTTGTCCAAGCACTGCGAAAGGAATACGGAAGAGACGCTGTGATTGCAGCGGGCCATAGGGCCAAACCCACCAAAGAGTTCATGGATTCGGGTCCGTTTGAGTATCTCGATGTCTTGGACCAGCAACGACTGGAGAAGGCGATTGCGGATAGCCACATCGATACAGTCTATCATATGGCGTCGATTCTGTCGGCCGTCGGAGAAATGAAACCGCAATTGTGCTACAGGGTGAACATGGACGGATTGTTCAATGTGCTCGAAGTCGCACGAATCCACAAGCTGGAACGTCTCATGACGGCGAGCTCAATCGCAGTTTTTGGTGCGGGAGTTCCGCGGGACAATACGCCCAACGACACGATACTGCTGCCGACTACTATGTATGGCATCACAAAAGTATCTGGGGAGCTGTTGGGAACATACTACTTCCGCAAGTTTGGAGTCGACTTTCGCGCCGTGCGTCTTCCAGGCATAATCAGCAGCGAGACCCTTCCTGGAGGCGGGACGACTGATTACTCCGTTGAGATGTACTACGCGGCCGTTGAAGGCCGGCGCTACACGTGTTTTGTTCGAGAAGATACAGTTCTTCCAATGATGTACATGCCTGACGCCATCAAGTCGCTCATGGATCTTGCTGAGGCAGATGGGTCACGGTTGAAACATCGAGTCTTCAATGTCAATTCAATGAGCTTCTCAGCCAGCGACCTTGCAGCTTCCATCAGAAAGGTTGTTCCAGACTTCGCGTGTGACTACAAGCCTGACTATCGACAGGAGATCGCAGACTCTTGGCCCAGGTCTCTGGATGATTCTGCAGCTAGGGAAGAGTGGGACTGGAACCCTGAATTCGACCTCTCTAGAATGACCGACGACATGATTGCGAGACTACGAGTGAAGATCGCCAAGTAGTTGCCGCTCGGCTGGGTCTTGAGAGTTCACAAAACCTTTATCTGAACAGGGTCGGTCTGAGTGCGCGAATTAGAAGACTGGATATTCACAGACTGGGCTGTCGGAGGATCACCAAATGGCAACTCGAAAAAGAAAAGTCAGGAAACTAAGAGGCAGCAGAACACATGGCTGGGGCACCTCTGGACAGCACAGGGCGGGCGGAATGCTCGGCGGGCACGGCAATGCCGGTCTGCTCAGAGGCAAGAAGAGCGCAGTGATTCGCTACGGAATTCAAGTCAAGAAGAAGCGCCTGCTGCCCAAATTGGAAGACAAGCGCAGGTCTGTCACGAGCATTGGTCAGCTCGGAGATTTGCTGGCTCGTCGAGACTGTGCTCATGCGGTTTCTGAGCATGAGGGCAAGAAACGTATCGACTTACAAGCTCTTGGCTTCACCAAACTCTTGGGATCTGGAAAAATCGAAGTTCCGATTCTTGTGAAGGTCGACAGTTTCTCAAAATCCGCGGCCGGCAAGATTGAAGCGGCCGGGGGCCGAGTCGAGAAGACCACGGTATAGGGGCGCAGCATCATGGTGCGATTCATAGAGTTGTTCAAACCGCTAGCGCGCTTCTTCCCGAACATTTCGGCGCCCGACCGGAAAGTGAACTTCAATGAGAAGATATTCTGGACGGCGATGGCGCTGGTAATCTACTTTGTCATGTCACATGTGCCGCTATACGGGACTCAGGGGATGTCGGAGCAGGACCCCCTTGGAGCGCTTAGAGTCATTTTCGCCTCGAACCGCGGCACGCTGATGGAGCTGGGAATAGGTCCAATCGTCACGGCAGGCCTCATACTCCAAGTCCTCGCTGGTTCCCGGATGGTTAACATTGACATGACCAATCCGGAGGATAGGTCCATGTTCACCAGTGCCAGCAAGATACTGGCTGTCGTCATGACAATCTTTGAGGCCTCGGCCTACCTCATAGGTGGCACATATGGCAGCATCACACTCCAGACCCAGGTCGTCATACTCGCTCAGCTAATAGTGGCTGGCCTCGTCATAATGCTGCTCGATGAGTTGCTGCAGAAAGGATGGGGTCTCGGAAGCGGCATAAGCCTCTTCATCGCCGGTGGGGTCGCTCAGTCGATCTGGTGGGACTCGATATCCCCCATGGGACCGATGGGTGATGGAAGACTCTACGGTGCCATAATCTCCTTTGTACAAGGAATAGCCAAGGGCGACGCATTGCTCAGTGTCTTCTACCGCTCGGAGGGTCTTCCTGACATGGTCGCATTCTTTACGACTCTTGTGGTCTTTGGGATCATAATATACTGCAACGGGCTGAGAGTAGAGGTGCCTGTCTCATACGCAAGGTATCGCGGATTCAAGGGGAAGTTCCCCCTCAAACTACTCTACGTATCGAACATACCAGTCATATTCGCGGCAGCGCTCTTCGGGAATATCTACTTCATCTCACAGATCATATGGTCGAGGTACAACCAAGGAAACGCAAACTTCTGGCTGAACCTCCTCGGACAGTTCACAACCGCAGGCCAGCAGTATCAGCCGACCGGAGGACTTGTGTACTACGTCGTGCCCCCTCGCAACCTGTCTGGGGTCTTGGCGGATCCGGTTCGGGCGAGTGTCTACGCTTTCCTTCTGATAGTATTCTGTGTCTTCTTCGCAATAACATGGGTCGAAGTCGGCGGAATGGATGCAAATACCGTTGCGAAGCAACTCTTGGACTCCGGCATGCAGATTGAAGGTTTTAGGCGTTCACA
>Ga0315289_10008603_pt1 | contig 14738 bp, 14 predicted proteins | sample YL17G11_40_MG_FD_203452 | JGI IMG/M metagenome (GOLD analysis project Ga0315289, IMG submission 203452) | Sediment microbial communities from Yellowstone Lake, YNP, Wyoming, USA - YL17G11_40 | ecosystem: Environmental > Aquatic > Freshwater > Lake > Sediment | place: USA: Wyoming | collected...
ATCTTGCCGTTCAAATAGTCGACGGTGTAGTCGCCGCCGCTGCCGAGGTGCGGGTCGCGTTCGGTCTTGGGAGTCCCGTTGACAGTGACGGTCACCCGGAACGATCGGCCGGACCCGTCGAGCAGAAAGTCTTCCTGGGTGATGTTCCCGTGGAAGGTGTCGATCACCTTGCTGTGCGCAAGGAGCCAAGTCTTGTTGGTGTTGTCCCCTGTGTCGAGCGTGGCGGTTTCGGCGGAAACATAGACCGCGTTGGTGTACCAAGTAGTCGGGTCGGCCCAGTCGTGCGTGTAGATCGTAGCGCGGGTCGCCGTGCTCTTCTCCGCAGAGAAGCGGATTCGGTGGTCACCCGTAAGTGGAGCGGGGATGTTTTGTGCCGCGAAGAGCTGAACCGGGGCGGGGATGTTCTGAGGGAGGGGTTCGCCGCTGTGCGCTGCGAGAAGGGCTGTAAGCAACGTCTCGTCACCGCCAGATAGCGCGGCTTTGAAGTCGATCGCCAAGACGTCGCCAGACGTGCTGATGGCATCAAGAGCTGTCACGATGCCGGATTGCTGGATCTCTATGGTGAGCCGATCGATCGACACTTTATTGTTAGGCGTGTCGCTTTGAATGGAGAAGTTGTAGGTCGTCATTTTATTGCGCCTTCATGAGGATCAATTCACGGGCCCCCAGAGTCCCTGTGCCCGCGCTTACCTTCCAACGGACATCGATTGCTTGGCCCACAAGAACACCTGTGACGTACGTGCAGATGTCTAGGGACATAAGACCACTATTAGCGGACGCGCGAATAGTTCGGGTGGCCCGTACCACGATGACACCGTTTACGTAGATGGAGAACGTGTTTGAGTTGGCGCTAGAGCTTTGGGAGTTCGCTATCGACGCGTTCACGAGAAAGTTTCCCGCCCCGGGGGTCAGCGTGAGTAAGGTTCCTCCTGTGGCTCCAGGCGCCACGTCGGTTAACGACGACGTTGTAGGCGCATCGACCGCGGAGATCGACGTCACTAGCGGGTTCCCTGGTACTCCCGGCGACGCCTGCCAGGACGCACTTGTAGCGCCGTTAGCGGCGAGCACTTGACCGACCGTGGGCGCCGCGGCGCCCGTCAAGTCGATTGGACCGGCTGACGTGTATAGAAACCTAGCTACTGGATCTTGAAGCGGCATTATGTCAACTCCGTCACGTAGGCGTTGCCGTTCGCCGTCGCTTGAATCGCGTCGATTCGCCCTGTGTAGCCGAAGGGCACTTCATAGTAAGCCTGTGACGTGACCTGGACGGTGTAGCTGGTGGTCGACGCGGTTGTTCCAAACTTGACGAACCACGCCTTCGTGCTGTCGTTGTAGATCGTCGCGCCCTGACGGGCGGTATTTGCTGCCAAGAGCGTGACGCTTGCGGCGGACCCTGCGACCTGTGTTACCGCGGCTGTCTGCGCTACGACTTGGCGGACGACAAGACCTTCATCGCCATTGATGGGAGGGACGGTGGTGGTCTGCAGCCGCTGCACGTTGCCCGCGGCGTTCTCAGCTCCAAGCAGGATTGGGTTGCCCGCAACAGCGGCCCCTTGAGCAGCTGCGCCGACGATGATTTGGCGCCCCGATGTATCGCCGAGGGACGACTGAATGTTGGTGCCGTCGTCCAGCATCTGCAGGGTGCCGGTGGCGGTCCCTCGAGCTGCGCCGTCTGCGAACTGAGTGCCGCCGCCGAAGGTGTCTACGACGACGCCCGCGCTGGTGCGGATCTGTACGTCAAGAGCTTGCCGGTCTGCCGATTGATTGGTCGAAGTAACGTCGGCTGCTGTTGTCGTGCCCTTGGCGCCGCCGCGAACAATGGCCTTTGCCGTGCCGCCTGTTAGTGTTGCGTCAAGGGCAAGACCGTTCGTGGTGCCGATGTTCGCAGTGACCGTGCCCGACACCGGGACGGGCGTGGCGCGGAGCTGCGCGTCGGTCAGAGGCCCAGTGACCGCTACCGACCCAGAAACCGCCACGGTACCGTCGACCGTGATGGAGTTCCCGCCGTCCTGAATGTTGACGGCCGCAGCGCCCGCTGCGTTGTTGACGGTCACATCGCCGATGTCGACGCCGGGCTGCGTTTGAAGCGCAGCGGTCGCGGCGCCCGTCGGGAGCGGAAGAGACGCGGCGGAGATCGGGACCGTTCCGGATACCGCAACGGTTCCGTCGACCGTGATGGAGTTTCCACCGTCTTGAATGTTGACTGCCGCGGCGCCAGCAGCGTTGTTGACGGTGACGTCACCAATGTCGACGCCGGGCTGAGTCTGCAGTGCGGCAGTGGACGCCCCGGCAGGCAAGGGCAGCGACGCGGCGGAGACAGGCTGTGTTGAGCCGCTGCCGTCTGTTGCAACAACGCCGGTTGCGCTGACTTTGATGTTTCTTGCGTTTGTTCCGTCGCTCCCTAGAACCAGAACGCCTTGTGTATTCGCAGGAATGGCGACGCCATTCTCTACGTTCATCGGCTGTTGGTTTACGTCGTAAAGGATTACTGGATTAGCCATTAGGTGTACTCCGTAACGCGGGCACTCCCGTTGGCAACGTCCCAGATGCCGTCGATGATCCCGGTGTACCCGGCGTCTACGAACCAGTCTTCATTGGCGAGTAGTAGTTTTGTGAAGCTTGTTGTAGACGCAGTTGCCGCGCACTTCAGGTACAGTTTCTTGTTGCCGTCATTGGTGATTCTCGCGCCCTTTCGGGATGCGTTGGACGCCAGGATAGTGACGTTAGTGATGGAGGACGCTACGCTCGTTACCGTCCCGGTCGCTGACGTAGGCGCAGATACCGAGATCGGATTGTTAGGAGAGATCGCGACGACTAACGCCGTGTCCGCAGCTACGGCCGCAGTTGACGCGGCCTTCACTGTGGCCGTGTTGGTCCCGTCGTTGATCTTCGTCGTCTGCGAGCCAAGGGTCGTCTGATTGGCCGAGGTCGCGGCCCCTGTTGGCAGTGAGACGGTGCCCGAGATGTTGTTGAGGTTGAGCTTGCCGGTCGTGTCACAATTGAGCGACTGGATGTTTGTTCCGTCGTCCCCCATGGCGAGCGTGCCGGTAGCCGTCCCTCGAGCAGCCCCGTCAGCAAACTGAGTACCCCCGCCGAATGTGTCGACGGCGACCCCAGTGCTGGTTCGGATCTGCACATCAAGGCCTTGTCGGTCCGCAGACTGAGCGGTCGACGTAACGTCGGCGGCGGTCGTGGTTCCCTTCGCACCACCTCTGACGATCGCCTTCTGGGTCCCATCGGTTTGGGTGGCGGCAAGAGCAAGTCCGCCCGTGGTTCCGATGTTCGCCGTCACTGTTCCGTCGACGGTGATGCTGTTCCCGCCGTCCTGAATGTTGACTGCGGCCGCGCCTGCGGCGTTGTTGACGGTGACGTCCCCGATGTCGACACCGGGCTGGGTCTGCAGGGCAGCCGTTGCCGCGCCAGCGGGCAGAGGCAGAGACGCAGCGGAAACCGCGAAAGTGCCCGTGCCTGCGTTGGCCGTAACGGTCCCTGAGACCGGGACGGGCGTGGCGCGCAATTCTGCGTCGGTCAGAGGTCCAGTAACCGCCACTGAGCCCGAGACGGCGACGGTGCCGTCCACCGTGATGGAGTTCCCACCGTCCTGGATGTTGACGGCCGCTGCACCAGCGGCGTTGTTGACCGTCACATCCCCGATGTCGACACCGGGTTGTGTCTGCAGCGCGGCGGTGGCAGCCCCCGTAGGAAGAGGAAGGGCTGCAGCCGAGATGGGCTGGGTAGTCGTCCCGGTAGGGTCTGTGCGGACGGGATCAGTGTTCGTGCCGAAGGCTACGGACCCGCCGCCCGCAGCTTTACGGAGGGAAACGCCGAGGTTGTACTCAGCGCCCGCGCCGCTGTCCAAGTCGAACATGTGGTTCGCTTGGAGGTTGGTTCCGTCGGTGCCGCCATTTTGCTGTGTGCTTGTCGGGGCGGCCGCTCCGATGAGTCCAACAGAAGCGTCAGACGCGGTGATGGTGCCGGAAATCGGAAGCGGAGTACCTCCAACAACACCTTGAATGGAGTGCACACCGCCAGCAGGTGTTCCCGCGACGCCTACGCCATCCACGTGAATGGTGCTTTGGTCTGACGCGAGCACCACGGGGGTGCTAGCCGCCATCGCCTTTTGCCCGAGCGTGTTGATTCGCCCAGTGAAGGTGGCGTCAGCTAACCTTGTTGCGAGAGTGGCTTCGGTGGCCGCTCCCGTGGGCAGGGGCAGCGATGCCGCGGAGACCGGAACCGCAGACGCGCGAAGCTCAGCATCCGTGAGTGGCCCATCAACAGTGATCGAGTTCCCGCCGTCCTGGATGTTGACTGCAGCGGCGCCTGCCGCGTTGTTGACGGTGACGTCGCCAATATCGACGCCCGGCTGGGTCTGTAGGGCTGCCGTGGCCGCGCCAGCGGGCAGAGGCAGAGACGCAGCGGTAACGGCGAAAGTTCCGGTTCCCGCATTGGCGGTGACGGTCCCTGACACGGGAACCGGCGTTGCGCGGAGCTGTACGTCGGTCAGCGGCCCGGTGACTGCCACCGAGCCTGAAACGGCGACGGTGCCATCGACCGTGATGCTGTTTCCGCCATCCTGGATGTTGACCGCCGCGGCGCCAGCCGCGTTGTTGACGGTGACGTCACCGATATCAACACCGGGCTGAGTCTGCAGAGCTGCCGTTGCAGCTCCGGTCGGCAGGGGCAGCGACGCCGCCGAAATAGGTTGGGTGGTTGTTCCCGTCGGGTCTGTCCGAAGAGGGTCGGCAGAAGTTCCGAGTTCGACGGACCCGCCGCCTGCAGCCTTTCGAAGCGAGACGCCGAGGTTGTACTCTTCGCCAACGCCCGTATCCAAGTCGAACATGTGGTTCGGCTGTAGATCGGTTCCATCCGTTCCGCCGTTTTGCTGCGTAAAGCCTGGAGCAGCCCCACCCGTCGCCGAGACGCTCGCGTCGGCCGCGGTGATTGGCGCCGTGTTCGGAGAAAGCGTGACGACGAGGGCAGGGTCAGCCGCGACCGCCGCGGTAGACGCCGGCTTCACCGCGGCGGTATTCGTGCCGTCGTTGATCTTGGTGGTCTGGGACCCCAGGGTCGTCTGGTTCGCCGCAGTCGCCGCTCCCGTCGGAAGAGGGAGGGACGTGGCCGAGACAGGGACCGCCGATGCGCGCAGCTGAGCATCGGTAAGCGGCCCGTCGACGGTGATGCTGTTTCCACCGTCTTGGATGTTGACTGCGGCCGCACCGGCAGCGTTGTTGACCGTCACATCCCCGATGTCGACGCCGGGCTGAGTCTGGAGTGCTGCCGTCGCAGCCCCTGTGGGCAGGGGCAGTGCTGCCGCCGAAACGGCGAAAGTACCTGTGCCAGCATTCGCAGTGACGGTCCCCGACACGGGAACTGGGGTAGCGCGAAGCTCTGTATCCGTGAGCGGGCCTGTGACCGCTACCGAGCCTGAGACGGCGACGGTACCGTCAACAGTGATGCTGTTTCCGCCGTCTTGAATGTTGACGGCCGCGGCACCGGCAGCGTTGTTGACCGTTACATCCCCGATGTCGACACCGGGCTGAGTCTGGAGCGCGGCGGTAGCGGCTCCCGTCGGGAGTGGAAGGGACGCGGCGCTGACCGGTACCGGCGACGCACGGAGCTGTGCGTCGGTGAGCCCTGTTACCGCTCGAGTCGAGAGAGCGACGTCAAGATTGTCAGTCTTGGCCTTGATGAGCGCGAGGGTTGCTTCAGTCGCTGCTCCGGTGGGGAGGGGGCTGCTGCCCGTCTGTGTGACGGGAATTGGTGTACCGCTCGCGACGCCTTGTACGGAGACGACGCCCCCAGCGGGCGTTCCAGCGACGCCGGCACCTACGACGATAGGGCTCCCGTCGGTATCGGTGAGCAGGTGCTGAGCGTCTCCGCTGCCGTCCTTGCCTGCGACGAGCAACGCAGACTGTCCGACAGGCAGCGCAGCGCCGTCAGCGACGGCAATCGGCACGCCGTTTTCGTCGTAAATGATTACAGCAGGGCTCTCGTTACTCATTAGACAATGGCCCTAGTTCGACTGATTTCGAAAATGCCTGAGTAGGCATAAGTGTCTGTCACGGTCTCTAGTACCGTCGTGCCGTCAACATCATACATGCGCCACTGCACGGTGGCAGGGGTCTTGTTTGGGTTGCGGACGATGGTCTTGTCGACGATGCGCTTGGTCAGGAGTGCGTCTTCCCACCAGATCACCGACGTAGGAAACGGATTTGCCGACGGCAAGATCTGCTTCACTGCGCCGGTAGCGAAGCCGCCCGCGGGACCGTCGTCGATGAAGTGGATGAGCTGACGAAGTGTCCGGTGGCCTGAGACCGTAAGACCAAGGGTCGACAGCTCCTCGAGGCTTAAGATCGCCCCGCCCGCGTTGAAGTCGTCGTACCAGTTGCCCGCGGCGTCGCCGTGGATGATGCGCTTGATCTGGCTGAGAACGAACTCCTGCAGCTCTTCCTGGGTACCGGAAGCGAGGTGAGCCGCGAGGATTTGGAGGGCGGTTTTTTGGTCGTCGAGCTGATCTGCGCGACGAACCTCTCGATAGCGTACGATGTCGCGATTAGGGGGTGCCATGAGCGCTCCCTAATTATAGGCTATGGCGAGGGATTCAGCTGCGACGGGGCTTGTTGCCGCGGCGCGACTCGAACGAGGGGGCGGGCTCCTCAGCAGGAGCCTCTGGGGCAGCCTCAGGAGCAGCCTCGGCGCTCTCAGCGGCGGCAGCGGGCTCTTCCACGGCCATGACCGGCTCGGGGGTGGGCTCAGGAGCGGGCGGGAGAGCTTCGGGCTCCGGTGCAGGCGCGGGAGCCGGAGGCGCGGCTTCCACAGGGGCCGGGGCGGGAGGCGCCGCAACAGGGGCGGGCGCCGGAGCAGGAGCGGCCGCGGCTGCTTCGCCTCGGATCGAGACTCGGCCCGCCTTCTTCATGGCCAGGACGCTTGGGTGGTCCGCGGCCTCGGAGAAGCACTCACGCGACGCGCCGCCCGTACCCTTGGGCTGAAGGACGACGGGGATGTTCACGACGTCCTTGATGACGGACAGGTCGAGGATGCCAGGGTACTCGTTGACGATTTGGATCGTGCGGCTCATGGAACCTCCAGGGTGGGGGCGTTTATAGCACGTACTCCCAGCGTTTGTGTCCACAATCCCAGATGCGGGCTAGGCCGCGCTGTTTGGCCCATTGCAGCTCGGTAAGGCCCGGCGGACAGTTCACCGTCTTCTTCTTTTGAGACTGCTTTGATAGTCGCTTGGCAGGCGGCTGCACGTAGCTGTAGTCCGGAGGAAGCTCCTCAGCGAGGGTGAACTTGAGCGCGGTGTAGACGCCGCCTTCAGACCAGCGGTTGTCAGACCACGATACGATCTTATCGAATTGGCCGGCGCGGAGCTTCTTCAGGCCGTTCGAGAAGAGGCGTTGCGACCCGCCGATGACGTACGTGTCTCCCTTGAAGCACAGACGCTGAAGAACCAAAGTCCGCTCGTGGCCCTGTCGGTGATGCTTGCCGAATACCATGGCGGCAACTAGCTCACCCTCCAGGGTCAAGCCGACAGACAGCAGTGGCCGCGTTTTGTAGGGCTGGACGTGGTGGGCGTTGACGAAGTTCCTGGCGTCTTCGGTAGACAGCTCCACGACTTCACAATCACGTCCGTGTACGCGTCGCGCGGTGACGCCGAGGATGGCTTTCAGACGACCCTCGACCTGATTACGGCGGAGGAGCCATTCGTCTTCGAACAGCGTGACTAGGCGAATCCCTTTCACCGCGCACAGCTTCATTTTGTTCGCGTGGTGCTGTCGTCCGTTCCGGAGCACGTCCTTCTTGTCTGTGTATTCCCGGTGCCAGATCAGCCCGCAATACTCGACGGCAATCTTTTTCTCGGGCAGGTACAGGTCCAGGGACTTCTTACCGTCGAGCGGAGCGTTTCGTATAGCCGCGGTCCTTGTCCACGATTCGACCAATGTGGTTAGCCCTTCTTGGGCTTTTCCGTAGGTCTTCGAGGTGCTCGGGATGCCCTTATCTCCGTAAACCCGAAGAACCGTCTCGGCCCGCTTCTCGACGGAACGTTCATAGACCCCGTCGGGGACGTGCTGGAACAGGCACCGCTGGCAGCACACAGGTTCCGTGATGTTCTTCTTCACACGGCTGAAGATCGTGCCACAGTCAACACACTGACAGGCCACGAGGGCATCTGACAGCGGGGCGAGTTCTTCGGGGTAGTACCCGAACTGTCGCTGGGTCTCGTCTCGTAGAACGCCGGGGGCCTCGAGAGGACTGAGCCCGTGTTTGTCGGTCCACCAGTTCCGCTGCTTCTCGCGGACGTGAGGCAGGCTCGAGACGTTCTCCACGCCATACTTGGTCAGATTGTCCTTGGCCATCTTGGCCAAGATCGCAGGAGACTGCAGCGCGTTCAGGACCCCGTGCCGCTCGAGCATGGTCTTCTTGAACTTCTCGATGGCGGCCTTCGGGCGAGGCTGCCGGATCTTGCACGGGCGGCAGAGCAGCTCTTTTTGAGCATTGCGCCACTGACGCTCCAAGATGGTCTGGCAGGAGTCACAGGCATAGACGATGGGTTTGCCGGACGCTGGATGCAGCTCCGCGGTTCGGTACCCGTATTTCTGGAAGGTGGCGTCTTCTAGTAAAGGCATGGCTTAGTCATGCCACACCAGAACGACTTTAGTCAAATACATAAAAATAAAAAGCCGCCCCGGGATGAACCAGGGCGGCTTTTGTTGTAACTCTTTGTTATTACGGGAGGAAGTCGAGGCGGGTGATCGCCTTCGTGTTGCCGATGCCGATTCCAGGAGCCGCGTACGACCAAAACTCAATAATATCAGCCTCTTGCTTGATATAGAGAGTCGCGTCCTGGAGCAGGAAGAAGCAGCCGAGGTAGTTCTGGGGAGCGAAGATGTAGGCCGAGCGGCGAATGACGCCTGCCGGATCATCGACGATCTCCTTCTTGATGGTGGAGATGACCGGGATGCCCCAGAGCTTCTCCTCCGCCTCGACGCCGAGGTCGTAGTGGCGCGACGCAACGTCGTTACCGACGCTGGTGGCCGGCAGATCAAGCGCCTCGTAGTACAGGCTCTTGGTCATGAGGATCTTGCCGATGGGCTGGCGGCGGTTGACGAGGTTCTGGAAGCCGGCCTTGAAGGCCGCGCTCGAGAACGCGCCGGGCGCGAGGACCTGCGAAGGGTTCAGCGCGAGGATGTCGTTCACGGTGCCCGTGAACTTGATGTCCTCCTGGTCGGCCATGTCCTTGACCGAGTTGTCGCTGAGAATCTTGCGAATGTCGTTCTGGTACGACATAAGCTCGAACTTCGACTTGGTGAAGCGCTGCGACTCGGTCTTACCGAAGTAAACCGCGAAGCGGGGCCCCTTGAACCAAGTGCGCGGGCCCGTGCCATTGAACGGCACGAAGGTCGCGACCGAGTCGGGCTCCTTCTCCACGATCTTCTTCGGCTGATCCGTGTTCTCGTCGCGGTCGATCTCGTCATCGGCGAGCATGACGGGCTCGATCACTTCACGGGCGAAGGACTCCTGACGGAGCTTCTGCCGAATGAACGCCGTGCCCTCGGCCTCGGCTTCCTTGGTTCGACCGTCGTCCAGCTTGCGGACGAAGTTCGAGTTGATGAACTGGGCAGACACCTGCTGCGTCTGGGTCTTATAAGCGCTCATGGGTCCCTTCTCCTGATGTCAGCCACTGAAGGCAGACTACTCGATTAAACCTTCTTGGCCTTGCCGCCGTCGTAGTACACGACGATGGTACCGTCGGTGGCCGAATCATTGCGGATGACCTCGCCGATGACCTGCTCGCCCGCGGCTGCAACCTTCCACACGCCAGCAGCGTAGCTGAGGAGCACGCCCGGGTTGTAGACGCCGGCAGCGAAGTTCGTCGGGGCGAGGCGGAACATGGCGTTTGCACGGAGGCAAACAACCTTGCCCACGAAGGCGCCCGAGAAGTCGGCGTTCGACTCGACAACAACCCACGTGGGGATGGAGTCGGCAAGCGCACCGGGGCTCGTGGCCAGATCGACCGAGCCGTCCGCAGCCTGCAGGGTGACCACCGCGCCCGGGGGCAGGATGACCGGAACACCCAGGGTGACCTTGGCGACGAAGGACTCGTCGAGGGCGCCCTCGCGCGGCCAGCCGCGCAGAACATCGAACTTGTTATTGAGCAGTGCCATCGCCGTGCCTCCGTTAGGGACTACTGAGTGATCCAGTTAATGAAGCGGTCAGACGCGGCATCCGCCGCTTCCTTCTTTGTGAGAGGGGCGCTGTCGTCGTTATCAGACGACGGGCCCCCGAGCGGCGCGATTCGGCTGGCGTGCTTCTGAACCATCTGGTCCAGGAGTTCCACAACGGCCTTATCACTCGTCGCAAGCTTTGCCCGGATTTCCGCGGGCATTTCATCGCCCGTGGTCTCCGCGTACTTATTCGCGAGGTCATCGACGCGGCTCTGGCGCTCGGCCATAACGCTCGACTGCTTCTCGTGTTCGATTGCATCCAAGTGGTCGGCAGCGGCCTCGAGGACCGTGGCGATCTTGGAGAGGTTATGCAGCATTGGAACCTCCGAGCTTGCGGCGCAGGAGCGACAGCCCAGTGGCCGCACGAAGAACCTGCGCGCACTTCTCGTTGATAGACGCCTGGCGGATCTCAGCCTCTTGTCGGAGCTGCTCCGCGAGCTTACGCAGTTCCTCGCTCACTTGGCGCCTCCGCGCATGAAATTCGCCATGTCATCGTAGGTGATGTCCGACGGAGCCGAACGAATGTCCTCGGCGACCTTGTGAAGGAGCTGGGCGATCTCGCTGCAGGAGTCGGGACGTGCTTCACGGATGGCGGCGATCTCAGCCGACTTCACGCGCTGCTCGCCTTCAACTTCGGCAAGAACCCTCTCCGAGAGAGCCGCAAACGAAGTAACCTTGTTGGCCTTCACAGCGGCCCCCACGAAGGCTGGGACATCTGAGGAGGCTGCGCCGACGGCTGCGGCCCCATGAAGCCACTGCCCTGCGCGATATTGAACAGGCCCTGGATGATCTTGGGGCCAGCCAAACCGGTCGCAACGCCGGCACCAAACGCACGGTCACGGGTTCGCTCACGCTCGTGCCTGTTAAGGGCACGGGTCAACAGGTAGGTCGGCACGCCCGCGAGGGCAGCACCACCAACACCTGAAGCAAGCATCTTCATGGCCGAGGGGTCGAGGGCGACCTTCTCGAGCAGAAGCGCTGCGCTGGCGAAAGACGAGAGCATGGGCGTTTAGCGGATCTCCGAGAGGAGACGAAGGGTGTCTTCGTAGCCGCTGGTGAAGCTCTCGTGGGCGGTCTTGTAGATGACGCCGACCGCCTCGTCGTAGCCCTTGGTGTAAGCCGCCTCGGCGAGCTTATCCATCTGGCCCTTCGTGGTGTCGTAGCCAAGCTCAGCGGCCTGCTTCACGAGCGCCTGGTTCTCCGCGGCGAACTTCTCTAAGGAGTCGTCACCGGCAACCTTGGTGGCGCCGATCTCCTGGGAGGCGATCTTGGTGGCTGCCTCGTTGTACTGAGACAGACGCGCCATGAAGCCATCCGCACAAGCGGCGCCGTAGAACTGCGCCTCCTTGACGAGAGCCTCGTGCTCCATGCCAACGGTCTCAGCCGCGAGCTTGGTGAGGTCGCCGACAGGTGAAGCCGCCGCAGCCTGCTTCTCAACGGGGGCCGGTGCAGTGGCCTCCTTGAGAGCAGCGCGAAGCTTGTCTGCGGTCTGCGAGGTCGCCGCCGACTTGGTCGCGGGAGCCGACGAGTTGCTCGCCGTCTTGACTTCGTCAGATCCGTTGATTCGCGCCAGTACGTTTGAAAGCTTCATGTCCCGTTTTCTCCGTTACGCGGGCGGCTTACCTTGCCAACAATCATAGGCCGCTGGGGTGAAAAAACCAAATTACGAAACGATAACCTCGCCGAATAGATCTGCTGCCACGTCGAAGTTGGACTCAATACCCTTGATTCCGTCCATCGCAGAGGCGTGTTTGACGCGAGATACGAGGTTGGAGTCGACAGACATGCTTGAGTGCTTTCGCAGCGCGTAGTCTTCCACAGCTGCCACAGTGGCTGCAACAATACTCTCGTCCGAGCTGAATTTTTCTTGACGCCCGAACTCGGTGATGTCGGGGATGTTGAACCCCTCCTGCGTACGGTACTGCGGCGGCTGCGAGGGCTTGAGGGCCTTGTAGCCGGCGTAGCCCATTCCAAGAGCGAGAGGCAGCTTGTAAGGGCGCAGCGACGGGAACGCGGAAAGTAGCTTGTACCCGCCCAACATAAGGGCGCCCCCACCAAGCGCCTTCTTCAGGTTGCTGCGAGTGACCGCGTCGTCCGCGTCTATGGCGGCGCCGCGCGTGGTCTGCGCCGTCTGCCCCGTGTACGGGTCCTGATAGTTCAGTAGGTCGGTACGCGGCGCTTCCTCGGGACGAATACCGATTCCCTCTGGAACCAGGCGACGATACAGAAGCTCGCCCGCGCCTGCTCGCTTGATCGCGTAGGCGGCCAGCTTATGGTGCAGCTCCGAGTTGATGTACGACGGCGACGTGTCGAACAACCCCGTCGAGACCACTTCATTGAACAGCGATGGTGACTGTTCGAACGCCGCGTAGACGCTCGGCAGCATCGCGGCTGTCTTGTGCACCAGGCTAGCCATGATGGGCTGATTGGTGAGCTGCGACGTGATGTACTGAATGAACTCAGGCGACCGAAGGTTGATTCCGAGACTCTCGAGGGTGGAGAGCACCGCCTTGGGGGCGTACTTCATCAACTCTTCGATTGGGAGAGCCGGGCCTGCGGCGAGCCGGGTTCCGGAGTGATCTCGGAACTGCCGGACGAGAGTCTGCTCGGCGGGTGCCAGGTTACTGGCTGATGCAACCGGCTCCCCTCGGATGACCTTCTCGATGTCCGATAGCTTCCGGATGGCCGCGGCCTTCAGATCGAGGTCATCGGCGACGTCACCAAGCTCGGCGCTCGACTGCAGCTCGTAGACGTGCGCGACCTTCTTGAGCGTGTAGCCCGTGCGGTCAGCGGGACGGAAGACGCGGCTGATGTCGAAGAAGTTCGGCGCGGGGTTGTGGACGTAGTTCTTGGTGCCGTCGGAATTTACTTGGTTCATTCCGTTACGGACGTGCTCGCAGTACTGCGCCCGTGTCGGTGCCTGATTACCGCAGCGTGAGCACACGTCGTACTTGATCCGGCACCCCATCGACACGGCAGGAAATTCACCGTCGTTGACTCGGCTGACCCACTCGGGGTCTTTCTTGTTGTCGACGACAATCAGAAGCTCGACCCGGTGCATCTTGTCGTTCCAGAACGCCTTCTTCACGTGGCCCGACGCCTTGGCCGGGTCTTTGTTGGCGTGATGAAGAAATGCGTGAGCGGGGTTCGTCTCGAACGACTTGTAGTGCTTGGTCAGCTCGTCGCCGGGCTTGATCCAGTATCCCTTGCCGTTCTTGGCGTTGATGGGGCGCTCGGGAAACCCGTCGCCGTTGCGGTTGGGCCCGTAGGCTTCTTCCGAACCCAGCGCTAGCACGAGCATGTGCGTCTTGCCCGGCTCCGGCGTCACGTTCTTGATATAATCAATCGCGTCAGACGCCGTCTTCGTCACGTGGCCAACATCGAGCTGCGACTTCCCAGGCCCCCACAGCAGCACGGGCTGGATCGTAGATTCGCCCGTGGCGAAGTGGTCCTCGAGCTGGATGATCTTGCGCACGTACTGTGTTACCCGTGTGGGTGCGACAGACTTCCAATGAGGCTGGCGGCTGCGTCGGGGTTGCGTTGTTCCCCGCGATAAAGGCCTGCACCCATTCCACCAACTAGACCGAGCCCGCCCCCAAGCAGTGCGCGCTCCATCAACTTGTCCGTGTTCATCGGCCCCTCGGCCATCAATTCCGGGGCGGCTGAAATCATAGCGCCACCGATTGCGTGCGGGATGGCCCGGGTGGCCAGCGTCGCTAGAAGACTCGGCCCCTGCGCGGTCTTGGACTCTCCCGACAATTCGGCCAGCGCGTTCAGGCCATCCGCGATCTTCTGCGTCTCCATACGACGGATGAACGCACGCCGACCAATTTCGCGCGCTGCCTCTTTGATGGTCAGCTCGTCTACGTTGAGCATCGCACCGGCGATTTTATTGAGCCCGGCACGCTTTATAACGTCAAGTGTCTCAGGCCTAACCAGGCCGCTCAGTACGTCAGACATGGGCTCTCCTGTAGCATATTTCGACTCGTCGTTGGCGCTGTTGGCCATCAGGCTTCTTGCGCCCCCGTAGAGTCCCGCGGCCATCAGTGCCTGATTACGAACGCTCCGGGCCATGTCCTCTGCGTCAGTTTTTGCCTTGTGCTCGAGGAGGAGCCCTGCGCCCAGCAAGGGGATTCCCAGGCCCGCCCCGTGCCGTAACCCTTGGACAAAACCAGCGCTCTTGGCGTCTGTAGACATTACTGTCGCTGCTTTCCAGTGACTGCGTGCTCTGAGTCGGCAAGTAGCTTGATCGCCATGTAGTCAGGCCCCGAGCCAGACATTGTTGCCTGTCGAAGGAAGGACCGCACTGCGTTCTTGTCCGTGGATAGCGTCGGGGCGAAGCGTACCATGGTGTGGTAAGCCTCCATGAGCGCCTTGTCATCCGCGCCCGCTAAGACCGAGTCTTCCTGTTTGAGAACTTGGACGATGGCTGAGCGAGCCGCGTTTTGCCCGATGGACCCGACGGAGGACATCGCCTTGGACGCGAGGTCCTTCAACAACGACGCACCT
>Ga0315289_10008604_pt1 | contig 14738 bp, 15 predicted proteins | sample YL17G11_40_MG_FD_203452 | JGI IMG/M metagenome (GOLD analysis project Ga0315289, IMG submission 203452) | Sediment microbial communities from Yellowstone Lake, YNP, Wyoming, USA - YL17G11_40 | ecosystem: Environmental > Aquatic > Freshwater > Lake > Sediment | place: USA: Wyoming | collected...
TTTTACCGTGAACTTTGAACATTAACTATACTTTTAAACTATCAAACCCGTGACCCTCCCGATGTCCATCGGGACACTCTAACCAACTGAGCTAATCGCCCATGTCCTTCGGACTGTTAATAGCTCGTAGTTCACGGTTCATAGCAAAACCCTTTTACCGTGAACTTTGAACATTAACTATACTTTTAAACTATCAAACCTTCAAACTATCTTAAACAAAACCCCTTTTGGAGCTTAACATTTTTTGTTTCTTCAAGTTATAATCCTCAAGCTTACCCAATATACGATTCATGCGAATTTTTGTCAAGGAAAAATGATTTGCTTCTGCATTACATCGATTGCGAGCATCTTTTAAGCCAGACCAACAGTGAGTGATTCTTCGTATGGGGAGGCATCTGAAACTATCTATAATGAACTGTTGTTTTTATTTTAGGGTCTTCTCCAAAAGAGTTACTAAAAAGAGAACTATGAGACCGCTCAATCTTCCCCTCACCCTTTCCCTGCTATGCATTTCTCTTCGTTCAACCCTATGGGTTTCGCTTCGTTCAATCTCCCGCAAGGGGAGAGGGGACTCTATATTCCCCCTCCCTCGATGGGAGGGGGTAGGGGGAGGGTGACCATATTGATTTATGTGTGACTAAATAGGAGTTTCATTAAGTCCATAAGAATCCTTTTATGGTCAAGAATCTTTGCAACTAAATCGGAGAAGAACCTTGTTTTATTATCTTCGCTCACCGGACGTATCCACACCGGAGGTAAGAATTCATTATTCCTATATATGAATTCAACCCTCTAAAAATGTAAAGGGTTTATATTTCGGAGTGAGACCAAATGAATTAAGCATCAATAGAAATCGAAGACCCATCTGGGAAGGAACGACTTGAACGCACAGAACAGGAAGTAAGATTGTGAATTTGACCATTCATAGCTTTTGTTCTTTTCTTTAGCAAAAGATGTATAGATCGGCTTTGTGTGGTCTCTCTAAAAAGACATATCTTAAACCCCTGTGGGGTGAAAACAATGCATTCGGGATCATATTCCAAACAAGTCCAACAGTCTTTGGGCAATTTTAGAAAAGGTCTCCTGATTGTCATAATAACCCCTCTTGTTTTTTTCTTTTGCCTCTTTTACTTTTTCCTCTCGAATAAACAGATTTGCTTTTGAATTTGGCTTCTCAGCTGAACTGCTGTTCGGACAAGGTTTCGTCCTCTGTTCTTTAGTCTTAGCCACACCGGTATCATGCATCACAATCCTGAGGTCCTCCGACTGAACCAATTTATTCACCGTTTTCTCTTTTAACTCTTTTGTATCATATAACTTACGGAAGACTTTATTCTTGGCGTCTTGAATTTTTTCCTTCCTTATGGGATGAAACGCATCCATCGATCTATGCCTTTAACAGTTTGTTGTATCTCACACTGTTTCCTCTACAATACATTTATCGACTTATGCGCTTTAAAACTTTACCTGCTATACTTTTGGCTTCTGGTCTCTCAAATACTAAAAAGGGCGAATAATCTTTTCGGGCACCTCAAGACACAGAGAGTGGCTTGATAGATAGATGGTGGGTAAATTATTTGTTTAGACGGAGGAAAAATGGAAGGATACTGAACACCGGACAGGAAAGTGGTGGGTCTAACTTTCTGAGATAAATATCTTCATCTCATAAACAAAGATAAATACACCTAAATCATATAATGCCAGGCTAACTTTGCAATTTGCCACAAAACACTTCAACAAAAAAACCATTGTGGCAAGGTCAAATGAAATTCAGATGCATCTTGTTTTCCTTTGTCACCTGCCACATGATCTCATTGTAATAATGCCATCGGCAATTGTATAGATTACACTCTTCCACCCTCAGGTCTCTGATTACTTCTTCATGTCTCCGACCGAACCAAATCTTTTCGAGGGGTTGCTTAAAGAGATTCCCCATGCGGGTCGATTCCCTGCGATATTGATAATGACCACAAGGATAAACGTCTCCCAAAGGATCTACCACAATGTGAAGGGGGGAGAGCCAGCATTTCATGTTGGTTTTCGAACCTAAAGCCCCACCACAAACTGAAAAAGGATAATATTTTTCCTGCAAGCTTTCTATAAGATTTTCCACTATGGTTACTTGTTCTGGAAACAGAGAGCCTTCTGCATTCCGCATAGGCTTAAACTGGACGTAATCACAGCCAATATCTCTGGCTAGATTCACGATCTCTTCGAGGTAATTCATGTTGGCTTGACAGACCAGAGCTTTTGCCCCTACTCTCAGCTTAGAATTCTTTTGATTTCTCTTAGAAATCACCTCCTCTAAATTGTTCAGGATGGTCTGAAAACCGTATATCTCAGGAGGAGAATGTATTTGATTATATACCTTCATCTCGCTTGCATCTACGCTTACCCGGATATAGGTGAAATGGTCCACCACCACGTCAGCTATCCGACCCGAAAGCATAGAGCCATTAGTCGAAAGACCCAATTCGAATCCTTCACTTGCGGTTCGCAGGACCAGCTCAGAAAATTGAGGATGCAAAGTTGGTTCTCCACCACCAGAAAACTCAATGGATTTGACCTCTAAGGAATGTAAGCTTTTCAAAAGTTTCGCAAAATTTTGGGACTCCAAAAAGACATTTCCCTTTCTATTCAACTCCGCATATGAACATCCTGGACAATTATGATTGCAGACGTAGGAGGGATACACAACCGCCATGAGCGGATGGACCTTCTCCCCTTCTAAAATCCTTTTTGCAGCCGGATACATGGTGAGAATTTTATTTTTTTCAAATGGGGAGATCGCAATTCTTTCGTTTGGGTTGGTGGTCTCTATTTTGTCCGAGAAGGTGGTCTTCTTCAGCAAAAATAGTCGATTGGTTGTTTCCGTTATGAAGTTCTTTTTGTAAGGCATTAGCAATTTGGTGTTTTGGAAGTATCTTTATTTAGATAATAATGTTTCTGTTCCCCGATTAATCGATAAGAATGAATATCCAATTTGTTCTGGGTGGGAAAAGTTCATCCAGAAGAAAGCTAAAGTGGCATTCCTAAATCTCTTTTTGGGTTTTCTTACCCCTTTCGATCTATGGTGCATTCAGTTGCTTTTTCTCTTCTGCAAAGCGCTTACGATTCATTTGTTTTTTAAGCTCGTCTAAAATGTAATGTTTGGTGGTGTAAGGACTGTCAGGCATCACCACCTGCTTAGCTATCCTCTTTTTGGAGTTTATTACCACAGGACCTAAGAGATCCGCAGACATCTGTGAAGGGTCAGAGGGAACCGTAACCACCACGTAGGGGATGAGTTCTTTCATCTGTTGGAAATTTAGCTCCTCCAATTCCTTCTCATTAACCTCGAGTTTGTAGTTCGGAAAGAATAAAGTTGGGTCTACGATCACAAAGGCTACCGCAGGATCCTCCACCGACTGAAGCCATTTGAAAGGATTATATTCTTCCTTTTCTATGATCACATATTTGGAAAGCTGAGAAAAGCCCAAGATCCCTTTGGGCAAAAATAATATCTCTTTTTCGTCAAAAGAGATTTGTCCAAATCTACTGGTAAGATATTTCATAAAGCCCCCCTCATCTGATAAAGTCCAAAAGTGTGGGCTGGATCATGGCGGCTCCCCTTTGCAGGGCAGATTGATAGATGGACTGCTGTTCCGCTAAATCGGTGCTGGCTTGGAACAGATCCACTCCTCTTACCCCTGACAAAAGTCGGGTGACATCTGATTGAAAGCCCCTGATCCTGCTTCCAATATCCTCCAATCTTTTTAGCTTAGCTTCTGTTTCCGATCGGAGACTAAAAATCTCTTCAGAACTTAAATCCAGAATCTCTAAACTTTTGGAGATAGCCTCGGAGTCATCATTGTATAAAGCCTCTATCAAAAACAAAAGGACACCCCCGATATCTGGTGACCCTGAAATTCCCAAACCCCTGGCACTTTTTTTGTCATCGCCATCAGAAATCACCAAACTTTTTCCCACCACTGCTGATTCCACAGTTATCCCTTTTTGGGAATAATTCACGGAGCAAATAACACCTGGCATTGAATTATTAATGGACTGGATTACATCGCCTATGGTTGAAGCAGAACCTAAATCTATGATTTTTTGGGTCTCCCCCAGAGCAATCTTAATGATCCCTAAAGTCAGTCCATCTCCGCGGTTAAGTAAAGAAATGGGGGTGTTCCGAGTCAAAATCGGATCCAAGTCCCTTCCCTCTAAAATACCTGGGTGGCTGGCTGGATGTCCTAATAAATTTCCCAAAATCCCCAAATCTTTGGTGGTGGTCCCTCCTGCTTCCGAGATGGTGAATTCTTGCCCCAAATTAGATTTTTCTAACTCTGCATAAGTCAATTTTAAACCTTTTTTAGATGGGCTAATATCCGCACTTAACCCGGCTATTCCACAGGAATTAATGGCATCTATTACTCCACCTATGGTGGTGGTGTGGTGAAGATTAATGTCCCAGGATAGATTCGCATTATTATCTATTGCTCTTATTGACCCCAAGTTTATCCCTCTTCCCCGATTTAAATCAGACAATGGGGTATTTGGGTCTATTCCTGGATTCAAATCAAAATCCTCACCTAAAGTTTTCAGGGGGTTGGTCAAAAAGTTTGAACTCACCAAATTGATCCTCATATTTAAGCCCGGCTCTATCTCCAGCTCGATGTTTTCAATATTCCCCGGATCCCCCTCTCTACCATTCTCTTTTCGGGAATGAGGAGTCGTGATCCTGTTCCCTGCCGAGGTATCCCGTCTCGCCTCCTGGGTGTTGATGGTTTCTTGAATCTTACCAAAAAGCTTTCTTACTCCCTTGGCCGCCTGTTTGCGCGCCTTGTGATTGCAAGCTTCATCCTGCATCTTAATGGCAATCTTTCTGACTCTGAGGATAAAATCGTTCACCTGAATTAGGGAAAAGCGCGCACCCTCAAGCCAGAATTTGGCTAAGGAGATGTTCTTAAGGAACCGATTCGGATGCTCCAATTCGGCTTTGGATCCTAACCCCCTTTTCGTGTCTGAAGGCTCATAGGAACTTACATTCGTTCTTTTACTGGTGGACACAATCTGCTCAGGCTCGGGGAGACGATCCGCAACTGGGGTTAAATTTTGAATCAAGCTAATATTCTTCATCCTATGCGCTTCTCCGGCAAAGAGCTTTAGAAAAATGGCTAATGAAAGATCCAGCCTAAGTGGAAGAACAAAGACCTGGATCTATGGCTTTCCTATGTTTTATGAAAATAAAGCTCAAAATCAATCTTGAATCCTGAATCTTGAATAAGACCTAATTCCCTTCATAATAAACAAAACTGTCGTCCGATGGTTTCCGCCCGTTTCCAGCCTTCAGGCAGGAGCCGGGGGACTTTTTATTTTTTTTAGAGTTTGATCGACCCAAGGAGATCTCTTCGGTTTGATCTTGCCACCATTTTTGGTACTTAGAGACCTTTTGATTCAAATCCTCATGATTTTTTTTATTTTTGTTTTTAAAGAACATATTATCAATCCTTCTTTCGATAAGCTTTCAACCTGAAGAGACAGGGGAAGAAGGCTACACCTCTTAAGTTCAGGGAATAGCAGGACGGTTCATTTGGTTTTATTACCCCTTTTGCCCTTTATCTGGGTCTGCCCTTTAGCCTCTACTCCCCCGAAAGTGTTCATCGGAGCTGGTTCCTCCGATAACTTTTTTCTATCTTCTCTTACCATCGAAGCGATTTTGGTCAGATCCTCCTTGGTGGAGGCGACCGCTCTTTTGTTCTCCTCTTGGATTTTGAAATAGACCTCCTCTCTATGGATGGTTACCTTTTGGGGGGCAATGATTCCTAATCTCACCTGTCTGTCCCGCACTCCCAGGATGGTTATCTTGATATCGTCTCCGATGGTCACGCTCTCGCCTAACTTCCTTGTCACTATTAGCATGTTTACCTTCTTCCCATAATTCGCCCTCTTGTATGGCGAACGTAACTACCCTTAAACTGACTCTAAACCGGCTACTATGCTAAAATTCTATCTTCAGCGGTGAATAATCTAACCTCTCCGCCCTACCACATTCTCAGAATGTATATTTCTATTTTTCTCCCAAAATGGGGGACCACTCCGGTCTTCTTCTTCCAGGCCCAAGAAGATCTTCATGCTTTTGTCCACATATTTCATGGACTGTTTGATCAAAAATTCATTCTTTTTTCTCTGCCTTTCCAACTTGGCATAAAGGGTAAAAAGAATGCTTTGTAGCTCCCGGAGTTTGGTGGAATATGATTCCTCCATTAGCTCAATCAGCTTAGACATATTCACTTCGCCTTTGTCTATCTTTAGTCTTTCGGCAAGCGAATCGGTCAATTTTATGCGCGCTTCCTCCAATTTTTGCGCCTCTCCGATGGTCTTCTCTTGATCCTGAATGCATCTTCGCAAGGAATCAACCTCATTGTCCACCAGACATTTTTGTTCCTCTGCCAAGAGGGTCAGAAATTTCTCTAAGCATATGACCTCCTGACGGATTACTTCTACCAGTTGCGATACCGCTCTGTTCAATTCTTCCTCTTTAGTGTTTTCTCCGATACTTTTTGTATCGGTATGAATGAAGGTTTCTTAACTTAATGAAACCATGCCGAGTCTGTTGAAAAACTCCTCCCCCTTGACGGGGGAGGATAAAGGTGGGGGTGAAGATGTTGATAAATCATCACTTCTCACCTCGAAGAGTCATACGACCTCCCTTAATCCCTCCCATTCCGCCATAGGCGGATCCGCCTCTGGCGGACGAGGGAGGGAAGTAATTCGACAAGCTCATGCCGTTATGACCACTGACCTTTGGGTTCCCCCGTCGAACGATCGATTTGAAGGTCGGTCTATTCGAAACGAGTTGCCCCACCTCATCACACCAACTTATTGTCGATGGAGATAGATTTTAATTTTCTCACTATGTATAGCACTCTTTGGCTTTCAGCTAATATGGATTCCAACGATCTTTCTATCTTATCCAAAAGCTCCTGGTTTTTTTCGAATTCCAAGACCCCATGACGGGAAAGCCTATACAAGCTTCCCATCTCCATCTTTACCATTTTTATCATTTTGTTGATGTCATCCGTGGCTTTAGTGGTTTGATCTACTAAATCCAAAATGTCATCATTTACCCGAACCGGAATATTGCCGGTGTTTCTGGCCGTGGCGGCGGCTGAAGCTACGTTTAATGCTACCCGTTTAGCTTGTGCCGCAAATTCCTCTACCGATTTCAGCACATCCTCGGCCTTCTCGGTTTTTTGTGGTTCAGCCATATCTGACCCCAATGCGTCTGGTTACCCTATCTTCACTTTTATCCGTGAAGAATTACCTCTACTTTGCTCCCTTCGACTTCGCTTTGGGACGGGAAACATTGTGGAGCCGTTCTGCACAAAGAACGGGAAGTCGAACGGTTAAAAATCTACCAACTCTCTTATCTTTCTTTTTAGCTCCTCTAAGTTTGACGATTTCACCACATAAGCATCCGCCAGCCAAGATTGAAAATCACTTTTATAGGTGGAATAAGCTGAATTCAGGATGATAGGCAGGTTCTTGTTTATCCTTCTAAAATCAGACAAAACCTCCAATCCGTTTTTCCCTTCCATCTTTATATCCAAGATCACCAAATCCAACTGAGTCTCTTGGGCGATCTTTATCCCCTCTTTTGCATCTTTGGCGGTTTTTACCTGGTATCCGTCTTCAGAGAACTCCTTCTCATAGAGTTTTAGTATGTGTTCCTCATCATCCACTACTAATATGGACGGGGACGTAGTCTGAGTTGGCTCATTATTTATGTTTTTCATTTTCCCCCCTTAAGGTTAATGATTCAACGCCTTCATGGGGCGGACTCCCTTCAAAGGGCAACATCACCGAAAAGGTGGCTCCACTCCCCTTTTCACTTTCGGCCATAATCAGTCCCCCATGGTTTTTGATTATCTCCGAGCTTATGGTGAGGCCTAAACCACAGGACTCAGGTTTGGTGGTGAAAAAAGCTTCGAAAATATTGCCCAGATGCTCTTGCGGAATACCAAATCCAGTATCTTTGATCTCAATTTTGGCGAAATTATCCTTTGCCTTGGTGGTGATGGATAAGATTCCCCCTTGCGGCATGGCCCAAATGGCATTTCTAAAGATGTTCAAAAGGGCATGGCGTATCTGATCTGGATTGACCCGGACCTGGGGTAAATCGGGATAGAGATATTTCATTACCGTGATCTTATCTGGATTTATCTCCTCTCCCATCATTTCCAAAGTCTGCTCCACTATCTGGTTTAGATCCACTTTCTCTAAATGGACTTCATCGGGTTTAGTAAAATCCAAAACGTTATTTAAAACCTTCTCTACCCTCTCGGTCTCCTGGGCTATGATCTTCAAGTATTCGTAATCCGGATCTTTAATCTCCTTCTTCTGCAAGAGGGAGCGGGCAAAGCCCCCGATCACGGTTATGGGATTGCGCAGTTCATGGGCTACCTGCGAGGTTATCTCTCCCAGAACGGATAGCTTTTCCGCCCTCCATAATCTTTGAGTATTTTCAGCTATCCTCTTTTTAGCCTCCTCTAATTTGTTTACCTGTTCAGCCAATCTCTGATAAAGCTTGGAGCTCTCAATGGCGGTGGAGGCATGATGGGCGAAAATCTGCATCAGCTTTACATCTTCTTCTTGGATTGGTTTTTGGGTAATGGAATTATCCGCTAACAGCACTCCGTTCACCTTATCCTTGGAAACCAGAGGTGCTACCGCCAAACTATCGGTTCCCAAAATCTCAAAGATACTCCTATTTGTTTCCGACTCGGCCTGGTCTTTTCTGACCCGACCAGCTTTCCTTTGTCGTATGGACTGAATCAAAAGGTTATTTTGATCCGAGAGTGGAATTCTTAATTTTTTGACAATATTGTTCACTAAAATATCCTTTTCCCTTAAAGCATCCTTATACGAGTGTAATACCTCTTCTAAAGATTGCTCTTGGGTGGAGAGATACTCCCAGATTCTTTTAGCTTCCTCCGGGTTGGAAGGACCAATGGCGATCTTTCCTTCCAAAACGTTTTCCTCTTTGTTCAATAACAATAGGAATGCCCGATTGAAGCCCAAACCCTGACCGGCGGTTACGCCAATCAGTATAATCTCCAGGATCTCTTCCAAGTTCAAGGTGCTTCTCAGGGCATTTCCCACCTCGCATATGATGGAAAGCTCGCTTATCTTTTTTTTCAGGCTCCTCTCCAGACGAACCTTCTCCGAGATATCCTCCACCACTCCCACCACTCCTGAGCTTTGGTCTTGCCCGGCGTTTATTCTCTTTCCATCGTCAGGTTTCAATGCGGCGGTTCTTAAGGTTAAAAATATTTGTTTTCCCTTAGAGTTCTCAAACTCCATCCCTTCCCTAACCAAGGATTTTCCATGGGTGAGGCACTCCTTGACTGCATAGTTAATATGATCCAAAAGGAAACTTCCTTCCTTAGATTTTCCCCTTGGTTGCTCTGGTATAAGCTTTGCCAGATACTCATTCATATATATTATATTTCCTTCTTCATCGCTTTTGAAGATTCCCACGGGCAGTCGATCCAAAACCTCCTCCAAATCGCGGATACCAAAGCTCCCTGGGGAAATTTCGTAGTTCTTTTTCTCAAGGTTAGACATACTGCTTCTCTAAATCCTCATTTAGTCCCTTGTATCTGTTTGTCAGAAGCGGACGAATACTTAAAAGGGATTTTCTCCCATTGGGTCTTAGAGCCATTAAACTTTTCCGGGGTCATAGAATAAGCATTCATTTTCAGCAGTTTTTCTGTGATCTTTGAGATTTGATTTGCCCCGGTGGAAATCTCTTTCAGCCGTCTTTTGAATTTCTGATCCACCCCTTTTGTTGAATGCGAAAACTTTTGTTCGTTTTTCGAGGATATGCTTTTTAGTAGAAACTGGGCATTCTCAGCTATGGCGGATAGTGGATTTTTAATCTTCTGATCCAAGCGCCCCAAAAGTTGGGAAAAGGGAATTCTGCTCTCACTCTTTAAAAGTTCATTTTGAAGCTCTCTTAAATAAGACTTCGTCTCCTCCAACTCTTTTTGTATCTTTTCCATTTCAGAGCAATAAAACATCCGTTCCAGTCCCAAAGCGATGGGACTTCCGATCAAAGTCAAGAATTCCAAATCCTTTGTTCCGAAAGCATCCGCCTTTATATGGCTTAGATTGATGACCCCAAAAAGCTCCTGCCTCAAAACCAAAGGGACAGAGAGAAACGACCTGATCCCGTTTTGGAATCTTCGCCTATGCAGGTTGGAAAGGAGAATAGGACGCTTCTCCATGGCTACCCAGGCGGAGAAGCCCGATCCTATGTTGAACTTGACGAAATCGATCAGATCCACCTTTTTCCCCACCGAAGCCACTTCCTCTATCTGGTTTTTTCTCTTATCCAAAAGAAAAAGGCTAGCGGAGCTGTATTCTATCGATTTTCCGATCACCCTCAGTATCCTTTCGCAGGTTTTTTTCTCTAAGGGAGATTCTTTGACTAATCTACAGATTTCACATACTACCTGAAAGTCGGTCTCCAAATTCTCTGAAGAATAGGTCAAATGCGAGCTATCCCGCTGAGCACGCATTAGTTGTTCAGAGCTTGAGCATCTCGGTTTTTTATGTTTCATTTTAGTTATAGAGTTAAAAGACCTAGGTTTGAGGTTAAAAGGGATTGCGTAAATTAAAGCCCCTTAGTGCGCAGTCTACAAAATAAAAGTTCTATGTTTATGGTTATCGGTTTGGGTTTAGTTTCGACAAGTTCACTACAAGTCGGCCACGTATCGTAAGGCGCCTGTCGGTTTCGGGCCAAAGAAGGGATAAACGACTGACGATGACTTTTTATACCATACCTAACCGGCTTGTAGTGTCCGCCAAAGGCGGATCTGCCTATGGCAGAAGCATAGCGAATCTAAACCGTAACCTTCTAAAACGAAGCTAAAAAATGCATTGTTATTTAATCGACAAAACACTATTTATAGTATGTCCTAAAGTCTCAGCTAAACTAACCTACAAAAATATAGTGGATAAAGGGTTTTCTTTTGGATAACCCTTAAAATACAGTTTTCGCCTCTGGGGTGACCAAGTGGGCGGTGCGAACGTAGCCTAATACAATTTCTCTTAGCTTGTGATTGAAGCTCGCTACCTTCACCGGGAGTTTTTCTATCTCTTCTTTGGAAGCAAGATTTTCCAATTCCTCTCTGGAACAGAATTCCACGCCCAACAGATATTCCCCGTCTTCAGTGGACTCGACCCTTTTGGTCTTTCCCAAGACCCCTTCCAAAATCACGAGTCCATTCAAGTTCAAGCTTAAAAGTAAAAATTCCCCCTCTGAGATGGCTTCGTCGCTCTCCAAGAGTATTCCCCCACAACTTAAATTCAAAATCTTTCCAGAAGATTGATTTCTTGATAAACTAATTTTTCCTCTTTTGGGAATGAGAAGACGAAAATCGACCGGAGAGCTTACTTCTATCCTCACGTATTTTCGACCTTGTGAGCTTCTAATGGGGAAAACGTCTTTTTCACTCAAGGGAATCCCACTGGATTTTTCCGAAACTTCAATTTCTGTTTTAGCGAGTGGATTTTTCATAATAGGCAAACTCTCCTCCTTCTTTTAGATGGGTGATTCTGCTTCCACCAAATTCAATTTTCCCTGTTTTGTAGCCAGCTCCACGATCTTTAGAGCTAAGGCAATTTTATTGGGGTCATCCCGGTTTCTGTGGATAAAATCCTGTCCGGTTCTTTTGGCTTCCTTAAAATAGCTTTCAGCTTCCTGGTAATTTCCTACTCTGCGGGAAAGTTCGGCTATCAGATAAGCCGCCTGAATCTTTTGATTTTTCTGGGTCATCTCCTCCGCTTCCGGATAACTTTGCTTATAATATTTTAGAGCAAATTTCATAGCTTCACATTCGTTTAAGGGAATCTCTGACCATTTTTTTTTAAGGGAGGACAAAAGGTTTATAAATGTCAGGTGATCTTTTTCATCATTTGGGATGAGTTCTTCAAAAATTCCGGAAGTGATCTTGATATCTTCCGATCCAGAACCAAAGGAAAAGCTGTGACTCTGCGCACAGACGTCCAAAAGCTCGTCTAAACCCTCCTGAAGAGACGAAAGATTTTCTTTGATTTTATCTGCGCCCTTAAGGTATTTGAGCATTAGCTGGTCTCTTTTCTGATCCCCCTCTTCAACCTTGAGGTGATGAGGAAAGCAAGCATCCACTGAGGTTAATAGATGGTAGATTTCTTTTTGATGGTTCTGAAAATTCAATTGCAAGGCTCTTAAGGTCTTTTCCAAGCTAATCAGATTAAGGTTATCCACTTCATCATCAGTAGAATACTTCTTTTCTTGGTTCTCTCGATAAAGCCAAGCGATGCGCAGATAGTATCTTCCCAGATCCAAAGCATTGAGTTTATCTGTTATCTTTTCGTCGTATATCCCTAAAAGAAGTTTGATCACGGCAGATTCAAAGGGACGTCCTTCTGGGTCTAATGCCTCTCCCAGTCTATTTATCAAACTTCCCTTTGGCTTTAATTCCCCTTTGTGTCTCTCCCGAATCAAGCTCAGACGACCAGTTACAAAAGAGTCGTCCTTCTTCCATTCCTTGAAGGTCCGGTTAAATTCGTGGGTATAGAAGCAGTTAGGACAGGTGGCCATAAAATATAGGAGAGGATTTGTCTTCTGATACTCTGGATTTGCCCAGATTATCCCCTTGGGGCAGAAATCTGTGTCTCTTTTGGTTTCGGCGTATGCTCTCGCCTTTATGTTCTCAAACTCATTTATCTGCCCACAAACAGGGCACTCCACTTTGGTCATAAAAAAAGGCGAATCCAATTTCATCTTCCTCTTTATGGCAAGTATAATCGAACCACTGCGATTGGAACCCTCAACTCTATACTCTTAACTTTCAACTGCCTTACAGAGCGAATTTCTCTTTTATCATCCCTCTCAGTTTCAAGACCGCTTTGGTATGTATCTGGGAGACCCTGGACTCAGATATCTGCATGACCTCCCCAATCTCCTTTAAAGTTAACTCCTCGTAATAATACAAAGCCACCACCAACCTTTCCTGCTCTGAAAGATGGCTTATGGCGGAGATGATATAAGCTTTAAGCTCCTTCTTTTCCATATTCCCCAACACATTCTCTTGACTCAGCTCCTCCACTGTCTCCACCCGGGGAACTTGCCGATTGTCCTCCTCTTTGTAGATCAGCTCATCTAAGGATAACATGACCGTAGAGGAGACATCGTCCAAATCCGAAAAGAGCTCCTCTGAAGAAGTTTTCAGCACCTTAGCCAATTCGTGAGTGGAAGGAACTCTTCCCAATTTATTCTCCAATTTATTCATGGCTTTATCTATCTCCCTCGATTTTGCTCTGGTGGAACGTGGCACCCAGTCCAAAGATCTCAGCTCATCTAAGATCGCTCCCCTTATCCTCGGAACCGCATAGGTCTCAAATTTTACTCCGCGCGATGGATCATAATTGGACAAAGCTTCGACCAGCCCAATCACTCCAGTGCTCACCAAGTCAGATAGCTCCACGGACCGGGGAAATCCCATGGCCATCCTTCCAGCTACACTTCTCACCAGAGGCAAATACTCTTCCAAGAGTTTTTGTCTTATTTGAGGATCATTATCTTTTTTATATGATAACCATTCTTTTTGAACTGCCATGTAATCTACCTCACTTTCGGGTTAAAGTTATTCCCCCTGAATGGATCATAAATTGCACATGCGAAACATTCGCTCGCTTCCCCACTTTTCCGAAGATTGTTGAAAAAAAGCGCAATAAGAGGTATCGTTTGAAAGTATCGTCTCCCTTTTGCGATTTCTTTACTTTTTTCTTCTTGGGTCGAGACCAAGATTCGAGCCCGGTGGTGTAAGAAATAGGAATTGAGTGGGTCAAGCATGGCATAGCCTGCTTGCCAAACTTGAAAATGATGGCAGGGTGGTGTATTTCGATCACTCTTAAGTAGAAACCCTCAAGCCGTTGAATGCAGTAACGAATTGATAACATCACTAATTCTTTCAGTTTAGCTATTCATTTTTCCGATTCCTTATGGTTCGACTATGCTCACCACAAGTTCATCATCAGTCATGTTCTTTATGCAAACCTTATGCCTAAGGACATTCTTGTGGAATGCACGTCACCTAACCATTTGATGAGATTAGAGTTGAGAGCAGAATTTTAAGTATTACTCTAAATAGAAAAATAAGGTTTAGTGGGAAAATATTTCCTGGAAAGCAGGATAATTTTTCCTACCAACAATTTCTTGGGGCGGCCTAAAAACGCTTGACTTTTGAAGGGAAGTTGTAAGGGCGATTCCCCGCCTCTGGCGGGACGTCCACATGAATCGCCCATACAAAGGTAGACTTTTGGAGGAATAAAAAAGTCCCACCAAAACCAACGTCGCTTTGGTGGGACTCTTAATACAAACGTATTAAATAAAATGTCATTGCGAGGAGCAAAGCGGTCCCGAGCGAAGCGAGGGAACTAGAAATGGGATTCCTCACTTCGTTCGGAACAGGCTCCGCAATCTTTTGAGATTGCCACGCTCCTTTCAGTCGCTCGCAATGGGTATAATGCTCAAAAGGTATTGCTTTTTTAACCGGGGACAGAGACGTAAATACCAGGTGAAATACGAATCCCGATGTGGTTTAACAAGACCTCTGTGTTGAAGATATTTTTGTTTCATACGTGAGAAGTATCCTTCAAGTGCATTGGTGGATTTGGGAATATTGGAATCATCCAGGTAATGG
>Ga0315289_10008606_pt1 | contig 14738 bp, 13 predicted proteins | sample YL17G11_40_MG_FD_203452 | JGI IMG/M metagenome (GOLD analysis project Ga0315289, IMG submission 203452) | Sediment microbial communities from Yellowstone Lake, YNP, Wyoming, USA - YL17G11_40 | ecosystem: Environmental > Aquatic > Freshwater > Lake > Sediment | place: USA: Wyoming | collected...
AACCGGCGAGACCACCCGGACCGTCGACGTCCACGTCGCGAACCTCCGCCGCAAGCTGGGGGACGATGCGACTGGCCCGTGGGCGATCGAGACGATCCCCGACGCCGGGTATCGCTGGATCGCGCCCGTCGATCACGAGCCGCGGCCGGCCGATCGTTCCTGATGAAGCGTCGTGCGTCGCTCGCCTCCCGGCTGGCCGTCGCCATCGGCGGTGCCGTCGCCATCGTGATCGTCGCTGCCGGGCTCCTGATCGCCGCCGGCGTGATCGGTCGCTTCGACGCCTACCTGGAAGCCGCGCACATGGAGCGCTATCGGCAGGCTGCCACCATGGCCACGGAGCTGATCTCCCAGCGCGGCAGCCTCAACCTCAAGAAGCAGGAGCTGCGCGAGCTTGCCGTCGCGGCCGGCGGTCCGCTCGAGATTCGCGACCCGTCCGGCGCGGTTGCCGCGCGGATCGACACGCTGCCGGGGGTCGCGGAAGGGTCGGGAGGCGCGCGACGCGCGACGGACACGCCGGTCGAGGTGCCGCTGGTGGTGGGTGGAGCCGAGGTTGGGTCCCTCGTCGTGTATCCGCTCCTGGGAACCACGACGGAGCGAGCGTCGGCCCCGGCGTCGTTCCGCGAGGCGGCGGCGTTGATCCTCGGAATCGCCGGCCTCGGAATCATCCTCGCCAGCGTCATGGTCGCGTGGCTCATCGCGCGACGCCTGACCGATCCACTTCGCGAGCTCGCCGCCGCGAGCCGGCGGATCGGTGCCGGCGACCTGTCGACCCGCGTGGTTCCGCCGCCCGACGCTGAGGGACACGAGCTCGGGGTCGCCTTCAACGCGATGGCCGAGAGCCTGGGTCGCTCGGAAACCCTGCGTCGCCGCGCGGCCAGCGACCTCGCGCACGAGCTCGCCACGCCGGTCACCGTCCTGGCGGGGCGGCTCCAGGCGTTGACGGACGGAGTCATCGAGCCCGGCCCCGGGGAGCTGGCCGCAACCCGCGATGCAGCCGACGAGGTCCGGCGGCTCGTCATGGATCTCCAGGAGCTCGCGGCCGCGGAGGGCGCCGCCCTGCAGCGTTCCGTCGAGCGCGTCGACCTCGTCGAGGTCGCCCGCGGCGCGGCCGCGGCCACCCGGACGCTCTTCGCCGAGGCCGATGTTGCCCTGATCGGCCCGCCGGATGAGGCCCCTCCGGTCCACGTCGACGTCGACGCACGGCAGGTCGGCCGCTGCCTCGCCAACCTTCTCAACAACGCGGCCGCCTACACGCCGCGCGGCGGGCAGGTCGAGATCGGCGTCTCGGTGGAGGGCGGCGTGGCGCTCGTGCGGGTGCGCGACAACGGTCCGGGCATCCCGGCCGAGCATCTGCCGCGCATCTTCGAGCGGTACTACCGCGCCGACCCCTCGCGACACCGCACGCCGGGCGCGCGTGGCGGCACCGGCATCGGCCTGACCGTCGCGCGCGAGCTGGCGGTCGCCAACAGCGGCCGGCTGTGGGTCGAAGCGACGAGCCCGGCCGGCACCACCTTCGCGCTGGAGCTGGCGCGCGCGGGATAGCGCGGCGCGTCCTCCGGCGCCGACGCGCCCCGGCCTCAGGCCCCGGGCGGCTCGGCCGTGGCGGGCGCCTCCCGACGCCGGACCGACGTCCCCGATGGGACGACGAGGTCCGCGAAGTCCGCCGCGTCGGTCCTCGGCCCGATGAGGCAGTTGCGGCCGATCCGCGCCCCCGCCGGAATGTGCGACCGCTCCCCGACCACGGTGATGCCGGTGAAGAGCCGCTCCGGCTCGTCGGCGTTCGGGATGTCCCGGTCGTCGCCGGTGCCGATCACGGCGCCCTCTCCCACGTGCACGAACTTGTCGATGATGGCCGTGTCCACGACGGCCCGCGGGCCGATCTCCGTGTCGAGCAGGATCACCGCGTCGCGCACGACCGCCCCTTCGTACACCCGCACGCCGGGCGAGAGGACCGAGTTGACGACCGTGCCGTTGACGATGCAGCCGTGGCTGATCAGCGAGTGGCGCGCCAGGGCATCCGGGCCCAGCTTGGCAGGGGAGCGCTCCTGCGACCGCGTGTGGATGAGCCAGCTCCGGTCGAACAGGTCGAGCGGTGGAACGAGCCCGACCAGGTCGAGGTTGGCCGACCAGTAGGCGTCAATGGTCCCGACGTCCCGCCAGTAGCCCTCGAACCGGTGGCCGAAGACGCCGGCGCCGCCGGCCAGCATCGCGGGGATCACGTCGTGCCCGAAGTCGCTCCGCTCCGGCGTCAGCCAGGCGTGGAAGGCGGTCCGCGAGAAGACGTAGACGCCCATCGAGGCGAGGTCGCTCTTCGGCTCGGCCGGCTTCTCCTCCCAGTCGACGACGCGTCCGTCCGCGTCGAGCGCGCAGATGCCCATCCGCGAGGCCTCGTCGCGGGGCACGCTCAGCACGGCGATGGTCACGTCGGCCCCGGTGCGGCGGTGGGCCGCGATCATGGGCCGGTAGTCCATCTTGTACACGTGATCGCCGCCCAGGACGAGCACGATGTCGGCGCCGTCCTGGTCGATGTCGTGGAGGTTGTAGCGCACCGCGTCGGCCGTGCCCTCGTACCACCCCCGGTTGCCGGCTGAGACGAAGGGCTGGAGGATCCGGATGCCGCCGCCGCGCAGCCGGTCGAAGCCCCACGGCCATCCCGTGCCGATGTGGTCGTTGAGCGAGCGCGGGTTGTACTGCGTGAGCACGAGGACGTCGTCGATGCCGGAGTTCGCGCAGTTGGACAGGCTGAAGTCGATCAGCCGGTACTTGCCGCCGAACGGCACCGCCGGCTTGGAGCGGATGGCGGACAGGATCGAGAGCCGCTCGCCGGCGCCGCCCGCCAGCACGACCGCGAGCACGTCGCCCATTGCCTGCCTCCCGTCGCCGTCGCCCATGACCGCAGGGTTGCCTGCCACCGGAAGCGTACCCCCCGGCGGCGGTCGCGGGATGCTCTGATGTCCCCCGGCCGACGGGCCGGATGTCATCCCGCGGCACGTCGGCCCTCGTCAGTCGCCGAGCTTCAGCTCCCAGCCGCGGAGACGCTCGAGGAAGCGGTCCGCCGTGAGGTCGAGCTGGATCGGCGTGATCGACACCCTGTTGCGCAGCACCGCGTCGACGTCCGTGCCCGGGATCGCCTGGCCCGTCGGCGGCGAGCCGCCCACCCAGTAGTAGGGCACGCCGCGGGGGTCCTCGCGGCGGATCAGCTCGTCCTGGTAGGTGCGCTTGCCCAGGCGTGCGACCTCGAAGCCGGCGCACTCGGCCAGGGGGATGGCCGGGACGTTCACGTTGAGGAGCTGCTCCGGTTCCAGGCCCCGGGCCAGGATGGCGCGCGCCACCACCCGCGCCGCCGCCATCGCGAGCTCGAAGTCGTCCGGCTTGTAGTCGTCGTGGCTGATTGCGAAGGCCGGACAGCCGTTGAGCACCGCCTCCATTGCCGCGCTCACCGTCCCGGAGTAGGTGATGTCGTTGCCCAGGTTCGCGCCGTGGTTGATGCCGCTCGCCACGAGGTCGATCGGGCCCGGCAGGAGGCCGAGGAAGACGAGGCCGACCGCGTCGGATGGCGAGCCGTCGATGGACCAGGCCGGCGAGCCGTCGGCCAGCGTCCGCTCCCGGACGCGGAGCGGACGCCACATGGTCCGCGAGTGGCCCACCGCGCTCTGGTTCGTCTCGGGCGCGATGACGAGCACCTCGCCGAGCGGCTCCAGCGCCTGTTTGAGGGCGAGCAGCCCGCGCGACTCGATCCCGTCGTCGTTGGTGACGAGGATCCGCGGCCGGGCGGTCATCCCTCCGCCCGCGGGACGGCGCCGGCGGGCGCGCCGGCAGGTGCCCCGGTAGCGGCGTCGCCGGCAGGGCGCGCCGCAGGAGGGCCCCCGGCGTCGGCGTCGTCGCCGATCTCCTCGGCCTCGCCGGGCCGCGGCTCGCGCAGCACCCGCTTCGGCCGCCCGTCCCGCTCCGCGAGGCGGCGGGCCGCCCGGGCCGCCACCGAGCGCTCGTCCGGGTTCGCGGTTCGGCGGAGGAAGTAGAAGAAGAACGACGAGACGACCGCGGCCACCGGCAGGCCGAAGATGGCCCCCGGGATCCCGAAGAGCTTCAACCCGATCAGCACGGAGGCGAGGACGACGACCGGGTGGAGGCCCACGGCGCCGGCCAGGACGCGCGGCTGGAGGATGTTCTGGACCACGAACCAGCCCCCGCCCATGATCGCGATCACCGGCAGGAGGACATCGGGCTTCGTCACGGCCGCCACGATGACCGGCGGCGCCCAGGCGACGAAGGGCCCGAAGAACGGGATCGCCATGAGGACGCCGGAGGTCGAGGTGGTCAGGGCGCCGTAGTCCAGCCCCAGGACCAGGTTGCACAGGAGGGCGATCAGGGCGTACGACCCGCCGATCACCACCATGCCGCGGAGGAAGCCGCCGAAGGACCGGCCGACGCTCTCGGTGAGGAGGTGCGCCTCGCGGCTGTAGGCCGGCGGCACCAGCCGGAGCAGGAAGCTCCCGATGTCGGCCCGGTCGATCGAGATGAAGACGGCGAGGAAGAAGACGATCAGGACGTTTCCCACGAAGCCGACGCTCGCGACGGCCACGTCCTGCAGGGGCCCGAGCAGGTTCTGCGCCTGCGCCGCGAGCGTGCCCAGGAGCGCCTGGACCTGCGTCGTCAGGTCCACCCGGTCGAAGCCGAGGGAGGTGAGCCAGTCGGAGATCGGCCGGATGAGGGCCAGGAGGTCCTGCTGGAACTGGGGCAGGTTCTTGAGGAAGTCGGAGATCGAGGCGAAGAGCGCCGAGGCCGCCACGACCACGAGGCCGAAGGCCGTGATCGCCACGGCACCGTAGGCGATCGTCACGGCGATCACCCGTGGCATGAAGCGGGCCAGCCAGGCGGCGATCGGCTCCAGGATGAACCCCAGGAGCCAGGCGAAGAAGAAGGTCAGGATCAGGTCGGAGAAGACAACCCAGACGCCCGCGAGCTGGCCGAGGACGACGAAGAAGAGGGCGATCGAGCCGAGGATCAGGACGATCGCCAGCCAGCGGCGCTCGCGCGGTGAGAGGACGGGCGCGGGCGCCTGCGCGACGGGCGCGGGCGCCTGCGGGGGCTGCTGTTCGGGTCGCGGCTCGAGGTGGTCCATCGCTGCCGATCTCGCGGGCCCGGCGGGCCCGGCCTGCGGCGATCCTACCGCAGGCCCATCTTCTCGTGGACCTCGGCGAGCGTCGCGTCCGCGATCGGCTTCAGGCGCGCCGCGCCCTCGTCGAGGATCCCGTCCACCCGCTCCGGGTGCGCAACCAGGTCGGCGTAGCGCTCCCGCGCCTCCGCGTAGAAGCGGAGCAGCCGCTCCACGAGGAGCTTCTTCGTGTCGACGCAGCCCGTGCGCGCCGTTCGCTCGCCCTCCCAGATCTCCTCGTAGTCGTCGCCGAAGAAGCGGTGGAGCTGGCAGACGTTGCAGCGCCCCGGGTGGCCCGGGTCGGTGCGCTTGATGCGCAGCGTGTCGGTGACCATCCCCATCACCTGGCGCCGGATCTCCTCCTCGGGGGCGAAGATCTCGATCGTGTTCCCGATCGACTTCGACATCTTCCTCGCGCCGTCGGTGCCGAGGACGATGGGCGCCTCGGTGTGGACCGCCCGGGGCTCCGGGAACGTCTCGCCGTAGCGGGCGTTGAAGGCCCGGACGATCTCGCGGGAGAGCTCGAGGTGCGCGGCCTGGTCCTTCCCGACCGGCACCACCGACGCCTTGTAGAGGACGATGTCGGCGGCCTGGAGGACGGGGTAGGTGAGCAGGCCGTGGTTGACGTCGTCGGGCTGGTTCGCCCGCTTCTCCTTGTAGGTCGGCGTCCGCTGCAGCCAGCTGACCGGCGTCACGGTGGAGAAGAGCCACATCAGCTCCGCCACCTCGGGCCGGTGGCTCTGCACGAAGAGGGTGCAGCGGGCCGGGTCGAGGCCGAGCGCCAGGAGCGCAGCAGCCATCTCGCGCGTCTGGCGGCGCAGGCGGTCGCGGTCGTGGACGGTCGTGAGGGCGTGGAAGTCGACGATGCAGTAGATCGACTCGTAGCGGTCCTGCAGGGCCACGTAGTTGCGGATCGCGCCGAGGTCGTTCCCGATGTGCGGAGCGCCGGTTGGCTGGATCCCGCTGAAGCAGCGGACCTTCGAGGGAAGCGTGCTGGTCATCGCCGGGCAGTGTACCGGGCGGCCCCGGACGGCGGTTGGCTCCGGGCGCCCCGGGCTGGCGGGCGCCCCAGGCGGCCCGAGGGGGGCGCGTGTCGGCTACGATCTCCGCGATGTCCACGCGAACCCTCCTCCGCGTCGCGGTGCTCGGGGCCGGCACCGTCGGCGGCTCCGTCGTGCGCGCCTTCCTGGAGCGTCCGGAGAAGCTCGCCCCCTTCGACGGCGCCCGCCTCGTCCTCGCCGGCGTCGCCGAGAAGGACTTCGCCCGGGCCACCGCGCGCGGAGTACCCGCCGACATCCTGACGGACGCCCCGGCTCACCTGGTAGCGGACCCCGGGATCGACGTCATCGTGGAGCTGATGGGCGGCGACGAGCCGGCCCACACGCTCGTCGCGGCTGCGCTGAGGGCGGGCAAAGCCGTCGTCACCGCGAACAAGCACATGGTCGCCCACCACGGGCCGGAGCTGGAGGCGATCGCCCGTCGCACCGGCGCCGCCCTCCGTTTCGAGGCCGCCGTCGGCGGCGGGATCCCGATCCTCTCGCCACTCGCCGCGGACCTGGCGGTCAACACCGTCTCCCGCGTCCGGGGCATCGTGAACGGGACCACGAACTTCATCCTGACCTCGATGAGCGAGCTCGGCCGTTCCTACGACGAGGTGCTGGCCGAGGCGCAGGCGAACGGCTACGCGGAGGCCGACCCCCGCGGCGACGTCGAGGGCGACGACGCCGTCAACAAGCTGGTCCTCCTCGCCCGCCTCGCGTTCGGGACGTGGCTGGAGCCGGCCAGCGTCCTGCGCACCCCGCCCTCGGTCCGCGGCTGGGGGAAGCCGGGGATCACCGGCGTAACCTCGGCAGAGATGGAGGGCGGGGGCTTCCTGGGCCTCGCCCTCAAGCTCCTGGCCGTCGCGGAGCCCGGCCCGGCCGGGACGCTCGCCGCCACGGTCCTCCCGACGGTGGTCCCGGCGGACGGCGCGCTGGGCGGCACCACCGGCGTCCTCAACCGGGTGGAGATCCTGGCCGATCCCGTCGGCAACGTCGCCTTCTCCGGCCCCGGCGCCGGCGGCGACCCGACGAGCAGCGCGGTCCTCGGCGACCTGCTGGCGCTCGCCCGCCACGGCGGCAGCACGTGGGCCGGCCTCGCGCCCGCCGACGAGACGCCGGTCGTGGCCAACGCCAGCGACCCGTTCGCCGTCGCCCGCCCGTGGTTCGCCTTCCTGCCCGGGATCGCGCCCGAGGGCATGGAGCTGGGCGAGACGGCCGCGATCGAGGAGATCGAGGGCGGCACGGCGGTCCGGACCGGGCCGCTCCCCCTCGAGCGGGTCCGGGCGGCGATCGCGCCGCACCTGCCGGACGGCGTGGACGTCACGCTCTACCCGGTCACCGACTGATGGCGGACCCCGCCGGGGCTGCCGCCGGGCACGCGATCTCGGGGAAGGCCCCCGTCGGGCAATCCGCCTCCGGGTCGCCGGCGTGCCCGCGCCTCCTCGACCGCTACGCGCCCTACCTCCCGCTCACCGACGCGACCCCGCGCCTCACCCTGGGCGAGGGTGCCACCCCCCTGGTCCGCGCCGACCGCCTCGGCGCGGCGTGGGGCCTCCGCAACCTCCACCTCAAGCTCGAGGGCGCCAACCCAACCGGCTCGTTCAAGGACCGCGGCATGGTGATGGCCGTGGCGAAGGCGCTCGAGGGGGGCGCCCGCGCGATCGTCTGCGCCTCCACCGGCAACACGTCCGCCTCCGCCGCGGCCTACGGGGCCGCCGCCGGCCTGGAGGTCGTGGTGGTCCTGCCCGCCGGCAAGATCGCCGCCGGCAAGCTCCTCCAGGCCCAGGCCGCCGGGGCGAAGGTGCTCGCCGTCCGCGGCAACTTCGACGCCGCCCTCACGGCGGTCCGGGAGCTGGCGGACCAGGACGAGCGCCCCATCACCCTCGTGAACTCGGTCAACCCGTATCGCCTGGAGGGCCAGAAGACGGCCGCCTTCGAGGTCTGCGACGACCTCGGCGGCCCGCCCGACGTCCTCGCGATCCCGGTCGGCAACGCCGGGAACATCAGCGCCTACTGGATGGGCTTCGGGGCCTACCGCGCCGCCGGGGTGATCGACCGCCTGCCCGCGATGTGGGGCTTCCAGGCCGCCGGCGCGGCGCCGATCGTGGCGGGGCACCCCATCGAGCGCCCCGAGACGTTCGCGACGGCGATCCGGATCGGCAACCCGGCATCGTGGGAGAAGGCGACCGCCGCCCGCGACGAATCCGGCGGGCTGATCGAGGCCGTGACGGACGACGAGATCTTCGCCGCCTACCGGGACGTCGTCCGGCTCGCCGGCATCTTCTGCGAGCCGGCCTCGGCGGCGAGCCTGGCCGGGGTCCGGAAGCTGCGGGCCGAGGGGCGGCTCGACCCCGATGCGATCGTGGTCTGCGTGCTGACCGGGCACGGCCTGAAAGATCCCGACAGCGGGGCCCGCCTGGTGGAGCCGCCGCTGGAGGCCGACGCGACGCTGCCGGCCGTGATGGAGGCGCTCGGATGGTGATGAACGAGTGGCGCACGGGGCTCTCGGCGGGGGTAGTCCCATGTCGATGAGCCATTTCGCCGACCTGGACGGGCGCTGGATCGCGGTCGAGGTTCCGGCCACGAGCGCCAACCTCGGCGCCGGCTACGACTGCCTGGCCGTCGCCCTGGAGATCGTCGACCGCGTCGAGGTGGAATGCCTGGCCCGGCCGGGCGCCGGCATCGAGATCGCGGTGGAGGGCGAGGGCGCCGGCGAGCTGCCCGCGGACCGCACGAACGCCTTCGTGGTCGCGCTCGAGCGCGGCCTGGCCGAGGTCCGCGGCGAGGGGGCCGGAGAGCTGGGCTGGCGGATCCAGATGCACAACCGGATCCCGCTGGCCCGGGGCCTCGGGTCGTCGGCAGCCGCCACGGTCGGCGGGCTGCTGGCCGGGGCGGCGCTGGCAGGGGTGTCGTTGCCGGTGGAGCGGGCGCTCACCCTCGCGACCGAGATCGAGGGCCACCCCGACAACGCGGCCGCGGCCCTGCTCGGCGGCTTCACGATCGCCGCGCACGAGGAGACCCCGAAGGCGATCCGCTTCGACGTGCCCCGCGACCTGCGGGCGATCCTCTTCATCCCCGACCTGCGCCTCGCCACCCGCGACATGCGGGCGGCGCTCCCCGAGCTCGTGCCGCTGGCCGACGCGGTGGCGAACCTCCAGCGAGTGGCGCTCGGCGTGGCCGGGCTCGCCGCCGGCAGCGCCGACGGGCTCCGGCACCTCACCGTGGACCGCCTCCACGAGCCATATCGCGCGGCGGTCTTCCCGCAGCTTCCCGCCCTCGTGGGCGCGGCCCGCGACGCCGGGGCGCTGGGCGCGTGCCTGTCCGGGGCGGGCTCCACGATCATCGCCTTCGCCGACTCCCTCTCCGTCCTGACCCGGATCGAGGGCGCCTTCCGGGCGGCCGCGGCCGACCTGGACCTGCCGGGCCGCGTGGAGCTGGTCGCGCCGCGCAACAAGGGCGCCCGCGTGGAGCAGCCGCTGGGCTCGTAGGGCGGAAACCGGCGGCGCGCGCGGCGGGCGGGGCGCGGCGGATCTCGGCCCACCTGGCCACGCCCCGGCCGCCGGTTCCTCGACTCCCCGGACTTCGAGCAGGCCGGCTGCTGGGATTCGAACAGCTGGGATTCGAACCCTCCACGCTCGCGAACGACGCCAGACCGTGGGTTCGCCGGAATCCGCACGCTCGAACTCCGCGGAACTCAGCAGCCCCACTGCTGGGACTGCGATCAGGGGTCAGCCCCCCGGCCCAGGCCCCCGGCCCAGCCCCCCGGCCCACGCCCCCGGATCAGGCCGGCGGATCAGGCCGGCGTGTTCGTCCGGATGAACGCGAGCACCCGCTCCCACGTGTCCGCCGACGTGTCGGCGAAGTCCTCGGCCTTGCGATCGAAGAAGGAGTGGGGGGCGGCCGGATACGTGACCACCTCGTGCGGGATCCCGGTCGCCGCGAGCGCGTCCCGGAAGGTATCGACCGCCTCGGGCGGGATCCCCTTGTCGGCGCCGCCGAAGATCGCCAGGACCGGGCCGGTCATGAGGCCCGTGGAGTCGGCCGGGGCCGGGATGTCTCCGCGGGCGCCCACCGGCCAGCCGTAGAAGCCGATCGACCCGGCGAGGTCCAGCCCCAGGGTGTTGGCGAGGAACGCGAGCCGCCCGCCGAAGCAGAAGCCGATGGTGAAGACCGCCCGCACACGTCGCCGCGCGCCACCCGACGCCCCGCCCGGCTCGAGCGCGCGTAGCGTCTCGGCCGCCGCCTGGACATCCCACGAGAGGTTCGAGTAGCGCGTCTCGCCGACGTGCGCCATGAAGTCGAAGTCCGTGGGGCGCTCGCGGACTCCGATCCCGGCCGTCCGCCCGAAGTAGTCGATCGCGAGGGCGTCGACTCCGGCTTCGGCGAACCGCAGGGCCAGCTCCTCGTAGTAGGGATGGAGGCCGCGCACGTCCGGCAGCACGATGATCGCCGCCCCGGTCGGCTTCTCGGCGCGGGCCAGCAGCGCGGCGAAGCGGCCGCCGTCACCGGCGCGCAGGACGACCTCCTCCGTGTCGATGGCGCCGCCCGCGATCGGCTCGATGGGCGGTCGGCTGTCGAGGTCGAAGCACATGGGCGAGCGGCTCCTGGCGGGCGATTGCGACTGCTGGCGGACGAAGGGCGGGCGGGCAATTGCGACACTGCCGGCGGGCGCAGGCCGCGCCGCACCGCGCCGCCATGGTAGCGTCAGCGGCGGTCTCGCCGTCGCGGCCGGCTCCGTCCGCCCGCTCGCCGCCCGCCTCTGCGTGGCGCTGGGCTCCGCCGCACCCGCACCTCGCAGGGGGCGTGCCCGCGCCGCTCCTCGCCCAGGGGCGCCGCTCCTCGCCCAGGGGCGCCAATCCTCGCCCAGGGGCGCCGCTCCTCGCCCAGGGGCGCCGACTCTGCGGCGCCGACGCTGGCGCGCCGACTCTGCGGCGCTGACGCCTGGCGCTGACGCTTGGCGCGCCGACGCTGGCGCGCCGACGCTGGCGCTGGCCCGCCGAGCCCCCGCGCGGCCTCCCGGCCCGTCGCGAGGACCCGGAGCGCCCGCACGGTACAATCGGGCCGATGTCGCACCCCCTCGTCGTCATGAAGTTCGGCGGCAGCTCCGTCGCGAACGCCGACCGGATCCGCCACGTCGCCCGCCGGATCGCGCGCGCGCGCGCCGACGGCGCCGACCTCTGCGTCGTGGTCTCGGCCATGGGCGACACCACCGACGAGCTCCTCTCGCTCGCCGCCGCCATCACGGACCAGCCCGAGCCGCGCGAGTTGGACATGCTGCTCGCGACCGGGGAGCACCAGAGCGCCACCCTCATGTCGATGGCCCTCCACGCCCTGGGGCTGCCCGCCATCGCCCTGACCGGCGCCCAGGCCGGCATCGTCACCGACGGAACCTACGGCCGGGCCCGCATCGCGGGCATCGACCCGGTCCGGATCCGCGCCGAGATGGCCGACGGCAAGGTGGTCATCGTGGCGGGCTTCCAGGGCCAGAGCGCGCGGGCCGTCGAGCTGATGGAGACCACCACGCTGGGCCGAGGCGGCTCCGACACCACCGCCGTCGCCCTCGCGGCCGCGCTCCGCGCCGACCGCTGCCAGATCTACACCGACGTGAAGGGCATCTACACGGCCGACCCGCGCCTGGTCCCCGACGCCCGCCAGCTCTCCGTCATCGGCTACGAGGAGATGCTGGAGCTGGCCCACCAGGGCGCCCAGGTGATGCAGGTCCGCGCCGTCGAGCTCGGCTGGGTGAACGACGTCGTCATCGAGGTCCTCAGCTCGTTCGAGGACGCCCCCGGCACCCTCATCAAGGAGGACCCGCTCGTGGAGCAGCGCAACAAGGTGCGGGGCATCGCCCAGGACCGGAACGTCGCCAAGATCACCCTCGTCGAGGTCCCCGACCGCCCCGGCGTCGCCCACGCCGTCTTCGCGCCCCTCGCCGACGACGGCATCAGCGTCGACATGATCGTCCAGAACGTGGGCCACGGCGGCACGACCGACATGAGCTTCACGGTTCCCCGAGGGGAGCTGGCGAAGGCGAAGCGCGTCCTGGACCCGCTCGTCCGCGACCTCGGCTTCCGGGAGATGACCACGGACGCCTCGATCGCGAAGGTCTCCATCGTGGGGGCCGGCCTCCACAATGCCCCCGGCTACGCCGCCCGGATGTTCGGGGCGCTCGCCGCCGCCGGCGTCAATATCGAGATGATCTCCACCTCCGAGGTCCGGATCACCTGCACGATCGCCGAGCGCAACCTCGAGGCGGGCGTCCGGGCGCTCCACGAGGCCTTCGAGCTGGCGACTCCCGACCCGGTCGACGGGCCGGCGGGCGCGAAGGCGGCGGCGGGCGCGAACCCCGGGGCGGCCGCGAGCCGGTGACGGCATTCCTCGCGCGGCAGGAGCGGTTCGAGCGGATCGGGTCGACGAACGACGCGGTCCGCGCGTGGCTGGCCGCCGGCACGCCCGAAGTCTGCCTGGCCGTCGCCGATGAGCAGACCGCCGGGCGCGGTCGAGCCGGGCGCACCTGGACCGCCCCACCGGGCGCGGCGCTCCTCCTCTCGGTCGGGTTCCGGCCGGCCTGGCTGGCGCCCGGCCACGCCTGGCGGCTCGCCGCGGTGGTGAGCCTGGCGATGGCCGACACAGCCGAGGATGTCGCCGGCCTCCGCAACCATGCTGTCCGCCTGAAATGGCCGAACGACCTCGTGATCGAGGCGGACGCGCCGGACGACGACGGATCCGGGCTGGGCGGCGGAGCGATCCGCAAGCTGGGTGGGGTCCTGGGCGAGGCGGACGGCCTCGGGACGGACGACCCGCAGGTCGTGGTGGGGATCGGCCTCAACGCCGGCTGGGCCCGTGGCGACTTCCCGCCCGCGATCGCGCCCGCGATGACGAGCCTGGCCGAGGCGGGTGGCGGCCGGCCGATCGACCGGGCCCTCCTCCTCGACGGCTTCCTCTCGCGCCTGGAGGCCCGCGTGGAGGCGCTCCGCGCGGGGCGCTTCCCGATGGACGACTGGACGGCCCGCCAGATCACGACCGGCCGGATCGTCCGCCTGGAGGGGCACGGCTCCGAGCCCGAGGAGGCGCGCGCGCTGGGCCTCGATCCGGCGACGGGAGCCCTCCTCGTTGCCGATCCGACCGCACCGGGCGGCGAGCGCGCGGTGCACGCCGGCGACGTGATCCACGCCCGCCTGGACGGCGCGGCCGGCGCGGCGGAAACGGCCGGCGCGGCGGGAGCGGCCGGCGCGGCGGGCACCGTTCCCCCGGCCCGCGTGTAACGGGACGGGCCGAGCGGTGTTTGGACGAGGGAGGGGAGGGGAGGCAGCCGGCTCGGTCCGGCGGGTGGTCCCGCTCGACCCGGACCGGAGCCTGGTCCGGACGGCCCAGGCCGACCCGGCCCGCTTCGATGCCCTCTACCGGAAGTACGTCGCACAGGTCTACAGCTTTGCCTACCACGAGCTCGGCGATCACCACGAGGCGGAGGACGTGACGGAGCAGGCGTTCCTCCTCGCCCTCGGCGCCCTGGCGCGCTTCCGCGAGGAGGCACCCGACGACGCCGGGCCCGAGGCCTCCACCTTCCGCGTCTGGCTCCTGCGGATCGCCCGGAACGCCATCGCCAACCAGCGGCGCACCGTGCGCCGGCGTCCGGCCACGCCCCTCGACGCCGTCGGGGAGGCCGCCGCCCCCGACGATCCCGAGCGCGCCGTGCTGGCCCGGGCGGACGCCTCCGCCGCGTGGGCCGCCGTCGCCCGCCTCCCCGGCGACCGTCGCCGCGCCGTCGTCCTGCGCTTCGTGGAGGAGATGACCACGGCCGAGATTGCCGGCGTCCTGGGCCGCTCGGAGGGCGCGGTGCGTGTCCTCCTCCACCGGGCGCTGCGCTCCGTGGCCCGCGACCTGGGCGAGCGGGGGGAGGCGCGGTGACCAGCGCGGCCGCACTCGAGAGCGTCGAGATCGAGGCCCTCGTCACCGATCGCTACCTCGACGCGCTCCTGGCGGCTGCCGAGCGCCGCGCGCCCGACGCCCCGGCGGACCCGTCCCTGGACCCCGCCCTCCGCCGTGCCGCCCTCCGCCTCCGGGACGAGCTGGTGCGCGTCCACCCCTCGTTCCGCTTCGAGGAGCGCCTGGCGCGTCGCCTCGCCGAGGCCGCCGCGGGCATGCGGCTCGCGGTCGCGGCCGGGGGCGAGGGCGCGATCCTGCCGTTCCCCGGGGCCGGGGACGACTTCCGGGCAGGCGACCCGCTCGTGGACGACCCGCTTCTGCGCTTCGCGCGCGGGGGCGCCTTGCGCGCGAACGCCGCCTTGCGCGCGAACGCCGCCCTGCACGGCATCCGCCTGCTCCCCCGCCGGCCGCTCCTCGTTGGCGGCGCCGTCACCTCCGCCGCGCTGAGCCTGGCCGGCGCGGCCTTCGTGGCGTGGCGGCTCACCCGGGGCGCGCCCACCGACCCGATGGCCCGGGCCGTCCGCCTCGCCCGCGCCGCCCGCGCGGCCCGCGAGGGCTCGCCCGCGGAGCCCGACTGATGCCGATCACGCTACCCTTCCGCCCCCGCCGGGAGAGCT
>Ga0315289_10008607_pt1 | contig 14735 bp, 19 predicted proteins | sample YL17G11_40_MG_FD_203452 | JGI IMG/M metagenome (GOLD analysis project Ga0315289, IMG submission 203452) | Sediment microbial communities from Yellowstone Lake, YNP, Wyoming, USA - YL17G11_40 | ecosystem: Environmental > Aquatic > Freshwater > Lake > Sediment | place: USA: Wyoming | collected...
CAAAAGAGGACGCTGACAAAGTTGCAGGTGCATTAAAAAGAAACAGGATTGGCGGCAATGATTCTTATTCTTTTCATCATTTGGAGCATTCGAGTGTAAGGCTTGAGTATGAGGGGCGCGGGGGAATCTTAACTGTTTATATATTTAGTTCTGGTCCTGAAAAAATAGATATTGCCAGATCTATGCTTGAAGAGTTGGCAGGAGTTAAGTTAATTGATTTGCCTGCGAAAATGAGAGATGCCAGAAACCCTGAGGATACTCGTGCGGTTGGTGAAAACCTCGGGATGAGGTAGTATCGTGCGTCAGACGGGCTGAAAATGCATATAAATGCCTAATTAAACCGAACTTCTTGTGTTTAATCTGGAGTTATACAAACAAGAATTACAAGTTATCAAGAGGATTCTTAATGCTTTCTAGAATCTTGCTCTGTTTTGCCTTAAACTCATTGAATACTAAATTCCAGTTTTGTCCTTTTTTAAATTCAATGAGCTTGATTTGTTCAGTGAGAGGATTTTTGTCCCATGGGTATGAACCAGAAGTTAAAACCCACAGCGCTCTGTTTTGAGAAAGGTAGTCAATTACTTTGTTAACCCTGCATGAAAAACATTCAACGAATATCTCCTTGCTTGAATTTAAAGCAGCAACATCTGGCCTGTCATCTCCAAAATTTCTTTCAAAAAATATTTCGGCATCTGAAAAGCCCTCGCTGATTAAAAGAATCTTTGCGATATATTTTGCTAATTTCTGAGGCTCGTTTATCTTTTCTAATTCTTTATTTGTTGGCTCTATTAACAATGGAATCTTATGTTCTGTGGTTGTTATTGCATTTTCTGATAGAAAATGCGCGAGAATATCTGCAGAATGAGGATCTAAGTATCGAGAATCGCCCTGAACAAGAACCTTCTCTACAAAGTTATAATTTTCAGCAAAAGAATTTTTAAAAAGGTTATTTTGCTGAGTGCTCATTTTACATCTGCCATTAAATTATCTAATGGGGACTTGATTTTCTTTAATTCTTCCCGGGAAACATGGGTGTAAATCTGTGTTGTGCTCAAATCTTCGTGTCCAAGCAAGTCTTGGATTAACCTTATATCTGTGCCAGACTCAAGCAAATGCGTTGCAAAGCTATGCCTGAGTGTGTGACAATGAACTGGCTTGTTTATTCCTGCATTTTTTGCAGCTTGCCTGACAATTTTTTGCAGGTTTCTTGAGGAAAGCCTGCCTTTTGGGCCTGTAAACAAAAATTCCTTTCCTTCTACATGCTGTAATTTTGATTGTTCTTCGAGTTCTTTGAAAATAAATTCGGGAATATTAAAAGCTCTGTCCTTCTTGCCTTTTGACTGCCTCATATAGCCTGTTCCAGCATAAAAATCAATATCCTGTATTTTAAGATTAAGTAATTCAGACACTCTTAATCCACAGGCATACATTAGGCTTACCATTAACTTGCTTTTCTTACTTTGAATTATACCTAGCAACCTTTTTACTTCATCCTTGGTAAGGACGACTGGCAGTTTTTTCTCTTTTTTTGGCCTTTTAATATTCAAAGTTGGGTCTTTTTCCAGCAGGTTTGTATAAGCGTATCTTATGGCAGCAAGAAACATAATAACTGAAACTGCTGCTTTATCAGAAAGCTTGTTAGCCATGTATTGCTTGATATCATCAGATGTTATCTCGTCCGGGTTCTTTTTTATGTAATCAAGAAGCAGGGTGTTAGCAGCAAGATAGTTTCTGAGAGTGTAGATTGAGTTTTTCGAAATCTTTAGTTCTACTTCTATTTTCCGCAAAAATTCCTCTTTGTCCATACAAGAAATTGTGCGAACATCTTTAAAGATTTATTGTTAATAGGTAATTAATCAAATTTGAACCCTAGTTTTTTATCTTCAGGAATAGTAAAGCCCCTCCTTTTTAAAATATCAAAAATCTCTGCCCTATACCTATAATCATGCAGCATTTTGTGATGATTTGGGCACAAACCAATTAAATTTAATTCGGAGTTATTTCTCTTATTACTATCTAAATGATGTAAATCCACAACTTTGTCAAAATCACAAATAACACATTTAGAAGTTATTACTTTATAAGTTTCCATATCTAAGCCATAATTTTTTCTTTGATTCCAGGCTTTATTTCTGTCTAACTGAAAAACAAATTGATAGCATCCAGGGCATAATCCTTTTGCATGGGAAGGCATTTCTCTTCCGCACCGCTTGCATTTGATAATCTTTGGTTTCCAAATTAATTTTTTGTAACAGTTAAAACAAAATCCTTTTGCATGATGCTCGTCTTCTTTTCCACAATTAGAACATTTTTTTATCATAACTCGTTTAAATACGTTCGGATATAAAAAGATGTGCGTAAACTTTAGAATGATAACGTTCGCAAATATAAAAAAAGCTAACTACCCCCAATATATCTTGTGCGAATGTTTAGGGTGTTTTGGGTGTTTTAGCGCTGTTTCAGCATCTTCTTTCTTTGGGCAGCAAGGTAATTATCAACAAATTGACTTCTGCCTGTATTTATTCCTTGTTCTTCATATACCCTAAATGTTGCATCTGGATTAACATCCATTTTTTCTATCAGCCTTCGCTGACTATCTGATAATCCTGGGCTAGTTGCTTCAATTAATCTTCTTTCAAACCAATCTGCCATGTTTTTCTCGGGTATTTGGGATATTTATTTGTTTCTATACTCACGCAGAAAGATTTAAGCGGTGATTGAAGGTTTTAACCTGCTAATTTTCCGGCTAATTGGCCTTCTTGAGCTCTTAATTCTCCGATATTCACTGCAATAGCATCTTGCATGTTTTCTTCACCTTCTTGATAAATAACTGCGCGACCCGTTTTACTGATGTAACCAAAATCGTATATCTTCCTCCGATAGATTACTTTATCTCCGCTTACAAACTCTGGTTCTGTTGGGTTTTTTCTTGGAGTTTCTGCCATATTACATCATCTTTTCTGAAGTTTTTAATGATTTCTATGATTGAAAACAACTATTTTTTGAAATTTTTCTCATGTCAAAACTTTCTGCTGATGACTAAAGGTTTTAGCGAAGGTAATTACTCGAGGGCCCACGAGGCAATCAGAATCAGGATTGTTCCGATCAAGGTTAAAAGAACTGCTGATGACAAAAGGACGTGCTGCGACAGAAATGAGAAGCTTGAAAGCCAGTTTTGGGATGTTGCTGTTATGTAATCTTTCCAGGCAAAAGCAATTATGAAGCCAATTGCAGCTGTTATTGCAAGCCTTGTCTGTTTTTTGAACTCGGTTTTGAATTTTGACAGCATTTTTTGTAGTTTTAGATGATCTTTTTTGGATTAATTTTGTTATTTTTTATGATTTTTATGATTTTTGTTCGTGCTGGAAGTTTTGATTTATGCTTAAAGGTTTTAGCGACAAAGTATATGCTGAATGATGATAATAAAAAGAAAAAAAGAAAAAGAAAAAAGCGGAATTTATCTTCTTTTTCCGCCGTAGTTTCTCATAAGCTTGCCTATACCGACTACCAAGACAGCCAATGGAATAAGCCATTCAAGATATCCTGTTAAACCGGTAGCTCCAAGTTGCGTTATTCCAATCATTGGTAATAACAACAATACACCAATAACGGTTACAAGCACTGCAGTCAATTTTGCCATTTTTATCCTCCTTTTTTTATTTAATTATGTTAACTTATCTACGACGGAGTTCTTTAAAAACCTTTCTTTTCACAATTTTTAGGGGGAGCTTGCTGAAAACTGCGACGGAAACAGGCTTAAAACGCGGTGTTTGGAAGTGGTTTTGGGGTGATTTTTTTGCGTTGTCGACGGTGGTGGCTGTTTAGGGCTGTTTAAACAGCTGTTTGTTTTGAAAATGACTAACTTAAACAGCTGTTTGTTTTGAAAATGATTGAATAAACAGCCTTATTTTTTAAGGTGTTACTTTCTAATGATGGCTTTTAAGGCGTAATGTTTATAAATATGGGGTTTCTGAGGAATACTATGTTTGATTGGCTTTTTGGTAAGAAAAAGAGTGTTGAGAAGCTTGAAGAAGATGTGCAAAACAGTTTTTCTTTGGTCAAAGATGACATTGACAAGATTGGCAACTGGATCAAACACCTGCACAAACAGGACCAGAGTGCAGAAGCGACTCTGCAAGCTATAAAAGATGAGTTGTCGACGGTGAAGAAGGAACTTGCCGGTGTAAAAGATGCATTTTCTATGGTTGATGAAAGGGTGTTTAAACAGCTGTTTAAAACACCCAGGCGTGTTTTGCATGAACAAACAGCTGTTGGGGCTGTTCAAACACCTGTTCAAACGCCTGTTCAAACAGGTGTTTTAGATAGTTTTTCGATGATGGAGCGCGCATTGTTTTTTATGCTCCTAAACTCAGATCTGAAGTTGAGTTATGATGATCTTGCTGTGATGCTTGGAAAAAGCAGAGCTACAGTCAGGGGGCAGGTAAATGCCATTAAACAGAAAAGTGAGGGCCTGATTGAGGAAATAATAGAGAAAAACGGTAAAAAGAGGGTATTTGTACCTGATGAAGTCAAAGAAAGAATGCTAAAAAGCGTAAAAGTGAGAGTTAGGAATGGTAAAAAAGACAGGAAAGAGTAAGAAAAAGAGGGCAAAAGCTGTGAGAAAGAGCTGTGCGTGCAGAAATATGGGTGTCTCAGAAATATTAAGAGAGTGCTGCGGTTAAAAGTTTTGGGAAGAGAGAGTTAAATTTAAGGCGAATTTGAAAGGTTCGTATTAATTCAAAATAAGCATAAAACACTTGGAAGATACAAGCAGAAAAGCACACAGAAAATTTAGAATATCTGAGAAGAGAGGCAGGGATAAATAGATTTTCGCTTTAACGAATTTCTTAATCTGAATTCTGGTCTATGGCGTTGCGAAAAGAGGTTTTATCGACGGTAAAATGCTAAATCTCGCGAAGCTTCAAAATTGTGTCCAGAGAGGCAATTTTCCTCAGATCTGGAGAAATATGCAGCAAAATCCTCTTATTATTGAGCTTTTCTTTTGTTACAGGAATACCTTTTTGTATGATTTTATGAGTATAGTCTCGTATAGAAGATTCAGAAAGATTTGTTTTCTGTGCTAATAAGTGGTAGTCTACAAGCTCGCCTTCATTATCAAGCTGGTAGATTAATGAGAATATCTTTATTTCTTGCTCTGTAAGTTTCTTGAATTTAATGCGAACTTCTTTCTTTAGGCTATCTAAAGAATCGAGTATTTCGTGGGCTCTTTCCAGGGCATTTTTCTGCTTAATTATCTGTTGTATATCTGTCTGTTGGTCTGCCTGTCTGTCTGTTGGAACCCCTTCGTTTCCCATGGAGAACTGGTTTAATGGGGTTTTTAACCCCCCTGCTTCATATGGAACTGTTGGAGTATGTGTTGGAGTTGCTGTCTCGTGAGAAGCATGTGTTGGAATGTATGATGGTTTAGTCTGCAAAATATCTATCTTTCTGGATATTTCGTCTAGTTTAATGCTAATGTCTGAGAAAGCGTCTCTTAAGGTACTTACTTCGTCATTTAACAACAAAATGTCTTGTTTTACCTTTTGAAATGCAAGTTTTATCTCGTCCATCCTTATGTATCTAAGTAGATTTACTGATTTTTATAAAGATTTATATGCAGAATAGGTATTATTAGACAGTCTCCATTTAATTCTCCGTTCGTAATCTATTCCTTCTGGGTTTTTCTTGACTGCTGCGACAAGATTTTTCTTCTGAAGCTCAAGCATCAGCGCTTTGATGAACTCTTCATCTCGTGCAAGTTCGCGGGCTATTTCAGCAGTAAAGCGTGACTGCGGAAAAACATGATAGAGATGTGAAAGAATCTGTTCTGAAATCTTGTCTTTCTTTGTCTGCGAGAGCTTCATACAAAGATATTCGGTATTAGATTTATATACTTTATGTAATCAAGAAGTCTTTGCGTGTCTAGACTTCTGGATGTCCAAAATGCTCATCTACATATCAAAAGATGTTGTTTTGCAAAGCATTTTGGCATAAAAGTTTAAATATAAGAGGGTATTTATCACAGCATGGGTGACCTGGAAGGCAAGATAGACCTAATAAATCTGGCTTTTTCTGCTGATGGAATCTTAAGATTACTCGAGAAAAGAGAGTGGGATAATAAAAGCGAAGGGGATTTTACATTTGCGACAACTTATTTGAATTCTGCCTTAGTTGGTTCGGCCTATACACATTCATATGGACATGGGGATTTTTTAGAATGGCAGAAAGAAATTCGGGCATACAAGATTTTGATTGCAGCTAATCCTTGGCTGGAGAGACTGGGAGAAGATGAATTTGCAGATGCTTTTGATGAGTATATAACTGCCTTGATGGCTTTAACAGAAAGGCAAGAGATTACAGAAAACATGAGGGGCGAACTTACTAAATTATTCAAGGGGCTAAAAGAATATTGTTCTAGGGTTATGGATAATTTTGGAAGAGATGGCGGCGAACTTAAACTGGTTGGCTAAAGTTTAAAAACAAGAGAGAAGGTTAAATATACGCTAAGGGTTCTTTGTTGAAATGGAATGGAAAATTGAGGAAGCGAAGCTGAGAGAAGCGAATGAGATAGTTGGAATCATGCATTCCCTTGTAAAAGAGTGGTTTTTCTCGAGGTTTGAGAAGTTCAGCGTGCCGCAGCTTTATGGTGTGATGCATATCCATGAAAGGAGGAATATACTGATAAGTGCGCCGACTGGCGGCACGAAGACTTTGACAGCGTTCCTGAGCATAATCAATTATCTTGTCAGCCTGGCTGAAAGAAACGAGCTTGAGGACAAAATATATGCTGTTTATATCTCGCCATTAAAGGCATTGAGCAATGATATTTATGTAAATCTTGAAACTCCGCTTAGAGAGATTGGCGAGCTTGCAGAGAAAAAAGGAATTAAACTGCAGAAAATACGGGTTGGCTTGAGGACAGGCGACACCAGTGTAAGCGACAGGCAGAAAATGGCAAAGTCAAGCCCACACATTCTTGTAACAACACCTGAAAGTCTTGGGATTATCCTTAGTTCTAAGAAGTTTGCTGAAAAACTTACTGCTGTAGAGTTCCTGGTTGTTGATGAGCTGCATGCACTGGCTAATAAGCGCGGTGTGCATTTGAGCCTTAGCTTGGAGTGGCTGCAGAATATAAGCCGGATTACTCCTGTGCGGGTTGGGTTGTCTGCTACTATTGCTCCCTTGGATGAGATGGCTAAGTTTTTAGTCGGAAGCAGCAAAGAATGTTTAGTAGCTGATGCGAAATTTGACAAGAAATTGGATTTGGATGTCTTGACGCCTGTGGAAAGTCTTTTGGAAACAACTGGAACAGAGATGCACAGCTCATTGTATGGATTGATTGACAAGCTGGTTCATGATCATAAGACAACAATCATCTTTACTAACACAAGAAGCGCGACAGAAAGAGTTATACATCACTTGAAAGATATGTTTCCTGCAAAATATGTCGAGAATATAGGCGCGCATCATTCATCCTTGAGCAAGGAGACCCGGTTTAACATTGAACAAAGGCTGCGGGAAGGCAAACTTAAAGTTGTTGTTACATCAACAAGCCTTGAACTTGGAATTGACATAGGGTATATTGATCTTGTCATACTTCTTGGCAGCCCAAAATCTGTTTCAAGGGCAATGCAGAGAATTGGAAGAGCAGGGCATAAGCTGCATGACACTGCAAAAGGGAGATTTGTTGTTCTTGACAAAGACGACTTGGTTGAATGCTGCATTATAAAGAAGGCGATTATTGAGAGAAAGATTGACAGGGTTTTTATTCCAAAGAATTGCCTGGATGTCCTGAGCCAGCAGATTTATGGCATGGCAATCTACAAAGTATGGGATATTGATGCCTTGTACGAAGTTGTGAAAGGATCTTATTCTTACAGGGACTTGGAAAAGACAGAGTTTCTTGGAGTGATAAGTTATCTTGCTGGAGAGTATGCTTTAGAAGCCAAGCAAGTATATGCAAAAATATGGTATGACTCCACAACAAAACAGATAGGCAAGCGCGGCAAGCTTGCAAGAGTTATTTACATGACTAATATCGGAACTATTCCGGACGAGTCTTTTGTCAATGTGGTTATAGCTGGGGGAGACAGGAAAGGGCATAAGGTTGGAGTGATAGACGAATCTTTTGCAGAGAAGCTGAAACCAAGAGATGTTTTTGTGCTTGGAGGAGAAAGATATGAATTCCATTACACGAGAGGGATGAATGCGTATGTTCAGGGAAGTGTGCAAAGGCCTCCAACAATTCCTTCTTGGTTCAGTGAAATGCTGCCGCTGAGTTTTGACCTGGCTTTAGAAATCCTAAGATTCAGGGAACTGGTCAAGGAAAAGTTTGACAGAGGAAGAAGTGCGGAGGATATTAAGGAGTTTATCAAAGATTTTTGTTATGTCCATGACAAGACAGTCAAAGAGATATATGAATATCTTGAAAATCAGTATAATTTCATCGGAATTCCTTCATTAAAAGAAATAATTGTTGAGAACTACAAAGGCGAGAAGGGTTATTTTGTGTTTCACACGCTTTATGGAAGAAGGGTTAATGACGCCTTGTCAAGGGCTGTCGCGTTCCTGGTGTCAAGAATCGGCTCGAGGGATATTGAGATTGGGATAAATGATAATGGGTTCTTTATTTCTGGGGAAAATGTTGACAAGCAGAAGATAGAAAAAGCCCTGAAGTTCCTGGCGAGCGAGAATATTGATGAAGTTTTGGGAGAGGCGATTGATAAGACTGAGATTTTGAAAAGAAGATTCAGGCACTGCGCTACAAGGTCTCTGATGATTCTCAGGAATTATAAAGGGCATACAAAGTCTGTAGGAAAACAGCAGGTGAAGTCTGGATTTATTTTAGATGCTGTAAAGAGAATTTCTGGTGAATTTCCGATATTAAAAGAGGCGAGAAGAGAGGTTTTGGAAGATGTGATGGATATCGCCAATGCAAAGAAAATTATTGAGCTGGTAAAAGAAGGAAAGATTAAGGTAAAGTTTGTACAGACAAGCATTCCTTCGCCATTTTCTCTAAATCTTATTATGCAGGGAAGGATGGATTTGCTGAAAATGGAAGACAAGATTGAGTTCTTGAAAAGAGTTTACAAGGCGCTGAAGGAGAGGGGAAAATGAGATTGGACAGAAGCAAGGTAAAGAGTGTTCTTGCAGAGCTAGCAGCCAGAGATGAAAATAAGAAAGGGGAGCAGCCAGAGCTTATTATGGGTTGTTTTTATACAACTGGGGATGAAGATGATGACGCTTGCAAGGAATGCCCAAGGTATGAGATGATGTGCAGGAATTATTTAAAGGCGTTTGAGGCGCGGAAGGAGAGGGGAAAATGAGAGACAGATTAAGATTAGGATGCTTAGGAGAGAGGACAAACAGCAGAATGGCTGCTGAAAGAGCAGGAGAAAGGTATGAGGTGGTTGGTTTTCAGAATATGGATGCTGTGTTTGAGAGTTTAAGAAGAGGAGAAGCTGACAGAATAATTGTTCCTGTTGAAAATTCAATAACAGGAATAATAAGAAATTATTACAACAGAGCGATTGAAAGTGGATTGAGGGTTATTGATGAGATAGTTATTCCGATTATTCACTGCATTGCAGCGCGCTCTGAACAAATTGGTTTTGTTTTGTCTCATGAACAGGCATTGATGCAATGTACTAACTATCTGGACCAACATTTTCCAGAGAGTTACAGAGGGGCTGTTTGCAGCACTGAAGAAGCTGCAAGAATGATTTCACAAGCGAGCACTAATGGGGCTGCAATTGCGAGCTTGGATACTTGCACACATTATAGATTACGGGTGATTGCTCAGGACATTGCCAAGGGAAATAAAAGTAAATTCTGGGTTTGTGAAAGATGAGCTTTGAATTCAAAGGCAAATCAGTTTTCTTCAGAAAAGAGAAAATTTTAGCTATCGCTGACTTACATCTTGGGTTTGAGCAGGCTTTGGCCGAAAGCGGGATGTTTGTGCCAAGAGGAGAATACAAAGAGATTATTAATGAATTAAAAATTATTTTAGAACAGACTGGAAAATTGAAAGAGATTATAATTCTTGGGGACTTGAAACACGAATTCAGTACAATTTCTGGGCAGGAATGGGCTGAAGTGACTGGGCTGTTGGATTTTTTGGCTGAATGGTGTGAGGAGATTGTTCTGGTTAAGGGAAATCACGACACAATACTTGAACCGATTGCAAGAAAAAAGAACCTGAAAGTTGTTGATTTTTATGTTAGGGGAGAAAATTGCTTTATTCACGGACATAAAATATTTGATGGGTGTTTGGGAAATGATGTAAAAAGGATTTTCATTGGACACAAGCATCCTGCGATAATAATACGAAAAGGTGCTAAACAAGAAACTTACAAGTGTTTTCTTGTTGGCAAGTGGCAAGGCAGGGAAATTGTCGTATTACCGAGCTTTTTTCCTTTAACTGAAGGTTCGGATGTTTTTATTGAAGAAACCGGGCTTGCATTGAATTTGAACTTGAAGGAATTTGAGGTTTATGCTGTTGGTGACAAAGTATATGGCTTGGGAAAAGCGAGAGATGTTGGAAGAATTGCTTAAACTTTAGAAAGAAGCCTTAGATTTTCCACTTGCCATTTTCCTGCACAATCTTTCCATCAAGAATTATTTTTGCCTTGCTCATATCCTTAACTATGTCCCAGTGGACAGCAGAGTCGTTGCCGCCGCCGTTTTGCTTGTAAGCTGCACCAAGGGCAAGGTGGATTGTTCCTGAGATTTTCTCGTCAAACAAAAGGCTCTTGGTGAATTTTGTGATATTTGGATTGCAGCCAATACCAAACTCACCAACATAACATGAATTCTTATCTGTCTCAAGAACTGCTTTCAACATCTCCTTGTTTTTGCCTGCATTGTATTCAATAACTTTGCCGTCTTTGAATTTTAAGGAGATGCTTGAAACTTCTTTTCCATTGTATAGCGCGGGATATTCAAATTTAATCCAGCCGTTCATGCTTGTTCTGACTGGCGCCATGAAAATCTCGCCGCCAGGCATGTTTTCCTCGCCTTTGTCGGCTGCAGAATTTTTTCCAGCTATCGAGAATTTTAAATCAACATTCTCTCCAAGCAAATGAACGTTCTTTCCCTTTTCAAACATTTGGCTGAGTTTATCAAGTTTTTTGCCAAAAGCCTGCCAGTCAATAAGACAGGATTTGTAAATAAAGTTCTCCCACTCGTTTAAGGACATTTCTGCGTCCTGTGCATGTGAAATGCAAGGGTAAGCGATTGTGACTCTGCGTATCTTGTCAGGAGTGTTGCAGATGTAATGCGAGATTGGATTCATTATTTTCTCTCTCACGACCTGCTTTTCAGCATCGCAAGATGAAAGTTCGCGGGTGTTTGTATCTGTGTAGACTCCAATGTAAGCCCTGGCTTTCTTGATTATATCAAACCAGTATTGCGGGAAGTGCTCGACCTGCTCTTTGGTCGCGTATTTGTAAAAAAAATCGTCTATATCCGGCAAACGCACGCGGACAAACGGGTGGGCTTTCTGCAAAATGATTTCCTTGTATAGTTCAACAAGAAAGGGGATTGATTCTGAGCCGCCAGAGATTACTACTACCTCTCCTGGCTTTACAGATACAGAATATCGAACTGCTAGCTGCGCGAGTTTTCTTGCTCTTATGTCTATTGGCATTTTAATTTTCCCAGAATTCTAAGCTTCTGAGGTGCTCTCACCTCCTCTTCTTTGATTATATTTTACCTGGCTGATTAGATTTGGCCTGTCTGATTATATTTCTTCATCATCTGTTCAATGATTACATTGGGAGCGTAACCTTTTCTAGTGCATGCTTTGACAAACTCATCGTAAACCTGCCTGTCAATGTTGTAGTCAAGCTTTCTTTTTTGCGGTCCAGGTGCTGTTGCTGCCATGTTAAATCCTGCGGTTTTGAGATTTATAAAACTATTTGTGTAACTTTAAAAATACCCTGCTGCTTCTTAAGAAATGCCCGCGTGGCACAACGGTAATGCGGCAGTCTCGAAATCAAAACAAGCAAACTGCTTTCCGCAAGGATATCCAGGTTCGATTCCTGGCGCGGGCGTTTAAAGATTACTCAATCTTTCTGTTATTATAATCAGTATGGTGTGAATGATTCGGTCCTCGCCACAAAGCCTCTCTTGTTGGACGGTAAAGATAAAGAAGCGAAGGGATAAAAGTGCTGGCTGCGATACATGCTGCCATCTCAACATTAACATTTTCTCCGTACATGTATTTGGCAATTAATGAATAGATGAAACTCCCTCCCGTCAACATATTAATTGGAGCAATCCATAATATTCTTTCCAGGTCTTTTTGCATTTTTCAAGAATTATTTGACGTAGCTGGTTTCTTGTTGCTGCGGCTTCGACAGTTTTGGCAGCGGGATATGCGTTGGAAGACCGAATTCGTCTTCTAACTCAAGTGCTTTGATATTGCTTTTTGTGAGTATAATATTATACAATGGAACGCGGATGTCATCTGGAACTTTTTTGTCCTTCCATTTCTTCATTATCTCCTTCACCTTGTCTTCCTCTGCTGTAAAGTAAATAGAGCCTTTAAATTCCAGCTTTGCTATTTTCTCGTACTTGATTGAGAAGTCAAAGTCTGCTTTTAGCACATCGCCTACTGAAGGTAGTTTCTGTTTTTCTATTGAAGCAATGTCCAAAGACATTGAAATATTAACCTTTCCTGTTGGCGATGCTTCTTTCTCAGCTAGAATTTTCGTGTAATTAAATCCTACGATTTTCATTTTAGATTATGTCTTCTTCAGAAACAACAATGAAATCGCCGATAGCAAGCACAGAATTGCAGGGGATGAGTATCTCGCTTTCTTGCGTCTTTTCAAGGTTTAATGTTTTTGTGTATTGCGTGGCGTCTTTTAAAACAAGCTGGATCAGCTCGCCAGATTTGGTCTCAAATGTGATGTCCTTTACATAACCTAACCTTTTACCTTCTTTTGTTACAATTAACTTGCCTAGAAGAGATGTAAAGGGTTTTTTATCCATCAGAGATGTAGAGATATTTTGTTTATAAACTTTTCTATAAAAAAATATGTATTTCTGTTGTTATAGGACTGTTTGCGAACAACAGAAAATGGTTTGCGAACAACAGCGGGCGGTTCTTAAACAGGAGATGGTGGATAAGGGGGGTTGTGAGCTGCAGAAAAAGGTTCCTGGATGGGGGAGATTTGATTAAATATGGATTTTGTTGAATTGTTGTGAAGTCTAAGAAGTTCGCATGATGCTAAACTTTGAAGTTGTGCCTTATACCCCTCACCCTATGGTTTCGCATGGAGAAATTAAAAAGATTTATAAAGAAATTGATTTGATTTTTCTTATATTATATTTATAAGCTTTTCTATATTATAATATATATAATATAATATAATAATGTTCCAAAAGAAGTGCAGGTGATTTTACGAATGTTTTACTTTTAAGTTACAATAACCGAGTTTGTCGACGGAAAATGTTTCCATGAGAAATGAGGGTGTGAGATATACTTCTAATGATATAAAAGTTTTTAAAAGAGAAAAAGGGTAGTTTTTCATGGTAGGTGAGCTTGATAAGATTTTTGATGCTTTTTCCCAGAAAAACCTGTTTAAGAACAAGGCGGTTTTGCAGTCACAATATACTCCTGAAAACATTCCGCACAGGGAAAAGCAGATTGAACAGGTCGCAACCATTCTTGCTCCGGCTTTGAGGGGCGAAAGACCGAGCAATCTGTTCATTTACGGACAGACTGGCACTGGAAAAACCCTCAGCGCGCTATATGTCAAGGATGAAATGCTAAAACGGGCAAGGCGGGAGAACGTGCCCCTGAAAATAGAGTACATAAATTGCAAGTACAAGAAAGTTTCTGATACTGAATACAGAATTTTGGCTGAAATAATCAAAAAGCTCGGCGGCAGCGTGCCTGCGACCGGATTGCCAACAGGCCAGGTTTACAACAAATTCCTCGAACTTGTTGAAAGCGAGAAGCAGCTTGTGATAATTATCCTGGATGAAATAGACCAGGCAGTAAACAAGATATCTGACAATTTTCTTTATAACCTAACAAGGCTAAACTCTGAGCTTTCAAAATCACAGATCGGTGTAATTGGAATAACCAATGACTTGAAATTCCTTGAATCCCTTGATCCAAGGGTAAGAAGCTCGCTGAGCGAAGAGGAAATCCTGTTTCCCACTTATAATGCCCTGCAGCTGCAGGATATTTTGAAAAGCAGGGCTGCAGAATCATTCAAGGAAAATGCCCTTGAAGACGGGGTTATATCAAAATGCGCGGCATATGCGGCAAGAACGCATGGCGATGCAAGAAGAGCGCTGGCGCTGCTGATGGTTTCAGGAGATATTGCAGAACGCATGGGATGCGACAGGGTTAAGATTGAGCATGTGGACATGGCCAATGAAAAAATTGACAAGGACAAAATAACAAGTTTTGTTGAGTCGGCGCCAAGACAATTCCAGCTTGTGCTTCTTTCTATAATTGACCTGATTGAGAAAGGGCAGGGTAATATTTTTACGGGCGACATTTATAATATTTACAGCGACTTGTGTATGAAATCAAAGATAGAAGTTTTGACGCAGCGACGAGTCTCGGACATTATTGCAGAGTTTGACATGGCTGGCGTAATAAATGCAAGAGTAATCAGCAAGGGGCGCCACGGAAGAACAAGGGAGATAAAACTTACAATACCAGACCAAGAAATTAAAAAAATAAAATCTATTTTAATTGAAACTTTGAATAT
>Ga0315289_10008608_pt1 | contig 14731 bp, 30 predicted proteins | sample YL17G11_40_MG_FD_203452 | JGI IMG/M metagenome (GOLD analysis project Ga0315289, IMG submission 203452) | Sediment microbial communities from Yellowstone Lake, YNP, Wyoming, USA - YL17G11_40 | ecosystem: Environmental > Aquatic > Freshwater > Lake > Sediment | place: USA: Wyoming | collected...
TGAATTGCACACCACTTATGTAAATTTAATAACGGATAATCTTCATTATCTACAATTGCATATTTTTTTTGTGTTAATTTAATATATTTCATTATAAACCCCCTTAACTCTTTTATACTCTTCTCTTAAATTACATAAATTAGAAGCGTGAATTAATTCCTGTTTTTTAATGAAATAATGTTTTATAATAATTTTCTTATCTTTTTTTATTCCTTCGCTCCATAAATCTATATTCTGTATTCCAAAAACTTTTTTTAATACTTTTTTATTTAATAAATTGTCTCCTACATAATCATATAAACTGCTTACAATATCATTAAATATTTTATTTAATAGATAGTGTATAAATTCGTGTGTTATTGCATCAGTAACAAATATATTTAACTCCCCATCAGTTAAATTTTTATATGCTTCTTGTGAGATTCCAACATAGATAATATTACTCATAGAACAGTATTGAAAACTTTTAACATATTGATTTATTTTTATTTCTACCATATTTTATTTAACCCCCATGCTAAAAGTAAGAATAGATTGAATTTTAAATTTAAGACTAAGATTTTAAATACTTCTTGGGAATTTTTCGTATTAAAAAGAAAATTAATTATTTTCTCAGTCTTTATACTTTGTGGTTTTCCTTGTGGATTAATCTTTATTAACATTTTTCACCTTCTTTACAGAGTAACGGTTTAACCTTTATTTCTATCTTGATCTAACTTTAATTTAAGGTTAGACCTTAAAATCCCCCTCTGTTTATAAGACATGCAAGGAATAAAGTAAAACAGAGTAAAAACATCGTGCATACTGTAACAATGATTATTAATTTTGTATCTGTTGACATGTTTTAAACCTCCTGATAGTTTTTAAGTATATCCAGTAAAAAAAGTTTATCTGGATATTTTTTAATTAAATAGTTTAAGGTTTTAATTTTTTCTTCTATTGACATGGTTTATTTCTCCCAATCCGTAACTGAACATTCCCATAATTTTTCGAGTATATCTGATTTTATCGTTTTCTGTTCAATATATCCTATATAATTATTATCGGAATATAGAAATATTAAAGAAGTCCCTATTGAATAAGAATCGAATATTAAAGATATTTTATCGTTTCCAAGGAAAAATGTCTTTTTATTTTGTATCAAATGCATTTCTAAAGAGTTAAATATCGTTTCCATATTTACACCTCTTTTTTTATTATATCATAAGATTTTTTATTTTCACTGAGTTTAACTGTATATCCAGTTTTTAAAACTATTTCTTTTAAACGTGCTGAAACATATAAGATTCCTTCCATGTCACCAAATATATTTTTTTTCGTTGCGTCTATATTTATGTAAATTCTACCTGCCCTATTAATAATTATCTTGCTGTTCATTTTATAGCCTCCATCTGATATTGTTTTTTACCTCTTCCTTGCATAATTCAAGGAGAGAGTTTTTTAATTCCTTATTTTTTTCCATATTTTTTCACATCCTTAATATATAGTTATGTCTTTCGTGGTATTTAAATCTTTCTAGATATAATAACAAAAAGGAAAAGTATTTTACTCCTCTTTAAACATGTATATTACATTCTGGTTACTGGTTTCCTGTATATTTATAGCGTAGGGTACAAATACGTTTATTTTTATTACTTCATTCATTTTCATATTCTCACTTCCTATAGTATAAGATATGGGTATAAGTACTATATAAATGTTTTGTATAATTATGTCCTTTTGACATATTTACATACTCTTCTTTTATTATTATTCTATTCATCTATAAAAATATTTAAAGCACTCTGTAAGTATCCTATTAATCATTGATAGTTTAGTATTAAGACATAAAAATCATTTTTATTTGGAGGTTTCCAAAATTCTATTGTAGTAATTACATTATTATTTTTCGCCCACTATTCAAAACACCCATGTAATTTCGCCAATAGAAATAAAAATAGTAATATATAATAACTAATATATAATACATTAATACATGTTGTATATGCACATTTATATATAACACATGCTATAGTAATGCATTGTACTTAAAATGTAGAACGTTATATAGTAGTATTAATATATAACACATAACATTTAAAATCTTATGCGAATTTATCCGTGGCAGTAAATAAAAGTAATTAATAAATTATTCCAATCAGAATATTTTATGTGTTATATATTAATAAGCAAATAAAAATGAAGGGAAATTTTCCATGCCATCTTTTATATATTAATATTAAGATATAAATCAGGGCAATTACTAAATTATTCCAATTGGAATATTATGTATTATATCGCATCATTTAAATATTAATCCTGCGATAAAAATGATGGACAAATTTTATGTGTTACTAGATATAAAACACATATTATATTTTATTTAATATATAATTAATATTATAAAAAAACCCGCAGGAGAAATGGAAAACTTGGAGCATTAGAAAAAAAGTATCTGTAAACTTTTACATCTTGCTACAGGAGAAAGGAAATGAATTTTTAAAAAGTGTACAGTTTTTCCTTATTCTCCTAGAAAATTAAAAATAGTGGTGTAAAGTTTTAGATAGTTGTAAAGAATTAATTAAAATGCCCTAGGAATGCAGGAAACGCCCTAATTTGACACGTTCTAAGTCACCCTAGTATCACCTAGAGTATAACACATAAAATTTAGTCTGCGTGGCTTAGATGGGCATTCTACGTTATACTGGCTATTCACCTAGAGGATAAATATTTGAGTATTATGATTATTGAAGATGCAACAATCATTATCCAATAAAGTCTTTCTAGGGAGATTCCAAAGATATAGTAAAACGTGTGGTCAGAAGGCATCTGTTCTTCTCCTACAATCATATGTGTTTCTTTAGTTATAATTTTCATAAATTCACCTAAAGATAAAAATTTGGGGATTGTTTCCCCTAAAAATCTACCCTGTCTATTGTTACTCCTTTATCATTCATATAATAAATAGTGGTCTTAGTATCTTCATCTATTGAATGATAAATTAGTACAATTTCTGCGTATCCTGTTTGACTTATTGAATCTGTATCTTTTTTCATCTAAAATACCTCTATATCAAATTCTATCTTCCATTTCAAATAGCACTTAGGGCAAACATTCAGAAGTATATATTCATCTTTTGTGGAGACTGAAATACTAATCGACTTTTCACCTAGTGGGGTTCGTTCAAAAGGTTTCCCACACCTTGCACAAGTATGTTTTAATAGATATGCTTCTATTGTCATTTTATCTATAAGGTCTGATGCTTTTTCCATAAAAGATTTTTCTTCTACCATTTCTCCATCTCCTCTAAAAATTCACTTGGTGTGTACTTTCTCCTAGTCTTATATGAATTCTTTAAATACTTGTTATAGACATGTTTAATATAGATTCGTCTCCACCAAGGATATTTATCTAAATGTCTCATTGCTTGTAATACATAGGAAGGACACATCCAATCTGAATCAATGCTGCAACCTCCTGTTTGAACCATCGCACAGAGGGATTCATGGAGGGGATATATGCAATAAGGACTACGTTCTAACGGTTTTTCAAATTTATTGTATTTCTTTGTACTTTCTACAGTAATAATGATTCCTTCTATTATTGCATATCCAAATACTGCTCCACCTATAAAGGCAATTACAACATCCATCATCTAACATTCCTCTTTCATCTTTTCCTTCCATGCAGGTTTCACGTTATCTTCATAGTCTGCATAGTCATATAATTTTCCATCTACTCTAATAAAAGGCATGGGGGATTTAACACCATCCCCAATGATTTCCGTTTGGACATTCATCATCACTAGATTCATTGATATATGTATTATTTACATATTCATTATTAATGGTTTCGTTATTAAAAGCGTTGTTATTAATGGTTTTGTTTAAATTCGTTACTAAGGTTGTATTGTTGAAACTTTGAATTATTATAGGTGCAACCGCTGGTGGAACAATTATTCTGCTTTCTGTTATAATCTGTCTATCATCTATGTATGTGTTGTCTATATAAGTGCTATTGTTATATAACACATTTCTAGTTAGATTAAACTCTGGTTTTATATCATAGTTGTAATCCTTGTATGTTACATTGTTTATCACTGGCGTTGGTTCAATGAACCCTTGGATAACCACTAATGTCAATAAGATGACTATCAATGGTTTAAATAATTTTCCTATATTCATTTTTCTTTCTCCTCAATTATTCTAATTTTTGTAATCACGCATTTTGGAATAACAATCCAATCCCTCACTTCCCCATCCAAAAACTCTTGTACAATCAATATTGTTTTCTTTGATTGTTTATAAAGCCATCCGATTGTTTGCACTTTTGCTAATTTATCATCTATGTTATCAATTTCTCTAAATTCTACATCGTTCACTTGTTTACTGATATCAATCCAATCAACTATTACTTTTTTCATTTTTTATCTCCTATGCCCATGATGTGAAGAAATCTATGCATATATGCACAGTAACAGAGATACAAACTCCAAACAAGAATGAAAATGGGAATATGTAATGGTCTATCAATTTCTGTTTTGATAAGGTGGTCAGCATCGACCAATACGCCAAATATCCCAAACATGCAGAAAACAAGAAGTGGATTACTTCGCATCTTATTATATAGTCTATTGCAAATTTTTCTAGTAACCATTCTAACATTTCATCTCCTCGCATCTAAATACATTTCATATTCCTCTTGGGTGATGGTTTTAGTTACTCTGGCAGGAACTCCTACTGCTACACTATATGGAGGAATATCTTGTAACACAACTGCACCTGCACCAATTATTGAGTGATGCCCAATTAAAATTCCCCCTATTATAGTTGCATGAGAACAAAGAATGCAATTATGTCCTATATGTGGAGATTTCTTTTTTTCTGCTCCAATAGTCACTCCTGAACCTATAACACAGTTCTCTCCAAGGATTACATCTTCACCAATGACTGCTCCTAATCCGCCATGATTAAAACGTGTGGTTCTTGGTACTTTGCACCTAATATCCTTTCTACGAATAATTACAAGAAAGTTGTAGACAAAACTTGTGATGTCTTTATACTTCATTTTTCTTTCCTCTTATATTTTTTCTCAAAATCTGAACACATAGTATTAGGAGAAATTTCAAAGATTTCAGCCATATCACATACAGTACAAAACAATGTATCCATAAACCATACCATTTCCCTCTTACAAAGAGGACACAGAATTTTCTCTTTCATATTTTTCCTTACAGTCATTGCACATATTTCTATTTATTTCAATTATTTTACCACCTAGAATTGCAAAAGTATAGTTCTCTGCTCCCTCTTTTCCGCAATAGTAGCACTTCATTCCAAGTCACCCCATCGTTCATTGAGTATTATGCCATGCATCTGTTGGTAATCCCATACCTTACCAGAAGGTGTTCTTACAATTGGGTACATTTTATTAGGGAGTTTTTTTCTCTCTCGTTCAAATCCATACTTGATGTTCTTAGATTTAAGCATGTTGCGTAGTGTACTGCATCTTCTGCACCCAATACTTGTGTAATATACAACTATCATTTTATCTCTTCTTTTAATATTTTTATATCAAAACAATCTTTACAAAGAACTTCTCCTGTAATATCATTCTGATAATATGCCATCAAAGGAATTATCTCGAATCCACAACTATTACATTTGAATTCAATACCTTTTTTGAGAATGTAAGAAAAATAATTTCTAATTTTTTCCAACATTTGATAATACCTCTATTGCCTTTTGTATTATATTATCATTATAAATCCATGCTTCCTCCTTATTCGATTCATAGTATACTAGATTTATTAAAGATGTTGCACCAACTTCATTTCCTTTAAATTTTACAGCAAAGACAATTATCTGCTCTGTATCATTTAATATTTCTATACCTTTCATATATATTTTCATTTTTTATCTTCTCCATCTTCAAATAAAGTGTTTCCATCATACTCTATAGTGAATCCTGCACTTCCATCTTTTAGGATACTACTTAGAAATCTTTGTTGAAGTATCTTAAAATCAGGGTAACATCTATCACAAAGATAATATGTAGAACCTTGATTTTTTATTTCATATGCTTCAACATGATGTTCTGGTGTTAGACAAAATTCTTCTAAAGTTTCAAAATTAACTTTTCTTCCACATTTTGCACATTTTACAATTTTCATAATTTTTTTCTCCTTATTCTCTTCTTATAAATTTCCTTACTTCCTCTATAGCTTCTTCGAGAGACCCTTACGCATTCTTACGCATCTTTTTTCCTCTATAAACTCTCCAAGAGCATTACTCATCATCTAAAATCCATTTTCACTTTTATTACTGCTGCTATAAAATAAAATATCTATTTTTAGGGTTAAGGAGAATAACAGGGGTAGTAAGGTGCGTAAGGTGCGTAAGGGCTATAGGAGTATATGTAACAAGTGTTGCGTAAGGATATGCGTAAGGTGCGTAAGGCTTCGTATAACTATATAGTCTCCTTTTTCCATTTAATAAATCTTTTTACTCTGATTGTTTTTCCATTTTTCCATGCTGAATCAGTTCTCCAATCCATATAAGTTAATGCTCTACTTAATTCATTTTCATTTGGTGTCGGAAGATTTTTACTTTTACAATATATGTTACATTTGTCATATATTTCTCTAAAAGTTAGTATATCAGTACCTACATTTGACCTTTCGATATGTAATTCAATGAAATTTTTGATTGTGTGGGATGCTTCTAAATATATATCTTGGTATCCTTCATAAGAAAATTTATTATTTTTTATGAGAATTTTTAATGCTTCAATAGAAATATAAAGAAGTCCTTGCATTTCTTTTTCATCAGATGCAAGAATATTTCCAAATCTTGAGACTTCATTTTTTTCTCCACGAAAATGTTTTAAGAATGGAATTACAAATTGTCTTTCAATCCACCCAGTAGAATAATCTTGACAATGAGGAACAGAATTACAGGAAGAAATTATTTTTGCTGTATTTTTGAATTGGAAGGGGTCTCTTCCTTTCATTTCAACTGTAATCCAACTTTCTCCAGTTAATCCTTTTAAAAGAGTTGTGTCTTTAAATTCACTGTCTCCTAATTCTCCACATAGATTTGCTTTTTTACAATATAAGTTTGCACCAGAGAATCTATTTTTAGCAAGATTTTGTGTTTCTGTAGAGGAAATATTTTTTATTCCTAATAGATTCATTAATATTGTTGTCCAAACAGTTTTACCATTTCCTCCTCCACCATATAAATAGAAAATAGAAGCTATTCGATAATCGTTTAATAAACAATATCCATAAATTTCTAAACTTATTTTTACAAATTCTGGATTTAACGTATCATTAAAGAACTTTATAATTTTTGGACAAGTTTTAATTTTCGGGTCATAGTTCCAAGGAATTTGATACAAGAATATTTTTGTTGGGTCATGGGAAATAAGTTTTCCTTGTTTTAAATTATAGATTCCATTTTTTAAATTTATATAATTTGAATCATTATCTATTTCATCTCTATTTATTACATTTTCTGTTTTTAAATAATCTACAATTTCATCTCTTCTTTTTTTAGTCCAATCATTTTTTAGTATGTCTTTTACTTTTTGTTCTATTATAAACCATCCATCAGTATGATAATATCCATTTTGATAATAATAAAGTTGTGGTTTTTTTCCTGTTTCATCTTTAACTGTAATAAAAGTATATTCTTGTTTTATTCCTTCAACAATTCCTTTTGTATTCAGAGATTTTTTTACATTACCTTTTTTATCAGTTTTAATTAACCAAACATCTACAATACTATTATCATATTCATATCCATATTTACTTGCTGCTTTCGTTATCTCTGTAAATTTTTCTGAATGTTCTTTGAAAAATCCTGCTTTACAATCTTCACAATCTATGATTCCTTCTAATACTCCAATAAGAGATGCTGCATCTCCACCTGTTCCACATCGAAAACAATGCCATACTCCTTTTTCAAGATTTATATTAAAGTTTTTTCCTGTCACACTTCCATGTACAGGATGACTTCCTTGTAAACTTCCATCAGAATTTTTATCTAAACCAGAAAGAGTTTTTGCAATTTTTGCTATATCCCAATTCATTCCTGAATTACAGGGAAGTTTTTCTGTTTTAAGAAATGGTTTAAGAACCTCGATTAATCTTTTTTTGGTGATTTCTGCAATTGGAAGGTCAATATCAATTTTATAATATTCTCCGTTTGGATGTTTAGACCCACAACCAATCACTTGGCTATTTAAAAATTGTACTTCTCCTCTATGTATTCCTTTATCGTCATTAATTACAATTTTTTCTTTTAAATCTGGAATGATATAATACATATGCCATTTTTTACTGCCTGTTAGAATTGTGAATGTTTTAGGCAATGTTAACCAAATTGCTTGGTATAAATCTTTTTTATCTATATCTATAACAGTGAGACCTCCAAAACCGCATACAATTCCCCAAGAACCCTTATATTTTAAAAATTTTTCTTCATTCCATTTATAATTATTTGATAATTGCCAATCTTTTTCTAGAGGGACTTTTGTTCCTTCTTTTATTAGAATAAAACGAAATTTTTCGTCTCTAAGTTGCTTTGGTATTTCAGGCATCTTTATTTCTCCTTTCAATAATATGGATTTCATAATGACAATTTTTACAAAGTAAAATACATTTATTTAATTCTGTTAATATTTTTAAATTTCCTGAATAAAGACCATAGGATGTCACAGATAATTTTTTATTTGATGAATCACTGTGATGGAAATCTAATGCTGCACCACATTTATTATATCCACAAATACAACATCCTATAGATTTTTTAAATTCTGCAAACCAATTAGATACTATATCATTATAACTTTTTAAAAGTTCTTTATGATTATTTCTCCAATTTTTAATATGTTCTTTGTGTGTTTTTTGGTATTCTTTCCCTGCTTTTTGTTTTTCTTTTTTGTGTGTAATATAATATTTTTTACTTTGTTTTTTTATCAATTTTTTATTATTTTCTCTATATTTTGCATGTTTAATAGATATTTGTTCCTTATGTAAATTATAATATTCTTGACATTGCCCCCTAGTTGACATATTTAATTCCTCCCAAGTATCTTTTTAATTGTTTTTATTTGTATATAGAGTAATTCAGAGGGATTTATCTTATATTCCTGCATTTTAGTTTTAAGCAGATATTTTTTTTCTGTTGTAGATAGTGTGGTGATTAACCTGCACCACTCTTTAAATTCTTTATTTTCTATCATATAAATCCCCTAGATAGATTTAGTTGTATCTTTTACATATGCCATAAGTTTTTTATGTAGTTTTTCTAATATTTGACAATCTTTTTTATTGTGGTCTAAAACATATGTCAAAGCATTTTGGTCTCCTACAACTGCTCTCATCCAATAATTTCCTTTAATGTGGTTTTTTCCTTTAATCCCTAATGCTGAACAAGCAGAATCCAAGGAATTTCTATGTAAAGACATTTTATTTTTTACCATATAATAACAATCTTTGTGTTGCACTGCACCAAATGGGAGAAAATCCAATTTATTCATCATTGCCCTTGTTCTTATGAAAGGAATATCAAATTTAGTACCGTAATATGTTACAATTACATCATAATCTTTTAATTTATTAATTAATTCTTGTAATATATTCTTATCAAAAACATAAGATTGTATTTCCTCTTTTGATATTGTAGCTGAATAATACTCTTCTTTACCTGCTGTTTTAATACACCATGTCAATACATAATCAAAATTTGCTTTAAATCCACCAGTTTCAATATCCAAATATCCTATTTTCTTTTCTTTATTTTTTTCTAGAAGATAACAATTTGGATGTTCTAGGTATGTATGACCATGAACACATTTTTGAGTTGACATTTTAATCAAATCAACTTTTTTAAATCCTGATATATTAACCATTTTATTGAACCTCCATTCCTTGATTTCCTTCTATTTCTGTTTGTATTACTTTTCTTTTATTTTTTAAGTCATTTATTTCATTCATAATATTTAATTCTATAGTTGAATGATAGTTATTGTCATCTATAAGTCCGTCTATTACTTCCATAGATTTATCCATTATTAAGATTAATTGTTTTCTACTTACAATTCTAAATCTGTCTCTAAATTTTATCTTCATTTTCTCCATCTTTTTTATCACCTCTATCTTCTTTTGGTTTTAATTTATCAGATTCTTTAACATCTTTTTCTTTTGCTTGTCCTATATTTACAATATAAATTGGTTTATCATCCTGTTTTTCCATTGATGATTTCATGTATTGTGAAATTATATCCATTTTGGTTCTACTCAATCTTTGTACCGTGTTCGCTGCTTTTATCCTTGTTGCATTGTTTTCATCTGTCAGTGCCATATTATTAAATACTTCTATTAATTTATCTAACATGGTGAGTAACCCATTTTTTTGATTTTCACACTCTTTTACTGTTAAAGTAGATAAATCAAGTTTTAAATCATTATTTACTTGTACATGACTGACAGTTAATCCATATTTTTCTTTGAGTAATCTTACCATCTCTCTACAGGAGGGAATTTTTCCATCTAAGGATTGAATAATCTCAAGTTCACATTTCCATCTATATTCTTGGTCTTGGGTCATAATATTCTACTCTTTCTAACCATATATTGTTGCTTGAAGTATTTAAAGGTTTGTACATTAATATAGAAAAGTTTATATATAATAAGCATATAATATATAGTTAGAAAGAAAATTTCTATTTAAACAGGTGCGAAGTAGGAACTTCGGGTGGATGGTGGGCATTATAGTTACTAATTTAATAACTTGTGATATTGCTAGAGAATTTCTTCCACAACAACTTGAAATTATGAAAGCAGTAAAAAAATATCGCTACATACTTTATTCTGGTGCAGTTCGTGCAGGAAAGACCCTTTTAGCTGCAAATATTGCAATTCGCATGTGTATAGAGAATGCAGGTTGTACTGGAATGATGGGGTCTCTTACAACTCCTCAAATGACAAGAGTTGTATTTAAAACATTTATTCAGGAATTGGAACTTTATCAAGATGCATTGGATAAAGCAGGAATTCCTATTACATTAGCAAAGATTACCTATTCCAAAGGGGATATGAAAGCCAAGTTCTGGAATGGTTCAGAAATTTGGTTTATATCTTGTGAGGATGAAACAAAGATTAGAGGGATGACTTTAGATTTTGTATGTTTAGATGAACCTGTAGAAATTGATGAAACAATTTTTAAACAACTTATGAATCGTATATCAGGTGGACATACTAAGAATCAATTCATACTTCTTACTACAAATCCTGCAAGTCAATCCCATTGGATTTATCAATATTTCTTTGTTAAACCAACAGAAGAATATTATACTGTAGAAACTACTACATATGATAATGTATTACTTCCAAATTATAAAAAATATATAAAAAATCTAGAAGATAATCTAGATGATGATTGGATTCGCAGATTTCTTAATGGAAGATGGGGTGCATATTCTGGACAAATATATAAAGAATTTGATTTAGAGAAACACGTTGGAGATTATAGTAATTTTAAAGATTTTGATTATATAATTGCAGGAGTGGATTGGGGAATGAAGAACCCTACTTGTATTTTAACTTGTGGAATTACAAAAGAAAAAGATGTAATGATAATAGAGGAATTTTATGAATCAGGAAACACAACCGTTAAAATAGCAGAAAAAATTGCCGACCTTCATAAACATTATAAATACAAGAAAGTATATTGTGACCCTTCTCAACCAGATTTAATTCTTCAAACAAGAGATTTGAAAGTTCCTATAGAAAAAGCTGATAATGATGTTACAAGTGGGATAGGAAAAGTTAAATCTATATTAAAAACATTTAAATTACATATTGATAAATCTTGTAAAAATACTATTAATGAATTTCAATCTTATAGATATGAAAAAGATAAAATGAATCATAATCCAACAGAAAAACCTGTTAAAGAAGATGACCATAGTTGTGACGCTTTAAGATATGCCCTTACTTCTTATAGGTCTTTTAGAGAACTTCCAGTATTAGGATTTGTAAAGCGTTCCTTGTGGGAATTTGGTGAAACTAGAGGTTTATAAAAATTGGAGATAAAAAAATGAAAACATTAGGAGACAGAGTAAAAACTTTTTGGGTTAACTATATTTCCCCTACTAAAGAGGAAGTTATACAAGAAAAAAAAGAATTAAATTTAATTTACCCTGAAAGTGCAATGAATGAAATTAAGGTATCTTGGGGGATAGATGCCCTCACTCCAGATAAATTATTCAAAACTGCAACACAATGTCCTCTTTTTATGAAAGCAGCCAGAAAAAAAGCGATGGATTCTACTAGAAGTTGGTTTGAACTTGTTCCTTTTCAAGATAAGGGAAAAGTATTTACAGAAGATGAAAAGGTAATACGTGATTTTGAAGAGAGAAGTCAGATTCAATATAAATGGAGTTTAGCAAGAGTATCCTCCTATATCTATGGAGACGGATACTTGATAATTTCTTTTAAAGGAGATTTAACAAATGATGTTCTTAAATCTCCAACAGATAAAAGCTATCCTTGGAATGTTAGATTACTTAATAGTGAACATATTACTGAAATAGGGTATCCCAATGAATCCTATAAAAAGGATATAATTAAATATTTCCATTATGTAGATGGAAGTGAAGATAAATGGATTCATCCAGATAGAATAATTCATCTTGTTAATGATGAAGTCGCAGGAAAAGATTTTGGAATATCTAAAATTAATTTATTGAGAAATGTTATTAAATCAAAAATAAATGTCGATATTGCTTGCGGAGAGATTCTCGCTTGGTATGCCCATGGAATTTATGATATTACACAAGAAGGATGTAAAGCTAAAGAAAGAGAATTGTGGGAGAAAATAATAAGCAAACATCCAAGTGCAATAGTGCATGATGAGACAGCAGAAGTTGTATCTATAAATCCTCAATCAATAAATCCAAAACCTTTTTATGATTATTTAATTACTAATATTGCTGCTGCTTTTCAAATGCCAAAACATATTTTAGAAGGTATTGAAGTAGGGCGTGTAACTGGTGCAGAAGTAGGTTTTGGAGATTATTATAAAGATGTCTGTGATGACCAAGGATTAATATTCAGTCCTCTATTAACTAATCTATATAAAAGAATCCTAGAAGGTCAGGGAAGAAGTTGGAGATACCAGATTATATGGAATCCAGTTTATATTGATGAATTAGCCGAAGCAGATATAGAATTGAAAAGAACCCAGATAGCCGATTTAGCTAAAAATGGAAGTAAAATGGGTGGAGGTTTTATTACGGATAAAGAAGCACGTGAAATATTTAATAAGGGTGCAATAGTTCTAGACCCTGATATTATTCCCGAAAAACCAATTCCAATTACTCCAAATCCACAAAATCCAGAACCAACATCACCAAATACTCCACCAACAAATCCTAATGAAGAATCAAAATCAATTATACAAGAAATTAAGGGTGGATTAGATTGGGGAGAAAAAGAGATGATTGCCAAATTAAAAGAACAAATAGAAAAAGAACGTAAACTAGGTGAACAAATACTTAAAGAACAGGCAAAACTATGATTGATAAGTTTACTATAGTTGTTAGTGGTCTTAGAGAACTTATGGAGATGAATAATGCACTCATTTCTGAATTAGAGAAACAAACAGTTTTGGAAAGAGTGATGGACAATATTGTAGAAAGGGCAAAAGAGCTTGCTCCTATAAAAACAGGTGCATTAATTGATAGTATTAAATGGGCAAAAACAGAAAATGCTTTTGCAATAATGGCAATTTACTATACTGAATTTTTAGAATTTGGAATAAGAATCCCTGTTGGAGATACTGATGCACCGAGAAGTATAATATCCGGTGGTGGAAAGACAAGTTATTTGCCTTTCATAAGGCCGGCTATATATCAATCATTCCAGAATATAAATAATGAATTAAAAAAACTCCTAGAGGAAATTTATAAAAAGTGATAGAACATGCCTTATAAAGACCCAGAAAAAAAGAAAAAACACAGTAAAGAAAGATATTTAAAAAATAATAAAGAAATGTTGTGGAAATCCAAATTAAATTATTGGAAAAATAAAGATAAAATATTACAGCAAAGAAAAGAATATTACAAAAAAATTAGGTATACTCCAAAATATTTATATCAAGAATGTAAACGGCATGCAAAACAAAGAAATTTAATATTTGAATTAGTTTATAAAGATTTTAAATCTTTAATTTTATCTCCTTGTATTTATTGCGGAGATTTAGAAAATTATAACGGAATAGATAGACAAGATAATTTAAAAGGATATACAATTAAAAATTCTGTTTCATGTTGTAAATATTGTAATTGGATAAAAAGAGATTATTCTAAAGAAAGATTTTTAGAACACACAGAAAAAATTTATATAAAAAATAGGAGATGAATAAATATGGGCGAGATAATATATTTATGCTGTGGTCGTGCAAAATGTCCAAAAATAGAATTTACTGATAGACTAGGAATAGTAATTTCCGAATTTGGGGAAACCGTTTACCTTAGTAAAGCAGAAGTAAAAGAACTGTTAGAAAAACTTAAAGAAAGATATTAAGGAATTTATAAAAGAGGTAAAAATATGAGTAGAAAAAGAGCAAATAATAAAGAGGTAAAAACAGTACAGGAATTTAGAAAAGATGCAATAATGCCTTTAACAGAGATGGAGGGAGGTTACTTCCAAGCACTTGTTAATGCATCTAATAATTGTGGT
>Ga0315289_10008609_pt1 | contig 14731 bp, 16 predicted proteins | sample YL17G11_40_MG_FD_203452 | JGI IMG/M metagenome (GOLD analysis project Ga0315289, IMG submission 203452) | Sediment microbial communities from Yellowstone Lake, YNP, Wyoming, USA - YL17G11_40 | ecosystem: Environmental > Aquatic > Freshwater > Lake > Sediment | place: USA: Wyoming | collected...
CTCTATAGTTCCTTCAGGTGCACTTCCCCGTTCGGTTCAATCTCTTCGAAGATGATGGCCTGGAACTTCTCAACCCTTGTGTCCTTATCCAGCCATGCGTCAGGCTGCAAACCTGCCTTGAGGCAACAGTTGCTGAGGAACTCTTCAGCGTCCCAATTCCATTCAGGCGCGACTTGCGGAAGCAGGAGTCCTCGACGGGCTCCTCGACCTACTATCAGCCCATCTGTGCCAACCTGGATCTGCTTTGCGCGTTCAACAGGCTCCTTGGCGGTCAACTCTTCGGGGGTAGTGAGGACGCTTACTTCTACGACAACACGTTCTTTGAACTCTGCAAGTTCAATGGGGTCGAAGCGCGGATCGCCAGTAGCGGCCTCTATGGCGGATCGGATTGTGGCAACGACAAGGGGGTCGGTTGGGAACGGGTAGCCAATGCAGCCTCTGAGCTGATGGGTCGGCTTGATCGAATTCAAGGTGACAAAGACGCCTGACTTCTCAAGCAGATGTTTGGAGGTATCTGCGGGAGGATCTATTTCGTGACCTTTCGAGAGGTGTTCTCTGATTGCGGTTCTGGCAAGCTTGACAAGAAACCGGCCGTCGCCGATTGAGAACGATGCAGTCACACCCTTTCAATCTCCGATCGCTTGTCTGTTCTCTTTTGGATTATCCTTGCCTTCTCAAATACGGCGTTGATGTTCTCCCAGTGACTACCTTGCCAGTACACTTTTCCGCATTCCGAATTTGAGCAGGTCCAGAACTCGTCGAACACATTAAAGGTTGTCTCGGGGATCTTTCCCTTCACTGTTTGCTTTGAGGCTAATGCGAGAGGAGATCCGCAGGCAGGGCATCTAGAGTCCGCCGCGTCGACTGAGAGGTTCAGTTTGAATCTACTGGCCAGGCTTGCAAGCCTCTCCGCTTCAGTCCGTCCCTTCACCAGATAGGCATCTGCTCCCCGGGCAGTGGCGAATCTGTATAGCGCTACATCGGAAGTGAGTAAGACTCGACTTTCCTTCACGGCGTTGGTGATGAGGTCTTGGTCTTTTGTATCGTTCAGGTAGATGGCGTCATGTCCCATCATCCTAAGCCATCTGGTGAGTTTCCCTAGCATGCCGTCGAGGACGAACCTCATCATCTCACGCCCCGAACTACTACCCTTCCTTGATTCTTCTCAACGATCTCTCCGCGATCATGCACAACGTGGCCTGCGACTATAGTCATAACTGGTCGGCCTACGCACTTGAATCCGTCGAACGGTGAGAAATGGGCTTTCGAATAGAACTTGGATGAGTCGATCTCGAATCGCGTTTTTGGATCAATGAGCACGAGATCTCCATCCATCCCTGTCTCAAGGCGTCCCTTGCCCCGGAGCCCGAATATTTCTGCGGGCGTCTGTGCGAGCAATCGTATGAGGTCTGCCAATGTCATCTCGCCGCGGTGAACCCTTGTCAACAATAGTGAGAGCGTTGTCTCAAGTCCCGGCAAACCCGGTCTCACCGCCCACACATCTTTCGCTTCTTTCTCCTCTAGAGTATGCGGGGCGTGGTCGCTCGCAACAATGTCAATCCGTCCTCCAAGCATCGCCTTCCAGAGAGCTCTCGTATCACTGCGCCGTCTGAGAGGCGGCACCATGAGAGCAAATCCCCCTTTCCGGTCCAGATCCGCACTATCGAGCAGCAAGTGATGTGGAGTCGCTTCGCAGGTAACCTCCATGCCCTTCCCGCGCGCTGCAGTGATCTCCCTCAAACCTCGGTGTGTGCTCAGGTGACAGACATGCACCTTTGAGTGAGCTCGACGAGCGAGATCTACGATCATATGCACGGCTTCCAGCTCGAACTTTGGTGCGTGAGCTCTGAGGAAGTCTGGCATTGAATTTCTTCCAGTCTCATGGCATTTCGTCTGGATTCTCGCTATTGCAGGTCCGTTCTCCGCGTGGATAGCGACCGGAATGCCAAGCGCCCCGCATTCTTCCAACGAAGAGACTAGTTTCCGTGGATCCTTATGCCATGCATCCGAGTTTAGTTCGTTCATGTAGAGCTTGAATGCGATCGCGCCGGCGTTTTCCATTCGACGAAGATCGATGGCTGATTCAGCCAGAGAAGCGTAGAACCCAACATTCACATGAATCGCGGTCCTTGCCTTCGCGATCTTCTCGACAAGCCTTTCATCCGAACTGGTGGGAGGCTTGGTGTTTGGCATGTCAAGCACTGTGGTGAATCCACCTGCAGCGGCTGCGAGGGTCCCGCTTGAGAAGTTCTCTTTGTAGGAGAATTCCATATCCCTGAGGTGAACGTGAGCATCAACGAGCCCCGGGATGGCGACCAGTCCTCTGCCATCGATGGTTCTGTCAGTCTTTGGGAGAAGTGCTGTCTTGCAGATCTTGTCGATACGTCCATCTCGGATTGAAATCCCGCCCTCAATGACTTCCTTGCCGATAACAAGCTTCGTGTCGGTTATTCTGAGCGACATCACCGATGTTCCTCTGCAGCACTCAGCGTCTATCGAACGCAGAATGCAGTGAGGGCAAGTAAGCAGAAAAGGGCTATGGACCCGTTTCTACTCTTCCTTTTCCAAATCAGAGCTACAATCAGCGCAAAGGAATGACCCGTCACGTGACTTCAGGTTGTCGGACCATGCTCCGCATTCGTCGCAGTATCCTGCAAGCGCGCTCGTCTCACGCGGCTCTGCAAGCGGCCTGATCTTTGATTTCTCTTCCATGACATCAATCAATGCGGGGGTGATCTCAAGGATGTCTGTCCCTGTGACGATTCCGACGAGTTTCCCTGCTTCCATCACGGCGAAACGTTTCACCTTCGCCTGCTTCATTCTCCTCGCAGCTTCCCTCACGTCAAGGGTAGGCTCCACTGTCCGTAGCGGCTTGGACATGATCTTCGCCGCTTTCATCTTGGTCGGATGCAACCCTTCGGCGGCTACCCTGCGCACGATATCCTTTTCCGTTATCATACCAAGCGGCTTGCGTTTCTTATCAACGACTACAACGCTGCCTATGCCCTTTCTGACCATAGTCTTGGCCACTTTCGTCACATTGTCATCTTCCTTGACAGTGACGACAGGAGAAGACATGACGTCCTTGACTTCGACTTCTGGCCCGCCTTGACTGGCTGGCATCTGAATCGCCAATACCGGACCGATCGATCATGCTTAAGGGCTTATCGAGTTCGTTACCTCGACGCTGCCAGGTGGCAGTAATCGTATTACGTCATCCATCGTTATGCGCGGTAGCTCGGTGCTTGTGTTCTCTTTGATCTTAGCCGCCAACTTCTTGAGTATTCTTCTTGCTGCCTCTGCGGGGCTACATCTTCCCTGTCGCAGCTCGACGTAGGCGCGGCACCTGCTTCTCACCGCGCTCGGCGGACCCGCCATCAAGAAGGCCTTGCCGTCGCGCAGAGTCAAGCCCACTGCAAGCGCCAGTTCTACGCCTCGAATGTAGTTGCGTGTGCCTCGAACCATGAACGCTCCCTTTGTCAAGTATTCGCCGGCGGGGGCGCTCTTAGTTACTTGTTCTGGTCTTACCCAGTATGCGTCTCCGGAGCGAATTCCCTCTTTCCACAATCGACTATACGACACGCATGCTTGGGCGGCTTCCCGGAGAGTCTCAGCTGATGGTTGAACGCCTCCTGTTTTCATCACGATGAAGGGTGCGCCGTGGACCTCGGCGTGCATGATGAAGTCTTCTGGACTAGTGTATCGTTTGAGAAGAGTCTCGTTTGAGGTTGCGTCTCGTCCTCCGAGAACAAGCAGGCCTTCTGAGGAATCGAACCATCTGAATTTCTCGAACCACTCCTTTTCGAGTCGCTGTTCAGGTTTGACGGGCTGTTTGAGTTCAAGTTCTTTGGTAGCGAGTTTCTGGAGCAGGAGTTCGGTTTCTTGAGTGGAGGCTTTTAGGCCTGTAAGTTTCGACTCGAGCCGTTTCGCTTTCGAATAGTATTCGGCGGCTTGATCCTGTGGTCTTACTCTGGTCTCGACTTCAATCTCTTTGTCTTCGAAGACGAACGTCGCATTGTCGCCGCGGGGACCAAGTCCGCGTACAAATGGGTAGGACCTTGAGCCGTCGGTTTTCTCTTTCATGAGAGTATCTCTGATCTCATTGAGGGGCTGTTTCGAACGCTTGCCGTTCATCACAATGTCCAGGACGGTCTGTATCTCTGGGAGGTGGCGAAAGATGAGATCGCCCGTGTTCCTTTGGGTATTTGTCGACTCGGTGATCTCTTCCAGCTGCTTCTTCTGCGCATCCAGCCTCCTTTGTAGCTGCTGTCGTTTGTCGGTGTGAGCGACTTCACGGCGGCCACCCAGCTCGGATGAGGAAAGGAGCGTGAAGTACTCATCCACCGCATCGTTGAAATTGTCATACGTCTTCTTCTGCATGGTTCTGTAGAGTTCGAGTTCGAACGGAGTCACGTCAATCATGTGCGCATTGTCTAGCACGATAACAGGTGATCGTGTCCCCGCCATTATGGTGTCCTTGAGTTCCGTGATCGCGGTTGAGATTCCTTGGATTTGATCATCAGACAAGTTGCCGGCGGGCGAAGACTTGTCGACTTGTGCTCGTTGCAGTATCTCTTCGGCTAGTGTGCCGCCGACTCCGAACATCTGAGATAAAGCTTTGACAGCGCTGACCTCGCTGAGATTCTGCAATTTCTGAATCTCGCTTGGCGTTGCATCGAGGAGGTTCTTGCCTCTTTGGGGGGGAAGTCTGAGAGGTTGACCTCTCAGGATGCTTCGGTCTTTCATTCGAATATAGTGAGACGAAACAGTGACTCTGTCGTGTTCGTCGATCAGTATGATGTTCCCCCGTGGCAAAAGTTCAACCACGATCTTCTGAGGGGCCCCCTGTCTCTCGATCCCGATGAGGACCACTCGTTCGAAATTCGGCTGCTCGATACTGACGATTTTCGCCGACCTGACGTGTTTACGAAAAGCCATGCAGAGCTGTGATGGCTTTGCAGGGGTCTTGATCTCGAACTTGGTGAGGTGGATTCTCCTGGCAGGTTCGACTATGAGGTTCAGGTTGCCCGGGTGGAGCTTGAGAAGGAAGGCTTTCTCGGTAATTTGATAAACGTTATGTATGTGTCCTCCGATTGTGTGCTGCCTTAGTTCAGGAAGAATTGCTGCTATGTCGAAATTCGTCATCGCGGTCTTCATGACGGAAACACACATTCAACGCCGTCCGGAGCGTAGCTAGCCGTGAAGCCTTCTTCGGTCGTTTACTGGTCAAGGTTGTTCATAGCCCTTGCTACCGGAACTGGATCTGTGTTTGCGCTCAGGGACGTTGTTAGTGGTGAGTTGGCCACAGTTGTCTATCCAGCCGTGGCGATTCTGGCGTATGCTCTGACGGTGGTGGTCTATCGATATGTACTACGCTATGGACAGGTTGAGTTGAAAGCAAAGAGCAGAGCCATCACTCTAGGAATCGGCACTTACATCTTTGCCTGGTTGACCTCTCTGGCCTTGACCTATACACTGCTCGGAGTTCACTGAGCTACAGTCTTTGCTTCCTCAACATGGTTGCGCGTATTGTTAGTGAGTGAGAAGACGCCTTCTTCCTCCATGACCTTCACCAGTCGCGCCGCTCCGCTGAAGAATCCTCTGTCATAGTCACCGTAGAGTGGGTTTTCGGCGTTGTTCGCGAATTCCTTCGCGAGCGCCTTTAGGGATTTCTTGTCGAACTCTCTCTTCGCGAAGAACAGGTAGTTGTCGTCGTTTGCCTTCCTCGTCAGGAGAAGTCCTTCTAGGGCTTTGACGTAGCCTCTGTTCCATTCGGTGTTGCTGAATTTCGGTCTCAGTTCTTCGATCTCCTTTTCTGCGTCGGCTATTTTGCGTTCAACGACTAGCCGAAGATACTTGTCTATGTTCGATTCGGGTAATGTTCCTGCCACCTATCTTCGCCTCTTGACCTCATCCTCTTCAGCGACGTCTCTTATTCCTTCCTCTGTGATCTTGAAGATCCGTTCGCCTTCGGGCAAGTACGGACTCGAAACGAGTCGTGCGATCCTGACCGGTCCGCCGGTCGCTCGTCTCAAGAAGATCCTGGTATGTGAGGTATGCGCCACGATGTGACCTCCGACTGGCTCAACCCCTGACGCGAAGAAAGCGTCCGGCTTCGACATGACTTGATTGGTGACAACTGCGACCGCATTGAATGCCCTCGCGAGCCTAACAAGCCTGTGCATGTGGCTGTTGATCTTCTGCTGTCTCTCGGCCAGCATCTCGCGTCCGAGGTATTCGCTTCTAAAGTGACCTGTCAACGAGTCGACGATTATCAGTTTAATGTTATTATCTTGAATGATCTTGTCCGCCTTTTCCAGGATCAGTATCTGATGATCCGAGTTGAAAGCCTCGGAATAGATTATGTTCTTCCCAACGGTTTCGGGGTCGAGACCTAGAGGGGCAGCCATCCTGACGATCCATTCGGGTCTGAACGTGTTCTCAGTATCCAGGTACAGCGCGCCGCCGTTGAGACCACCCTTCTCGATCGGCAGTTGAGCGTTGACAGCAAGTTGGTGGCAGAGTATGCTCTTGCCGACCCCATATTCCCCGTAGAATTCGGTGATCGTCTGACTCTCAAGGCCTCCACCAACGAGTTCGTCCAGTTGTTTGCTGGTCATCGAGATGCGGAGGAGATTCTGCCGCATCTTCATCAGTTCGTCGGCCCGGATGAAGCTTGTGGCGATGCTGTCTCTTGCTACCGTGATGACCTTGGCGGCTTGTTTCTCCCCTACGCCGGTCTGAGTTAGCTCCTTCACAGTTGCGGTTGCGAGTGATTCAACCGTATGAAACCCGAGTTCTCTGAGTTTCTCCGCTGTCGCGGGACCCACGCCTGGAATATCTTCGATGAGTTCGTATCTCTTCTTCGCGTCAGTCGTCGTCTTCTCTTCCTGCTCGGACAAGGGTCTCCCACCATACACCTACAGCCAAACGGGCGACATGCCCTCGCCTCAGCTGTGAGGTCCCATAATCCCAAACAACACTTACGCCCATGACTGACGACCGCGCCTTATTTCAAACTTCACAGCAACCCACACGACGCGAACCCCGGATATAATCCAGAGAGACGAATGAAACTAGGGCTTGTGCAGGCTGTTTGCGGCAATAACGAACCACGAGATAGGCGGGTTCTGGACAGATTCATGCTCTGCGACCAGAGGACCTACCCCCATCGCAAGCACAACACGACCGCAACATCGTCGCAATTGTCCTAAAGGAAACTCAAGATGCAGTCGAGATTGTCTTAGCTGGACGGTTTTAAGAGAGCACTTCGACAAGAGCCTGTCAGGAATTCCCCATTGACCGAGGTTGAGTCGAAAGTAGTCTCACTCGTTTCGCCACAGCTGACCGAGTGTAGAGACCTGATCAACGACGCTCTAGCCAAGCAGAAGGTGCTACTCATGGCCGGCAACTGCACGGTGAACTACGAGGGCAGGGCAGCATCCAAGCTCACATGGGGCGAGCGAGTACTCATCATCAAAGCTGACGGATCCGTGTTGCTTCACCGGAGACTGGGATACGAGCCAGTGAACTGGCAACCTGCGAAATGCCGTTTCCAAACGAGCCTGGAAGAGGGGAAGCTTCTCCGCATCGTCGCAACACGCCAGAAACCGAAGGAGTCCCTTCAACTTCTCTTCGATGATGTCGCTATTGTGACGGCCCTGAGCTTGGCCGACAAAGGCGAATTCGCAATGCATGTCACTGAGGAACAGATGAAACGGGCAATCATGCTCGATCCCTCACTCGTGGAACCCGGATTGAAGCTGATCTCGGAAGAGAGGAAGATGGGAGAATCAGGCTTCACAGATGTCTATGCGGAAGACCGAGACGGACGGCTTGTTGTGATTGAAATCAAGCGGAACGCGGCGAGTCGCGAAGCGGCCCTGCAGCTGAACCGCTACGTGGAAACCTTGCGGAAGAGAGTGACTCGGCCCGTGAGAGGCATCCTTGCAGCTCCAGAGCTCAAGTCGGGCACATCGACGCTTCTCGCAAGACTCGGGTATGATTTCAAGCCAGTCTCACCTGAGAAATGCTTCCAGATCCTGAAACCTAGGACAGACGCCCGTCTCAGCGAATTCCTACAATGAGAATGTGTAGACCGTTGCCGCGACGAACTCGGCTTTGGAGCAGAACGAAGGCATTATTCGCTACAGTAACTCAACATCTCTAGACCAAGCAGGCGATTCGCACGACAACCGGAAATGCATCTGCCCGTGCAGCACTACAGGCGCTAAGGAGAGCTCTTGCAGGGCGACAGGAACCGCAGCCCTCAGATTCCAAGAGAATTAGAGGGGCTGTCTCGGTCTTCATCAAGGAAGAAGGGAACGGTCTCTGGCTACTCATGATTCGAAGGAGCGAGAGCCCGCAGGATCCCTGGTCCGGGCAGATGGCGTTTCCGGGTGGTCACGCTGCTGCGGAGGATCGCACTCTGTTTGACACTGCTGCCAGGGAGACCAGGGAAGAGGTGGGTATTGATGCACGCGCGCAAGAGTTCCTCGGCTGCCTGGACAACGTGCAGCCCAAGAACGTTCCAATGATTGTAGCACCTTTTGTCTTTCTGATCATGGAGAAGGTTGATCCCAAGATCAGCAAGGAGGCCAGGGAAATCGTGTGGGTCCCGATGTCGTATCTGTCAGATTCAAAGAACATCTCCACATTCGTATTTGCGATAAATGGTGCAGATCTGTCGATGCCGTGCTACAAATATTCGGACCACATTATTTGGGGGATGTCTTTCAGGCTAATACGAGAGATCATCTCAAAGACAGCTGCTCACGACTGAGCGCAGCAGTGCAGTTCAAGAGGGAGCCCGGAGGGTAGGTTCATACCGCGACAGAATGAGGTTCGATGATGAGAACGCTGGTACTCGGTGCCTCAGGACAGATAGGCGCGTACACCGTCCAAGACTTGGTTGAGTTCTACAAAGCAGACGTGATAGCTTCGAGCCGAAATCTCTCAAATGTCAAGAAAGCAATGACGGACTTGAAAATCGCCGACCGCGTGAAGCTCGCAGAACTTGACGCCAGCGACACGAGCGCGGTGGTAGATCTGGCAAGAGCTGAGAAGATCGATACGGTCGTGAACTGTGCTTGGTATCAGACCAATCTGTCCGTGATGGATGCATGCCTGCGAGCTGGGGCTCACTACACGGATCTAGGCGGATTCTTCGACACAACCCTCAAACAGCTTCAGCTCGATCAGAAGTACAGGGATGCCAACCTCAACGCGACGATAGGGTTGGGCAGCACACCCGGCTTGACGAATATTGCCGGGGCGGCAGGTGCAGCAAAACTCGAGAGAGTCGAAACGATCAACATCTATTGCACTTGGGGGAACACTCTCCCAGTGAAGGAGCCAGGTTGGCCTGGTTATTCCATACGAACAGTCATGGACGAGTTCACTCAAGAACCGGTCATGTGGCTGGACGGCAAGCATGTCAAGCAGCCGGTGCTTTCAGGAGAGACCGCCGTCTCCATGCAGGATCCGATCGGCAAGATCACCGCCTACTATGTCAAGCACTCAGAACCGGCAACGATGGGCAGATACATCGGGAAGGGCTGTCGCAACGTGACATTCAGAATCGGATTCCCAAGCACCGATCTCGCAACCTTCAGGACCCTGAAGAATCTCGGCTTCGCTGATACAGACGAGATCCAAGCCGGTAGCTCGAAGATTTCGCCCCTGGACTACTTGACGGTGATGTATCAGAGGGCGATCGCAAGATCTAGGAGTGAGCCTCTCCCTAACGAGGAATACGAGTATGACGCGTTTAGGATAGATGTCATTGGATCCGTCAAGGATTCGCCGGCGACTGTTACGTACTACATAATCACGTGGAATGATCCCGAAAGAGGACTGACCTCAGCACGTGACACAGCTGTTCCTCCTTCGATAGTCTCGCAATGGCAAGCAACGCAAAAGATCAGAAGCGCGGGTGTCTTACCGGCCGAAGCTGTCGTTGACCCAATACCATTCTTCCACGAGCTCGGCAAGAGAAAGATCAGAGTCGAGGAGCACTTCACGGAGACTCGCAAGTTCTACTAGAACGGATTTTCGCGCCCGGATCTTCGTATCGGCAAATCTTTAAGCAAACTCGGTCTTAGGTTCGTGCGAGGTTATGACTTGAGCAAGTCGAGTCGAAGAGACTTCGTCAAGATGGCGGCCACCGGCGTTGCCGGGGCTGCGGTCGGTGCGATCGCTGGCAACTACTACGGTACGCAGACGATTCGCAGTGAAGAAGAGAATCTGAAAGCACAACTCGAGGAACTGAAGAAGAAGAGCCCCCTCGTACCTGAGAAAGAAGTACGAGTCTACACCTGGAGTGAATACATTCACGACTATCTGATTGAAGTCTTCAAGATGAACACCGGAATCAACGTGGTATACGACACGTTCGAGAGTCCCGACGAAATGCGAGCCAAGGCCAGCACTGGCCAGAGCGGCTACGACGTCGTGATGGTCCCGGACTACATGGTGCCAGAGATGATTGAACTCGATGTGCTGGCCGAACTCGACAACGCGCAATTGTCGAATATCATCCATCTCGATGACAAATTCAAGAACCCTGCATATGACCCCGGAAACAAGTACTCAATCCCGTACCTATGGGGAACAACCGGGATAGGCTGGAACTCAGCAAAGGTCACAGATCCGATCAAGAGCTGGGCTGATGTTTTCGAACCGGAGAAGGTTCGCAGATGGGAAGAGAGTGGTGCGAAGATTGTCACGATGCTAGACGAGATGCGAGAGCCAATCGCTGCAGCTTTGAAGTATCTCGGCTACTCTCTCAACGATACAGACGACGGCCACCTCAACGAGGCGAAGCAGATTCTGCTGAAACAGAAGCCGTACCTAGCGAAGTTCGCAGGAGCCAATGAATACATCCCAGGACTCGCGGGTCTGCGATTCCTGATTTCGCAAGCATATAGCGGAGACGTGTTTGTTGCGGCAGACGAGAATCCGGACATCAAGTACACGATTCCAGATGAGGGATGTACTCTCTGGGTTGACAATATGACGGTGACCAAGAACGCCCCCCACCCTGTCGCGGCGCACATGTGGATCAACTACATCCTCGATCCGACGGTGATAGCAATCATATCAAATGTGAGGTACTACGCGAACCCCAACAAGGATTCATTTCCATTCTTGAACAAGGATGTGTCCGAGGATCCAGGGATCTATCCTCCTGAAGATGTCTACAAGAAGCTAGAGATCCTGAAACCCGCTACGCCTGAGGAGCTGGAGAAGTATCAGAAGGTGTGGTTGGACGTGGTCGGGTAGCGCCAACTAAGCTACCAAGATGACCATCCAAGATTCCCGATTCATCACAGGGCTACAGAATGTTTGAAGTGGAACTTGTCGATGTCGTGAAGCGCTTCGGCGCAGTGATGGCTGTCGATCACATCTCTCTGGGCATAAAGAAGAACGAGTTCTACTCTTTCTTGGGCCCGAGCGGCTGCGGCAAAACGACGACTCTCAGGATGATTGCGGGGCTCGAAGACCCTGATGAAGGGATAGTGAAACTCGGCGAAACCATTGCTAACGACATCCCGCCCCACAAGAGGAATGTTGGAATTGTCTTTCAACATCTTGCGCTCTTTCCTCACATGAACGTCTTTGACAACATAGCGTTCGGACTCAAGATGGCAGGGATGGAGAAGGACGTCATCCGGAAGAAAGTGGAAGACTCCCTGGAGCTGGTCGGCCTTCCAGCCTACGGAGACAGAAGAATCAATCAGCTGAGCGGTGGTCAACAGCAACGCGTCGGCATTGCCCGAGCGATGGTCAGAGAACCAGGAGTACTTCTTCTAGACGAGCCCTTAGGCCCTCTTGACCTGAAGATCAGGCAACACATGCAGCTTGAACTCAAGAGAATTCAGAAACAGGTTGGCACCACATTCATCTACGTCACACACGACCAAGGCGAAGCCCTGACGATGTCTGATAATATCGCTGTAATGAACAATGGTCGAGTCGAGCAGATCGGCAGTCCACGGGATATCTATGACAAGCCAAAGACGCAGTTCGTTGCCAATTTCATCGGAGAGACAAATTTCCTGGAAGGAACAGGTGAGACTCCCGGAACTTTCGTCTGCAAAGACTTGCCGAATCCGATACTGATAGAGGATGGAGAGGAACGTATCCAAGAAGGTGTTCTATCGATCAGGCCTGAGAGGGTGAGTATTGCTCCGGACCTGAAAGGGCTGGACAACCTCTTTGATGCAAAGGTCGAAGATGTCGTCTATCAGGGGTCACATGTGGTCGTGTCAGTCAAAGTTGGTCGAGATCTATTGAAGATTCGAGCCAATCCAGCCGTACCTGTGAAGGTCCGGGAGAAGACACGCATAGGCTGGAACAAGACAGACGCAACGGTGATCAAGCTCGAAAAAGATCGATGAGCTGGCTCAAGTTCCACGTAGTAGAAAGACTCGTCGGTTCACCGCCGGCTTGCTTGTGTCACCAACAGCGATCTATCTTGCTATCTTCTTCTTTGCACCGTTCGTGATTGTTCTTCTATACGCCTTTGGAATGATCGACATCCACAGACAATTGCACTTTGTCGTGAACCTCGACTACTATTTGGACTTCTTCAATTCGGTTGCCCCGTCAGTGTTCGGCAGATCCTTGCTGATGGCATTTGAAACAACTGTGGCGTGTCTTGTGCTCGGTTATCCGATGTCATACTACATCGCGGTAAAGAGTGGGCGTCGGAGGGAGACGTTGATGTTGCTGGTGATAATCCCGTTCTGGGTGAGCTTTCTGCTCCGTACCTATGCCCTCATGACGATTCTGGATGTCAATGGTATCATGAACGTGGCACTACTTAGCCTAGGCTTGATTTCTCAGCCTCTGAACTTGATGTACAACACACAGGCAGTTCTCCTCGGGATGGTCTACAACTACCTTCCTTTCATGATTCTTCCCTTGTACGCTTCAATGGAGAAGTTGGACAAAGCGCTCTTGGAGGCTGCGGGAACTCTAGGTGCCGGGCCTACGCGATCTTTTCTCCATGTCACCTTGCCCTTGACAAGATCCGGCATAGGTGCTGGGTCAATTCTTGTCTTTGTTCCGGCCGTGGGTGAGTTCATAATTCCTCAACTCCTTGGAGGGACAGAGTCGTTCATGATCGGCAACCTGATCTGGACGCTCTTTCTGAAAGCACGCAACTTCTGGTTCGGATCAGCTGTTTCGATAATCTTGATCGCACTTGTTGTCCTGATGGTTGCGCTCTACATGAAGTACATCACAAAGGGGGAGGAGATGGCGATATGAAGAAGCCCTGGGACCGGCTTCTTCAAGGATACTCCCTTCTCATGTACGTTTTCCTCTACGCTCCCATATTGATCATGGTCATCTTCTCATTCAATGATTCCAAACTCCTAGCTGTCTGGCGTGGGTTCTCTCTCAGATGGTACGAGGCGCTGATTGCTGATCCAACAGTCTGGAAAGCATTCTACAACAGCATCTGGGTAGCTTCACTCACAACCGTCATCTCGATGGTGCTCGGCACAATGACCGCCTTCGTCATGATCCGATACGGTTTCCGCGGCAAGTCAATCCTCGACAGCGCGCTCTATTTTCCAGTAGTCGTTCCAGAGATCACAGAAGCCTTGTCGCTTCTGCTGTTCTACGTATTCACCGGGATACCTCTCGGCGCACTCACGGTGGCTATCGGGCACATCGCCTTCTCAATTTCGTACGCTACGATAGTAATCAGGGCAAGGTTGGTCGGATTTGACCGGTCAGTCGAGGAAGCAGCGCAATCACTCGGAGCTAATGAGGTACGCACTTTCTTCCACGTAACCTTGCCATTGATACTGCCAGGAGTAATAGCCGGAGGACTGCTCGCGTTCACGGTCTCATACGACGACTTCGTCAAGACTGCCTTCACGGCTGGGCCGGGCTTCCAATCACTCCCATTGAAGATATACGCGATGGCGAGCAGAGGCGGCGTCTCCCCTCTACTCAACGCTCTCGCGACAGTAACGCTGATTGTGTCGCTTTGCCTCGCTTTGGTGAGACTCCGTCTATCAAAGAATTGATTTTGCGATCACCAAAAAGGGAATGTCGATCTCCGGCAAGCAGTAATCCTGTGGAAACCTAGCGGCGTCGCTGATAGTATCGATATGGATGATAGAGTGGAGTGTGGCAGTTTCGACAAGCTGCGTCGTATGGGCTGAGCGGCGTGCGGCATCGCGGGCAGATCAGTTGCACTGTTGGCGTGATTCTCGGACGTCGTCTCTTGATCGCTATCAAGGCGGCAACCATCACGGCCAGACCCGCTCCAATCCCAATCACTAGCAGAGGAATCAGCAGGTCCCATTGGACAGAGGATGATGTGGTGCTCGCAGGACTCGTCATTGTCGTGTTACTGGTCGTTGTGGACGATATTGTGGTCGCTTGATATACGTGTGTCAGTGCGACCGTGCCGCCCTGCGTCTGGGCTGGTAGCGTGAGCAGTGTCAAGATCGCGAAGGCTAAGAGAACTGAACTGACCATGGCCCGCGCGATTCCGCCCTGCATGGATAGGCGTACCCTCTGAACGCAGATACGCCATGGAGGCGGAGATAAGACCCTTTCTCCCGCTCCTGCGACGCCAATGACTTAGGTTCCTGGCAGCGAGACTAGGTTCTCTTTTTGGTGCCTCCAAATTCCTCGCGTGTCAACGCAAACATCTTGGGTACATTCCCAAACGAAAAAGTAATTCCGCGTTCTTGGAGGCCGTTCA